>OLGY01000271.1_pt1 | contig 40995 bp, 43 predicted proteins | sample 1605951 | NCBI WGS metagenome assembly OLGY01 (sample SAMN03283280) | human gut metagenome | biome: human-associated habitat; material: feces | host: Homo sapiens | place: Peru | collected 2012
GCCACCAGCAGGGGAGATACCATGCAGAGGAAGATGTTTTCAATATAGGTCATGCGTCCACCGCCTTCCTCGTGGCGGGCAGCAGCCCCAGAATGGCAAGCGTCAGCAGCATATCGCACCAGAAGGTGGGCCTTGCCGGAGAGGTATCCGGCCAGAAGCAGCCCGCCGTCCAAAGCAGATACTCTGCAAACGCAAAGCACAGCACGCCGATGTGAAACCACCGCATATTCCGCGCCGCACCTGTCTGCCCATTGGCGTAGACCAGCCCTCGAATGGCGCAGAAGGAGAGCCATATCATCATGCCGCACCAGATCATGTTGGAGAGGATGTCCCCGAAGGTACAGTAGAACGCCAGCAGCGGCACGCCGAACGCAGGCGCGAGCCATGCCCTGCGGCAGCGGAAGCTGCGCTCGTCCTGACTGGCGAGCGTTGCTTGCAAAATGCGCAGGAAAATTACGCTCGCCACCCAGCCGAACTCCGACACATAAAAGACCCGGGGCGTAGTGTCGAACAGCAGAAGATACAACGTCCAGTAGAGCGCACCGAGGGCAAAGCAGCCATAGAAGCACAGCAGCAGAAAAAACGACTGTCTGCCGCTTTTGCGGTAGGCAATACCCGAAAGCAGCGCGCCGACGAACGTGGTCAGCAGTTGCAGCAGGTTCTCAATCAGCTCCATGCGCATCCTCGCTTTCCTTGTCCTGCCCGTCCTCACGGCACATCTGCCGCAGCCGGAAGCACAGAACGGTCACGCACACACCAAGTAAAAACGCCAGCAGTCCAATGACGATGTATCCCAAGGCAGCACCTCCGCCATACATGCTGGCAGCCGTTTCAAAGCCGGAATAATCGCCTGTCTGGATGCTCTCGGTAATACCGGGCATGGCGAGGGACGCGCCGATGAGCAGCACAAGGCACGCCGCCACGGCGAAAGCCATGGTGATCGTATTGCGCTGCCGCCGTTTCTCCCTCTCAATTTTGGCGATGCGCCGCTTTGTCTCCGCGACGCGATCTTCATGACTCCGCATTTGTGATCCCCTCCCGTTCCAGCAGCCTTCGCAGGCTCTCTTTTCCGCGATACACCATGTTGGTGATCTGCTTCACCGTTTTTCCCGTGACCTCCGCCGCCTGCGCGTAGCTCATGCCTTCAAAATAGGTGAGATAGAGGACTTCCCGATAGTCCGGGTTCATTTCGCCCATGCAGAAATGCAGGATGCGGTTTCGCTCCTCCGTCCAGATGACCTCCTCCGCCAGCAGCCGCCCGTCCGGCTCGCCGGTCAGCGTATCGAGGCTGAACAAGGTCTTTCGTTTGCTCTTATGGCGCAGCGCCATATTCCGCGCCGCCTTGTAGAGATATGCCTTGAAGCCGCCGTCCCGGATGCGGGGCTTTTTCGTGAACAGATAGGCGAAAACGTCCAGCATCAGCTCCTCGGACTCGTGAACGTCGTGCAAATAGCCGTCGATATACATAGTCAAGGGGTCGCCGTATTTTTTCATCAGGGCATTAAGCCCTTCGTCGTCGCCGCTAAGATATTGGCGGTATAGGGTTTCATCGCAGGCCATCGCACTCACTTCCTTTTTGCGGATGCTTCCAATTCCAATGCGGGGGGGGGGGATTCGTCAGGTGCTTGTCCTGCCGGAATCGCAATGCTGCCCCTTGAAGCGCGGGTCGGACGGCTTTTCCGCGTTTTCCGGGATCGCCCATGAACGCCCGAACCGAGACGCGCTGGAGATCCGCCCCTCGGCGCAATACTGATTGGCACGACGCTCCGACACGCCCCAACGGTAGGACGCCTTCCGAATGGAGATATAGCCCTTGATCCCGTTCATACCGCACCTCCGCATGGATAATACTCAATTCATTATATTATATACGAATATCCGAATAAAAGCAAGCCCACACGGACGACTTTGCACGAAGTAATGATTTTTGTACTCAATACTTTTCAATCCGATTTTAAAAGAGTATAATGTACTGCTAGAGGGAATGCGTTCCCAACAACATCACAAGGATTTTATTCCGGAGAGGAGACACAAGTTATGAAATTAAAGGAATTACAGGACGCTATGATTGCCGCTATGAAGGCAAAAGATAAATTCAGAAAGGACGCCATTGCCGACCTCGTATCCGCAGTCAAGAAGAAGGGGATTGACGCAGGCTGCCGCGAGAACATCCCTGACGACATGGCTGTTGAGGCAATCTTAAAGGAGATAAAGACCGTAAAGGAGCAGATAGACACCTGCCCTGCCGACAGAACAGAGCTTCTCGCCGACTATAAGAAGAAGTATGAGATTATGAGCGAGTTTGCACCTAAGATGCTTTCCGCCGAGGAGGTCGCTGCCATCATCAACGAGAAATTCGCCGATGTGCTCGCCACCAAGAACAAGGGACAGATTATGAAGGCTGTCATGGGTGAGTTAAAGGGCAAGGCTGACGGCAAGGTAATCAATCAGGTGGTTGCGGAGCTGACGAAGTAGTCTGTGCCCGCACAAATAAAGGTACAGCCGCAGCATTTTATTTTGTTCTGGCAAATTAACAGCCCCGTTGGGTATGAAGTCATTTAATGTGACCTCTGTACCCGGACGGGGCTGATTTTTATTGTTGTATGGGTATAGCAGGCATTAATTTATGCTTTATACCCAATTTTCAGGCGATTCTCCGGTAAAACAGGGTATAAAAATAGGAATTGCCTGCTGTATACCCATAGGCGTCTCTGATTATTGAGGGTTTGGGTATATGGGTGATATTTTTTCCTAATGTACCCATACGCACTATTAAATAAAATCCGGTGGGACAACTCCCACCGGATTTTCGGATTATATTTCAATTAGTTATTTGAAGGATGCGGCATATACTGGTAAAGCTGCATTGCCGTGGAAGCAATCGGCATACTCTGAAGTATAATCTTGCCCGGTCCGTATACTACCGTGTTGAACATACCCTCACCGCCGAAAAGCATGTTTCCGATTCCCTTAACAGTTCTTACTTCCATTCGGCAGCTCTCTGACATCGCAGCCACATATCCTGTGTCAACAATCTTGCAGTCGCCCGCAGGAATATCATATTCATGCGCAGAGCCGTCAATCTCAAGAAATACAAAGCCGTTTCCGGTGAATCTTCTCATTAGGAAGCCCTCGCCACCGAAAAATCCTCTGCTGAGCTTCTGCTGTAAATACACTTCGCTGTTAATGTTTCCCATTGAAGCTAGGAATGAACCCTTCTGCACGATAATTCCGTTGCCCGGTGTCACCGTCACTGCCCTGATTGAGCCCGGAAACTTTGATGAAAATGCAATCTCGCCCTCACGCTTTGCGATATAGGTGTTCATGAATGCGTTTTCCTTGGTGAGCATTCTTCCGAGCATCTTGCCAAGTCCTCCCGCTGAGGTCTGCATCTCAATCTCATCGTCCATCCATGACATTGCACCTGCCTCGCAGTCAACCTGCTCGCCCGCATTAAGACGTATCTTGAGTACCGGTAAGCTCTCGCCTTCAATCTTGTAATTCATGTTAAAATCTCCTTCCCTCTTTTGAATATTCACACTACTGTTACCTCTTAATAGTACACTGATTGTCGGGATTTTCCAAGAGATTTTTTAATATTTCATCACACTGATTTACCGCTTCAGCATATCGATAAACTCCGAAAACGAATCCGCCTTATAGGTTACAGATGCAAAACCAGTCTCCATTTTCTCTTTTTTTCCGCAAACAGCTCAGCCGACGGTGTCGGCTTAATAATAGAATTATCCTGTACTGTCATTTTAATCCTCATTTCTGAGCGGTCTGGTTTTCAGAATCTCACTCTGCTTCTTCCTGCTGAAACCTCCAAGCACCAGATTATACGATTTATCCAGCAAATCCTTTAACAGTTCATCTTCTATTTCACCATTTGGATTGACGGAATTCCAATGCTGTTTGTTCATATAATATCCCGGAATGATGTCATCGTACTGTCCGCGCAGGAAGCTTCCCTCCTCCGGCTCCAATTTTAACGTAATATACTTCGGTTCATTCTTCCCGCTAAGACACACCGCCGCAAACATCTTCCCGCCTATCGCGTAGCGAATCCAGTTCCACTGTGGCGGCAGCTTCGTGACACCCGGCTTTTTCATCAGATAATCGTCCAACCAGACATACCGCATCTGTCTTACAGCCGACCATATTTTACACTGGTCAAGCCTGACTCCGCAGTCCCCCTGATTCTCGTCGTAGGCAAATTCCACCAGCCTCGTGCACGAAAATTCACTGCACTCTCCGCAATGCTCCAGCCCTCTGCCCTCACAGCAGCTCTTTACAGGGCAGGCACCCCAAAAAGGATTGTTAATATTTACACAGCCCTTGCATTTTCCGTTTTTCTCCCACTCACATTTCCCACACAAAATACCACATCTTGATTCCATACACTTCTCTCCTCTTATGTCATTCGCCATTGACATGCTTCTTTTCCTTCATTTGTCACTGCCATACTTTTTCCGTTATTTTCCGCTGCCATACTTCTTTTCCATCCGCAGAATGCTCTGCAAAAGTTCCGCCCTCAGTTCCTTGGGTTCAAGCAATTCCGCCTTATCCCGAAAGGTCAAAAGCCATGTCAGCAGATTTTCTTTGCTTGTGTAGTCCGCCTGAAAAAGAAGCGTCCCGTCCTTCTGCTCCTCAAAACAATTTGCTCCAAATTCCTCGACAAGCCTCCATTTGCAGTCCGCCTCAAACAACGCTTTCACCTTAATTCCGCCCGGGAATACCCTCTCATCCCTCAAATCAGGCAGGACGGCTTCCCTGCCTGAAAAAACATTCTCCGACATCTGCACCTTGTCCATGCGGTTCAGTTTGAAAAGACGAAAATCCTCCCTGCTCTTGCACCAGCCCCACACATACCAGCTCGACCAGCGAAAAATAAGATAATACGGCTCAATCACGCGGTCTGACTCCCCGCTCGGAGCATAGTAAAAGAACCTTAATTCCCTGTGCTGTTCTATCGCCCCTCTTATAAGCTCAATTTTTTCTGCGAGCGAATCCTTGTACCACGAGGACAAATCAATCAGTATCGACTGGTCTCCCACCAAAAAATCGGACGAGCCCACCGACAGCTTTTCCATCAACTGTCCGTATTTGTTGGTTCCGTTCACGCTGTCAAGGCTTCTGAGCCCCGCGAGAATGTCCTGCATTTCCGCGCGCGTCAGCATGGTTCTGTCGATTTTGTAGCCAGCCATGATTGAGATTCCGCCGTTTATTCCCTGCCTCGTCGCAATCGGTATGCCAGCCCTGCACAAATCCTCAATGTCCCTGTTTATGGTTCGCCTCGACACCTCAAACATCTCCGCCAAATAAGGAGCCGTGACGGATTCCTTCTGTAACAGTATTGATAAAATTCCAAGCTGCCTGTCTATCTTCATGATTTCTCCTTTGCATAACGATATTATCACAACAAACACGACACCTGTATGTCATGTTTCCATTATACATAAATATTGCGGTGAGTGGATTTATTTCTTCCATATATGCCTGTTATATTTATGCATACATATTAAAGCAGTAAAAAGATGTTTTGAAACCTGAATTTTTACAAGAAAAGCGCGAGACGTAGCACAACGTCCGGGGGAAACTGCGCGTGACGGGGCGCTAGGTGCCAGTGGCACCTGCTTAGCACCGACCGAGCCAGCAGGCGAGATACGAACCCGCTTATGCAATATTGAGCGCGAGACGTCGCACAACGTCCGGGGGACGTTGGCCTGCGACGACCGGAGCGGAGCGGAGACATCGAACCTTCGAGCCCTGTCAGGGCTCGAAAAAAAGAGACCGATTGGTGTTCCACCAATCAGTCTCTTTTTTCAGAGCGCGAGACGGGAATCGAACCCGCGACCCCCTCCTTGGCAAGGAGGTGCTCCACCGCTGAGCCACTCGCGCATTGTGCTTCGTAAGATTGCTCTCACAAGGACAAGTGATATATTATCACATGTCCCTATAAAAGTCAATACTATTATAATTTTTATTTTTTTCTTATTTTTTTCTTCATGGATTCTCTCACCTTACACACAATTGTGAGTTGTCTTTGTCCGTCAGTCATACAGCTCCCCAAGCGTTGTCTCACCCCAGCTGTAATTGGTAAGGTAATTTCCTTTAAAGAGCTGTGAATACTTTTCGTTTCCGGTAAGATAATCGTACAGATCGCAGTTGACCCGCTCACATATAATACGTCTTTTTCCGTCCACTGCCTCAACGACATCCGCAATCCCATATTCCTCAAGAAGATTTTTGAGCCGGAGTGCGACCTTGCGGTACCGTGAATATATAACAGGACTTGCAGGCTCATCCTCCCAGAGAAAGCTTATCGCCTCCTCCGAGGTCACAAATCCGCCGCGCCTGTCGACGAGCAGGGCAAAAAGCTCCTTGGATTTCTTATTTCTGAAGGCTATCGGTCTGCCATCAACAAACACGTCAAAATATCCAAATGTCCTTATCGTAACCTTATGACCGTCGCAGGACAATTTGTCTGTTACATTTTCAGCCTCCATTTCAGAACCGCCTGACGGATATGCTTGATTTTCAGGCACAATATATAGCATAATATATCTGGAGGATACGTTATCCGAGGTCTTCTGTGTGCATACAGCCCGCACCCTCTTCACCTTCTTTGAGCTTACATCCTTATAGGTGAATTCTTCCTCGCCATCCTTCAGAAGCTTCTCGAAGGCTTCATATTCTGTGGCACTGCGTTCGACAAAATTCTCAATCGGCGTACCCTTCTTCATAAGTTCGTTCCACTCATCAGCCGAATATCCAAAAAATCCGCACACATTCTCGCTCGAATACAGCGGTAAAACATAGCCATCCGCAGTCACCTTAAACGCCGCAACGCCATCCGTGAACTGCCGCATAAGCTGTGTCATATTCTCCTTCAGGCTCTCGTTTTCATTTCTCAGCCGCTCTGTTTCTGCCAGGTCAACAAGCCTTCGGCAACAATAAAAACTTATATTTTCATCTATTTTAAGAAAAATACCACTGTATGCCCTTATATGCCCATCTGACGATCTCGCATGATAATTGATAACTAACGGCTGTTCTGTATCCTGCAGCCGCCTTCTGCTATCAGCAAATTCTTCAAAAAATTTCCGGACCTTTTCCACATCTGCAGCATCAACTGTATCTTTTATCCACTTTTCGGTTGCACCTGCAAGCTGCATGGGGATATTTTCAAGCCATGTAAACATCGGCGAATTATTGCTGTACAGGCACTTTACGGTATCTGCCGCAAAATTGTACTCAAAAATCTTATCATACACCTCAGACAACGCTTTAATATATCTTATGTTCTCTCTGTCTTTTCTTGCAAGCTGTCTATTGGTGACATCCATACACACGCTCTGGAACTCCTCGGTGCCATCTTCATTTATCACCTTCGTAACCCATCCAAACACATGCGCCCTGCTGCCGTCGAATCTGAGCAAGGTCATCTCGCCCGCCACCGGAGCACCAGCCCTGTATACCTTATTAAGATATACCGAAAACCTGTGTCTCTCCTCTATCGGAATCAGCAGGAACAGATTATTCTTATACATTTCATAATAGTCTGCTTCGCCGTCCTTTTTCCCGGAAAAATGTAAAAAATCCAGCATATTTTTATTAATATATGTAATTCTGGGCTGCTTCTCACAGGTATATTTTATAAAGCCGCAAGGAACGGTATCATTTAAGAAGCTTAGATTATTATTAGACACAATGCTCTTATCTGCACATGTAAAATCCGAATTCAATACTGTATGCTGCATGTCGTCATAGGTATCTGTGATGTCAACAACCACGGAATACCCTATAAGTTTTCCGTCTTTCTCACGCTTTACATTCACGGAATCCTTCACAAAAATAATATTTCCATCCTTCTTTTTGATATGATACTTCTCCGAATAATCTCCCTCATCGCCACTCATCATCCTACGCAAAAAAGACAGGTATATATCCCTGTCATCCTCGCATAAAAGTCCTGTATATCCGTATTCGCTATCCGTCAGCTCATTTTTTGAATATCCTGTCATGCGGCATAAGCTGTCACTTACAAATCTTAATTTACCAGTACCTGATAAATCATATTCGTGATATCCACTGATATTATCTAAAATTTCAAACGCTCCCACACAAATACTCCAACTGAAATATGATATGAGGGTCGAAAAATATTCTGCCCCTCATCCGGTATCCTGCACATAAAATATAAATATCAGCATAAAAGCACAATATTATCTTATGCATATCTACCATTATATACTCTCACCGTCATCATGGCTACCCTTTTCTAAGCTCCGTCTTTTTTATTTTTCCGCTTATTGTTTTAGGCATTGCCGACACAAACTCTACAAGACGCACCCACTTATATTCGGCAAGTCTCCTGTTGCAAAATTCTTTTATCGCAAGCTCAAGCTCCCGTGTGGGTTCGTAGCCATGTCCCGGCACTATAACAGCTTTTATAGCCTGTCCTCGCAGCTTATCCGGAACACCTATGACACTGCACTCTACAACAGCAGGATGCTCCATCAGAACATTCTCGATTTCATAAGGTCCCACCCGGAAGCCTCCCGTCTTTATTATGTCATCAAATCTGCCATGAAACCAGTAAAGTCCGTCACTGTCCCTATATGCCGCATCACCTGTATGGTATACTCCACCTCTCCACACATACTTATACTGCTCTTCATTATCAAGATAGCCTGTAAATACTCCTGCCTGCTTTCCGCTTGCAGGCGGTATAATTACAACCTCCCCTATCTGTCCGTCAGGAACCTGTTTTCCATCTTTGTCACGCAACTCTATGTTGTAAAATGGCGAAACCGTCCCCATTGCCCCCTCCTTAGGCTGTCTTCCCTTAAAATTAGCCATAAGAAGTGTTGTCTCCGTCTGTCCATAGCCTTCACAGAGAGGTATTCCCGTCTCCTGTGTGAATTTCCTGAACACCTCAGGTGCGAGCATTTCTCCCGCAGTGGAGGCATGCTTAAGCGTCGGCATGCTCTCAATTCCTTTGCGCACAAGGTATCTGTACACTGTCGGCGGCGCACAAAATGAGGTCACGCCATATCGGTTAATCACCGTGACAAGCTGCTTCGGGTCGAAATTATCAAAATCATATATCATAACCGCGCTTCCGATAAGCCACTGTCCATATATTTTCCCCCATGATGCCTTAGCCCAGCCGGTTTCCGCAACCGTAAAATGAAGTCCGTCATCCTGCGCCTGCTGCCAGTATTTTGCCGTGACTATATGCGCCAATGGATATGTAAAATCATGTATCACACCCTTAGGATAACCTGTCGTACCCGATGTGAAATACAGCATCATAGGATCGGCCGCACTCGTTTCAACTCTGTCGAAAACATCGCTTGCTGTCTCCATCTGCGATGTCAGGTTAAAAAAGCCTTCAACATCCTTCTGAACGCACCACAGCCTAGGGGTCTTTTCTGATTTTCCGAGTGCCTGCTTTATGGTTGAAGGTACATCGTCCTGAGCAGTGCATACTATCGCCTTTACCCCGGATGCATTGATTCTGTAAACAAAATCATCGACCGTAAGCATATGTGTCGCAGGAATCATAACCGCGCCAAGCTTATGAAGCGCAACTGCCGCAAACCAATATTCATAATGGCGTTTCAGGACAAGCATGACCCTGTCCCCTCTTCCTATTCCGTATTCTCTGAACACATTTGCCATTTTATTGCTGTATCTTTTCACGTCAAGAAAAGTAAATATGTGCTCCTCATTTTCCACATTGCACCATACCATAGCACACTTATCAGGTGAAACAGCCGCATATTCATCCACCACATCATATCCAAAATTAAAATTATCCGGATAATTTAACGTCAATTTTTTTAAACCACCATTTTCATCCTTAATCTCAGTGCAAAACCTCTGATATATACTGCTCATATCTTTCCTCTCGCCACATGCTGCTTTTTATATTTAAGTAGTTTGAAAGTTTCACTTTCAAACTTTGTTATCTGATAACGTCCATCCCGATACTGCGGAACCTGTCATATCGTTTTCCTACTAATTCCGTATCTCTTGACAGTTCATCAAGCTCTTCTTTTATCAGCCTTCCGATTCGGTCGTAAAATTCTTTTTTTCCGATTTCCTTTTCAGACAATATTCTCTCAATTACTCCAAGGCTCTTTGCATCCTCAGCCATAAGCTTAAGGCTCGCCGCTGCCTCTCCTGCCTTCTTGGCATCCTTCCACAGAATGCTGGCGCAGCCCTCCGGTGAAATAACCGAATACACCGCATTTTCAAGCATCCATACCCTGTCTGCCACTGCAAGTGCAAGAGCGCCGCCGCTTCCGCCCTCCCCTATAAGTATTGAGATGACAGGCACACACAGTGTTGTCATTTCCAAAATATTTCTCGCTATTGCCTGCCCCTGACCGCGCTCCTCAGCCTCAACTCCACAGTATGCACCTGAGGTATCTATAAAGCATACTATGGGTCTGCCGAATTTTTCCGCCTGCTTCATAAGGCGGAGAGCTTTTCTGTAGCCCTCCGGATGCGGAGCGCCAAAGTTCCTGTAGCTTCTTTCCTTCGCTGTATGCCCCTTTTCAATTGCTATCACCGTCACAGGCATGCCATTAAGTCTGGCAATTCCCCCGACTATCGCTTTGTCATCCGCATAACAGCGGTCCCCATGAAATTCTATGAAATTTTTGAATATATTCTTTATATAATCTGTCCCTGTCGGTCTGCCGTTGTCCCTTGCAATCTTCACTCTCTCATAAGGTATCTCATTCATACATTTACACTCCCTCATGCATCTTAAGCAGCTCCGTAAGCAGCTTTTTCTGCTTATTTCTGGCAGCTATTGCGTCAACAAAGCCATGCTCTAACACAAATTCCGCCTTCTGGAAACCATCCGGCAGGGCTTTTTTGGTAGTCTGCTCTATAACTCTGGCTCCGGCAAAGCCAACTATTGCACCCGGCTCTGCCAATATAATATCTCCATCCATCGCAAAGCTTGCCGTGACACCTCCCGTTGTCGGGTCGGTGAGCACGGTTATATATAAAAGTCCTGCATCACTATGGCGTTTAACGGCCGCACTCACTCTTGCCATCTGCATAAGCGACAGAAGCCCCTCCTGCATTCTCGCACCGCCCGATACCGTAAATCCTACTACTGCCAAATGTTTCCACGCAGCATACTCAAATAATCTTGTAAGCTTTTCTCCCACTGCACTTCCCATGCTTCCCATCATAAAATAAGCATCCATCACAAAAATACAGCAGTCGCACCCTCCAATTCTTACCGTTCCGCATATCACCGCTTCCGTCTGTGAGCTTGCCGCCCTTACGGCATCCAGCTTTTCATCATATCCCGGAAAGCCTAACGGATTGTCCGCTCTCACATCCTTATACATCTCAACAAAGCTTCCTTCATCCGCTATAAGCTTTATTCTCTGTCCTGCACGCATACGGAAGTGATATCCGCAGCCGCATACCATATTGTCAGCCATCAGTCTGCTCAAAGGAATTTCTCTGTGACAGTTCGGACATTTCTGCTCCGGCTCACCTTCATCCTGCATTACGGGAACTGAGCATCTTCCACCCTCTTCCAATTTATTTTTAGGTTTCAAAAAGTTCATAAGTGCCATATCAATCCCCTATCACAATATTTTATATACTAACGGCCACACATTTGCGCCGGTACACGGCGTACAAGCATTAGCTTTCTGACAAAATTATCTGTTTCCCATAAAAGTCAGGTCGTAATTGCCGGAAGAAAATCTGTCATCCTCGACTATGCATAGCTGCTCCTCAACATTGGTTTTAATACCGTCTATGACCAGCTCACATAGAGAAGCCCTCATTTTTCTGAGTGTCTCCTCCCTTGTCTTGGCATATACGATAAGCTTGCCCAACAGTGAATCATAGAACGGAACAACTCTCATTCCTTCAACAAGAAAGGTATCAAACCTCACGGAGGGACCTCCCGGAATATGTAAGAATTCAAGCTTTCCACAATTCTGTGCATTTATGCGGCATTCTATCGCAGAACCCATTATCCGTATATCTGCCTGAGTGAAATTAAGCTCAATCCCGGCGGCTATCCTTATCTGCCACTTAACAATATCAATTCCCGTCAATATCTCTGTTACGCAATGTTCCACCTGAAGTCTCACATTCATTTCCATAAACCAGAAGTTTCCCGCTCCATCCAAAAGGAACTCCAGTGTACCGGCACCTACATATCCTATCTGCTTTACGGCATCAGTGATAACCCTGATCATATTTTCTCTCTGCTTTTCCGATACGGCAGGCGAGGGTGTCTCCTCAACAAGCTTCTGATTTCTTCTCTGCAATGAACAATCTCTTTCACCCAGACACACAGCATTTCCAAATTCATCCGCAAGAACCTGAAATTCCACATGTCTTGCAGGGAAAATGTATTTTTCAAGATACATACTTCCATCGCCGAATGCATTTAAAGCCTCACTGACCGCCTGAACATATGCCTCATCCAGCTCATCCTCCGACTCTATAAGACGTATTCCTCTTCCACCGCCGCCTGCACATGCCTTAAGCATAACAGGATAACCGATTTTTCCTGCGACACTCTTAGCCTCATCGAGTGACTGTACCGCTCTGCTCCCCGGAATTACTGTAAGCCCTGTTTTTCCGACAAGCTCCTTTAAAACCGCCTTATCACTCAATCTCTCCATGCTCTCCGGCTCAGGTCCTATAAAAACCAACCCGTTTTTTCTGCACAATCTCGCAAAATGTGCATTTTCGGACAGGAATCCATATCCGGGATGTATTGCCTGCGCTCCGGTAAGAATTGCAGCACTGATTATCTGTTTTTCATTGAGATAGCTCTGTGCTGCCTGCGCTCCACCGATGCATACGCTCTGGTCAGCCAGTGCAACATGAAGAGCATTTTTATCCGCCTCCGAATACACCGCCACAGTCGATACTCCCATTTCCTTGCAGGCCCGTATTATTCTGACCGCAATCTCACCTCGATTGGCAACTAGAATCTTTGAAAACATAATCTACTCCACTTCTGTTATCGCAAACGAAAAGTCTGCCGATACACAGTTTCTTTCTCCTACCCTGACAGTGCCCTGTGCAAAATAAAACGGATGCTTTGACCTTACTATGCTGCACCTTGTCTCTATTACATCCCCGGGGCGGACAGGTGAACGGAATTTCACATTGTTGAGTCCTGTGTATACCGGAAGCTTTCCGTCTGTCATAACCGTTTTCATGAGTACACACGCGGACTGGGCAAGTATTTCGCACAAAATCACGCCCGGCACAACCGGATTTCCCGGAAAATGTCCATCGAGAAAAAATTCATCTCCGCGGACTCTGTAATGTCCTACCGCAACACCGCCGCTTTCCTGTACCTCATCCAATAAGAGCATACTGTTTCTGTGAGGAAGTATGTCCATAATCTCTTTTCTATCCATTCCCGCTCTGCCTCCAATATACCGATATACCCAAAATTTTTATCACCTTTATATTCAACAGTCTCTTTCTGCAAACACTGCATCAGCACTCTATTTTAAACAGCTCTGTTCCATACTCAATCATCTGGCCGTCGGATACACATACCTGTGAAATAACTCCATCGGCTTCAGCAGTAATCTCATTCATAAGCTTCATCGCCTCAACAATGCAAAGTGTCTGTCCCTTCTTTACATGCGACCCGACTTTCACATATGGTTCTGCATTTTCCGCCGGTGCAGCATAGAACACCCCAACCATCGGAGATTTTATGCTCATATACGGCATCGCACCGCCTTCATTGCTCTTTCCACTGTTATGTGCGTTATTATCCAATGATTTTTTTGTATTGGCATCGCTATAAATTACATTCGCAGAAATATTTCTCTCTAATCGTACAATCTTATCTCCTTCGGTAAGCTCAAGTCCCGTAAGCTCAAGCTCCTTCATAAGTGCCGCATATTTTCTTATATCAGCCTCATTCATAATTATCACCCTGCATAAAATTTTACCTTAAAGCGGACATTCGCAATCCGCTTTCGCTGCTTGCTCATGAACGCAGTCGCTTTGCGAACTGTCAGTGGGAGCCTTTAACTCCCACTGACATAAGCATCCCCCTTACCCACCGCTTAGTGCTCTACACACTTGAAGCAGGGGATTGCTTATTCTGCGTTCAACCTACTACCTTTCTGAATGCAAGACATGCATTATGTCCTCCAAACCCCAGTGAATTGGAGAGTGCAAGCGTTATATCAGCCTTAACCGCCTTATCAGGAACATAATTCAAATCGCATTCTTCATCAGCTTCACGAAGATTTATTGTTGGAGGAATAATTCCTTCATCAAGTGCCATAATGCATGCAAGCGCCTCTATTGCACCTGCCGCCCCTAACATATGACCTGTCATTGATTTGGTTGAACTTATGTATGCCTTCCGCGCATTTTCCTCTCCAAGTGCATTCTTTATTGCCATTGTCTCAATAAGATCATTCATATGAGTTCCTGTGCCATGTGCGTTTATATAGACCTTATCTTCATCCGAATATCCTGCCTCACGCATGGCATCCTTCATAGCCTGCGCGCCTCCGCGGGCCTGCGGATGAGGTGCAGTGATATGGTAGGCATCACATGTCGAACCGTATCCGCACACCTCACCGTATATCCTTGCCCCTCTCGCTTTTGCATGCTCATATTCCTCAAGCACAAGTGACACCGCACCCTCTCCAATCACAAATCCTCCTCTTCTCTTATCAAATGGAAGTGAAGCTTCATCAGGGTTCTCCGATGTTGAAAGTGCCTGCATATTTACAAAACCTGCCACCGCCGACTTAGTTATTGATGCTTCTGCGCCTCCTGATATGACAGCTTCCGCATAGCCATGACGTATCATCCTGACAGCCTCTCCGATTGCATTAGAGCCTGAGGCACAAGCTGTGACCGCCGGCATTGCACTTCCCCTGCAGTCATGCTTAATAGCAATCATTCCTGCTGCCATATTTCCTATCATCATCGGTATAAAAAGAGAAGAAACCCTTCTTGGACCTTTCTCTAAAAGCTTCGTATGTTCTACCTCGAAGGTTCCTATCCCTCCGATTCCTGTACCGAACATAACACCGAATTTTTCAGGTTCAACCTTTCCTTCTATACCGCTGTCCTCTACAGCCTGTGCCGCCGCCGCAACTGCAAGCTGTGCATATCTGTCCGTTCTTAATATCTCGTTTACCTCAAGATACTCCTTCGGGTCAAAATCCTTCACCTCTGCCGCAAGCTTTGCTTTAAAGCCTTCTGTATCAAAAAAGGTTATAGGTGCAATCCCATTTCTTCCGTTCTTAAGGCTGTTCCATGTCTCACTGACATTATTCCCGACAGGGGTTACAGCCCCTAATCCGGTTACAACCACTCGTCTCCATTCAGACATATCCTTTTCCTCCCGGTTGTCCTTTACATGCACACCTTCATGCACTGTAAACTGTAAAATATCTTCATATCCCGTATGTCACAATATAGCTACATGGCTATTCCGCCATCTACACGCAGCACTTCACCGGTCACATACTCAGCTTCGACAAGATACGCCACTGCCTCAGCCACCTCCGGAGCTGCCCCCATCCTTCCAAGTGGTATCATTCCAAGGAGCGGATTATCCTTCTGGCTTCCTGTCATATCCGTCTCAATGAATCCGGGTGCAACTGCGTTACAGCGTATTCCGCGCGGTGCCAGCTCCTTTGCAACGGACTTGGTCAGACCGATAATTCCCGCCTTCGATGCCGAGTAATTGCACTGTCCCACATTTCCCATAAGCCCTGAAACGCTTGACACGTTGACAATACAGCCTTGCCTGTTCTTTATAAACATACCTGTACAATGTCGTATCATATTAAACGCACCCTTAAGATTAGTGTCGATAACACTGTCAAATGCTTCCTCACTCATCATCGCAAGAAGTCCATCTTTTGTTATGCCCGCATTATTAATAAGAATATGTACGGTACCAAAATCCTTCTTTATCTGTGCAACAGTCTCTCTCACCTGTGAAAAATCAGCTACATTGCACTTATAGGCGACGGCTTTTACGCCGTATTGTTCAATACATTCTTTGCAAACCTGATTGGCAGCTTCAACATTGCCCGCATATATAACGGCAATATCCGCTCCACGAGCTGCAAGCTTTACCGCAACCGCCGCCCCAATTCCTCTTGAAGCTCCTGTTATAACCGCAGTTTTCCCTTTAAGCATTTCTAAGATCCTTTTCCTTATATTTTAAGACTCCTCAATATATTTAGCTGCACTCCTTAATATCTGCTCAGCTCCATCAATCACTTCCTTGACAATCTGCGCTGCAGGCTGTTCTTTCTTAACCATAGCCGCAACCTGCCCCGATAAGAAGCATCCCTTCTTATCGTCACCCTCTTTGACTGCAAGCCTTAATGCCCCTACAGCCAGTGCTTCAAGCTCATCGTCAGGCATCAGGCTATACTCTGCCTTTAAATAATCTCTTGCAAACTGTGTCCTGAGGCTTCTCACCGGATGGCCAAGCCTCTTACCTGTAACCATGGTGCAAAGGTCTGTGGCCTTCAGAATCTTTTCCTTATAAACCGGATGAATATTACATTCTACAGCACTCAAAAACCGCGTTCCCATCTGGACTCCCTGTGCTCCCAGCATGAATGCTGCCGCAACACCGCGCCCATCCGCAATTCCTCCTGCTGCTATGACCGGAAGTGTTGTAGCATCACACACCTGCGGTACCAGCACCATAGTTGTAAGCTCACCCACATGTCCACCGCTCTCGCCGCCCTCGGCTATAAGTGCAGAAGCTCCGAGTCTTGTCATGAGCTTCGCCATGGCAACCGAGGCAACAACCGGAATCACTTTAATTCCTGCGTCCAGCCATTCCTTTATATATTTCGACGGATTACCTGCTCCCGTGGTAATCACATCGACTTTTTCCTCTACTACAACCTGCGCCACCTCATCTGCACATGGGCTTAACAGCATAATATTTACTCCAATAGGCTTATCTGTGAGCTGCCTTGCTATCCGCACCTGCTCTCTCACATAATCTGCCGGCGCATTACCGGCTGCAATTATTCCAAGACCTCCGCCCTCAGATACCGCCGCCGCAAGCTTTCCATCAGCAATCCATGCCATGCCGCCCTGAAATACCGGGTATTTTATACCCAGCATCTCAGTAATCTCTGTCCTGATCATGGCGCTTAACCCTGCTTGCTCTGGATGAATTTGTCAAGGTCATCGACTGTCTCAACCTTCTCATCAAGCTCTATCTCAATGCCAAGCTCATCCTCAAGGCTCATCAAAAGCTCCACCGTGTCAAGCGAATCAATTCCAAGGTCAACGAATCTGCTCTCCGGCTTAACCACGGAAACATCACATCCGGTACGTTCTGCAACAGTTTTTGCAATAGCATCAAAATACATCTCTTATTCCTCCTTAATATGTGCTCCAATCAGTGAGCATCTAATAAGGCATTATATGCACAACCTGTTCCATGTGTGGGGTGCTGACGTTCCAAAAGCGTTCCATAAATTTAATACTTAGCACTCTTTTTGCAAATAATGATAAAAGATGTTGAGGTCAAAATACCTTTTGACCTCAATGATATCGAATTGCTCCGCACTACGTGCTCCCACAATTCTCAAAAACATTCGTAATTCGCACATTTTTCATTACTATTTAAGCCACTGCAAAAACAGTGACACTCGGAAATGAGGATTAAAATGAATATATGACTAAATACTGATTCTTAAGAGAAGGCTGACAGATATGCTATACTAAATTGCAAAATAATATCTTAAAAGAAAGCGCGAGACGTCGCACAACGTCCGGGGGACGTTGGTCTGCGACGACCGGAGCGAAGCGGAGACATCGAACCTTCGAGCTCATATTTGCGCGTGACGGGGCGCTAGGTGCCAGTGGCACCTGCTTAGCGCCGACCGAGCCGGCAGGCGAGATACGAACCCGCTTATGCAATAAGCGGGTTAGAGAAGCTCCGCTTCTCTATTGCAAAAAGGGTATCTCCGATGGAGATACCCTTTTGCAATAAAAAAAGCGCGAGACGGGAATCGAACCCGTCCTGTGATTGGTGTGTAAAATGGCTCAAAAAGACACAACAAGTAAATCATGGTTTTGCGTGCTGAACAATCCCCGTGAACATGGATTCGATGGCACAAGTAAAGAAATCCTTGAAAAAGTAGCATCTATATGGATTACCGACGAGTACCGTGCATGTGCGCTTGCATTGTGTCTTTCAGAAAACGGCTTGGAGCATATACACATGGTACTGTCAGATGATACGGCGCATAGGTTTAGTTATGTCAAGAAATTATATCCTATGTGCCATGCCGAGGAGACTAAGGGAAGCAAAAAAGAAGCTGAGGACTATATTTATAAAAAGGGAAAGTTTGAGGACAGCACCGAAAAAATTCTTGAAGTGTACACACATGGAGAAATCAAAGGGCATCAAGGTAAAAGAAATGACTTAGACCGCATAAATGAATATCTTAATGAGGGTTTTACTCCCTCGGAGATATTCAAGCTCAATCTATCGTACCGACGTTATGAGAAGATAACGAGGGATGCATATTTTGAAATGAAACGTCAAAACGTACCAGTATATCGAGATGTGTACGTTGAGTGGCATTGCGGTGCAGCAGGAACAGGAAAGTCCCACGAATATGTCAATCTCTGTGATGAGTATGGACGTGACAATATATACTTTGCAAATGATTATGATAACGGCGGTTCAGGTCTGTTTGATAAATACAATGCAGAGAAAATTGTATTTATAGACGAGTTCAAAGGTCAAATTACTTTTACTAAGCTCCTGAGCTTGCTTGACGGTTACACCTCGCAGGTGCACTGCCGTTATAATAACGTGTACATGTTATGGGACAAGGTTTATATATCCTCTATCTTCCCACCCGAGCTCCTTTATAAAAAAATGGTTCAGGAGGATACACACATTGACACCGTTGAACAGCTCAAAAGGCGAATTGATAAAATTGTGTATCATTATAAAAGTAACAACGATTTTAGAAAATATGAAATGAGCATGAGAGACTATGTAAGCTATGACATGTTGAAAGTCCGTGCTCTTGGAGACGATGACAGTTTCTGTGATGCTGATGCTTTCAGTGAGCCGTTGCCCTTTACATAAAGGAGGTAAATTAAATGGATAATGTAGTTTATGGTTTAATTAATTATGGTAATCAGGAGATTTCCGAAAATGCAAAAGGAGCTTTAAAGTATATCAAGAGTGATATTGCAGATATTAAAAGAAGGTACATAGCTCTAGGATTTCACTTAGAGGAGTTCGACAGATATTATTATTATAAAGAGTTTGGGTTTTCTTCGCTGGCTGATTTTGTGCAGGCGAATTTCGGCATTGAGCACTCAGGTCTATCAAGAATATTATCAGTTTATAATAGATTTTGTTCCAGAAATGGAGCAGATGGCACTATATTTGTTGATGATAGATTTCAAGCGTATTCTTATAGCCAGCTTGTCGAGATGGTGAAACTTTCAAATGCTCAAATTGATAAAGATATCCAACCGACTATGACAGTTAAAGACATAAGAAATTATGTAAAAAATAAAAAAAAGTGCGACGTCGCACAAAATAAAAAAGTTGAAGAAAAAGTATTGACAAAACAAGAAAAATGTGCATCTACTCCCCCACTTCCCGAGCCTGATTTACAGCGTCCTTTTGATGAGCGTTACCAGCTCACTACCGGAAGGGATTTATTTGTTGACGTGTTAGATTGTTTAAAAAATAATATAAAAAATGTGGATAAAGTTCAGGCAATCATTAAGCTGATTAATGATTGCGGATTATAATATCTTGACTTTTAAGTTTAAATATGCTATCTTACAAGTGAAAGGTGGTGTATTTTGTGGCATACGCTAAAAAGGAAGATGCCTTTGCTTATATAAATCAGTATCAAAAAGAAAAATATGACCGTATAACAGTAATGGCAGATAAAGGAAAAAAGGCAGAATATGAAACTGCCGCAAAGCTTAAAGGTATGAAGCTTTCAGCTTTTATTCAGGACTGCGTTAATAAGGAAATTGTGAGAATGAAAGAATAGTTTAAATATTCTGATTGACGGAATAGTATAAATATGCTATAATGATATTGTCAAAAGACAATATCCTGAAAAGGAGGAAGGAGAATATGCAGCAAATGACAGATAAGCAAATGCAATTTATAGCTTGGCTGATTACAACAGCTACCGACAAATGCCAAAGCATGGAAGAGGTTAGGGAAATGAATAAGGAAATCCGTAAGCACTCTACAGGGTTGAAGGCTGAGGAAGATGCGGAAACAGAGAAAACAGAATAGTGTAACGCAAAAGAGGTATTCACAGATTTGTGAGTACCTCTTTTTTGCGTAAATGATGCAAAAAACAAACCAAGCGTGCCCCCTGCTCTTTAGGGGGTGAGGGAGCCTGCGACCGAAGTGCAACCAGCTTATTAACATGTTTTTAACAGCGTGGTGACTGTCAGGAGTGCTCCCCCGCGGAGCAGTCGCCACGGCTGTAACAACTGCCATTCGCGGTTGTCCGCTAATAAAACATGGTGGTTTTGATGTGTAGATTTATAGGGCGTTTTTTGCCCGTGCCACTGATTTTATTGCGCAAAAAAAATAAATGAAGTGGGGGCTAGTATTACCCCCCACTTCGTCACAAGTTACAAAATTCTCAAAAAGCCTTATTTTATAAGGGTTTGAAGGGTGTAAAATTTGTGACCGACTTCGTCATAACTTCGTCACAAAACATGATTTTCAAAAATTAACTTCGTTACAAAATAATTTTTTTCTAAAAATACCCCCAACCGTTTTTTAAAACAAGCGTCCTTTTTATCTAAAAAAGGACAATTTTTTGATTTTCAATAATCTTAACGAACTCTATTTTGATATAGCTTATAACAGATTATTGAAATAATCAAAAAATTTAAGCCATGTGGAATAAACATGATAAATCTCCTGATAAAATGTGAACACGGGTAGCCCACCGAAAGAACTTAGGATATGTATTTTATATCCTTAGTTCGGGTTGGCAGGGGGAACCCCTTTGAACCAAAACAAAATAAAAACCCCTTATAAAACAAGGGGTTTAGTGTTAACAAATTATGCTTTTGTCATCCTGTCAAGTTCGTTAATTACTATTGTATGTACTAATTTTTTCCCCTGATCGTCTAGCATCACATAATATTTTAATACATCGTCTGTAACTGGTTGTGTGACGTTTTGTGTATTGTCATTATCTGTATTAATTTTTTTGTATGTGCTGAGCAGTTGGCAGATATAAGAAAAATCATAAATATTAGTTACTTTAACTCTAATCAATTTAATATATGAACTATCATAAAGAATATTTTTAAAAGTATCGTTCTTAACGCTTGATGCTTTATCATGGGATACATCATCGAGCTCTATTGCTAAAAGCGGTTTTGCCGTGTTAGGTGTAGCAATTAAAAAATCCGTGTGTTTTGCCATTATTCTGGCAAAATTTCTTTTATAGTATTTGTTGTGATATTTAACCTTGAAAATATCAGCCAGCCTTACTTTGTAATGAATTTCAACATTGTAATTTTTCAATGCCTGTCGTAACTGAATGTAGTATTTTAATTCCGTCGGAGTAAGTAAATCTGTTGGAACATAATTGTTTCTGATAATCTGTGTTTCTCTCTCGGAATTATAGTTTTTAGAGTATGTCTTTGATGCTTCTCCAGTGTCATCATCAGCATCAATTTCTGTTTGTGTATTTCCCGTATTTCTCCATGTTTGAAAAGCGGCATAAGCAACAATAACGGTGATGATAATATACCACATTATATCTGTCATCCTATTTTCACATCCTTATCGTTTGTAGTCTGAGATTTTAATAATTCTTGATTTTGTGATGCCTCATAATTATCGAGATATTCAGATATTATAAGCTCACACAAATTTGCTCTACTTCTTTTTTGTTTTTCGGCAATCTTATCAAGTCGCTGTATCGTTTCATCATCTGAATAAATAACTATCTTCGGTCTAGAGCTCGGCATAATTTTCCCCCTATTAATATATTAAATAAATATTTAAAAATAAGTATTGACAAAGTATATATACCGATGTATATTAAGACCATAGGTATATGTAAGGTATATATACTTATATGTTGGCTCGTAGGTCGGCAACCTTTAAAAGCCAGTGTAAAGATGGGTTTTTTTGAAGAATATGTTTTACCATCTAATTATGAGGGTGAACGGCAGGACTTGAAGCCTGAGCGGCTTACTTCCTGCTACCCTCACAAAAATGTTTCACATTGTAGTTTATCAAAAACGAAAGGAAAAGGCAATAACAAATTGCCGGGGGAAAGAATGTCACTTAATGAAATACTCAAAGATGTAATTAACCGTAACGTAAAAAATGAAGAGCTCAGAAATATCATTTATAAGTTCTGTACCGAGGAGAATCAAAGCGTTGTTGATACCGAACATGTACTTGTTACTTCACGTTGTTTTTCAGAGTACGGATTTGAAAAAGCAGAAATCATTGTCTCGATAATCCTTGATAATATAGACCAGGATATGGAATTCTATTCGGCTTATCTTCCATCAGCCTTTAGAAGACTGATTGGAATGTTACAAGCTAACATATATGGTTCCATTGTATTTCAGTCAAAAAAGAAGTATGCAGGAATCGCTGTAAATGGGTTATGGGAGTTAAAAAAAGAAATATGATGCAACTGGGAGGGTTTACATCCCGAATAAAAAAGCCACTAATTGTCGTGGAGCTTGCAGGTAGGGACCTGACGGCGAATAAAGGCTTTCCATTTCCCCTAAAAATAAATCAAATTTAAAAGAAAAGAGGACAAAAAAATGACAAAGAGAATTGTAGGGTACAGAAAATTCACATCAAAGAAGGGATTGTCGACCTGCACGGTCTACCTTCAGGAAGAGTTCTCAAACTCTGAAATTGAGAACTCAATAGCTTTAAAAGGAATCAAGGCTGAGTCGGTAATGTTATTCGGCGACGAAGCGAACATAATTACGGATGCGGCAATCGGCAAGGAGCTTGTCGGATACTTCGGATATTATAAAGGCTCATTGTCCGTACAGTCTCCGGCTGTAAAGTAGTTCAGTCCAGCTTTGGCTGATAATCTTCATACTAAAATTTCAAGGAGGTACAAAAAATGGATGTAATGTTAGTTGCGGAAGCTGTCTCAAACGTCACAGGTCTCATTCCTGTTATTGATGACCTTATCACGGTAGCCACTAAGATAATCCAGTTCGGACTTACCACATTCCCGATTAATGTCGGTGTAGTCGTAGGACTTACATGGTCTGTAACAAAGTTCATCAGGAGCGTTAAGCCTGCGGCAAAGGGTTAAGGAATTTCATAATTCAATTATAGGGGAAACGGGGTTAGGCTTCGCCTACCCCGTTTTCTTGTTAAGGAGGTGTTAAAGTGAATAAGATTTTAATAAATATACTGCTCATTTCCACTCTCGTAATTGGCAGTATCGGATTTATAACCTTTGATGTGTGGGCGGAAGAATCGACTACGGATGTGTATGAGATACCTGACGATTACGAAAGCAGAAACATGTATATTGAATTTTATGAAGAGGGTAGTTTAACCTCGGCGGGATTTTCTTTTATAACGCAGGAGTATGATTTTGATGTATATGTACCAAATGGTTATTCATGGTTTCTTTGGTATTGTACTTATTCACCTTATAATTGGACTAATATGTATCCTCGTTTTTATGTGGTAGATGGGACAGATTATGGTTATTTTGATTTGCAGAATATTACTGTTGATAAAAATAATATATCTGCAATTAATGTTAAGGTTGGTGATAGTAAAATTACAGTCTATTTAAAAAATAATGGTTCGTCTCAATATAATATTACCCGTAAATTAAAAAATGATAATCAGGTTTCAACGACTGAGTATACGCAGTCATATCTTGCTTTATCTTCATTACATGCTCATAATCTTTATTATGGTAATTATAATTTTACTTTTAAATTTAATCAGCCTGTGGTTACCTCTAGTGGTCGTTATGGTATGCCACAATTTGACGAAGCTGGGTGGAAAGCTTATGTTGTGCAATTTAATGAGCTGTTAAAATATGCGCCTACATCAAGTGCGGACTATACGTTTAATGCAAACGGTGTTGCACAAAATAAACAACTTGTTAACGATTGTGCAGATGCTGTTAATAAAATTCTTGCTAAAAACAAAATGACGAGTTTTCCAGAGCCTTCTCTTTTGAGCGCAAAATTTAATGAATCAAATAATATGATACGGTTGATTTACGAGCGTAATGATGATTGTCTCCCTGATGTGGTTGAGATGTATAACAAGGTATTTGTTAAATTGCAGAATGTCGATGAGTGGAAAACTCTTGATAATGATTTTGAGGACTTGAAACTTGTTTCCGTGGCAAATAACAGTAATTATAAACTTATTGCGGGGGCTATGAATATTGATAATATTTTAAATCAATTAGGTTATGATTCTAGCGATAAAGATGCCGTTGCGCCTGTAATAGAAGGTGTAATATGGGGTTTGCGTTATGGTTATCGTCAAATGTCAGGTAATTATAAGTATACCGGGTATGTGTTTAGTCGTTATGTGTTTGAGGATAATGTAATTACTGATACTGATATAACCATTGATGACCTTGGCAATTTGTCTGTTATAAAGCCTGGTACAAGTGGTGATAACGGGGTGTCGGTAAAACCTGGAGGAACTGAAAATAATCCTATAATAAGTGGTACGGATGAGGCTGATTATTCCGATTTGGGCAGTTTTATTAAATCCTTTAATTTTGATTTTTCTTCAATCGGTAACGCTATTTCAGGTAGTTTTTCACTTGTTACTGGTTTTGCATCCATGATAGGAAATATTTTTCAAAATTTTTTCGGTGATGGAGTCGGCATTATAGCTTTGTTGGCTATCGGTATATGTGTAGTTTTAAGAGTGCTGGGCAGATAGGAGGACACATGGAATTAATAGATAATTTGGAGCAGGCTATTATAAGTGCAGCGCAAGTGTTTAGGGTTTTTTTAAGCCTCCCCTGTTTATGGATTAAAAATGTAACTGTTGGACAGGCTTTATTAGCATTAATAATTTTAGCCTGTATATGGTGGCTGTTTTGGGATTTGTTAAGAAAGTAGGTGCAGAATGGATGATATATTAAACTGGTTATGCTCAGGAGCTGAATTGTTACCCGAATTTGTCGTTATCGTGAAGCTTTCACTCATGTACTACGCGCTTAATTTTATCCTCGATATATTGGACATTTGCAAAAAGGGGGTACGTTAAATGAATGAAGAACTTACTTCGGATGTTGAAGAACTCGAGGAGACAACTCAGGAGGAACCTGCATCAAGTGAAGAATCTTCTTCGGAAGATTCTAAGGAATTATCGGAGAGTGAAACCGAGCCTGCGGAAAGTGAAATTGAAAGTGAATCAGACAGCGTGACAGATACTATTGACAGCGAGGAGGACGAGCTTACGTCCTCCTCAATACAGTATATATTTGTTACGGCTGAGACAGCATCACAGACTGATTACTCCCTCGCTCTTACGGCTATTGACGATAAGCTTGATACTATTACAACTTGCTTCATTGTAGTTATGGCAGTTATCGTACTTAGCTGGATTCACCTTATTTCGAGGAAAAGGAGGAATCAGAAGTGATATTCATTTTTATAATAGTAGGATACTTTATTATAGGCTCAATGATATTTAAAGGGTTCGCTCCGTTCCTCAAAGCACAAAAATACTTTCCAAAAGCCATCGTTGTCGGTGTTAAGGACATTTTTTCGTACATAAAAAACAAGGATTATAAAAAATTCAATATGTCCGGAATAATAATGTATGGCGGACTTTTCGGCACGGGAAAGACTTTCAATATAGTAAATTTCGTGTGCAACATATATAAAGCTTATGATAATATCGAGGTTTACTCAAACGTGACGCTTAATAATGTACCTTATACACCATTCCTCTATTTTGAACAGATAACCGAACCAGTCCCCGAAGGCAAGCACCGCATTTATATATGCGATGAGTTCGGCTCACTCTTTAACAGCAGGAATTACGGTAACAGTAAATTGACCGAAGCTCAGTATCTCACCGCTCTCAATCAGCTACGAAAAGAAAAAAAGCTCTTATTAATCAGTACACAGCGGTATGGTATGTGTGACAAGATTTTCAGGCAGGTGTGTATGGAATGGCGCGAATGCCACAAGCTGTGGAGATTCATGTGGTATTTCAGGTATGATCCGTATGACCTCGAGTACAGCTATGACCCTCGAATTGTTCAGCCGTTGTCAATCTTCCCGACAATGGTTTTCGCCACAAACAAGAAAAGAAACCAGTACAATACTCATGAGTTCGTCAGGGGCTTTGATAATCCTATCACGATTACTGACAGAACGAACGACAGCTCATTTACAAAAGCAGATTTCGGATATAGTTCAAGGTCAAAACCACGCTATCTGAAACGCTCAAATAAAAAATAATCTTTGACCGCCCGGAATCTGCCGTCTGCGCTTTATGCGCTCGGCAGTTCGGGCGCACATTCAAAGGGGGAAATCATAATGTTAGAAAGTCAATGGCTCGCAATGGGTTATCAAAATGGCATAATAGAAGATGTGCCACTTGATAATCAGGTAATCTTTAAAAATGTCTATACTGCTTGGTTTCATGTCAAAATCAACTCAATTAAACCACAATCAGTTGATAGAATTGAGTGTACATACAATAAGTATTATTCAAGCAGTTCTATAATTGATATGCCTGTACACAAAATAAATGAGGTGTATATATATCAGTTTCTTAATGATATTCTTATTAAATATAAGAACATCACCCAAAAAGAGTTTAATCGTATATATCAAATTGTAAATAATACAATGCAGTATGCTTTTGAATGTAGCATAGGTTATGCAAAAGCTATTAACTGGGCAGTTGTTAAGAGGTATATTGCAGAGGGTAATATAAAAAAGAATACAAAGATAGAGCATTGTATCAGCTCGACAGACAGAATGTCTATAATCAATGCAGTACTTAATGACAATGTGTACCCTGAAAAGAGGTCAGCTAGTCTCTGCGTATGCTTAAACTTTTACTTAGGTTTAAGAATCGGAGAATTGGCAAGCATCACATGGAATGACATTGATTTCAATGCCCGAAAGCTCTATGTGCATACTACACAGACAAAAAGTTATGAGCGTGATGATACTGGAAATAGAATAGGTGTCATTGCCTATCATGATCAGGATACTACAAAGACACCACACGGTGTAAGGTATATTCCGTTAGTTAATGAAGCTGTGTATATTCTCCTGAAGCTTAAAGAGTATCATGTCAAACAAGGATATGAGGATAAGCATATTGCGTATGACGGTACGGACACGATTCTAAGCAAAAGCATCGAGAGAACAATCGCCCGGCTCAATGAGCTGTGTGACGTTCTTCCGTTTAACTCGCATCTTATCCGCAAGACATTCGCGACAACGCTCCATGAAAACGGAGTGCCAACTAAGATAATCTCTGATTTAATGGGACATGCAGAAATCAGGACAACGGAGAAGTTCTACATTATCAGCTCTGGGAACGATATCACATATTTAAGAGATATGATTCAGGAAGCTTTGAGAGTTAAATAACGATTCAGGAAGGAGGCTTTATAATTATGGAGGTGTTAAATGAACAGTTTAGAATTTAGAATGGCTGTATCAAAAATAAGTGATGCAGTATTATGTGATTATTATGTATCGCTATCTTCTTACAATCCCAGGTCACAGGAAGAAGATTATAATTTAAGAATTGTAATTTCTGAAATTGTAAGCAGATTCGTAAATCAACACATTGAAGATTAAAGAATAAAATCCCCGGTAGCCACTACCGGGGATAAAATAAAAGAAAGCGCGAGACGGGAATCGAACCCGCGACCCCCTCCTTGGCAAGGAGGTGCTCCACCGCTGAGCCACTCGCGCATTGTACTTTGTAAGATTGCTCTCACAAGGACATTTAGTATAATACTATATGTCCTCGTGAAAGTCAATACTAAATTTAAAATTTTTTATATTTTTTGAATTTACGAAATAGTTTTAACTATTGCCGTAATTGTGTGATGTACTGCATATACTTAGTGCCACGCAGGACGCTGCAGGCCCAGGCATACATAAGCCTTCACAAATTAATCAGCAAGCAGCGCCTCCAGCTCGTCAAGAAGTCCGGCAAATACATCGAGACCTGTCTTTATTGCATCAGGCTTTGACATATCTACACCCGCAATCTTTAACAGCTCGATCGGGTAATCTGAACCGCCGCTTGATAAGAACTTCATATATCGGTCAACTGCAGGCTGTCCCTCCTTGCGAATCATTGATGCTATCGCAACCGCTGCCGAGAAGCCCGTAGCATACTGGTATACATAGAATGGAGTATAGAAGTGAGGTATTCTTGCCCACTCAACCTCAATATCCTTATCAACAACCATGTCAGGTCCGAAGTACTGCTTGTTGAGCTCGTAGTACATCTCATTGAGTGCCTTTGCGGTCAAGCTCTTTCCGCTCTCTGCCATCTCATGAGCCTTCTTCTCGAACTCGGCAAACATTGTCTGACGGTACACAGTTCCCTTGAAGCTGTCAAGGAAGTGATTGATAAGATATGCCTTCTCATTCTTATCCTTTGCATTCTCAATGAGATAGAAGTTGAGAAGTGCCTCGTTACAGGTTGATGCAACCTCGGCAACGAAAATTCTGTATCCTGCATATACGAGAGGCTGAGCCGAGTTAGACTTATAGCTGTGAAGTGCATGTCCCATCTCATGTGCAAGTGTGAACATGGAATCTAAGTTATCCTGATGATTCAAAAGAACATATGGATGAACTCCGTTAGGTCCCCATGAGTAAGCACCGCTTCTCTTGCCCTCGTTCTCATATACATCAATCCAGCCACCGTTAAAGCCCTTATCAAGAAGTGCTATGTAATCCTCACCGAGAGGTGCGACACCCTTCTTCACTATCTCCTTTGCCTCATCAAAAGTGATATGCATGTCAAAATCTTTTACCATAGGTGTATATACATCATACATATGAAGCTCATCAAGTCCAAGTGCTTTCTTGCGGAGCTTTACATAGCGGTGCATGAGCGGAAGCCCCGCATGTATTGTATCAATAAGATTATCATATACTGAAAGCGGTATATTTCCGTCAAAAAGATATGACTCAATGCTTGAATTGTACTTTCTTGTCTTTGCTGAAAAAATATCCCCCTTTACGAGTGACTCATAGTTGGCGGCAATTGTATTCTCAAAGCTCTTGAATGCGCCGTGCATAGCGTGGAATGCCTCCTCACGCACTCTTCTGTCGTTGCTTCTTATGAATATACCGTATCTGCCGTGTGTGACGGTTGCATCCTCGCCGTTCTCGTCCTTGATGGTTCCGAGCTTCACATCGGCATTGTTGAACATTCCGAACACCTTCTTAGGTCCGCCGAGAACGTCATCAACGGAAGCTAATACAGCCTCCATGTCAAGTGAGAGCACATGTGGCTTCTTTCTTGAAATATATTCCCACTTCTTAGCGTAGAGCTTAAGTCCCTCACATTCATTCATATATTTTTCCACAACAGTGTCATCTATGGTAAGCATCTCAGGATTTACAAAAGAGGTCATTTCGCCTGTTTTTACCATGAGGTTCTCCGCCTCACCCGATAATGCCTGCGACTCTGCATTGGCTGTATCCTGGTCATAAAGCTGATGTGCATAACAATAGATACGGTCGAGAAGATTCATAAGCTTGTCCTCAAGTGTGAACACGGCAAGCATATTCTCACTGCTCTCACCGATTCTTCCCTTGTAGCTTTCTATCTCCTCTGCCACCTTCACAGCCTGTGCATACTCTGCTCTCCAAGCCGCAGCATCAGGATAGATGTCCTCAAGTCTCCATGTATATTTCTTATCTGTCTCGCTTCTTTTTAAAACTTTATTTGCCATTGCGCCCTCCTTAAATTTGGATTATAATTATAGCACCATGGGTTAAGCTGCAATAGCCGTTTTTTATCACATTAATGCATCTGCACCTTAACCCCACTTCACTAATATACATTAATCTTCCAATAAAAACAAGACAGACTATCAAAAACAAAGGAACGAATAAAAATGTGTTCATATAAAATAACCATCAAAGACATCGAGACTTTAATAAGTGACTGCTCCGCTTCGTCAAACGACGATTACGAACCATATTTTGACGACGAAAACGAACCTAATATCAGTCTCCCGGAAACATCTCCTGCCATCCTGCACAACACAGGCATAGACCTGCTCATTGACACCGATGCGCTCTCATTGTATCTTTTCGAGCGCACACACGGGCTCATCGGCTGCTGCTCCACCTTCAGCTATTGCCAGGATGACGTCGATGCCATTTACGAAATCTCGGTACTCATATCACCTGAATACAGAAGACACGGGCTCGGGCGAATGCTGGTTTTCCAGGTACTGTCACTCATTGAAAAAAAAGCTGCCGTAAGCGGAGCAATACAAGCCTCATCCGATGCGAACCGGCAGAATACGGACAACATCAATGTCCTTCTTGTCGGCAGCAACGAAAGCTTTGCGGAGTGCTGCGGCTTCTCATACTCCCACAGCGAGCATTTTATGACGAGAAAGCCTTATGCCGAGCTGACAGAGCGCCGTGTAAACACAGTATCAGCCAATAACCTCACAAAAAATGCTGAACCGGAAAATAATGAACCGGAGTACAGAATTATCCGAAACCTCAACAAGAGCTCAGGTTTTCACACCTACAGACTTCTTAGCCGCAGCACCCGCGTCAGCAGATGCAGCGTCGTCGAGTGCAACGACTATATAAACATCGCCAATGTCTACACCGCACCGAAATACCGCGGTCACAGGCTTGCAGGGCGCTTAATTGACACGGTAGGCGCCGATTTTCCGCAAAAAAAGCTGCTTCTGCAGGTGTCAGGCAGCAACACAGCCGCCATTCACGCTTACACAGAAGCAGGCTTTACGTTTTTAAAAAGTATAGATTACTATTCTGTCAACCGGTGACGGCATATCCGCTGTCACTGAAGATTCGTATACCCCATCAGGTACTCGTCCACTTCCTTTGCCGCATCACGACCCTCTCGGATTGCCCACACGACAAGTGACTGTCCTCTGTGCATATCGCCCGCCGTGAACACCTTATCAACACTTGCCGCGTGCTTGCCCGGTGCCGTGTCGACATTGGTTCTGGCATTGAGTGCCACACCGAAGGCATCTGAGACATACTTCTGCGAACCGAGGAAGCCCGCCGCAATGAGCACAAGATCAGCCTCAAGCTCGAACTCGCTTCCCGCAACCTCTGCCATCATCATGCGTCCAGTCTTTTCATCCTTCTTAGACTCTAACTTCACGCACTTCACCTTGCAGAGTTTTCCGTTCTTATCTTTCACGAACTCCTTAACCGTAGTCTGGTAGAGTCTCGGATCCTTTCCGAATACCGCGATGGCCTCCTCCTGACCGTAATCCGTCTTGCAGACTCTCGGCCACTGCGGCCATGGATTGTTCTCTGCACGCTTATCCGGAAGCTTCGGCATCATCTCAAGCTGCACAACGGATGCACAGCCAAGACGTATTGATGTTCCCACACAGTCATTACCCGTGTCTCCTCCTCCGATTACCACAACCTTCTTTCCCTTTGCGTCAATATATTTCTTGTCTGCAAAATCGGAATCAAGCAGGCTCTTTGTAACCGATGTCAGATAATCCACGGCAAAGTATATTCCCTGTGCATCTCTTCCCGGAGCATTTATATCTCTTGGATTTGCAGCACCGCAGCAGAGCACAACCGCATCATAATCTTTTAAAATCTTTGCTGCCTTTATGTTCTCGCCAACGTTCGCATTGGTAATGAACTCGATTCCGTCAGCCTCCATGATTGCGACTCTTCGGTCGATGATGTGCTTTTCAAGCTTCATGTTCGGGATACCGTAGCGGAGAAGTCCGCCCACCCTGTCGGCACGCTCATACACCGTAACCTTATGTCCACGCTTGTTTAACAGGTCAGCCGTCGCAAGTCCCGAAGGACCCGAACCGATAACGGCAACCTTCTTTCCCGTTCTGACCTTAGGCGGATTAGGCGCCACATAGCCCTTCTCAAAAGCATTCTCTATAATTGTCTTTTCATTCTCCTTCGTTGTTACAGACAAGCCGTTAAGTCCGCATGTGCATGCTGCCTCACAAAGTGCAGGACACACTCTTGAGGTGAATTCAGGGAAATTACTGGTCTTTGCAAGTCTGTTGTATGCTCTGTGAAGGTTTCCGCTGTAGAGAAGGTCATTCCACTCAGGTATAAGATTGTTGAGAGGACAGCCTGACACCATCCCCTTAAGTACCTTACCTGACTGGCAGAAAGGAACACCACAGTCCATACATCTCGCCGCCTGCTGTCTCTGCTCCTCTACCGTGAGCGGAATGTGAAACTCATTGAAATTCTTTATTCTGTTCTTTGGCTTGACAGCCTCACTGTCAACTCTCTCATAATCTAAAAATCCTGTCGGTTTTCCCATGGGTTTCCCTCCTTACTTTGCTGCTTTGTTGGCATAGAATGCTTCAATCTGTGCCTGTTCGCTTGAAAGTCCCTTTTCTTCCATCTGAACAATCTTCTGCATCATTCTCTTATAGTCATGAGGCACAATCTTCTTGAACTTAGGAAGGTAATCTCCGAAGTTGTCAAGAATCTCCTTGCCCTTGACTGAGTTGGTGTATGCCACATGCTGCTGTATCATCTCCTTGAGTTCAATGACATCGTACTTGTCAGTTACCTCCTCCGTCGATACAAGCTCCTTGTTCATCTTCTTATAGAGAGTGCTGTCCTCATCAAGCACATACGCAATACCTCCGCTCATACCTGCCGCAAAGTTCTTTCCGGTTCTTCCAAGCACGACAACACGGCCTCCTGTCATGTACTCACAGCCATGGTCGCCGACACCCTCTACAACCGCCTTTGCACCTGAGTTACGAACACAGAAACGCTCGCCGGCAACTCCGTTGATATATGCCTCGCCGCTTGTCGCACCATAGAGAGCTACATTTCCGATAATAATGTTTTCATCCTGCTTAAACTCTGAACCTGTAGGAGGATATACCACAAGCTTTCCTCCGGAAAGTCCCTTGCCGAAGTAGTCGTTGCTGTCTCCCTCAAGGCACATTGTAAGTCCCTTTGGAATAAAAGCTCCAAAGCTCTGTCCGCCTGCACCGCGACACATGATTGTGAATGTATCCTCGTCAAGTGAATCGTCATACAGCTTTGTAATCTCTGAGCCGAACATTGTACCGAAGGAACGGTCTGTATTGGTTACATCTATCTCTATGCTTCTCTTCTGCTTCTTCTCAAGAGCCGGACCAAGCTTCTTTAAGAGCACTCTCTCATCGAGAGTCTTATCAAGCTTGAAATCATATACATTCTTATGAAGATAATCTATTTTTTCCTTGCCTGCATAAGGATTGTCAAGAATTACGGAAAGGTCAATCTTACCTTTCTTAACTCCGTTTCCATCCTTTGCCTGACGAAGCATATCGGTTCTTCCGACCATCTCATCAATCGTCCTGAAACCGAGCTTTGCCATATATTCACGAAGCTCTTCGGCAACAAACCGCATAAAATTCATTACATACTCAGGCTTACCTGTGAATCTCTTTCTGAGTTCAGGATTCTGTGTTGCAACACCCACAGGACATGTATCGAGATTACATACTCTCATCATAACGCATCCGAGTGTTACAAGCGGTGCCGTTGCAAAGCCGAACTCCTCAGCTCCTAACAGACATGCTATCGCAACATCACGGCCTGTCATGAGCTTACCGTCAGTCTCGACAACAACCTTATTTCTCAGACCGTTCATGATAAGCGTCTGATGAGCCTCTGCAAGTCCAAGCTCCCAAGGAAGTCCCGCATTATGGATTGAACTTCTAGGTGCCGCACCGGTACCTCCATCGTAGCCTGATACCAGAATGACCTGTGCTCCGGCCTTGGCAACACCTGCCGCAACGGTTCCCACACCTGCCTCTGATACAAGCTTTACGGATATTCTTGCTCTCTTATTGGCATTTTTAAGGTCATAGATGAGCTGTGCCAAATCCTCGATTGAATATATATCATGATGAGGCGGAGGTGAGATAAGACCTACACCCGGGGTTGAATGTCTTGTCTTGGCAATCCAAGGATAGACCTTTCCTCCCGGAAGATGTCCGCCCTCGCCCGGCTTGGCTCCCTGTGCCATCTTAATCTGAATCTCGTCGGCACTTACAAGGTATCTTGATGTTACACCGAAACGTCCCGATGCCACCTGCTTGATTGCCGAGCAGCGATTGAGACCATCCGGTCCTATCGTGAGTCTCTCAATATCCTCACCACCCTCGCCTGAATTGGATTTACCGTGAAGCGTGTTCATGGCAATCGCCATCGCCTCATGTGCCTCCTGTGAGATTGAACCATAGGACATTGCGCCCGTCTTAAAACGCCTTACAATCGAATCAACACTCTCAACCTCATCAATAGGTACTCCTTTTTCAGGATAGTTAAAATCCATAAGCCCTCTTAAGTTAACAGGCTCGAGTTCCTCGTTGATAAGCTTCGAGTATTCCTTAAATGTCGCATAATCCCCGTTCCTTGTGGCAAGCTGAAGAAGATGTATTGTCTGCGGATTATAGAGGTGTTCCTCCTTGCCGCTTCTGTACTTATGGCTTCCTGCGCTGTCAAATGTCGTATCTGTCTGAAGTCCGAGCGGGTCATAAGCACGGTCATGATTCGCATTGATGTCATTCTCTATATCCTTGAGCGTTATTCCGCCTACACGGCTCACCGTATTTGTAAAATACTTGTCCATGACGCTCCTGTCGATACCGATTGCCTCAAAAATCTTAGAACCCTGATATGACTGTATTGTGGAAATTCCCATCTTGGATGCAATCTTTACAATACCGCTTAATACCGCCTTATTGTAATCGTCAACAGCGGCATAGTAATCCTTGTTAAGCATTCCGAGGTCTATGAGCTCTCTTATACTGTCAAGTGCCAGATAAGGATTGACGGCACTCGCACCGAAGCCTAAGAGTGTTGCAAAATGATGTACCTCTCTTGGCTCACCTGACTCAAGAATAACCGAAACCTTGGTTCTCTTCTTGGTTCTTACAAGGTAATCCTGCATCGCGGATACCGCAAGAAGTGAAGGTATAGCCACATGATTCTCGTCAACACCTCTGTCAGAGAGAATGAAAATGTTCACGCCCTCACGATAATGTCTGTCTGCCTCCACGAAGAGACGGTCAATCGCCTTCTCCATGGATGTATTCTTATAATATATAATAGGAAGAACCGCTACCTTAAAGCCCTCCTGATTCATATTCTTAATCTTAAGGAGGTCAGTGTTGGTAAGTATTGGATTGTTAACCCTTAATACCTGACAGTTCTTAGCGGTCTCCTCAAGAATGTTTCCGTCAGCACCAAGATACATCGTCGTGGATGTGACAATCTTCTCTCTGAGTGCGTCGATAGGAGGGTTGGTAACCTGTGCAAAAAGCTGTTTAAAGTAGTTAAAGAGCGGAACTGTCTTAGTTGAAAGTGCAGCAAGCGGTGTATCGGCTCCCATCGCTGCTATCGGCTCCGTTCCACCAAGTGCCATAGGAAGAATCGATGTTCTGAAATCCTCATAAGTGTAACCAAAGGCTTTCTGTAACTTTGCACGTTCTTCCTTTGAATACTCCTCAACTTTCTGATTAGGAATCTTTAAATCCTTAAGCATTACGAGATTGCTGTCAAGCCACTCGCCGTAAGGACGCTTGGACGCGTATTTTTCCTTGATTTCCTCATCATCAATAACCTCTCCCTTGACTGTATCGACAAGGAGCATCTTACCCGGTCTTAATCTCTCCTTCACCTTGATATTGGAAGTAGGAATGTCAAGCACACCGACCTCTGATGAGAGAATAAGCTGGTCATCATTGGTTATATAATAACGCGAAGGACGAAGTCCGTTTCTGTCAAGAACCGCTCCCATAATATCTCCGTCGGAGAAAAGGATGGATGCAGGTCCGTCCCAAGGCTCCATCATGGTTGCATGATACTCATAGAAATCCCTCTTCTTTTGGCTCATGCTCTGATTATTCATCCAAGGCTCAGGAATCAGAATCATGACCGCAAGAGGAAGCTCAAGACCACTCATCATGAGAAATTCAAGTGTATTGTCAAGCATCGCAGAGTCTGAGCCCTCCTGATTTACAATAGGAGTTACCTTGCTCATTTCCCCCTCAAAGTACTTAGTCTCCATGGACTCCTCTCGTGCATGCATCTTATCTGCATTTCCGCGGATGGTGTTAATCTCACCGTTATGTACTATGATTCTGTTAGGATGAGCTCTCTGCCAGCTTGGATTTGTGTTGGTGCTGAAACGCGAATGTACCGTGGCAATCGCAGTCTCGTAGTCAGGACTGTTGAGGTCGTCAAAGAATGTTCTGAGCTGTCCTACAAGGAACATTCCCTTATATACTATCGTTCTGCTTGACAATGATGCGACATAGGTGTTGTCGTTACTCTGTTCAAACACTCTTCTGACAACGTAGAGTCTTCTGTCAAAATCAAGTCCCTTAGCCATCCTTGCAGGCTTCTTAATGAATCCCTGCCAGATGCTAGGCATACACGCAATCGCCTTAGAGCCGAGAACCGAAGAATTAGTCGGCACCTCTCTCCAGCCTAAGAACTCAAGACCTTCCTTCTGAGTGATAATCTCGAACATTTTCTTTGCCTGATTGCGCTTGAACTCGTCCTGTGGAAAAAAGAACATTCCCACACCGTATTCTCTCTCCCCGCCGAGATTAATTCCGAGCGTTTTAGCTGCTTTAGAAAAAAATTTATGTGATATCTGGAGCAGAATACCTACACCATCACCGGTCTTACCTTCCGCATCCTTGCCTGCACGATGTTCAAGATTCTCGACTATCTTAAGCGCATTTTCAACAACCTGATGGGTTTTGACACCCTTTATGTTGACAATCGCTCCGATACCGCAGTTATCATGTTCAAAGTCAGGGCTGTAGATTGACGGCTTCATTTCACATACATTGCTCATACAAACGTCCTCCTTGTGTGCCTGATAAAAAACTTGTACTTAATATACTCTTTTTTACTTTCAATGTAAATATTTTTTTATTTAAGTTGTCTGATTATTTATCTTTTTATTATTTTATGTATTATTATCTAATAATTTTTTCTTTATTATCAATAGTTTATCACATATCAATACAATATCAAGCCTGTTTTTGAATTTTAATCCAAAATGCGTTCTTTATTTAAGTATCTTATATGTTATTTTATTAAGTGTGCAAAATATTTTTTTGTAATTGTGCGTTCAATTTTAGAGCACATACGACAAGGTTTGAAAAATATAAAATCGAGGATTAAAAATATAAAGCTATGTAAGATTTTGGGTTTATTTTTTTTTGCTGATGGTGATTAATTTTAAGAATATTGATGAAACTGCAAGAATAAGAGTTCAATCAATCACCCAAGGGTAATGGGTTGAACTCTTTTATTTTATAAAAAAACATAGTTTTTTCATATAATAACAGTTATAATTATATATGCACGACATTCTGCTTATCCGTGCAATTTTCTACCTTTAAGCGGAGGTTACACTAATAATGAACAATAATATAAAGACGAAAATAAAAGGATATTTCACAAATCGGAGAAAGCTCTATTACATATATATGGCTGCTCTGCTTGTCATAACTGCAGGGCTTAACATTGCCGCAAGACACAGCACTTTATTTGCAGAGTGGTACTCAACACATATATACCGTGCACTCGTAACCACAGTCGGCAGAATTGTTGGTTTTCTGCCGTTCTCACTTTATGAGCTTCTCATAATATGCGGCATCGCACTTCTATTCTTTATAATATACAGAATCGTATACTTTATTATTAAGAAAAGAGGCAGAAGAATTCTCACCTTGTTTGCAAGGGTGCTTGCAATTCTCCTCACCGTGCTTGCGCTTTTCACCGTCAACTGCGGTATCAACTATCACAGAAAACCGTTCTCTTATTATTCAGGTCTGACAATAACCCGTCAGTCAACGGACATGCTTGTGGCGCTGTGCCGCTCTCTGATAGCTGAGGCTAATGCACTTGTTCCTTATATAGATACGGTCGAGGTCCCTGACGATGCGGACGGCACACACTACGGCAGTATTTTTTCATTGAAAAACACGAACACACATGATGAAGCCATACTTGCCATGAACAAACTCGGTGAAATATACCCGGTGCTATCCGGCTTCTATCCAAATCCTAAGCCGGTACTTTTTTCAAAGGTTATGTCATACGAGTTCATAACCGGTGTCTATTCTTTTACAATAGAGGCAAATTACAATAATGATGTTTCCGACTATGTGAAGGCTTACACTATATGTCATGAGCTGTCACACCTGCGCGGTTTCATGCGTGAGGATGAGGCAGGCTTTATAGCCTATCTCGCCTGCATTCACTCAGACAATGTGAACCTTCAATACAGCGGCATACTCAATGCACTGTCCTATGTCATGAATTCTGTCTACTCCAACTGTGGTGCAGCCGTTTACACCGAGCTCTATAAGAGCATGGATGTGCAAATCATGCGCGATTATTATTATGACAGTAAATACTGGGATAAATTCGAGACACCTGTCGCCGATGTGGCGGATGCCGTGAACAACGCCTATCTTGTAGCGAACGCTCAGACTGACGGCGTTAAAAGCTATGGAAGAATGGTAGACCTTCTGTTAGCCCACTACTCCTCCCAGAACAACTGATCCAAAGTCTTACCGAGTACCTTGCAGATGGAGATGCAGAGCTTAATCGTCGGGTTATAGTCCCCCTTCTCAATAGCATTGATTGTCTGTCTCGATACTCCCACCAGTTCGGCAAGCTCCTGCTGAGATAAATCCTTGGCAGCTCTTGCCGATTTTAATTTCAGATTTTTCGTACCTACAGGCTTAACCTCATCCATCCGGTAAAAGCTCCCTTCCAAAGATTATCACTCATCGAACTGTGCATCATGCTCAATCTCATTGTCTATCGCAAGTCTGACTCTCTCCTGAGTCTTACGCACAGCCTCATCATGCCCTGTGAGCGCCGCAAATGGTGCAAACTGTGCTGCCCTGTCCGCCACCGCCATATGCGGTCTGTCCTTCGAGACATGATGTTTCATGCCTATTATATCATCATATCTGCCATCATTGACAGTATTTTTATAAAAATCCTCACTTATTTTTCCCTTAAAAATATCTCCACTCACGCTTTATGCCCTCCAATCTGACCGTTTCGCGACATTGCAGTCGCTCCATCCTCAAGATTCATTCCCTTTAATATTGCATTCTTGCCGAATTTTTTCTTTATGTCGAGCACCGCATGCTGCATCTGTTTCTCCTTGGCAAGCTTTTTCTTTTCCTCTTCTTTTTCCTGCTCAAGCCGTTCATAATCGGTGAACAAATCAAGCTGTGTGAATTCAGGTTCATCACACACAAGACTCTCATCGACAACCTTACAGGCGACAACATATATTCTTCTCACGAGAAGATTCGGATTGATTATCCTGTCAAATAACTGCATCATGGCGTTCGTTATTATCCTTGTGGAAGATGTCTTCTTCTCAAGATTCTGCGTTCCGTGTGCATGCTTCGGTATACGTCTTCCGTAGCCGTCGAGCACTATCTCTCCCTTGTATTTCCCCGCTATTTCAGGATTGGTAAGGTTCTCAATATCATATCCTATGGTGAGTACAAGCTGATCCGTCACAAGATGCTTGTCCACCATGCCAAGCACAAGTCCGTCCGTCATCTCCTTGACAATAAGTCTTGCCTTTTCAGCCGTATATGGGCACGAGAGTACCTGCCCTTCACTGACGCTGTTCGTCTCCGAGCGGTACGACTTAATGTCTGCCATAGTACACGGCTCATACCCCCAGGCATGATCTATAAGAAGCTCCGCATTGACACCGAACAGCTTATAGAGCAGATCTTCATTGTAATACTCATCTTTTCTTCCGATTGAGCATCTTGCCACATCCCCCATCGTGTACATCCCGTACTCGTTGAGCTTCTTCGTGTAACCGCGCCCCACGCGCCAGAAATCCGTGAGTGGCTTGTGCCCCCACAGAAGCCTGCGATAGCTCATCTCATCAAGCTCAGCAATTCTCACACCATCGGCATCAGGAAGTGCATGCTTAGCCACAATGTCCATGGCGGCCTTGCAGAGATACAGATTGGTTCCTATTCCTGCCGTCGCCGTTATTCCCGTCACCGACTTAATTTCATGAATAAGCTTCGCCGTGAGTTCACGTGCCGTGAGCTTGTACATTCTCATATACTCCGTGATGTCAATCATAACCTCATCAATCGAATACACATGTATGTCCTCAGGTGCAATATACTTAAGATATATCTGATATATCCTTGTGCTGTACTCCATGTAATACGCCATTCTCGGAGGTGCCGCAATATATGACGCTTTAAGGTAAGGATTTGCGGCAAGCTCTGCGGCAAAAACAGACTCACCCGTAAATGTCTGCCCGCGTCCAAGCCTTGACGCGCGTTCTCTGTTCACCTCACGCATCTTCTGCACAACCTCAAAAAGCCTTGCCCTCCCCGGTATCCCATAAGCTTTCAGGGATGGAGAGACGGCAAGACATATTGTCTTTTCCGTCCTGCTCGCATCGGCTACGACCAGATTAGTGGTCAGTGGGTCAAGATTTCTCTCCCTGCACTCCACCGATGCATAGAAGGATTTTAAATCGATTGCCACATAAATACGCTCCGTGACGTAACCTCCTCACATCTTTATTTATTGTTAGGATTCAGGTGTCAAAACATCCTGATTTATTTAAAAAGTGTATATCATGTTATAATTATACATATCGGCTCCGTTGTACGAAGCAAGTTATTC
>OLGY01000273.1_pt1 | contig 40856 bp, 32 predicted proteins | sample 1605951 | NCBI WGS metagenome assembly OLGY01 (sample SAMN03283280) | human gut metagenome | biome: human-associated habitat; material: feces | host: Homo sapiens | place: Peru | collected 2012
ACGTGCATCCTCCGTGTCAATCAGCGTAGTGATTGACACGGGAGTGAACAGTAACCTAATTGAGTCTGTTTATAAGTTCCAAATTCAAGTAAATTGAAAATCTTAATATTCTGATTATAGCAATTTCATGTCCATATGACCAGATGGGAATTAAAAATATCTTGTAAAAATATCTTTGTAAAATATGTTATCATTTATATAAAGAAGTGATACAATGAAAAAATGTTACTGTTCTATATTATAAAAACAGTGGCAGAGGGAGGGATAAAAATGGTAATGGATCTGACAAAGGAACATCCTGATAAAACATTATGGAAGTTTCTGCTGCCAATGATGATAAGTGTGATGTTTCAGCAGTTTTATAATATTGCAGACAGTGTGATCGTCGGGAGATTTGCAGGGGAGGATGCATTGGCAGCTGTCGGGGCATCTTATCCGATTACGATCATTTTTATGGCTTTTGCAGTAGGAATGAATCTCGGAACATCGGTAGTTGTTTCAAGATTGTTTGGGGCAGGAGATAAAAAGGGTGTCAAACGTGCAGTGACCACTGCATTGACAGCGTGCTTGCTGCTTAGCATGATACTTTGCATATTTGGGGTATTTTGTTGCAGGTGGATGATGAGTGCGATACATACGCCGGAAAACATTATGGCAGAAGGAATTTTATATTTACGGATCTATGTGTTCGGCTTTTTCTTTCTGATGTTTTATAATGTTTGCACAGGTGTATTTACAGCATGGGGAGATTCAAAGACACCATTATATTTTTTGATTGGTTCTTCAATCGGAAATATTATATTAGATTACATATTTGTTGCGAAGCTTTACTGGGGAGTCGCCGGAGTTGCCTGGGCAACATTTATAGCACAGGGAGGTGCAGCAATTCTTGCTCTTGTTACAATGTCTGTGCGACTTAGGCATATATCGAATGAAAAACAGCCATTTGTGGACAAACACTTATTGTGGCAGATTATCGAGATCGCAGTTCCGAGTATTATTCAGCAAAGTGTATTAAGTGTAGGAAATTTATTTGTTCAAGATATTGTGAATCGATTTGGTTCATCAGTGATTGCCGGATATTCGGGAGCAATCAAGCTAAATACATTTGCAATCAATTCATTTATGTGTCTGGGTTCTTGTTTATCCAGTTATACAGCACAAAATATTGGAGCAGGAAAGCAGGAACGGATCCCATTGGGGTTTAAAACAGGAGTTAAACTGTCAGAGATTACAGTGATTCCATTTTTTATATTATATTTTATATTTAGTCGTCAGATGATGGGCTTATTTTTAGATGATGGAAGTATGGAGGCAATCCAGGCAGGAATCTCTTTTTTAAGAATCGTTTCTCCACTATATTTTATTATAGCGGTAAAATTGATGACGGACGGAATTATCAGAGGTGCAGGCGCTATGATGTATTTCATTATCGCAACAGTACCGGATCTGATTCTGCGAATTTGTTTTGCACTTGTTTTATCATCTCGTTTCGGTAGTACAGGAATCTGGATGGCATGGCCGTTTGGTTGGATCGTTGCAACAGTATTGACGATTATTTTTTATCAAAAAGTAAAAAATGGAAAAGTGAAAGAATAATACTTTTGAACTTTAAAAGGACATGTTATAATTTACAAAGACAAATTGGATTTGGTAATAAAAGAAGGAGAATTCATATGATTTTAGCAATTGATATAGGCAACACAAATATTGTTCTCGGATGTGTAGATAATCATAAGACATATTTTATTGAAAGACTTGCCACAAATAAGACAAAAATGGAATTGGAATATGCAATTGATATTAAGATGGTACTTGATATTCATGGAATTGATGTAGAGACATTAGATGGGGCAATCATTTGCTCTGTAGTTCCGCAGATTACTTATGTGGTTAAAGAAGCAGCAGAGAAGATTTTGAAAAGAGAAACGTTAGTTATCGGACCGGGAGTAAAAACAGGATTAAATATTTTGATCGATAATCCATCCCAGCTTGGAAGCGATCTTGTGGCAGGAGCAGTAGCTGCAATTGCACAATATCCAACTCCACTTGCAGTATGTGATCTTGGAACGGCTACAACAGTTTGTGTCATTGATGAAAAGAAAAATTATCTGGGAGGTATGATTTATCCAGGCATCAATGTTTCATTGAATGCATTAACTTCCAATGCATCTCAGCTTCAGGGAATTGGTCTGGAAGCTCCGAAAAAAATAATCGGTAAAAATACGATAGATTGCATGAAGAGCGGAGTTATTTATTCAAATGCAGCAGCACTGGATGGCATTATTGATCGTCTGGAAGAAGAACTCGGACAATCAATAACGGTTATTGCAACCGGTGGTCTGGCGAATAAAGTAGTCCCATATTGCAAGAGAAAGATGATCATAGACGAGGAGCTGTTATTAAAAGGGTTGCAGATTATTTACGAAAAAAATAGAAAATAAATAGTAAAAGAGAAGATATAAGAGGCAGAGTACACAGAGCGTGTTCTGCTTCTTTTTTTATCTGAAAATAATTCACCAGAAAGGATATAGTATTCAAAACTACATAAAAAAGAAATAAAAACAAGATTAGCTTGACATTTCAAAGAAAAATATTTATATTATAAAATAGTTTTAATATCAAAATAAATGAAAATGAGGTAATCAAATGAATAAAATGAGAGAAAAATTTCCAAGTTTAAAAATCAGAGAGAAAGAAGCAAGAGTTCCGATTATCCAGGGGGGAATGGGTGTTGGCGTCAGCCGTTCTTCTCTGGCAGGAGCGGTGGCGAAAGAAGGCGGTGTCGGAATTATTTCCACAGCACAGATTGGTTACGATGAAGAGGGATTTGAAAAGGATCAGGCAAAAGCAAATCTAAAGGCAATACGCAAGCATATTGAACGTGCAAAAGAAATTGCTAAGGACGAGAATGGAGAATGTCATGGGTTGATCGGTGTTAATGTAATGGTTGCATTAAAGCATTATCAGGAACATGTCAAAGCTTCAGTGGAAGCAGGTGCAGATGTAATAATTTGTGGGGCAGGATTACCGCTGGAGCTTCCGGAATTAGTGAAAGGAAGTGAAACTAAAATTGCACCTATCGTATCAAGCGCAAGGGCATGCAGACTCATTTTTCGTCAGTGGGACAGAAAATACAAGCGAACAGCAGATTTTATTGTAGTGGAAGGTCCGGCAGCAGGAGGACATCTTGGTTTTCATATGGATGAGTTGGAAGAATATGGTTATTTGCAGAGAAAAGATAAAGAAAGTATGGAGCAGGCAAATGAAAAAGGACAGGCTGCAATGGACGAAGAGATACAGGAAATTATTAAATTAAAAAAAGAGTATGAAGAAAAATACCAATGTAATATACCTGTGATTATGGCAGGTGGTGTTTTTGAGTATAAAGATGTGAAGCATGCATTCGAGTTAGGTGCAGATGGAGTACAGGTCGCAAGCAGATTTGTTGCAACCTATGAATGTGATGCTTCTGAGGCGTATAAGCAGGCATATTTGAATGCAAAAGAAGAAGACGTACAAATAATTAAAAGTCCGGTTGGATTGCCGGGGCGTGCAGTACGCAATGCATTTGTGGAAAAGACAGAAAAAGAAAAATGTAAAATTCAAAAATGCTATCAATGTCTGGCAAAATGTAATCCCGCAGAAGTTCCATACTGTATAACAAAGGCATTGGTAGATGCAGTAAAAGGGGATGTAGAGCAAGGATTGATATTTTGCGGCTCCAATGTAGGAAAAATACAGGAAATGATGCATGTTGCGGATGTAATCAAAGAATTGACAGGAGAAATAGAAGGATAGGACAGTGCATGATGTGCTGTATTAAAAAATAATAAGAAAAAATGCACAAAGTGGAAGATGGAAACATATACTAAGCAGAGAGTGTATGAAAGTAGATATTACTGTTTGTAAAAATCTTAAGAACAGTATCAAAGAGGGTAATCGTTTATGCTGGTGAAAATGATGCAGGAAGGTGTGCAGCAAAATAAAGACCAGGCAGTGGACAGGGGCAGACTGCAAATTAGTGTAACATCAGAAATTACAGCTTATCCTATTGAAAATGCAACAATTTCAATCTCTTATACGGGTGTGCCAAATAGTACACTGGAACAATTGCAGACGAACCAGGTAGGGCAGACGGAGATTGTAGAGCTGGATACGCCACCATTGGAATACAGTCTGGACCAGACAATAGAGGAACAGCCATATTCAGAATATACATTGCAGGTAAATGCTCCGGGATTTGAACCGATCAGCATAGCAGGAGCGGAGATTTTGGCAGATGTTACAGCATTGCAGGATGTACGACTGCGTCCGCTCGTAGAAGATGCAGAGCCGGAAGTGTATGTTATTCCGGCACATACATTGTACGGAGAATACCCTCCTAAAATTCCGGAAGATGAAATAAAGCCAATCAATGAAAGCGGGGAAATTGTACTTAGCAGAGTAGTGATCCCGGAATATGTTATCGTACACGATGGCTCGCCACGGGACAGTACAGCCACAAATTACTATGTGAAATACAAAGATTATATTAAAAATGTTGCATCGAGTGAAATATATGCGACATGGACAGAGAATGCAATTCGGGCAAATGTGCTGGCAATTATGTCTTTTACGTTAAATCGCGTTTATACGGAATACTATCGTAATCGGGGATACGATTTTACAATCACATCATCTACAGCATTTGATCATAAATGGATTCCTAAGCGGAATTATTTTGATACGATATCAACGATTGTAGATGAACTTTTCGCAGATTATTTGTCCAGACCGAATGTAAGACAGCCGATATTAACGCAGTATTGTGACGGCAGAAGGGTGCAGTGTCCGAACTGGTTAACACAATGGGGCAGTCAAAGTCTTGGGGAACAGGGTTATTCGGCAATAGAAATCCTGCGATATTATTATGGCGATGATATTTATATTAATACAGCGCAGGAGGTGTCAGGGGTTCCTTCATCCTGGCCGGGATATGATCTGGAAAATGGGGCGAGCGGGGAGAAAGTAAGGCAGATACAAGAACAATTAAATGTGGTGGCAGAAGCCTATCCGTTAATTCCTAAAATTGCAGTGGATGGGATATATGGACCGGCGACAGAAGAAGCTGTTCGTGTTTTCCAATCTGTATTTGGATTGCCTCAAACCGGAGTGGTAGATTATCGTACCTGGTATAAAATATCAGAAATTTATGTAGGAGTTTCAAGAATCGCAGAGCTTAGATAAAATAACAGCTATAAGAATGACTAATTATAGAAATTTAGAAATTCTTATAGCTGAAAATATCTAAAAATTTTTTAGATAAATCAAAAAAAAAAGCTGTTAGAAATCGGTTGAATTATAAAAAAGGATATAGTATAATCTTAACAATTTGAGCAGAAGTAAAACAAGAAAGGTTATAATGCTTAAAGAAAATAGCACAATAAGATGAAGGGAGCAGATGAACAGATGAAAGCGTTTCTAATTTTAGAAGACGGAACCGTGTTTACTGGAACAAGCATAGGTTCAACAAAAGATATGATCAGTGAAATCGTATTTAATACCTCAATGACAGGATATTTAGAGGTGTTAACGGACCCTTCTTATGCGGGACAGGCCGTTGTGATGACCTATCCACTGATTGGTAATTATGGAATTACACCAGACATGGAATCGAGAAAGGCATGGCCGGATGGTTATATTGTTAAAGAATTATCTCGTATTCCTAGTAATTTTAGATGCCAGGGAACAATTCAGGATTTCTTAAAAGAACAGGATATTCCGGGAATTGCTGGTATTGATACTCGTGCTCTTACTAAAGTTTTAAGAGAGAAGGGTACCATGAATGGAATGATTACAACAAACGAAAATTATAATTTAGAAGAGATTCTTCCTAAATTAAAAGCTTACACAGTAGGTGATGTCGTTTCTAAAGTAACCTGCGATGAGAAGTATACATTAGAGGGAACAGGGAAAAAAGTTGCCCTTTTAGATCTTGGAGCAAAGAATAATATTGCAAAATCATTAAATGAACGCGGTTGTGAGGTGACTGTTTATCCGGCACATACAACAGCAGAAGAAATCATTTCTTCTAATCCTGACGGAATTATGTTATCCAATGGACCTGGAGATCCGGCAGATTGCACATCTATTATCGAAGAAATCAAGAAATTATACAATACAGATATTCCAATATTTGCTATTTGTTTAGGACATCAGTTGATGGCCCTTGCTACGGGTGCGTCTACACACAAGTTAAAATACGGACATAGAGGTGGAAATCATCCGGTAAAAGATTTACAGACAGGTCGTGTATATATTTCATCACAGAACCATGGTTATGTAGTAGATGCTGAAAACGTAGATCCAAATATTGCAGTACCGGCATTTGTAAATGTTAATGATGGAACAAATGAAGGCCTTGCATATGTAGGAAAGAATATTTTCACTGTACAGTTCCATCCGGAGGCTTGCCCTGGACCACAGGATTCAGGATACTTATTCGACAGATTTATTAATATGATGGGAGGAGTCAAATAATGCCTAGAGATAATAGTATAAAAAAAGTATTGGTTATTGGCTCAGGTCCGATTGTTATCGGACAGGCAGCGGAGTTTGATTATGCAGGAACACAGGCATGTCGTTCATTAAAAGAGGAAGGTCTTGAAGTTGTTCTTTTGAATTCCAATCCGGCGACCATCATGACAGATAAAGATATTGCAGACCGCGTATATATCGAACCACTTACAATAGAAGTAGTTGAGCAGCTGATTAAAAAAGAGAAGCCTGACAGTGTGCTTCCAACACTTGGAGGACAGGCAGGACTCAATCTTGCAATGGAATTGGAAGAGGCAGGATTTTTAAAGGAAAATAATGTACGTTTGATCGGTACAACTTCAGAGACAATTAAAAAGGCAGAGGACCGTCTTGAATTTAAAGCTACAATGGAAAAAATCGGAGAACCTGTAGCAGCTTCACTTGTTGTCGAGAATGTAGAAGATGGTCTTGCATTTGCAAATAGCATCGGTTATCCGGTTGTACTTCGTCCGGCATATACATTAGGAGGAAGTGGTGGCGGTATCGCCCATGATTCACAGCAGCTTATTGAGATTCTGGAAAATGGTCTTCGTCTTTCTCGAGTAGGACAGGTTTTGGTGGAGAGATGTATCGCCGGCTGGAAAGAAATCGAATATGAAGTGATGCGTGATAGTAAAGGAAACTGCATTACAGTATGTAATATGGAAAATATTGATCCTGTCGGAGTTCATACAGGAGATAGTATCGTAGTGGCACCATCGCAGACATTGGGAGATAAAGAGTATCAGATGCTCCGTACTTCTGCATTAAATATCATCAGCGAATTGAATATTACAGGTGGATGTAACGTACAGTATGCTTTGAATCCGGATTCATTTGAATATTGTGTAATTGAAGTAAATCCACGTGTAAGCCGTTCTTCAGCTTTGGCTTCCAAAGCGACAGGTTATCCAATCGCAAAGGTAGCTGCCAAAATTGCACTTGGTTATACATTGGATGAGATTAAAAATGCAATCACACATAAAACATATGCAAGTTTTGAACCAATGCTTGATTATTGCGTAGTAAAAATCCCAAGACTTCCATTTGATAAATTTATCAGTGCAAAGAGAACATTGACAACTCAGATGAAAGCAACCGGAGAAGTTATGAGTATCTGTGATAATTTTGAAGGTGCATTAATGAAAGCAATACGTTCTCTGGAACAGCATGTAGACAGTCTTATGTCTTATGATTTTACAAATCTGTCAGATGATGATTTGATGGAAGAACTTCATATAGTAGATGATATGAGAATATGGAGAATAGCAGAAGCAATCCGTCGTGGCGTGTCATATGAGACAATTCATGATATTACAAAGATTGATATCTGGTTTATCGACAAATTTGCGATCATTACAGAGATGGAAGAAAGACTGAGAACAGAAGAACTCACACCTGAGCTTTTAAAAGAAGCAAAGAGAATTGAATTTCCAGACAATGTAATTGCCGATTTGACAGGAAAAGATGAACGTGAGATTCATGATATGCGTCATGCAAATGGTATCATAGCAGCATATAAGATGGTTGATACCTGTGCAGCTGAGTTTGCAGCCGAGACACCATATTACTATTCTGTATTTGGTTGTGAATCAGAAGTCGAGAAGACAAATGATAAAAAGAAAGTACTCGTATTAGGTTCCGGCCCGATCCGTATCGGTCAGGGTATTGAATTTGACTTCTGTTCCGTACATTGTACATGGGCATTTTCAAAAGAAAATTATGAAACAATTATTGTAAATAATAACCCGGAGACAGTAAGTACTGACTTTGATATTGCAGATAAGCTGTATTTTGAGCCATTAACACCGGAAGATGTGGAAAGCATTGTAGATATTGAAAAACCAGATGGAGCAGTTGTTCAGTTTGGTGGACAGACAGCGATTAAATTAACAGAAAGTCTGATGAAGATGGGAGTTCCGATTCTTGGAACATCTGCAGAAAATGTAGACAAGGCAGAGGACAGAGAGCTCTTTGATGAAATCTTAGAAGAGTGCGAGATTCCGAGACCGACAGGTGGAACTGTATTTACAGCAGAAGAAGCAAAGGAAGTAGCAAACAGACTTGGATATCCTGTACTGGTTCGTCCTTCATACGTACTTGGTGGACAGGGTATGCAGATTGCGATCAATGATCATGATATTGATGAATTTATCGGAATCATCAATAGAATTGCACAGGATCACCCAATTCTTGTAGACAAATATTTACAAGGTAAAGAAATTGAAGTAGATGCTGTATGTGACGGAGAGGACATTTTGATTCCGGGAATCATGGAGCATATCGAGAGAGCCGGTATCCATTCAGGAGACAGTATTTCAGTATATCCGGCACAGAGTCTGACACAGTCAGCAAAGGATAAGATTGCAGAATATACAAGAAGACTTGCAAAATCACTGCATGTAATCGGTATGATCAATATTCAGTTTATTGTATGCGGAGAGGACGATGTATATGTAATCGAAGTAAACCCTCGTTCCAGCCGTACAGTGCCATATATCAGTAAAGTAACAGGCATTCCAATCGTACCACTTGCAACGCAGGTTATCATCGGTAAGAAAATACGTGAATTAGGCTATACACCGGGACTTCAGAAGGAAGCAGATTATATTGCGGTTAAAATGCCAGTATTCTCATTTGAGAAGATTCGAGGAGCAGATATCAGCCTTGGACCGGAAATGAAATCGACAGGAGAGTGTCTTGGAATTGCAAAGACATTTGACGAAGCATTATACAAAGCATTTATCGGCGCAGGAATCAAATTACCGAAATATAAAAATATGATCATGACAGTTCGTGATGAAGAAAAAGAAGAGGCAGTGGAGATTGGCCGCAGATTTGCTGATATCGGATATCGTATCTTTGCGACAAGCGGAACAGCAGCTACTTTAAGAGAGGCAGGCGTGAAAGCAATTCCGGTTCGTAAGATTGAACAGGAGTCTCCAAACCTTCTGGATTTAATTCTTGGTCATGAAATTGATCTTGTTATTGATATTCCGGCACAGGGTGCAGAGCATTCAAAAGATGGATTTATTATCCGAAGAAATGCGATTGAGACAGGTGTCAATGTATTGACAGCAATGGACACAGCAAAAGCCTTGATCACCAGTCTTGAAAATACAGATATTCAGAAACTGACTTTGATCGACATTGCAAAAGTACAGTAAGAAAATATGAGAGATAAAAAACTTTACATTTACAAAATGTGAGTTATAATAGTAAAGGTAATTGAAGCGGACATGACTTGAGTGGAATGTCCGCTTTTTGGAGTTTGTTGAAAGGAAGAATAGCATTCATGAAGAGACAATTTGATCTGCTTAGAAAAACAATGCCCTTGATACATAATATTACAAATTATGTGACAGTGAATGATGTTGCGAATATCCTGCTTGCGTGTGGGGGAAGTCCGATTATGTCAGATGAGGCGGAGGATGTGGAAGATATCACATCTATTTGTAATGGGTTGAATATCAATATCGGGACATTACATAAATCAAGTATCGAAGGTATGTTGCGTGCCGGGAAAAAGGCAAACGATTTGCATCATCCGATTTTATTAGATCCGGTAGGAGCAGGTGCAAGTAAATTCCGTACAGAAACGGCCCTGGGATTAATGCAAGAGTTAAATCTGGCAGTTATCAGGGGGAATATTTCCGAAATAAAAACTCTGGCACTTGGAAGTGGGACAACAAAGGGTGTAGATGCAGATGTGTCGGATGCTGTAACAGAAGAAAATTTAGAACAGGCGATTGAGTTTGTGAAAGCTTTTTCTAAAAAGACGGGAACGATCATTGCTGTGACAGGCAGAATCGACTTGGTTACAGATGGAAACAGATGTTACGTAATCCGTAATGGCCGTCCGGAGATGGGAAAAATCACCGGGACAGGATGTCAGTTATCCGGTATGATGACAGCATTTATTACTGCAAATCCGGATGAAATGCTCGAAGCGGCAGCAGCGGCGGTCTGTGCTATGGGACTTGCCGGGGAGATTGGATGGAGCAGGATGCAAACAGGAGATGGCAATGCTACCTATCGCAATCGTATTATAGATGCTATTTATAATATGACCGGAGATATTTTAGAAAAGGGTGCAAACTACGAAATTCGATAAAAATTGTACAAAAAGGATGGTAAAATAGAATGAATTGTGAGAAGAAAGATTTGATTTTATATGCGGTAACAGATCGTCATTGGTTAAATGGAGAGACACTTTACAGTCAGGTTGAAAAAGTATTGAAGGGTGGGGCGACATTTATCCAGCTGCGGGAAAAGAATCTGGATGAAGAACATTTCATGGAAGAGGCAAAAGAAATCCAGACTCTTTGCCGTAAATATCATGTTCCGTTTATAATTAATGATAATGTTGAACTCACAGCAGCAATTGATGCAGATGGAGTACATGTAGGACAGCGTGACATGGAAGCCGGTGATGTTCGTGCAAAACTTGGTCCGGATAAAATTATCGGAGTTTCAGCACAGACCGTACAGCAGGCGGTGGAAGCTGAAAAAAGAGGTGCAGATTATCTGGGAGTCGGGGCAGTATTTCCAACAGGGACCAAAGAAGATGCGGTTGAAGTCGGAAAAGAGGTTCTGAAGGAAATATGTGAAGCGGTTTCTATTCCGGTTGTTGCAATTGGAGGCGTTGGAGCGCATAATGTAGAAGAACTCGCAGGAAGTGGTATTAGTGGCATTGCAGTTATCAGCGCATTGTTTGCACAGCCGGATATTGAACAGGCAACAAGGGATTTAAGGAGTCGTACGGAACAGATGCTTGCAAAATAACACTGCAAATGGATGAGGTAAAGGAAATGGTGAAAGGAATAATATTTGATGCGGATGGAACGCTTTTGAATTCCATGCCTATCTGGGAGAATTTAGGAGAGCTTTATTTAAAATCTATGGGGATTGAGGCGAAACAGGGCCTTGGTGAAGTTCTCTTTACAATGAGTCTTCCGCAGGCAGCCCAGTATTTGATTCAAGAGTATCATTTGAATCTGACAGAAAAAGAAATCATAGATGGACTAAATCGTGAGATAGAAGAATACTATGCGAAGAAAGTGCCTTTAAAAGAAGGAGTCCGAAGTTTTCTTGAAGGCTTTCGTGAGTTACATATTCCGATGATGATCGCTACAACGGGAGATCGAAGGAATCTTGAGGAAGCCTTAAAGCGATTGGGAATCAGGAATCTGTTTGAAGGAATTTTGACATGTACAGAGATGCAGACAGATAAGTCAAAACCAGATATTTACCTTGCGGCAGCACTTCAGATGGATTGTGATCCGGATGAAGTAATTGTTTTTGAAGATGCATATCACGCAATTGTAACAGCGAAGAAGGCTGGATTTATTACAGTAGGAGTGTACGATCAGGCAAATGACAGAGATTTGGCTAAGATATGGAATACAGCGGATGTATATTTGCCGGAATATGATGATTTTCAAAAATTTTGGTGGAGTATGACAGAAAAAGGAGAAGATGAAGTATGATGAAAACAGCATTATCAATTGCCGGAAGTGATTGTAGTGGAGGGGCCGGAATTCAGGCTGATATTAAGACCATGACTGCAAACGGAGTATATGCTATGACAGCAATTACGGCATTGACAGCACAAAATACTACAGGTGTGACAGGGATTATGGAAGTGACACTGGAATTTCTGGTTCAGCAATTGGATTGTATTTTTACGGATATCCGTCCGGATTCGGTAAAAATAGGAATGGTATCTTCTTCTGCTTTAATTCATGTAATTGCAGAAAAATTGAAAGAATATAAAGCAGAAAATATTGTGGTAGATCCGGTTATGGTCGCTACAAGTGGTTCAAAATTAATTAGTGATGATGCAATTGAAACCCTAAAAACATGTTTGATGCCACTTTCTTCTATTTTAACACCAAATATTCCGGAAGCAGAAGTGTTGTCCGGAATGAAGGTAGAGACAGAAGAGGAGATGATTCTTGCAGCAAAGAAAATCAGTGAAACATTTCATTGTGCGGTGCTCTGTAAAGGCGGTCATCAGTTGAATGATGCAAATGACCTTTTGTATCGAGACGGAGAATATAAGTGGTTTCATGGAAAACGAATCCAAAATCCAAATACCCATGGAACAGGATGCACATTGTCCAGCGCTATCGCTTCGAACCTTGCAAAGGGATATAGCATGGACGAATCTGTAAAGAGAGCGAAAGATTATATTTCGGAGGCATTGGAAGCCATGCTGGACCTGGGAAAAGGATCTGGTCCTATGAAGCATTGTTTCAATATTACGGGAAAATATGTGACATGTGCAAATAATGACTCTAAGAAAGAGGAAGCATAAGATGAAAACAAAAAAGAAATATATGGGGATTCTTTATATTATTATTTCTGCATTTTGTTTTGCACTGATGGCGATGTTTGTGAGATTAGCCGGAGATTTGCCGTCTGTTCAAAAAAGTTTTTTCAGAAACCTGGTAGCGTTGATATTTGCATTTGTACTCTTAAAGAAAGATGGAATCGGATTTTCAGGAAAAAAAGAAAATGTAAAATATTTATTTATACGTTCACTTGCAGGAACAATCGGGATTTTATGCAACTTTTATGCAGTAGATCATCTGGTGCTGTCAGATGCTTCTATGCTTAATAAAATGTCTCCGTTTTTTGCTATTATATTCAGTGCTTTGATATTGAAAGAAAAGGTAAAAATTCCGCAGGCATTGATCGTTATCGGTGCGTTTATGGGAAGTCTGTTAATCATAAAGCCGACACCTGCAATCTTTTCAGAGCCTGCATCACTCATTGGCTTGTTAGGCGGATTAGGGGCAGGAGTCGCATATACATATGTACGTGTGTTAGGTCAAAAAGGCGAAAAAGGTCCATTTATTGTATTTGTATTTTCATCGTTTTCCTGTATTGCTACATTACCATTTTTGATTTTAGATTATCATCCGATGTCAATGATGCAGATCGTGTATTTACTCTTTGCAGGTCTGGCGGCAAGTGGAGGACAGTTTAGTATTACAGCAGCGTATTTTCATGCGCCTGCAAAAGAAATTTCTGTATATGACTACTCACAGATTATTTTTTCAGCATTGCTTGGATTTATTGTATTTGGACAGATTCCGGATGTATATAGTTGGATTGGTTATATCACAATCTGTACAATGGCAGTATTGATGTTTTTATATAATAAGAATAAAGAATAAAATACAAAAGGGTTACTATTTTGGAAAAAGAAAATAGTAACTCTTTTTCTTGTTGATAATAATTCATAAAATAGCTCTTAAATATTGACAAATATAAAGACTGGCTGTATAGTGTTCCTAGAAAGAACTACTAGTGAAAACAAGGACGGTGTACAAGATGGATGAACATCAGTTTATAGAATGTTTGATCCACTATGGATTGACAAGACAAGAGGCAATTGTGTATCACAGATTGTTGACAGATGGGAAACAGACAGGGTATGAGATAGCGAAAGCAACAGGAATTTCCAGATCGAATGCTTATAGTGCACTGGCTGCGCTGACAGAAAAAGGTGCGGCTTATATTTTGGAGGAGAATGCAAAGAAGTATATTCCGGTTGCACTGGACGAGTTCTGTGAAAACAGTATCAGGCGCATGCAAGAAGAGAAAGCCTGGATGCTTAAAAATCTTCCGAGTTCTTCTGTGGATGAGGAAGGGTATATTACAATTGAAGGAGAAACCAATATCAGTAATAAGATACATAATCTTTTGAATGAGACAGAGGAGAGGGTATATCTTTCCTGTTCATATCTATATTTAAGTGAATTTCAAGAGGAATTAATGAAATTGGAACAGCAAGGCAAAAAGGTTGTGATTATTACGGATGGAGTCTGTCCATTGGAAAATGTACAAGTATATACCGGTGATGCAAAGGGAAAACAGATTGGAATTATTACAGATTCCAAACATGTGCTGACAGGTGAGTATGGGAAAGGAAGTATGAATACCTGCCTTTATTCCGGAAAAAAGAATTTCGTGATGCTTTATAAAAATGCATTGGCGAATGAGATAAAACTAATGACATTAAGTAAGGAGAAGCAATAAGATGAGTAAAAAAACATTTGTGACAAAAGAGCAGATTGAAGAAATTACAAAAACATATCCAACACCTTTTCATCTTTATGATGAAAAAGGAATTCGTGAAAATGCAAAGGCATTGAAAGAAGCATTTGCATGGAATCCGGGATATAAAGAATATTTTGCTGTCAAAGCAACACCAAATCCATTTTTAATCCAGATTTTAAGGGAATATGGATGTGGGTGCGACTGCTCTTCATATACTGAATTGATGCTATCAGAGGCAATGGGAGCAGTAGGACAAGATATTATGTTTTCATCAAATGATACACCGATGGAAGAATTCCAGTATGCAGATAAATTGGGTGCCACAATCAATTTAGATGATATTACACATATTGATTTCCTGGAGAAAGCAATTGGACATATTCCGGAAAGAATCAGCTGTCGCTATAATCCGGGTGGATTGTTTAAGATAAGTAACGATATTATGGATAATCCCGGAGATGCAAAATATGGAATGACAACAGAACAAATGACAGAGGCATATAAGATCCTGAAGTCTAAAGGAGCAAAAGAATTTGGAATCCATGCATTTCTTGCAAGTAATACAGTGACAAACGATTACTATCCAATGCTTGCAAAGGTATTGTTTGAAGAGGCAGTCAAACTTCAGAAAGAGACCGGAGCACATATTACGTTTATTAATCTTTCAGGTGGTATTGGAATTCCTTATAAACCAGATCAGACACCGAATGATATTCGTGCGATTGGAGAAGGTGTCCGTCGTGTATATGAAGAAGTTCTTGTTCCTGCAGGAATGGGAGATGTTGCAATTTACACAGAATTAGGTCGTTTTATGATGGGACCTTATGGATGCCTGGTTACAAAAGCAATCCATGAGAAGCATACACATAAAGAATATATCGGTGTAGATGCATGTGCTGTGAATTTGATGCGTCCTGCAATGTATGGTGCATATCATCATATTACTGTAATGGGGAAAGAAGACCAGCCATGTGACCACAAATACGATATTACAGGATCTTTGTGTGAAAATAATGATAAATTTGCAATCGATCGTATGCTTCCAAAGATTGATAAAGGAGATTATCTGGTTATTCATGATACCGGAGCACATGGTTTTTCAATGGGATATAACTACAATGGAAAATTAAAATCGGCAGAATTACTTTTAAAAGAAGATGGAAGCGTACAGATGATTCGCCGGGCAGAGACGCCGGCAGATTATTTTGCAACATTTGATTGTTTTGATATTGGAAAGAAATTGATAAATAAATAATAAAAAAAAGAGCCGCGCGGCTCTTTTTTTATTATCTTATATTACTTTCCTGATGCTGTATTTGAAAATTTCAAAGATGCTTCCACAAATCCCTTGAACAATGGGTGTGGTTTGTTTGGTCTGGATTTTAACTCAGGATGCGCCTGTGTTGCAATAAACCAAGGATGGGATGGAATTTCAACCATCTCTACAATACGTCCGTCAGGAGAAAGACCTGAAAGCATCATGCCATTCTCTTCCAGTACTTCGCGATAATCGTTGTTCACTTCATAACGATGACGATGACGTTCATTGATTTCTTTTGTTCCATACAATGTATATGCTTTAGAGTCCTCTTTCAGTACGCAAGGGTATGATCCAAGTCTTAATGTTCCACCGATATCTTCAATACCAATCTGATCCGGCATAATATGGATGACAGGATGGGTTGTGTTTGGATTTAATTCCATGCTGTGAGCATCATTGTAGCCGATAACGTCTCTTGCAAATTCAACGATAGAAAGCTGCATACCGAGACAAAGACCGAGAAATGGAACATTATGTGTTCTGGCATATTTAATTGCTTCGATTTTTCCTTCAATACCACGATCTCCAAATCCGCCAGGTACTAAAATACCACTTACGTCACCGAGGATTTCGTCCACATTTTCAGGAGTAACCGTTTCAGAATCAACCCATTTGATATTTACAGTAGTATGACTATAGATACCTCCATGTTTTAATGCTTCTACCACACTGATATAAGCGTCATGAAGCTGGATATATTTTCCAACAAGTGCAACAGTAACTTCCTGTGTTGGATGACGTAAATTATCTACCATTTCCGTCCAGTCTTTTAAATTTGGTTCTGGACAAGGTAAATGCAGAGATTCGCAGACAACCTGTGCCAGGTGTTCTTTTTCCATAGCAAGTGGAGCTTCATATAAGTAATCTACATCAAGGTTTTGTAATACATGGTTAGCAGGCAGATTACAGAACAAAGAAATTTTGTCTTTCATTCCTGTGTCCAATGGGTATTCAGAGCGGCATACGATGATGTCCGGCTGGATTCCCATTCCCTGCAATTCTTTTACGCTTGCCTGAGTTGGCTTTGTTTTCATCTCCTGAGATGCTCTCAGGTAAGGGATTAAAGTAACGTGGATCAGAATAACATTTTCTGCTCCTTTTTCATGTTGAAACTGACGGATGGATTCAAGAAATGGTTGACTCTCAATATCTCCGACAGTACCACCGACCTCAATAATCGCGATTTCAGTATCTGTAGCAGCAGGATTACGGTAAAATCTGCTTTTGATCTCGTTTGTAATATGAGGAATAACCTGAACGGTACCTCCACCGAAATCGCCACGACGTTCTTTCTGTAATACAGACCAATAAATTTTACCTGTTGTGACATTCGAATTTTTAGTAAGATTCTCATCGATAAAACGTTCATAATGTCCAAGGTCAAGGTCTGTTTCAGCACCATCATCTGTTACGAAGACTTCTCCGTGCTGAACGGGATTCATTGTTCCCGGATCAATATTGATATAAGGATCAAATTTTTGCATTGTCACAGTATATCCACGAGCCTTCAAAAGACGGCCGAGAGATGCTGCTGTGATTCCTTTTCCAAGACCGGATACGACACCTCCGGTAACAAATACATATTTTACAGCCATATTATCCTCCTTAGTATAAATCTCTAAAGTAAATTTGTTATATTCCCCCAAATTACAAAAAGTATACTTTGATATAGGAAAATGCAGTCCTATTTTTTAGTGATAGACATGTCCGTTCTCATAGACTGCTTCACAAGTAAGCTGAACTCCTAATTTTTTAAATATTTTAATATCGACATTAGACAACATAACAGAAGTATGAGCCTGACATCCACGTAATTTAGGGAGCTGCTGTAATGCAAGAGCAGCATCCTTTCTTGAAGCAGCACTCGCAGAAAGTGCGATCAATACTTCATCTGTATGCAGACGAGGGTTCTGGCTTCTTAAGTATTCTGTCTTAAGTTTTTGAATCGGTTCGATAGACTCTGGTGAAATAATCTGGAGTTCATGATCCAGACCAGCCAGTTCCTTGATCGCATTAAGCAAAAGTGCAGCGGATGCACCAAGGAGAGCAGATGTCTTACCTGTTACGATTTTACCATCAGGAAGTTCAAGAGAAGCAGCAGGACCATTCGTTTCTTCGGCACGGCTCATTGCTGCTGCAACAACAGGGCGATCCTGAACTGTTACATCTACCTGACTCATAAGAAGTTCCAGTTTTTGTATTGTCTCTTCTGAACAGGTTCCCTTTAAAATCGCGTTCTTTGCTTCATAATAACGACGAATAATTTCCTGACGTGATGCTTCACGGCATGCTTCATCATCACAAATACAATTTCCAGCCATGTTGACTCCCATGTCAGTAGGAGATTTGTAAGGGCTCTTTCCATAAATTTTATGGAAAATAGTATTGAGTACAGGGAAGATCTCTACATCACGGTTGTAATTTACAGTTGTTTCCCCGTATGCTTCTAAATGGTATGGATCAATCATGTTGATATCATTTAAATCGGCAGTTGCAGCTTCATAAGCAAGATTAACAGGATGGCTTAATGGAAGATTCCAGATAGGGAATGTTTCAAATTTGGCATATCCTGCATGAATTCCTCTTTTATGCTCATGATATAACTGAGACAGACAAGTTGCCATCTTACCGCTTCCAGGACCTGGTGCTGTGATAATGACCAAGGGTCTGGTTGTTTCGATATAATCATTTTTTCCATATCCTTCATCACTGACAATCTGTGCCACATTGGAAGGATAACCAGGGATATTGTAGTGCATATAAACTTTAATGTTGAGTTTTTCCAAACGGTTTCTAAACATCAGTGCACTTTCCTGACCGGAAAACTGAGTGATTACGACACTGCCTACATAAAGTCCATTATCATGGAAAGAATCCATAAGACGAAGAACATCGGAATCGTAAGTGATCCCCAGATCACCACGCACTTTATTTTTTTCGATATCTTTAGCGCTGATTACAATGATGATTTCCGCCTGAGAACTTAATTGTTTCAGCATCTGAAGTTTACTGTCCGGCTGAAATCCCGGAAGAACTCTGGATGCATGATAGTCGTCAAAAAGTTTACCGCCAAATTCAAGATACAATTTATGATCAAACTGTTCAATTCTTTGACGGATATGTTCGGACTGCATTTTTAGATACTTTTCATTATCAAAACCTATTTTCATGTTGACCTCTCTTTATATATAATGACATTGATTTTTCTTGATAGGAAGATTCCTTACATTTTGTGACAAAAAGTAACAAGAAAAAATCCTACATACTATAGTATACTATATAATTGCTGTTGTTTACAATATTTTCACTATTTTTTTATTGATTTATAAGTTTGTGGAATTTATAATGATAACAGTGGACTTTAGGAGGAACAGAATGGATAATCAAAATAATAACAATAAGCCTAGAAATAACCGGCAGGGATGGAGTGTGATCATAATTACCACCTTACTGGCTATTTTTGTTGTAATGGGGCTGTATTCATTGATGCAGGATAAGAATCCGCAGGAGATCAGCTATTATAAATTTCTGAAAATGGTAGATGATGGAAAAGTTGATAAAGTCAAAATCAGCTCATCAAGAATTTATATTACATTAAAAGATGGCGTATCAGTAAAAGAAGAGCTGGATGATGACGATACTGCTCAGAGTTCGACAGACTCTGCGACAAATGAGAACAGTACATTACAGGAAGCACAAGACTTGGCAGATGATCTGGCAAAGCAGCTTGGTGTTTCAGAAAGTGATATGGAGAATACGAAAGAACCGGATTATTATACGGGGATAGTGAATGATGATTCACTGCCAGAACGTTTATATAATGCCGGAGTAGACTATGAGCAGGAAATTCCTGATACAATGTCTTCTATCATATTTGAAATGTTTGTAACAGTAATTCTTCCGATTGTATTACTTATGATATTGTTTAATTTCCTTATGAAACGCATGACCAAAGGCGGCGGTATGATGGGAATAGGCAAGAGCAATGCAAAAGTATATGTGGAGAAAGAAACCGGAGTGACATTCCAGGATGTTGCAGGTGAAGATGAAGCAAAAGAGTCTTTGCAGGAAGTGGTTGATTTCCTGCATAATCCGGGTAAGTATACGGGTATCGGAGCAAAACTTCCAAAAGGAGCATTGCTTGTAGGACCTCCGGGAACAGGTAAGACTTTGCTTGCCAAGGCTGTTGCAGGAGAGGCGAAGGTTCCATTTTTCTCGTTATCAGGTTCTGCTTTTGTAGAGATGTATGTCGGTGTAGGAGCATCCAGAGTACGAGATTTGTTTAAGCAGGCTCAGCAGATGGCACCATGTATTGTGTTTATTGACGAGATTGATGCGATTGGTAAAAGCCGTGATACAGCGATGGGCGGCGGTAATGATGAACGCGAGCAGACATTGAATCAGCTTTTGGCGGAGATGGATGGATTTGATACAAATAAAGGTCTTTTGCTTTTAGCAGCAACAAATAGACCGGAAGTGCTGGATCCGGCACTTTTAAGACCAGGACGTTTCGACCGAAGAATCATTGTTGATAAACCGGATTTGAAAGGTCGTGTGGAGATTTTAAAAGTACATTCAAAAGATGTTAAGATGGATGAGACTGTTGATTTGGAAGCAATCGCATTGGCTACATCCGGAGCAGTTGGTTCGGATCTTGCCAACATGATCAATGAGGCTGCGATCAATGCGGTTAAGCATGGCCGTCAGGTTGTAAGTCAGAAAGATTTATTTGAAGCAGTTGAAGTGGTTCTGGTCGGAAAAGAGAAAAAAGACAGAATTATGAGCAACGAGGAACGCCGAATTGTTTCATATCACGAAGTCGGACATGCGTTGGTGAGTGCGCTTCAAAAAGATGCAGAGCCGGTCCAGAAAATTACGATAGTGCCTAGAACGATGGGAGCTCTTGGATATGTAATGCAAACACCGGAAGAAGAGAAATTCTTGAATACAAAGAAAGAATTAGAGGCAATGCTTGTAGGTGCATTGGCAGGTCGTGCGGCAGAGGAAATTGTTTTTGAAACTGTTACAACAGGGGCTTCTAATGATATAGAGCAGGCTACTAAGATTGCAAGAGCAATGATCACGCAGTATGGTATGTCTGAAAAGTTTGGCTTAATCGGTCTGGAATCCGTGCAGCACAGATATTTGGATGGCCGTGCGGTCATGAATTGTGGAGAAGCAACGGCAGCAGAGATAGATAAAGAAGTTATGGAGATGCTGAAAAAAGCTTATGATGAGGCAAAATCATTGTTGACTGAAAATAGAGAAGCTTTGGATAAAATCGCGGCATTTTTGATTGAGAAAGAAACCATCACAGGAAAAGAATTCATGAAGATTTTCCGTGAAGTGAAGGGAATCCCTGAACCAGATGAGTCACAAGAAAAGAAAGAAGACAGAATTGTGATGAAACCGACAGAAGATGCAGAAGTTGATAATACAGATGCGACAGAAGATGCAGAAGCTAAAAAGCCAGATGCAATAGAAGAGTAGTAAAAAGCAGGGATGAGTTTATCCCTGCTTTTTACATAACCTGGCACATTCTGTTCAGAAGAAAAAATTGGAGATGGGAGAGGTGAAAAAAGCGAATGCAGGAACAGAATTTTAATATAGAGGAAGAATTAAAGAAATTACCCGGAAAGCCGGGCGTCTATTTGATGCATGATGAAAAGGATCACATTATATATGTGGGGAAAGCCATCAGCCTGAAAAACCGTGTGCGTCAATATTTTCAAAGCAGCCGGAATAAAAGTGTAAAAATTGAACAAATGGTTACACATATCCGTAGATTTGAATATATCGTAACAGATTCTGAATTGGAAGCGCTGGTTTTAGAGTGTAATTTGATTAAAGAACATCATCCGAAATATAATACGATGCTGATGGATGATAAGGCATATCCATTTATAAAAGTTACAACAAATGAGCCATATCCAAGAGTTATGCTGGCACGGAAGATGTTGAAGGATAAAGCAAAGTATTTTGGACCATTTACAAGCAGTCAGGCAGTAAGAGATACAATTGAATTATTGCATAAGCTATATCATATACGAAGTTGTAATAGAAGTCTTCCAAAGGATATAGGAAAAGAAAGACCTTGCTTAAATTATCATATTAAGCAGTGTGATGCACCTTGCCAGGGGTATATATCACAAGAAGAATATGGAAAATCAATATCGGAAGTATTGCGCTTTTTGGGAGGAAATTATGCACCGATTCAAAAAGAGCTGGAAGAAAAAATGCTTAAGGCATCAGAAGAAATGGAATTTGAGAAAGCAATAGAATATAGAGAACTGTTGAATAGTGTGAATAAAATTGCACAGAAACAAAAAATTACGGACAGCAGTTGGGAGGATAGAGACATTCTGGCTGTGGCAACAGATAAGGAAGATGCTGTTGTGCAAGTATTTTTTATACGTGGCGGACGACTGATCGGGCGCGATCATTTTTATTTAAAAATTCAGCAGGATGAATTAAAGACAAATATTATAGATAGTTTTATCAAGCAGTATTATGCAGGAACGCCATTTATTCCAAGCGTTTTAATGGTCCAGGAAGTGCTGGAGGATAGTAGTTTACTTGAAGAGTGGCTTTCTGCAAAGCGTGGTGCTAAGGTGTCTATTCTTGTCCCTAAAAAAGGGACAAAGGAAAAGATGGTGGAACTGGCAGAAAATAATGCAAAAATGGTTCTTGCTAAAGATAAGGAACGTCTTAAAAGAGAAGAAGGGCGGACAATCGGTGCTGTAAAGGAAATCGAAAAGTTAATTGGAGTGCAGGATATTTATCGCATGGAAGCATATGATATTTCAAATACAAATGGGTTTGAATCGGTAGGTTCGATGGTTGTTTATGAACGTGGGAAACCAAAGAAGAATGATTATCGCAAGTTTAAGATTAAAGGTGTAAAAGGTGCAGATGATTATGCAAGTATGCGAGAGGTTCTGACAAGAAGATTCATGCATGGTCTAAAAGAAAAAGAAGAAAGCAAAGAAGTAGGCGGGTTCACAGTATTTCCGGATTTAATCTTAATGGATGGAGGAAGAGGACAGGTAAATATTGCATTAGAGGTTTTAGATGCGCTTCATTTGAATATTCCGGTATGTGGAATGGTTAAAGATGATCATCATAGAACAAGAGGACTCTATTTTCAAAACGAAGAGATTACAATTGACCGTTCTTCAGAAGCATTTCGTTTGATTACGCGAATTCAAGATGAGGCACACCGATTTGCAATTGAATATCATAAACAATTGAGAGGAAAAGGACAGGTACATTCAATATTAGACGATATTGAAGGAATCGGACCTTCAAGAAGAAAGAGTTTAATGCGAGAATTTGTCAGCCTGGAGGCAATTAAAGCTGCAACAGTTGAAGAATTAGCTCAAATACCATCAATGAATGAAAAGGCAGCAGAATCTGTATACAAATTTTTTCATTAGTGTTAAAATAGATACAAAGCTAAGCTAAAAAGTCCAAAGACTACAGTAAAAATGAATGAAAATAATAGCTAGAAGAGGAGAAAAGTTATGGGACATGGTGTGAAATTAAGTGAATTAGCAGAAAAAATGGAGTTAAAAAATCTGACACCAACAGTTGAATTGAAAGGAAAAGAGGTAAGTATTCCGGAAGTAAACAGACCGGCGTTACAGCTATCCGGTTTCTTTGATCATTTTGATTCGGATCGTGTGCAGATTATCGGATACGTGGAATATACGTATCTGCAGACTTTAGATTATGAAAGAAAAATAAAAATATACGATGAATTGGTGTCATATAAAGTTCCTTGTATTGTATATAGCAGAAATCTGGAGCCGGATAAGGAGCTTATCGAAAAAGCAGCGAAACAGGACATTCCGATTTTTCAGACAGAAAAACAGACATCTGGATTTATGGCAGAATTGATTCGTTGGATGAACGTAAAACTTGCACCATGTATTTCTATTCATGGAGTATTGGTAGATGTTTATGGTGTCGGTGTTTTGATTATGGGCGAGAGTGGTATAGGAAAAAGTGAGGCTGCTTTGGAACTGATCAAACGAGGACATCGTCTTGTGACAGATGATGTGGTGGAGATTCGTAGAGTAAGTGATGAGACACTTGTAGGTTCAGCACCGGATATTACAAGACATTTTATTGAGCTTCGAGGTATTGGTATCGTGGATGTAAAATCTATGTTTGGTGTTCAAAGTGTACGTGAAACGCAGAATATTGATTTGGTCATTACTTTAGAAGACTGGAGCAGAGAAAAAGAATATGATCGTTTAGGACTTGAAGAAAGTTATACAGAATTCCTTGGAAATAAAGTGGTATGCCATAATATTCCGATTCGTCCGGGACGTAATCTTGCTATTATAGTAGAATCAGCAGCTGTCAACCATAGACAAAAACAGATGGGATATAACGCAGCGCAGGAGCTTTATAAGAGAGTGCAGGAGAATCTTGCAAAGAACAGATAGTATTAAATGAAATAAAAAAGAAATCCGACAAGGGAATATGCCTTTGCCGGATTTCTTTTTTGTATTATTTTTTAGAATAAATTACTGGCCAGAACTATCAGTTCCTGAATTATCACCGCCAGAAGTTGTGCCTCCGCCAGAAGTTGTGCCTCCGCCAGAATCACCACCAGGAGTGGTAGTTGAAGTATTACTATTGGAAGAATCACTACCTGAATTAGAGCCGGATGATGTATTATTGTCTGTTGAACTGTCATTATCATCGCTTTTCTCATCAGAGTCATCTGATTTCTTTGTCTTATCCGAATCAGCCGGTTTTGATGTTACGTGACCGGCACAGCTCTGAGTTGGTCCGGTTCCTTCTGCAAAATATTCAGTGAATGACGGACAACTTGAAGTTGCCAGGTATCCTGTCTGTGTACAAATCGTTTTCTGCTGAACAGAAGATGGCATTGTAAAGTCCTTAGAAGGAAGTCCTGCATGAATTCTTGTCATAATATTTTTCCAGATTACCTCGTGCCAAGACTGATTATAAATATTTTCCATTGATTTGTTACAGTCGTATCCACCCCATACAGAAGCTGTGTAATAAGGAGTGTAAGCAGCAAGCCATAAGTCATTACTTTTTTCAGTTGTACCTGTTTTTCCAGCAGCTGGCATACCATCCAGACGAGCAGCAGTACCGGTACCTTTATTGATTACATCCTGCATTGCACTTGTCAGTAAAGCAGCAGTAGAATCCTTGATTACCTGATGAGAATCAGGAGTACTGTTATCCAGCAGAACGTTTCCATCGTGATCGACAACCTTTGTATATAAAATTGGTTTGATATAAGTTCCGTTATTTGCGATTGTTGCATATGCAGCTGTTAACTCAATGTTATATACACCGCGTGTAATACCACCTAAAGCTGTAGAAGGCAGAACATCTGTCATTCCAGGGAAGTTATCGTTGTCATAATTTACCAGAGTAGAAAATCCAAAGTTAAGCAAATAATCATATGCTGTCTGTGGACCGATATCTGTAATTGTATTTAATGCGGCAACGTTGATCGAGTGCTCGATAGAGTAGCGCATTGTAGAAGTTCCCGGATATACTTTGTCCCAGTTTTCAGCTTTCGAGCCGTCTGAATATACATAAGGACCAGCATTCTTAAGTGGAGAAGCCAGTGTATATTTGGCTGAATCCAATGCCGGAGCATATGTGGATAATACTTTAAAACATGAACCAGGCTGTCTCGTTGAATCGGTTGCACGATTTAGTGAAAGGCTGGATGTTTTTTGACCTCGGCCGCCGACTATTGCTTTTACTTTTCCGGTAGATTGCTCCATAACTACGACAGAAACCTGTGGCTGTGGAGTGATATCAATACTTTCATCAACAGTTTCCCCTTCGGCAATGTTCAATGTTGATTTGTATTCATTGATAGCAGTATAAGCTTCATCCGGGGAAGAATAAATAAGTGGATATTCACGTCCCCATGCATTTCGAATATAATCAGCAAGCATCTCTTTACTATAGTTTTCAATAGAGCCGTCAGCACGATAAATTGTCATTGCATATTCCACACCATATTCAGTTCCAACAGGATAAACAGCGTCATTTGCAACTTCTTCATCACAAATCTGCTGGATTGCAGGATCCTGAGTAGAAGTAATTGTAAGACCACCACTATAAAGAGCATTGTAAGCCTGCGTTTCAGTGTAAGCTTTTCGTTCCATCAAGTCTTTGATAATCTGTTGAGACAGATCATCATTGAAATAAGAATAAGGCGTTGTATCAGTTGCAGAAGCATTAGGCAGAATACGTTCGTAAACCGGATCTGCTTTTGCCTCGTCATATTCATCCTGAGTGATATATCCCTGTTCTAACATATTCTTCAAAACTTTGTCGCGACGTTTTGAGTTATTATCAGGATATACAACCGGATCAAACTCGGTTGGGTTCTGAGTGATACCGGCAATCACAGCACATTCAGAAAGCGTCAGCTGTGAAACATCTTTTCCAAAATAACGCATTGAAGCGGCCTGAACACCAAGACAACCTTGTCCAAGGTTAATCGTATTCATATACGCTTCCAAAATTTCATCCTTTGACATTTGCTTTTCGATGGCAATTGCAAGGTATTGCTCCTGTATCTTTCGCTCTAAACGATCATAAAATGTTTTTTCATCTACGAAGTTTGGAAAGACATTGTTTTTGATCAACTGCTGTGTAAGTGTACTGGCACCTTCCGAAAAGTCTCCGGATGTGATACCTACAACCGCTGCACGCGCAATACCACGTAAATCGATACCGTTATGCTGGTAAAAACGCTCGTCCTCGATTGCTACAAAAGCATGTGCAAGATTAACCGGAATTTCATCGATATTTTTGTAAATTCGGTTAGAACCAGACTGCTTGAATTCTTCCAAAACAGAACCATCTGATTCGGCAACAACAGTGGTTACAAAAGCACTCGGCTTTACATCTGCCGGAGTTACTGTTGGAGTGTTATCGATAATCTTCTTGGTAAATATGCCGACGCCTGCGACACCAATTACCGCGAGAAGAAGAATACAGATAAGGAGAGCTTTAAAAAAACGTACCCAAACCCGCTTTTTCTTCATCTTTTTCTTCGAGGAGATCGACTTTTTCCTCCGTGTAAGATTGTTTTTTCCGTAATTCATGAATAATTTCCTCCTTTATTCATTAGTCTCTATTATATCAAAATTAGTATTCTAAATAAAGTAGAAAATAAAAAGTTTATATATAGATAAAAATTTTTAATAAATTCTTGTAGTTTTCTTCTGCTTTAGTATAATGGAAACAATGAGAAATGGTAAAAAAAGGAGCAATTATAGGTAAATGGATATAAAAATAGTCTATCAGGGGAACAGTGCTGAAATCATTGAAAAAAAATCAAGATTTATTGCAGATATATTTTCAGTTTCTTCGGAGGAAGAAGCACTTCAAATTCTAGAGAAAGTCAAGAAGAAATATTGGGATGCGAGACATCATTGTTGGGCATATGTAGTCGGAGATGAACAGGTTCAGGAGCGCTGTAGTGATGACGGTGAGCCTAGTGGCACAGCAGGAAAACCTATTCTGGAAGTGATACGAGGAAATGAAATCCATAATGTTTTAATTGTTGTGACACGTTATTTTGGAGGAACATTGCTTGGAACAGGGGGTCTGGTACGTGCATATACACAGGCAGCACAGGAAGGAATCGCAGCCAGCACGATTGTTACAAAAACACAAGGGTACAAAGTGAAAATCCAGACGGATTATACCACTCTTGGAAAAATTCAATATTTATTGGGACAAAAAGGAATTCAGATTATAGACTCAGTATATCAAGATAATGTAGAGATTTTTGTTTATATATCAAAAGAGGAGGAAATTCTGCTTCAACGTGATATTACGGAAGTGACAAATGGACAAACTGAAGTCGAGAGAATAGAAGAGTGTAGTTTTGCAAATGTAGAGGGGAAAATGATTCAATTCGATGATTAAAAATTGAAAAGAGTTATAACGAAACAGAGCAGGAACAAATGGTTTAAAACATCGTTCCTGCTCTGAACTTATCTATGTAAGTTTAAAACTTACGCATTTAAAATTTAATCAAATTCTGGTTCGATCAAACCGAAAGAACCATCTTTTCTTTTATATACAACATTAACTTCATCTGTTTCTGCATTGGAAAATACGAAGAAGTTATGTCCGAGAAGATCCATCTGGATGCAAGCATCTTCCGGATACATTGGTTTAATTCCAAAACGTTTTGTACGTACAATCTTAACTTCATCTGTTTCAGAAGAATCATCATCGGATTCAAAAAATTCTTTTTTGAAATTATTGCCTGATGAAGAAGCAGTAGGATGACCCTGGTTTCTTGCTACCAGTTTGTTTTTGTATTTGCGAAGCTGACGTTCAATCACTTCTTCTACAAGGTCAATGGATACATACATATCGCTGCTTGTCTGCTCTGAACGAATAATATTTCCCTTTACAGGAATCGTTACTTCAATCTTCTGACGATCTTTTTCTACGCTGAGTGTTACAATGATTTCGGTTTCAGGAGTGAAATACCTCTCAAGTTTTCCTAATTTTTGTTCGACTGTGTCTTTTAATCCAGGTGTTACCTCGATGTTCTTTCCGCTGATAATAAATTTCATGCCAATCAACTCCTTTTGTTCATATTATACAGAAAAATAATGAAATCATCTGTATTTATATAGGGATTATAACATATGACAGGATGATTGTACAGAGAAATTGTCTGAAAAAAGAGTGAAAAAAATAAAAAACTCAAAAAAATAAAAGTGGACAGAATAGTTACTGCCCACTTTGAGATATTATTTTATATTACTTCTTTTACGCATTCTTGCATCAAGAATCTTCTTACGGATACGAAGTGAACTTGGTGTTACTTCCAGAAGCTCATCTGTATCAATGAAGTCTAATGCTTCTTCAAGACTTAAAATACGAGGTGGTGTCAGTCGAAGTGCTTCATCTGCACTTGATGAACGGGTGTTTGTAAGATGTTTGGTCTTACATACATTTAATTCGATATCATCAGTCTTACCATTTTGTCCGATAACCATACCAGAATATACTTTTTCTCCGGCACCGATAAATAATGTTCCACGTTCCTGAGCACTGTAGAGACCATAAGTTACAGATTCACCTGTCTCAAAAGCGATGAGTGAACCCTGTTTTCTATACTGAATATCACCCTTATATGGAGCATATCCTTCGAAACTTGTATTTAAGATACCATTTCCCTTTGTATCTGTCATGAATTCTCCACGATATCCGATCAATCCACGAGCTGGAATAGAGAACTCAAGACGAGTATACCCGCCATTGGACATTCCCATGCTGCGGAGTTCACCTTTTCTCTGGCTTAATTTATCGATAACTGTTCCGGTAAACTCATCCGGCACATCAACGTAAGCAAGCTCCATAGGCTCGAGTTTCTTTCCGTTTTCATCTGTTTTATATAATACCTCTGCTTTGCTGACTGCAAATTCATAACCTTCACGGCGCATGTTTTCAATCAAGACAGATAAATGCAATTCTCCACGTCCAGAAACCTTAAAACTGTCGGCGTTTTCTGTTTCCTCTACACGAAGACTTACATCTGTGTTTAATTCACGAAGTAAACGATCACGTAGATGACGGGAAGTTACAAATTTACCTTCCTGTCCTGCAAAAGGGCTGTCGTTTACGATAAACTGCATAGAAATTGTAGGCTCAGAAATCTTCTGGAATGGGATAGCAACAGGATTATCAGGAGAACAAATTGTATCTCCGATAGAAATATCTGAAATTCCGGAAATAGCAACGATCGAACCGATAGTAGCTTCTTTCACTTCTACTTTATTTAATCCATCAAATTCATACAATTTACTGATTTTAACTTTCTGCTGTTTATCCGGATCATGATGGTTTACAACAACAACATCCTGATTTACAGAAATTGTTCCGTTATCTACTTTACCGACTCCGATACGACCTACATATTCATTATAATCAATTGTACTGATCAAAACCTGAGTTGAAGCCTCTGGATCTCCTTCAGGAGCAGGAATATAATCGATAATAGTCTCAAATAAAGGCTGCATATCTTTTTCTTCGTCAGAAAGATCAAGCACAGCGATACCTGCTTTTGCAGATGCATAAACAAATGGACAATCTAACTGCTCGTCGGATGCATCTAAATCCATAAAAAGTTCCAGAACCTCATCAATAACCTCATCAGGTCTCGCTTCAGGTCTGTCAATCTTGTTGATACATACGATAACCGGAAGATTTAATTCCAATGCCTTACGGAGTACAAATTTTGTCTGTGGCATTGCACCTTCAAATGCGTCTACAACAAGAACAACACCATTTACCATTTTTAATACACGTTCAACTTCGCCACCGAAATCGGCATGTCCCGGTGTGTCAATGATATTGATCTTTGTTCCTTTATAATATACAGCAGTATTTTTTGACAGGATTGTAATTCCACGTTCACGTTCAATATCATTAGAGTCCATGACACGTTCAGCAACTTCCTGATTCTCGCGGAATACACCGCTTTGTTTTAAAAGCTCATCGACCAGAGTTGTTTTGCCGTGGTCTACGTGAGCGATAATTGCAATATTTCTAACATCTTCTCGTTTTGTTTTCATAGCTTCACACACTTTCCTAAATACATCATGATAAAGTTACAACTTTTTTATTCTATCACAAAATTTCAAATTTACAATACCTATATATGTAAAAAAATATGTCTGCGAAAAATGTCATTTTCGGCTGTCGAGCGATTTTTGGATATATTTGTTCTAAAAAGGGTGTTGAAGAACATAGATTTAGTAATGACTTAAAAATACCGCGCAGAGGAAGGGAGAATTACAAATTATGTCAGATAAGATTATTGAAAATAATCAGGTAACAATTATGGGAGAGGTTGCTTCACCTCTTACATATAGCCATGAGGTGTTTGGAGAAGGATTCTATGTAATGGATGTTATGGTGAAACGATTGAGCAATTCGGAAGACCGGATTCCGCTCACGATATCGGAACGTTTGATTGATGTAAATCAGGATTATACCGGAGAATTTATTAAAGTATCCGGGCAGTTCCGTTCGTATAACCGGCATGAAGAACAAAAAAATAGATTGGTATTGTCCGTGTTTGTCCGTGAAATGGAATTTGTGGATGAAGAACTGGATGGGGCAAAGACAAATCATATCCTATTAGAAGGATACATTTGTAAAAAACCAATTTACAGAAAAACTCCGTTAGGAAGAGAAATTGCAGATTTGCTTCTGGCTGTAAACAGACCTTATGGAAAATCAGATTATATTCCTTGTATATGCTGGGGAAGAAATGCAAGATATGCTTCGGGGTTTGAGGTTGGAGAACACGTTCAATTGCTTGGAAGAATCCAAAGTAGAAATTATGTAAAAAAATTATCCGAAGCAGAAACGGAGACAAGGACTGCATATGAAGTTTCCGTAAGTAAATTAGAATGTGTAGAATAAGGAACAAAAATAAAGCTGATATTATACAATATAAAGTATTCAGTAATCTGTTTTAGGTAAAAGGGATCGTTAAAAGGATATCATTTCTTGAGGAATTGCTTCAAATATGATATCCTTTTTGTTAGTAGTGATTAAATATATAAAAAGCTATCAGCCATACTCAGTGACAGAATATGGATTATAATGACTAGAATGCAGTGAAATACAGGAGGATAGAAACATGATAAGAGTTATGATGAGTGGATGCAATGGAAAGATGGGACAGATGATAACAGGTCTTGTAAAAGAGGACGAGCAGGTTGAAATCGTGGCCGGAATAGATACTTATACAGGAATTTCGAATACATATCCGGTATTCAAAAGTTTTGCAGATTGTGATGTGGAAGTCGATGTAGTGATTGATTTTTCGAATGCTGCAGCACTGGAAGGACTGTTGGATTACTGCATAAGTAAGCAAGTGCCGGCGGTAATTTGCTCAACAGGTTATTCAGAGGAACAGTTGCAGAAAATTAAAGAAGCTTCTGAAAAAGTTGCAATTTTAAAATCTGCGAATATGTCAATGGGAATCAATCTTTTGTTAAAGCTTTTGAAGGATGCCGCTAAGGTGCTGGCACCGGCTGGATATGACATTGAATTAGTAGAAAAACATCACAATCAAAAACTGGATGCACCAAGTGGAACAGCACTTGCACTTGCAGACTCGATCAATGATGCATTGAATAATGAATATAACTATGTTTATGACAGAAGCCAGGTGCGTCAGAAACGTGACTCAAAAGAAATTGGTATTTCAGCAGTTCGTGCAGGAACAATTGTCGGAGAACATGAAGTGATTTTTGCCGGAACAGATGAAGTGATTGAGTTTAAACATACAGCATATTCCAGAAGTGTATTTGGAAAAGGGGCTGTTGAAGCTGCAAAATATCTGGCAGGCAAACCGGCGGGAATGTACGATATGAGTGATGTAATTGCATTCTAATAGAATAAAAAATAAAAACAGGTTCTTGAGGCTGGATGAACTCAGGGGAAAAGGAATCGTTTATGAGAAATTTAGAAGAAAGATATCTGGATCGTTTGTCTGATCTATATCCAACAATAGCAGCAGCGTCTACAGAGATTATCAATTTACAGGCAATTTTAAATTTGCCAAAAGGGACAGAGCATTTTATTACAGATGTTCATGGAGAATATGAAGCATTTTCTCATGTGCTGAAGAATGGATCAGGATCTGTGAGGAGAAAAATCAATGATGTCTTTGGAAATACATTGAGCAGCAGAGATAAGCAATCTCTCGCAACATTGATTTATTATCCGAAAGATAAGATGGCGCAAGTGAAGAAGACAGAATCTAATATGGAGGATTGGTATAAGATCAATCTGTATCGTCTGATTGAAGTGAGTAAGAGGGCGGCGAGCAAATATACCCGTTCCAAAGTAAGAAAAGCACTGCCAAAAGATTTTGCTTATGTTATAGAAGAATTAATTACAGAACGCTCAGAAATAAATGATAAAGAATCTTATTATAATGAGATTATAATGACAATCATTCGAATTGGACGGGCAGAAGAATTTATTATCGCGATTTCATCATTGATCCAACGTCTGGTTGTAGATCATTTACATATTGTCGGAGATATTTATGACAGAGGACCGGGACCTCATATTATTATGGATAAATTGATGAATTATCATTCCCTGGACATTCAGTGGGGCAATCATGATGTCGTATGGATGGGAGCTGCGGCAGGACAATTGGCATGTATTGCAAATGTAATCCGAATTTGTGCACGTTATGGCAATTTGGATATTCTTGAAGATGGATATGGTATCAATCTCCTTCCATTAGCGACATTTGCACTTCAGATATATGGAGATGATCCTTGTGATTGCTTTAAGCTGAAAGGCATGGACAATCCAAATAAAGCAGAGATGGAACTGAATATGAGAATGCATAAAGCAATTTCAATTATTCAGTTTAAAATTGAAGGACAGACAATTAGACGTCAGCCGGGATTTGGGCTGGAAGAGCGTGCCCTTTTACATAGGATTGATTATGAAAAAGGGACTATTACGTTAGATGGAAAAGAATATAAATTACTGGATACAAATTTTCCAACAATAGATCCAAAGAATCCATATCAGTTATCGGCGGACGAGGAAGATGTAATGGAACGATTGGAACGTGCGTTTACCGGATGTGAAAAACTTCAGGAACATATGCATTTCCTGCTTTCGAAAGGAAGTTTGTATAAGGTTTACAATAATAATTTGTTGTATCATGGGTGCGTTCCATTAAATGAAGATGGAACTTTGAAAGAAGTAACCTTGTTTGGTAAAAAATTCAAAGGCAAGTCTTTGTATGATGCATTAGAACGTTATGTGAGAAAGGGATTTTTCGCAGTTGACAAAGAGGATTGGGAAAACGGAAAAGATATCATGTGGTATATCTGGCTGAATCCGAATTCACCATTATTTGGAAAGGATAAAATGGCAACCTTCGAACGATATTTTCTTGCAGAGCAAGAAACTCATAAAGAAGTGAAAAATCCATATTATCAGTATATAGAAAATGAAAAAGTAATCGCATCTATCATGAAAGAGTTTGGACTGGATTTTGAGTCGGATGATACGCATATTATTAATGGACATGTTCCGGTTAAGAGAAAAAACGGGGAAAGCCCTGTGAAATGTAATGGTAAAGTCATGATAATTGACGGTGGATTTTCAAAGGCTTATCAACGAGAAACGGGAATTGCCGGATATACATTGATTTACAATTCTTATGGATTGTTGCTTGTTGCACATGAACCATTTGAATCAACAGAATCGGCGATCGAAAAAGAAAGTGATATTCATTCGGAGAGCATGGTGATCCGCCGTGTTGTACAAAGAAGTCTTGTTGAAAATACTGATATCGGAAAAGAATTAAAAGAACAGATAGCAGATTTGGAAGTACTGTTGGCAGCTTATCGCAGCGGTGAACTGAAAGAAAAACTATAAAGCTGTATATCTATAGAATTTTTTATCGGAAGATTTTTCCAAACATAAAAACGATAAAAAAGTACATAGTAAGTGTACAAGATTTTTTATGGAAAGGAAGAATCAAAATGAAGAAAATGAAAACGGCGATATTATTAGTTGTCAGTGTATTGTTGATGGGAAGCATGACTGCATGTGGAACAACAAACACTGGAACGAATGCTGCGGAACAGGGAAATAATAATACTGTGGATCAAGGAGCTGATACAAAGGCTGATAAAAATGGAGATGGTATTATTGATGATGCAGTGAATGATGTGACTGAGGGAATTGATAATGCAGTAGATGATATGACTGATAATGAAGCAACGGATAAGGGTACAGTACGATAGAAAAACTCGTTTGCAAACGGGTTAAAAGTAATAACATGTAACATAGAGGGAGAGAAGCTGATATTTGGTTTTCTCTTCCTTTTTTGACTTTACTGTGATAAAATGGTGAAGCGACTGAAATGCAAATTGATGTGAAATAGTATTAAAAAAACAGAAAGGCGGATTATATTATGAAATTCAGACCCTGTATTGATATACATAACGGAAAAGTAAAACAGATTGTTGGCGGTTCACTTTGCGATAAAGGGGATACAGCAAAAACGAATTTCTCTTCAGAGTTGGATGCGGCATATTACGCAAAGATGTATCAGAAAGACGGATTGTCAGGGGGACATATTATTTTACTGAATCCTCCGACTTCGGAATATTATAAAGAGACAAAAAGACAAGCATTATCGGCACTGCGGGCATATCCGAAAGGCATGCAGATCGGTGGCGGGATAACAGCAGAAAATGCACAAGAATATTTGCAGGCAGGTGCTAGTCATGTGATCGTAACTTCTTACGTGTTTCAAGATGGAAAATTTCGTCAGGATAATTTAAAGAAGTTATTGCAGGAAGTAGGAAAAGAAAAGTTAGTATTGGATTTGAGCTGTCGTAAAAAAAACAATGATTATTATGTTGTGACAAATCGTTGGCAGACATTTACGGAAGTGAAATTAAATGAAAAAACATTAGATGAATTGGCTGGATGTTGTGATGAATTCCTGATTCATGGCGTGGATGTAGAGGGAAAATCATCAGGAGTGGAGCTGGAACTCGTCGAAATGCTCGGAAAGTGGAATGGTACAAAGATCACATATGCCGGAGGGATTGGAAGCATAGAGGATTTGAAGAAATTTGAAGAAGCCTGTGGTGGAAAATTGGATTATACGATAGGAAGTGCATTGGATTTATTTGGTGGATCAATATCATATCGTGAAATTGTTAAAAGCAGTATACAAAACTGTACGAAACAGTAATTGAATTTAGGCTCAATTAGTGATAAAATGGAGAACAGAGTAAAATTAGACAAGGAGTATACTACTGATTATGGGTTTAATACAGAAAATATTTGGTACACATAGTGAAAACGAATTAAAACGAATATATCCAATCGTCGATCAGATTGAAGCATTGGATTCACAGATGCAGGCACTTTCTGATGAGGAACTGAGAGGAAAAACAAAAGAATTTAAACAACGTCTGAATGATGGGGAAACATTAGACGATATTTTACCGGAAGCATATGCAACAGTACGTGAAGCGGCTTATAGAAGTCTTGGTATGAAACATTATCGTGTACAGTTGATTGGTGGTATTATTTTACATCAGGGACGAATTGCAGAGATGAGAACAGGTGAAGGTAAGACACTGGTTTCTACATTACCTGCTTATTTGAATGCATTGAGCGGAAAAGGTGTTCACATTGTAACAGTCAATGATTATCTTGCAAGACGTGATGCAGAGTGGATGGGAAAAGTACACCAGTTTCTGGGACTGACAGTTGGTGTGGTTCTAAACAGCATGGAAAGTGAAGAGAGACGTGCGGCTTACGATTGTGATATTACTTACGTGACCAATAACGAGCTTGGATTTGATTATCTGAGAGATAATATGGTTATTTATAAAGAGCAGCTTGTACAACGTGGATTGAATTTTGCAGTTATTGATGAGGTCGATTCAGTATTGATCGATGAGGCAAGAACACCATTGATTATTTCTGGACAGAGCAGTAAATCAACAAAATTATATGAAGCTTGTGATATCCTGGCACGTCAGCTGGAACGCGGAGAAGCAAGCGGTGAATTCTCTAAGATCAATGCGATCATGGGGGAAGATATTGAGGAAACAGGCGACTATATTGTAAATGAGAAAGAAAAGTCTGTAAACCTGACTGAAGATGGTGTTAAGAAGGTAGAAAAATTCTTCCATATTGAAAACCTTGCCGATCCGGAAAATCTTGAGATCCAGCATAACATCATTCTTGCATTGCGTGCACATAATCTTATGTTCCGCGACCAGGATTATGTGGTAACACCAGAGGGAGAGGTTGTTATTGTCGATGAGTTTACAGGTCGTATCATGCCTGGACGCCGTTATTCAGATGGTCTCCATCAGGCAATCGAAGCAAAAGAACATGTAAAAGTAATGAGAGAAAGCAAAACTCTTGCAACAATTACATTCCAGAATTTATTCAATAAATATGAGAAGAAGAGTGGTATGACAGGTACTGCCTTGACAGAGGAAAAAGAATTTAGAGATATTTATGGAATGGATGTTATCGAAATTCCAACAAACCTTCCGGTCCAGAGAAAGGATTTAGATGACGCTGTTTATAAGACAAAAGAGGAAAAATATAAGGCTGTTGTAGAGGCTGTAAAAGAAGCACATGCAACAGGTCAGCCGGTTCTGGTAGGTACAATTACAATTGACGTATCAGAGTTACTTAGCAGGATGTTGAAAAAAGAGGGAATCCCTCACAATGTTTTGAATGCAAAATACCATGAGCAGGAAGCTGAGATTGTAGCAGATGCCGGAATACATGGAGCTGTTACAATTGCTACAAATATGGCCGGCCGTGGTACGGATATTAAGCTGGATGATGAATCAAAGGCAGCAGGTGGATTGAAGATTATTGGTACAGAGCGTCATGAATCCCGCCGTATCGATAATCAGCTGCGTGGTCGTGCAGGTCGTCAGGGTGATCCGGGAGAGTCTCGTTTCTATATTTCTTTGGAAGATGATTTGATGAGATTATTTGGTTCCGAGAAATTGATGTCTGTATTTAACACTTTGGGCGTAGAAGACGGAGAACAGATTGAACATAAGATGCTTTCTAATGCAATAGAAAAAGCACAGAAGAAAATTGAAAGCAATAACTATGGAATTCGTAAGAATTTATTGGAATACGATCAGGTTATGAATGAACAGCGTGAAATCATTTATGAAGAGAGACGCCGCGTTCTGGATGGCGAAAGTATGCGCGATACAGTTTATAATATGATCACAGAATATGTGGAAAATCTGGTCGATCGCTGTGTATCACCGGATGTAGAACCGGAAGAATGGGATTTGACAGGACTTGAAGTTTCACTTCATGATGTTATTCCACAATTAAAATTCCCTACAGCAAAAGAAATTGAAGATATGCAGCAGAAAGAACTGAAGCATTTATTGAAAGAAAAAGCTGTTAAAGCATATGAAGGCAAAGAAGCAGAGTTCCCAGAACCGGAACAGATCCGTGAGATGGAACGTGTGGTATTGTTGAAAGTAATCGATGCAAAATGGATGGATCACATTGACGATATGGATCAGCTGCGTCAGGGAATCGGTCTTCAGGCATATGGCCAGAGAGATCCGCTGGTAGAATATAAAATGATGGGATATGATATGTTCGGCGAAATGACGAATGCTATCGCAGAGATGACGATCAAGACGCTGTTTAATATCCGTGTTGAGCAGAAAGTAGAGCGTGAGCAGGTTGCAAAAGTAACAGGAACGAATAAAGATGAAACCGCTGTACGAGCTCCGAAAAAACGTGAAGAGAAGAAAATATATCCAAATGATCCATGCCCATGCGGAAGTGGAAAGAAATACAAACAGTGCTGTGGAAGAAAAATAGTATAATTTTTAAAGCGATTAAAATATGAAAGAGGTGAATAAGGTGGTTTTGTTAGATGAGTTGAAACAGACGTTGACAGCATATGAAGAACCGCTGAAAGATTTGAGGGATTCACTTTGACTTAGCGTCAAAGAAAGAACGAATCGAAGAATTAGAAAGAAGAATTGAAGAACCTGGATTTTGGGATAATCCGGAGGAATCTCAGCAGACAATGAAATATTTGAGAGGACTCCAGGATTCTGTAAAACAGATTGAACAAATGTTTACAGATTATGAGGATATCGGTCTTCTGATAGAGATGAGTGAAGAAGAACCTGATGACGATACGATACAAGAGATACAAAAGGATCTGGAGCGGTTTAAAGAAGAGTTTGAAGAGTTGAGAATACAGACGCTTCTTACAGGAGAATACGATAAGTGCAGTGCAATCCTGACGATTCATGCAGGAGCAGGCGGAACGGAATCCTGTGACTGGGCCAGTATGCTGTATCGTATGTATACACGTTGGGCCGAGAAAAAAGGATATTCAGTAGAAGTGCTTGACTATCTGGAAGGCGATGTGGCAGGAATAAAAGGTGTAACAATTGAAATTCAGGGAGAAAATGCATATGGATATCTGCGCTCTGAAAAGGGCGTGCATCGTCTTGTGCGTATTTCACCATTTAATGCAGCAGGCAAACGACAGACTTCATTTGCATCTTGCGATGTGATTCCGGATATTCAAGAGGATATTGAAGTTGAGATTAACGATGATGATCTTCGAATTGATACGTATCGTTCCAGCGGGGCCGGTGGACAGCATATTAATAAAACATCTTCTGCAATCCGAATTACGCATTTGCCAACAGGAATTGTAGTACAGTGTCAAAATGAACGTTCACAGCATATGAACAAAGATAAGGCAATGCAGATGTTGAAAGCAAAATTATATTTGCTGAAACAGCAGGAGCAGGCAGACAAGATGTCAGGCATCCGTGGTGAAGTAAAGGATATTGGATTTGGCAATCAGATCCGTTCATATGTTATGCAGCCATATACAATGGTAAAAGATCATAGAACAAATGAGGAAATCAGTAACGTGAATGCAGTTATGGATGGATATCTGGATCCGTTTATTAATGCATATTTGAGTGCAAATTAAATGGAAGATGTATATAGCAAGAAAGGGAGAATGAAATGGTAAATATAGCAGTATTAGGTTATGGCACAGTAGGATCAGGAGTAGTTGAAGTCATTCATACCAATCATGAACGGATTAACCAAAGAATCGGGGATGAGCTGAATGTGAAGTATGTTCTGGATCTGAGAGATTTTCCGGGAGATCCGATACAGGAGAAACTGGTACATGATTTCGATGTGATCGTAGAAGATCCGGATGTACAGATTGTAGTTGAGGTAATGGGTGGAATTGAACCTGCATACACTTTCGTAAAACGTTCCCTTCAGGCTGGAAAGAGTGTTGCAACATCAAATAAAGCATTGGTAGCTAAACATGGAGCGGAATTATTGTCGATTGCCCGCGATAAGAATATTAACTTCTTGTTTGAAGCAAGTGTTGGAGGCGGAATTCCGATCATCCGTCCTTTGAACTCTTCATTGACAGCAGATGAAATTGAAGAAATAACAGGTATTTTAAATGGAACAACAAATTATATGCTTTCCAAAATGTTCTATGAAGGTGCAGACTATGCAGAAGTTTTAAAAGAAGCACAAGACAAAGGATATGCAGAGCGAAATCCGGAAGCAGATGTGGAAGGATACGATGCGTGCCGTAAAATTGCGATTTTATCATCTTTGATTTCAGGACAGCAGGTTGATTTTGAAGATATTTATACAGAAGGTATTACAAATATTACAAAAGAAGACATGATGTATGCAAAAGAAATGGGAATGACGATTAAATTACTTGCATCAAGTAAAAGAGATAACGATCATTTGCATGCAATTGTAGCTCCGGCATTACTGCACAAAGAGCATCCTCTTTACAATGTAAATGATGTTTTCAATGCGATTTTTGTTCATGGAAATGTTCTTGGAGATGCAATGTTCTACGGAAGTGGAGCTGGTAAACTTCCAACAGCGAGTGCAGTTGTCGCAGATGTTGTTGACGAGGCAAAACATTTGAATCGTAATATCATGACAATGTGGAAGAATGAGAAGTTAGAGCTTCTCCCACTCGATAATACGAGTAAGAAATTTTTCGTTCGAATCAAAGGTGACGCAGAGGCTATGAAGGCACATTTGGAGAGCACATTTGGTCCGGTTTCGATTGTGAAAGTAGATGGATTGAATGATGAATTCGGTTTTGTTACGGAAGAGATGACAGAAGGAAGTTATAAAGAAAAATCTGCAGAATTCCCTGGAATTATCCATATGATCCGTATAGAAGAATAAAACAGTGGATTTATCTCAGTCGAGAAGACTCCCACCTCTTCAGGTGGTGAGTAATAGCAAATTT
>OLGY01000274.1_pt1 | contig 40845 bp, 41 predicted proteins | sample 1605951 | NCBI WGS metagenome assembly OLGY01 (sample SAMN03283280) | human gut metagenome | biome: human-associated habitat; material: feces | host: Homo sapiens | place: Peru | collected 2012
GTTCTATCTGCTTTGCCATCATCTTGGTCTGCTCATTGATCTGGTCAATGGTACCAATCTGCTGGCTGGCACTCTTCAGCTGCATCTCGTATACTCTGCTGATACCTGTCAAGGTACGGTTCAGATTCTCCATCTCCTCGCTGTCACGAGTCAGTCGGCTACTCTGTTCGTTTACCTTACTCAAGGTTTCTACCAGACTTTTCAACTGTTCTACGTAGCTGTTCTGAACTTCCACCACCTCAGGATTAAGTGGAGTCAGTTCCGGTGCTGCAGTCATTACGGGAGATGCCACCGCAGCCTGAGGTTGAACGGTCTCAGGATGTTTCTGATCAACTTTCATCTCTTCTGCTGACACCTTCCCTTCCAGATACTCCTCTGTAGCATGGGTAGGCAAGTCTCTACCTTCGGCAGTTTTGTCAAAAGGACGGTCGAAGGCAGAAAGGAAGAACACGAGTATCTCGGTTCCCATACCCAAGAAAAGCATGAGATTGGCACCAGGAAGATGGGTCAACTTAAAGAGGGTACCAGCGATTACGATAGAGGCACCCCAGCTGTAAGCATAGTTAAGGAATGTCTGACCCGGCACACTATCCATCCACTTCTGCAAGCGGTATACGATATTGAATTTGCTATAATAGCTCATATTATTTATCTCCTATTCTTATTCTTCAATGGTTTCTGTTTTCCGCTTGCCGTGGTAGCAAGACTTCTCACGCAACGGAATCCGATGTATGAGCGAGGCTGATTCTGGTACTCGAAAGTGCGCCATGCCGAACGGATAAACGACTCAGGGTCTTTCCATGAACCACCTCTTACACTCTTCTTCTTCAAACGGTAAGGGTCTTCTATGGCAGCGTTATACTGTAAAGTTGGGTTAAAATCGCTCATTGCATCTACACCCGCCTCTGTATAAATGGTACTTGTCCACTCTGCCACATTACCAGCCATATCGTAAAGTCCATTAGAATTTGGCGAATAGATAGCCACCTTGCTGGTTATCAGGTTGCCGTCTTTGGTATAGTTGCCCCTGTCTGGTTTGAAATTAGCATAAAAACAACCATCCCCGTTCTTTACATCCGCATTGTCCCAAGGAAATTCATTCTGGTTCTTGCCTCTTGCAGCATATTCCCATTCTGCCTCGGTTGGCAGACGGTAACGCTGCACATATCTTGCTTCAGGACCTAAGCCCTTCAGAAGATAGTCTGTTCTCCAGGCGCAGAAGGCATTTGCCTGTTCCCAGGTAACACCTACTACCGGATAGTCATTATACGCAGGATTGCTGAAATAACTTCTCAGATAGGTTTCATTCTCTGCATTCTTGAAGTCGTTTACCCAACAGGTAGTGTCAGGATAAACATTCACGATATAGGTGTTCAGGAAATCCCAAGGTCCTGAAAGCGGACGGTTGATGGTCTCACGCACCACTCTACCCTCATCATCGTAATAAGCAGTATCTTTCGAAATCATCACCACCTCGTCCGGATTTATCTTCACATCGGTGTTTAAAGTACGTTCCTGCGGATTCAGACGAAACTTACGCTGAGCCGCAGCTGTATAATCATATATTTCGTATTTATAATTGAGCTGGCGCCAGTCGATGAGTTTTTCTCCTGTAACAGGATTAGTTTCATACAGACTTTCAAAAGCTCTCTGCTCATCCTCATTAGGTTTCTTAGGCAGCGCTTTCTTCCAGTTTACATGAGGTGTAACCGGATCACCATACTTGTCTTCTGTAATCATGTAAGTCTCGTCGCCTCCATAAGCAGGATCAGCCAAACGGGTACGAAGAATAGAATCGCGCACATAAGCCACAAACTGCTTATATTCTGAATTGGTGATTTCGGTATCATCCATCCAGAATCCATCCACCGACACATCCTTGCGTGGTGTTTTCATTCCCCAGAGTGAGTCTTGGGTCTCCAATCCCATTTTCAGGAAGCCACGGTTTATCTTGACCATACCATAAGGGGCTGGCTCTACAAAGCTTCTACCGCTCACACCAACCACCTCGCCACCTCTGCCTGCAACAGAGGCTTGCTTGGCACCGAAGCAGCCGCTCAAGGTGAGCAATATAGCGAATGCACTAAGGAGCAATATACTTTTCTTCATTGTTTTATGATTCTACTATGTTCTAATTTCTATTTACATTATAATATTCTGACGCTCTGATGGCGGTTTCTGCCTTTCTTGGTCAGATTGATATCGGTCTGATACCCCACAAAGAGTTCATGACTGCCATTTCCAGCACTGAGTTTAGAGGTGTATGCCTCGTAACTGTAACCAAGCACTACCCCATGAAAACTACCGCCTACCAGCACGGTCACAGATCTGTCCGGACTGTAGGTCACACCACCATACAACATCCGTTTCTCATATTGGTAAACCAATCTTCCTGTCAGGTCGCCTCGCCATGTGGTACCATCTGTTGTTACAAGAACAGACGGCTTTATTGTTAAGAACGGATTTCTCAGTCGAATATTGTATCCACCTGTCAAATAATATGTGGCATCTATTTTCAATTCGTTGGTCTCACCTAGATTAATCGTAGGCGATGTAAGATGCTGGGCAGAAAGTCCTACGTACCAAGCCTTATGCTGGTAATACAGACCCAGACACAAATCCATTCCGCTTCCATTTACGTCTGAAGTAGAAAAGGCTGGGTCACCACTTTCTCCCAAATCCACCTTGCTTCCATCAAACTTCTCACTCAGCATGCCTCCTTGCACACCCACGCTCAGCGTTCCACCTAGGAGTTTATTCTGCAAAGCATACTGTAAAGCCAGTCGCTGATGAGTAAAAAGACCAATCTGGTCATTCTGTAGCGACAAGCCCACTCCATGCCAGTGATTGAACAGGAAGAAAGGCATGTCAGCCGCCACCTGAAAGGTACGGGGGTTATGTTCGAATCCAGCCATATCAAGTGCGTAGGCCGCCGTAACATTAAGTTTCGACTGCTTACCCACAGCAGCAGGATTGAATGATGGTTCCATGTCAAAGTAATGACTATAGGAAGGATCATACTGTGCCCTCATTTCGAGCACCCCCACTAGCAGAATCCATATAATGATAAATCTTTTCAACACAATTAGATAACGGAATTTCTCACACATTATTATATAGGCAAGAAACAAAAGATGAAAAAGGCTACCCTCTTATAAGAGAGCAGCCCTATCATCGAGATTATACGATTTGCTATCTCTACCATATCGTTCCTTTCTCTGATGGTGCAAAAATACAAAAAATCAGCGATATGTGTAACACCCCGCTGATTGAATTAACTTTTTTTATGTAGAAAACTTTGCAAACATTTTCTACAATCACTTATTCTTACTCACTCTTAGCTGTCTGTGGTACGCACTGCTCTTGCGTTGTTGTTCTTCCTTATGACTGGCATAATATCGACGTTGATGTTTTTGAGATGAAGACAGTCTTTCTGTAGCAAATAATTATAAAAATATACTTTTTATGCGACCTGACATATTTTTTCGGTCTATGTTTGGTCATTTCAATTAAATTCATTACATTTGTGGAGCAAATTTGTACCTTTACGTGCGATGATGCTAATATCCTGAGTTCGGGATAAAGTTCTAAGCAATCATTAGAAATAAGTATACGATAATTTATGAAGAAACCCTTTACTATGCTTTTGGCACTTTTTGCCTTTAGTTTGTCAGTGTTCGCTGGTAATCCTGGCGTAACATTCCTGCTTCGTAGCGGTCAGAAGGTGAGTTTTTCCTTTGCCGAGAAGCCTGTCGTTGCTTTGAGCGATGCCAATTTGTCCGTGAGTGTGTGCGGTGTGGAGCGCGTAATCTATGCTTATGCCGAGGTGCAGCGCGTGGTAGTGGTTGATGATGTCGTTAGTGCTATCGATAATGTGGTGGTCAATGACAAGAGTCAACATATTGTCTTCTCGTTTTCTGCCAGTACGTTGAATGTCTCGGGCTTGGCAGCTAACGAATCAATTGCTCTTTATGCTACTGATGGCAAACTCATGCTTAGCGAGAAAGCCAATGCAGAGGGCAAAGCCGCAATGAATCTTTCGTCTCTTCAGCAAGGCATTTATGTAGTCCGCACACAGAGCGGCATTAGTTACAAATTCTTTAAGAAGTAAGCTATGAAAAGACTCTTTACGTTATTGGCTGCATTGATGTTGACTGTTACCGCATCATTTGCGCAGCAGAACTTTTATTTTTGGGAAAAGAATGGCAACGTTTCCATCGACCCTGTATCAGAAGTCGATAGCTTGACCTTTAGTGTAGGTTCTTGGTTTTTCCAGATTTCTAAGCCAGTGAACCTTGCTGCAACTACCAGTAGTTTTCAAGGTTCGGCTAAGGTGGCTTTCAATGACAAGGTAAAGTCAATCGATGTTACTCCCGAAGTGGGTATTTGTTATACTGATGAGAACCGTACACCTAATTATGATGATTTCAAGAAGGAGTTAGGTAGTGCGATGAAGAACTATTCGTTTACAATCATGAATGTCGCTTCTGGTACTACTTATTATTACCGTACTTACGTCAAGCTCCTTGATGAAGTTTATTATAGTGCTATCAATTCTATTACCACGATGGGTGAGAAGTCTCAAAACACGTTTATCAATGGTCACGAGTTTGTCGACCTCGGTTTGCCCAGTGGTCTGCTTTGGGCAAAGACAAATGTGGGTGCTGCATCATCTTCAGATGATGGAGATTATTTTGCTTGGGGTGAGACGGCATCTAAGTCTTATTATGATTGGAATACTTACAAGTGGGGCAGTGACTATAATAATCTATCTAAGTACAACTCTTCAGATGGGAAAACCACTCTTGACTCCGAAGATGATGCAGCCACTGTCAATTGGGGCGCTCCTTGCCGTATGCCAGATTCTTCCGAGTTTGAAGAACTTTGTAGTAAGTGTGATTGGTCATGGAATTCAAATTATAATGGTACAAGCGGTTACCTTGTAACAGGTCCTAATGGCAACACAATCTTCTTCCCTGTTTCGGGTTACCGCTACTTTGATGGCCTCCACGAATATGGTTCGCTCAACTACTATTTGTCTCGTTCGCTCTACTCGTACGATTCCAGCCAAGCACTCATACTCTTCTTCTATAATGGTTTCTTCAACCCGACGGGCATCAACTTGCGTAGCACTGGGTTACCTGTCCGCCCTGTCGCAGAAAAATAAGGTGGCTAAATGCCCACCGCTTCACTTTTTATGCCGGTAGGCTTTCCCGTGGAGCAGACGAAAAATTATTTATAATTACAACAAAGACGATAATATATGAAACGCATATTTTCATTCGTTTTGTCAGCATTGTTAGCTATAGTATTCACGACAGCTCATGCTCAGCAAAACATTTTCATTTGGAAGGGTGGTGACATCTCTGTCAAGTCTGCAGCCGATATTGATAGCATCACCACTTCCGCAGGCAGTTGGCTCTTTAATATCCGTACTTCTGCCGCTACCTCAGTTACGACTAATACGCTTGAAGCATCCTTTAGTGTGTCTTATGCCGATAACGTTCGGTCATTGTCTCAAACTCCTGAAGTCGGTGTTTGCTTTTCATCATATAAAGCTACTCCTACTTATATATACGAACGCAGACGCTTAGGTACTTCAGTTGGAAGTTATGACTTTACGCTTTCTAACCTTGACTCAGGAACCACTTATTATTATCGTGGTTATGTCAAGTTAGGCGATGAAATTTTTTATGGCAATGTGAAATCCATTATGACTTTTGGTGAAAAACCAACTTTTTCTTACATCATAATCAATAACCACAAGTTCGTTGACCTTGGTTTGCCCAGTGGTCTGCTTTGGGCAGAGACTAATGTTGGTGCTGCATCATCTTCAGATGATGGCGATTATTTTGCTTGGGGTGAGACGGAGCCTAAGTCTTATTATGTATGGAGCACTTATAAGTGGGGAGATGATAAAATAAAGTACAACTCTTCAGATGGTAAGAAAACTCTTGACTCCGAAGACGATGCTGCTACCGTGAATTGGGGTGCCCCTTGTCGTATGCCAAATTCTTCAGAGTTTAAAGAGCTTTATGATAAGTGTGATTGGTCATGGAGGGCCAATTATTGGCTTGGTAGTAACGGTTTCCTTGTCAAAGGACCTAACGGCAACACTATCTTCTTCCCTGCTTCGGGCTACCGCATCTACGGTGACCGCTACGACCATGGTTCGGACGGCTACTATTGGTCTCGTTCGCTCGAAAGTTCCGGCCTCGCCTATGACCTCGAATTCCACAATCTCAACGTCTACACGGCGTCCTACTACGCACGTAACCATGGGTTCCCTGTCCGCCCAGTCGCAGATTTCGGTGAAAAGCCATCTTCTTATCATATCTATTACATGGTAGGTCAATTAACTGGTTGGAGTACATCGAACAAGGATTTCGCATTCTATCCAGAGAGCAACACTGTTCACTCTTATACTGCTCAGTTTACAGGTGACTTGAAGATATGGATGAAGGACGATTTCGGCAATTGGGACACTGCGTATGGCGCTATCTTTGATGGTGACGATTCTGAGTCTGGTTCACTCACACAGAGTGGTGCAGGTACTATCGTTTGTCCTGAGCCAGGTGCTTATTACACGTTGACAGTAGATTTCGCTAATATGTCATACGAATGGACTAAGGTTGCTGACCAGAATCCTACAACTTATTACAGTGTCTCATTGATTGGTGGATTTAATAATTGGACAGATGATTTAGACTTGACTGAAGTTATTCCTCATAACTGGCATACAGTACTTACCCTCCATTCAGCTACGGAATTGAAATTCCGCGCTAACCATGATTGGGAAGTTGATTGGGGTGATGATGGTGGTGACATCAACAAGAAGGAGTACGGTAAGGGCAGCATTCTCGGTGGTAACATCAATTGCCCAGCAGGCACTTACGATGTATTCTTCAATGACATTACTGGTGAATACTTATTTGTAGTGAAGTAATTCCTTTTATGTTCACAACATAACCCAAAAGGCGGTTCCAGGAGCAATCCCGAAGCCGCCTATTCTCTTTTTATTGCTACCTCCTGTTAACCTTGCTTTGGGAGAGGGCATATCATCAATGATTGGAGTTTGTAACTGGGATGTGGTGTGTCATGACACACCCTCCTTTTTTTCTGCATAAACTCGCTCTGTGACGCCTGTTGAAGCGTGACCTAACAAATCTGCTTATCTCACTGATTTCAGCTCCGTGTGCAAGCGCTAAAACTGCCGAGGTGTGTCTTGATACATGTACGGCAAAAAGCCATATAGGAATTTCATAAGAAATCACCTATATGGCTCATTTCCATTATCTTATACTGATAATCGTAGTCGATGAACGATTAGTACTCGTCATCATCACAGCTAAAATTATCAAATTAGGGTAATAATATAGTTTTTTCTTGTATTTATTAAGAAAATCCGATACAAATACTACAAAAGTTGATTAAGCAAAGATTGCTGCCTAAAAAATAGTAATCAACTTCTCTATTACCATTTTATCTGCAGGCAACCACTTCACAGAGTTTAGCGTGCTACGAGTGAGCCATTTTGCAGCTTCATGTTCAAGGAGCGATAGCGAGCCTTGATTGATTGTACAGATATAGCAATGCATAGTGAGATGAAACTTCGGATAGTCACACTCTACAGTTGTGAGTAAATCGCCTACAGAAATATCTGTAGCCAACTCCTCACGAATCTCTCTTCGCAGAGCCTCCTCATGACTTTCGCCCTCCTCCACTTTTCCTCCAGGAAACTCCCACCAATCTTTCCACTCGCCATATCCTCGCTGAGTGGCAAATATCTTGTCGCCATCACAGATTATTGCAGCAACAACTTCTATGTGCTTCATATGTTTCTTATGCTTAAAGTTAAACAGCCTATATTTGATTAAATACTTATATTATATAGCTTTAGCCGATTCAAGTATAAAGCCAGGAATATTATTATGCATATTCCAAACAACATTCATCGGACATTCTCCATGACTACTTTCATAGTCCATAAAGCGAAGTTCGTCCATAAACCATTCAAGATTGGCTACAGAACAAACAGCATCTTCCAAGCTATCAAATGATTGATTATAGATTTTATTCACCTTATCCACATCATCCATCCATACAGTATAGTAGAATAGTTGGAGGAATTTATTTTCACGTGATGAAGGATTTGCAGGATAGCGCATACCATCATTCATTAAGATTGTATTTGACATTATATAGTAGTTTTTTTGTTTTATAGTTAACGTTTCTTTATACCTTTCATGTCGGTAAAGTTACGCCTTTTTATTGTAAAAAGGTAAAAAAATAAAGGAATTGTGGAGAATTATCAATTAACTTAGCTAACTTTGTGGTTAGTAGAACAATAAACTATTAAGAATATGAAAAAGATAGCACTTATTACTGGTGCCACAAGTGGCATTGGAGAAGCCTGTGCAAGAAAGTTTGCTGAGGGTGGTTACAACCTTATTCTGACAGCTCGCCGCAAGGAGAAGTTAGAGGAGATAAAGGCACAGTTGGAGACTGAGAACGACAACGTAAAAGTGAAAACATTGGTTTTCGACGTTCGTGATGCTGATGCAGCAAAGGCTGCTGTAAACTCACTTGAAGACGAATGGCAAAAGGTGGACGTGCTGATAAACAATGCAGGATTGGCGCTCGGACTTGAAAAGGAATATGAGGGCGACATGGAAGATTGGAGCACCATGATAGATACTAATATTAAGGGATTGCTAACGATGACTCGCTTGATTGTGCCAGGAATGGTGAAGCGCAACGAGGGACACGTGATAAACGTGGGAAGCGTGGCTGGCGATGCTGCATATGCAGGCGGCAACGTGTATTGTGCTACCAAGGCTGCAGTTAAGGCTATCACAGATGGTTTGAGAATAGATGTTGCAGAGTCGGCTGTAAGGGTTACAAATCTTAAGCCAGGACTGGTAGAGACGAATTTTAGCAACATACGTTTCCATGGCGACAACGAGCGTGCCGACAATGTATATAAAGGAATAAAACCACTTACTGGCGAAGATATCGCAGATGTGGCATTCTATGCAGCTTCGGCTCCTAAACATGTGCAGATTGCAGAAGTGCTGATACTTGCAACTCACCAAGCAAGCGGAAGCGTAATACATAGAGAAAAGTAAAAGGGTAAAAGGGTAAAAGGGTAAAGAAGTAAGCAATGTTTTTACTTTTTTACCCTTTTACCCTTTTACCTTTTCATATGCTCTTTTACTTAAAGAATCCGAAGAGTGTGGCATCAATCTTGTCTGTGATGTAGCGGAAAGCTTCGGGATCTGATTCAAACTTTAGAGTGTCGCCATCGACGATGATGAGTCTACCCTTGTAGTCTTTTATCCAATCTTCATATCTGTTGTTAAGACCTGTAAGATAGTCAAGACGAATGGTCTGCTCGTACGAACGACCACGTTTGCCAATTTGTGCTATAAGATTAGGAACGGTAGAGCGAATGTAGATCATGAGGTCGGGCAACTTGACAAGCGACATCATAGTATCGAAGAGGTCGGAATAGTTGGCGAAGTCGCGATCTGACATATAGCCCTGACCATGAAGGTTGGGCGCAAATATGCAAGCATCCTCAAAGATAGTGCGGTCTTGGATGATGTTTTCATCGCTCTGACTAATCTCAACAACTTCTTTGAAGCGCTTGTTGAGGAAATAAATCTGAAGATTAAACGACCATCTCGACATATCACTATAAAAGTCGTCGAGGTAAGGATTGTGTTCTACAGGCTCGAAACGAGGAGACCAATTATATCTTTTTGCCAACATCTTGGTGAGGGTGGTCTTGCCGCTACCGATGTTTCCGGCTATTGCTATATGCATTGCTTTTTGCTGTTTTATTACAAATCGTTGAGATCAAAGAGTCCGAAGAGGATGGAGTCTATCTTATCTGTGATAAATTTAAAATCCTCAGGACGATTCTTGTAGTCGAGATTATCGACATCGATGGTTAACACCTTGCCTTTGTACTTATTGCGGATAAAATCCTCATACTTATCATTAAGACCGCGGAGATATTCGATATGTATCTTCTGCTCACACTCACGTCCGCGCTTCTGAATATTTTCTACGAGATGTGATACCGACGAACGAAGATATATCATGAGGTCGGGCAACTTCACTTTCTCAACCATAAGTTCGTAGAGCTCCATGTAGGTTTCAAAGTCGCGGTCGCTAATATTTCCCTGCGCATAGTTGTTGGCGGTAAATACGAAGACACCCTCATGGAGAGTGCGGTCTTGAATTATCGTATGGTCAGCCTGCGCTATTCCAAGCACATCTTTGAAACGTTCTTTAAGGAAGTAGACCTCCATGGCAAACGACCATCGTTGGATGTCTTTATAATAGTCTTCCATATAGGGATTCTCCACGACAGCCTCGTATCGCGGATCCCATTTGTAATGCTTGGCAAGCATCTCAGTAAGCGTTGTTTTTCCGCTTCCGATATTTCCTGCAATTCCTATATACACGTTGTGATTTTTAAGTTTAAGATTATAATTATGCAAAGTTAATGAAAAAAAGTTATTATCATATGAAATATGCCAATTATTATCCAAAATTGTTGTTATGGCAACATAATATGAAAAAGCAAATAAGTATCTTTAAATAAGATAAACTGCACTCGGAAATGAAAAAGAAAACTGCGTATTTCTTTTTCTTTCCACTCGTTTGTAATATCTTTGCATAATCTTAGCAAAACAAAAGATATTATGATACAACAAACAGAATTTCGACTATCAGCAAAGCGCAGAGGATGCCACTTGGTGACGCGCGAAATATTAGATAATCTTCCTATGCCATTACCAAAAGCAGGATTGTTAAACCTCTTTGTGCAACATACTTCGTGTGCACTAACGATAAACGAGAATGCAGACCCCGACGTGCGCTCGGATATGGAAAAGATTATGAACCATATGGTAAAAGAGAATGAACCATACTACGACCATGTGTTTGAGGGTGCCGACGACATGCCTGCACATGCCAAATGTTCGCTCTTTGGTGTGAGCATCACTATTCCAATCACTAACGGAAGGTTGAACCTTGGCACATGGCAAGGTATTTACCTATGTGAATTCCGCGACTATGGTGGAGCTCGAAAGATTGTGGCAACGATCTACGAATAATCGAGAAAGACAAATTAACAAAGAATGATGCAGAAAAACTATATATTATCCAACGACACCATCATACGCAAAACCACTATTGACGACATTCCGAAACTAAGAGAAATCTTCGCTATTGCACGACAGTTTATGGCTAACACAGGAAACCCAAGCCAATGGGTAGACGGATACCCAAGCGACGAACAACTGACGCAAGATATAGAGAGCGGAGATAGCTATGTTGTGGAGAAGAACGAAAAAGTAGTGGCAACATTCGTGTTGTGTGGAGGTATCGACCCTACATACAATATTATATATGAAGGCAAATGGCTCAACGATAAGCCATATGCAACAATACATCGTATTGCAAGTACAGGCGAAATAAAGGGCATCATGCATATAGCCATGCAATTTGCTCTGCAACAATACGACAACATTCGCATTGATACGCATCACGACAATATGGTGATGCAGCATCTTATAGAAAAAGAAGGGTTCAAATATTGTGGCATCATACATTGTTGGTCGGGTGACGAGCGTGTAGCCTTTCAATTCACGAAAGAGGAATAATCGTTTGTTTTATGCTCGATTTTTATTACCTTTGCATCATTAAAATATAATTAGGTATAAAAAAAAGAAATAGTTATGCTGCATATACTTTCATCAAGTTTACACCACGAAGAGTTAGAAGTGCCATTCGCACTCTCAGACCAATGGAAGCAAAGCCATCAGGCTATTGCTGTGCTAACAGGTGGTACCGAAGGTTTATTCCTAGAAATGGTAGAAAATGGTAAGATTTCACTTGCACAACCAATTTATATTATTGCTAGCCAGCAGAGTAATTCACTTGCTGCAAGCATGGAAATTTTGACATGGATAAACCAACATGGAGGAAAAGGAGAAATAATAACAGAAAAGCCAGACGAGGACGAAAGCCTTTCTGATATGAAGTCGAAGGTTATAGACCGCATCGGAATGATTGGAGCCTCAAGCGATTGGCTAATATCATCAACTTTCGACCGCAAGGTTTTACTATCGAAATTAGGTATAGAGATTGTAGAAATAGACATTGCTGAGATAACAAAACTTGGCAAAGTTGATGGAGGAATGAATGGAGCTGAGACTATCTACCGCCGTATAAAAGAGATTATTGCCGAATATCAGCTCACAGCGATAACCCTGCGTTGCTTCGACCTGCTGACTACCGTTTGCAACACAGGCTGCATAGCTCTATCTAAACTCAACGACGAAGGCATTCCTGCATCATGCGAAGGCGACATCCCTACCCTAATCACTATGATATTGAGCAAGAGAATCGCTGGCTGTCCGGGATTCCAAGCCAACCCTGCACGCATAGATGTTGGTACTGGCGAAATGCTATTTGCTCATTGCACATTGCCACTAAGCATGACCACACAGCACTCGTTTACCACACATTTCGAGTCGGGCATTGGCGTGGCTATACATGGCGAATTGCCAATTGGCGACTACACATTGGTAAAGATTAGCGGCGACTTGAAACGAGTATTTACAGAAGATGTAAAGCTTACGAGAAATCAGTATGAGCAAAATCTATGTCGCACTCAAGTGTGGCTACAAGCAACTTCGCAGGCTGCTAAACAGCTACTCACAAACCCTATATCCAACCATCATGTGATTGTGCCAGGACATTGGGCTAAGGATTTTAAAAAGATAATACAATCATAAAAAACTATATAACTGTATAAAGGAGACAAGTCTTATGTCAACAGTAATATATCCATCACCAATATTTGGTCCGATACACTCACGTCGACTCGGTGTATCGCTGGGAGTAAACCTTATGCCTGCCGACGGCAAAATATGCACCTTCGACTGTCTGTATTGCGAATGTGGTTTTAATGCCGACTTCCGACCTAAGCTAAAGCGACCTACAAGAGAGATAGTAAAGGTAGAGTTGGCAAAGGTGCTACAGCAACGACATGGCAACCATGAACCATTAGACGTGATAACATTTGCTGGCAATGGTGAACCAACAGCACATCCTGACTTCAAGGCTATCATAGAAGACACTATCGACTTGCGTAACCGCTTCTTTCCAGAAGCTAAGGTATCGGTATTGAGCAACGCTACAATGGTGTATAAGCCAAAGGTGCGTGAGGCGCTGATGATGGTGGACAACAACATACAGAAACTCGACACGGTAGACATGGAATATATACGTCGTGTGGATCGCCCACAGCAACCATCGTATGATGTTAAGGATGTGATAAACAACCTTAAGCTATTCAATGGTCATGTGATAATACAAACCATGTTTATGTGTGGCGACAATACCGACAACACATCCGACAAATACATCCTGCCATGGCTTGAAGCTATGAAAGAGATAAAACCACAGCAGGTGATGGTATACACAATAGACCGCGAGACTCCAGACAAACTGCTAAGGAAGGCTTCGCACGAAACTCTCGACTGCATAAAAGCAAGAGTAGAGAAACTGGGAATAGCTTGTTCTGCAAGCTATTAAGTTAAGAACGATAAAGAAAAGGATGAAACAAAAAAACAACATTCTCATTATAAGCGACATGTGTGGCTATGGCAAGGTGTCGGCGGCTGTACAAATGCCCATTCTCTCGTATATGGGTCACGACGTTTACAACTTGCCAACAATGCTCATTAGCAACACCTTTCCATATGGCAAATATGCAATATTAGAGAGTACCTCATATATAGAAGAGGCACTACAGAAATGGAACGAGCTTGGCATTCATTTCGATGCTATAACAACAGGATTTATGGTATCTGAACATCAAGCACAGATAGTAGCAGCTTATTGCAGGCAACAAGCGGAAAAGGGAACCGACATTTTTGTAGACCCAGTGATGGGCGACTATGGCAGACTGTATGGTGGTGCAAACGAGGGTACAATAAGATGTATGCAGGAGATGCTGAGCGTGGCTCACTTGTGTTTTCCTAACTATACCGAAGCTTGCCTACTTACGGGAGCTGATTATAAGCAAGAAGGTATTAGCCAAAAAGAGGCTTACGAGCTGGTAGACAAGCTGAGAGCAATAGGTTCGCACTCAATATTAATAACATCATGTGTGGTTGAAGGCAATCATGCTGTGGTAGGTTACAACCATAGCACAGAAGAATATTTCTGTTTAAACTACGAAGAAATTCCTGTGCAATTCCCTGGTACGGGCGACATTTTCTCAAGCATCATCGAAGGCAGACTTATGGATGGTGACAACCTAAAACATGCCACACGAGTAGCTATGGACACCCTGCGCCATTGGATAGATATCAACAAAGACGACGAAGACATAAATCGCGGAATACCTATCGAACGACATCTTGCTGATTTATAAATATATCACTTTTGCATCAAATGAAAAAGATTGTTCTTGCTTTCGACTCTTTCAAGGGCTGCATGTCAGCAGAAGAAGCTTGCAATGCAGCAGCAATGGGTGTGCATTCAACTTTGCCAGGAGCAGAAGTAGTGGCTCTACCTATGAGCGATGGTGGCGAAGGCTTGGTGGAATGTGTTAGAAAGATGATACCTACTACGCCAAGAAGCATCATGGTTGTAGGCCCAATGAGCAAGAAGGTAGAGGCTACATATGCCATAGCCACAGATGGCTATACTGCATATATGGAAATGGCGGCAGCAAGCGGACTTACTCTTGTGGCAGAAAATGAACGAAAACCTATGATGGCAACAACATATGGTGTGGGTGAGATGATTGCAGACGCTATACAACAAGGATGCAAGAAGATAGTTATGGGAATTGGCGGTAGCGCAACATGCGATGGTGGCAAAGGTATGGTTGAGGCTTTGCGAAATTGTGGGCTGCTTAGTTCAGATGCCATTAAAGACACAAAAATTGTAGTGGCATGTGATGTAGACAATCCGCTATATGGTAAGAATGGTGCTGCTTATATCTTTGCTCCTCAAAAGGGTGCAACCAAAGAGGAAGTAGAAGTGCTCGACAAGAGACTTCGCAGCTTTGCCCACGATACTGAACTATTAGGTATAGCAACTCCTGCTACTGCCCTACAGCCAGGAACAGGTGCAGCAGGCGGCTTAGGTTATGCTCTATTAGCATATCTGAAAGCCGAACTAAAAGCAGGCATAGAGATAATGCTTGATATTGACAACTTCGACAATACTATTAAGGATGCAGATATCGTTGTGACTGGCGAAGGCAAATCTGACCACCAAACGATGATGGGAAAGGTGGCACATGGTGTGATGAAAAGATGCAGAAAAGCCAACAAGCCTATATGGTTGCTCTCTGGCGCCATCGATGATAAAGAAGGAATGTTGACTAAAAACTTCGACTTGGTGAAGAGCATCAACGATGGAGACTCTCGCCCTTTGCCGATATTAATGCAAAAAGAAACGGCAATGAAGAATATGAAGAAAACAATTGGCAATCTTTGCTTACACCATATTATATAATATATAGTCTTCAGTATATAATATACAGTCTTCTTACACCTTATTACATATATAGGACAACATTTAATAATTATACAACAACTAAATTTCTAAAGCAATATGGACATCAAGAAAATTATAAACCCTTGGACTGGCGTTGAGGGTTACAACTGCATAGGATGCTCACCCGACAATCCTATTGGACTTCACCTATGTTTCTACGAAGATGGCGATGACATTGTGAGCCGTTGGAAGCCAACAGCCAACTATCAAGGATGGCTCAATACCCTACATGGTGGCATACAAGCACTATTGCTTGACGAGATATGTGGATGGGTGGTAACAAGAAAACTGCAAACTGCAGGTGTGACATCAAAGATGGAAACACACTATAAGCGACCAGTTTCAACAAACGATAAGGAAATAACAATCCGTGCACATATCCGTGAGCAAAAACGCAACATCATAATCATTGATGCTACCCTCACCGACTCTAATGGCAACATCTGCACTGAAGCCACATGCACATACTTTGCTTTCTCTCGCGAAAAGGCAGAAAAAGATATGCACTTTAGACCTTGCGAATTAGAAAATGAAAAATAAAGAATGAAGGAAAAACAATAGCTATATAAAAAAGGAAACCCCAGCACGCAGTATCACTACTCTTGCTGGGGACCTTTTAACCTTTAAAAAACTAACCTTAAACCTATTGAAACTGTTATTTCTTTGTTAATACAATTTCTATTCTAATTGCATCATTATTAAGAGATGTATATTATATGATATTCATTTCATCTCTTTTTTAATGACCTTTGTTTCATATTTGCTGCAAAGATAGAAAAAATTATTGAACATAACAAGAAATCCAAATAAATTTTGTATTTTTTGCATTTTTAAGTACTTGAAAGTCTTCAAAGGTGTATCATTTTGGACTAAAAAGCAAGATTGGCACGCTATTTGTAACTTAAAAAGCAAAACATACATATATAAATAACTTTCTAAAAATACAAATAAACAACTATGAAGAAAGGTAATATTGGGGTTACTACAGAAAACATCTTCCCCGTTATCAAAAAGTTCCTCTATTCAGATCATGAAATATTCTTGCGTGAAATGGTTTCTAATGCCGTTGACGCAACTCAGAAACTTAAGACTCTCGCAGCTCAGGGCGACTTCAAAGGCGAAATGGGCGACATCACAGTTCATGTGGCTGTAGATAGCGAAAAGGGCACTTTGACCATCAGCGACCGTGGTATCGGTATGACTGCTGAAGAGATTGATAAATACATCAACCAGATAGCATTCTCTGGAGTAAACGACTTCCTCGACAAATATAAGGATACAGCGAACTCTATTATCGGTCACTTCGGTCTTGGTTTCTACTCAGCTTTCATGGTTAGCAAGAAGGTGGAAATAGTTACAAAGAGCTATAAGGAAGGTGCAACAGCTGTGAAGTGGAGTTGCGATGGTAGCCCTGAATTTGAACTCGAAGAGACTGAGAAGGCTGACAGAGGTTCTGATATCATCCTTTATATTGACGATGACTGCAAGGAATTCTTGGAAAAAGCTCGCATAGAAACTCTGTTGAACAAATATTGCAAGTTCTTGCCTGTACCTGTAGCCTTTGGCAAAAAGACAGAATGGAAGGATGGTAAGCAGGTAGAAACAGAGGAAGACAACGTGATAAACAACGTGGAACCTCTTTGGACTAAGACTCCAAGTTCGCTCAAAGACGAAGACTACAAGAGCTTCTACCGAACCCTCTACCCTATGCAGGATGAACCATTGTTCTGGATTCACCTCAATGTAGACTATCCATTCAACCTCACAGGTATTCTCTACTTCCCACGAATCAAGAATAATATCGACTTGCAACGCAACAAGATTCAGCTGTATTGCAATCAAGTATTCGTTACCGACCAGGTAGAAGGAATCGTGCCAGACTTCCTCACTCTGCTCCATGGAGTTATCGATTCTCCAGATATTCCATTGAACGTTAGCCGTAGTTACTTGCAGAGCGACAGCAATGTGAAGAAGATTTCTACATATATCACTAAGAAGGTGGCTGACCGCTTGGCAAGTCTCTTCAAGGAAGATCGTAAGGCTTACGAAGAGAAATGGGACAACCTAAAGATATTCATCAACTACGGAATGTTGTCGCAGGAAGACTTCTACGATCGTGCAAAGGATTTTGCATTGCTCAAGGATACTGAAGGCAAACACTTTACATTTGAGGAGTATAAGACTTTGATTAAGGACAACCAGACCGACAAGGAAGGTAACCTCGTATACCTCTATGCAAACAACGCAGAGGAGCAATATTCTTACATCGAGAGTGCAAAGGCTAAGGGATATAGTGTATTGCTGTTTGATGGTCAGTTGGATGCTCCAATGGTGTCAATGCTTGAACAGAAGTTTGAGAAGTCGCGCTTCACACGTGTAGACAGCGACATCATTGACCGCTTGATAGTAAAGGAGGATGTAAAGAAGGACGAATTGTCAGTAGAAGAGCGTGACAATATGACACAGGTATTCTCATCTCAGATGCCAAAACTTGAGCATGCAGAATTTATGGTCAATGTCGAGGCGTTGGGCGAAAATACTCAACCAGTAGTGATTACTCAGAACGAGTATATGCGTCGTATGAAGGAGATGAGCCAATTCCAGCCAGGAATGAGTTTCTATCAGCAGATGCCAGATAGCTACAACTTGGTATTGAACAGCGAGCATCCATTAATCAAGAAGGTTTTGGACGACACTAAAGCTGCTTGTGGCGAAACTCTCGCTCCTATCGATGACGAGATAAAGTCGCTCGAAGCTAAGCAGTCTGCACTTAAGCAACTTCTCGACAAGAAGAAACCTGAAGAGCTTACTCAGGAAGAGAAAGACGAGCGTCAGAACACCGAGAAGACTATCAGCGAACAGAAAGAAAAAAGAAACTCTATCATCGCTGACTACGCTAAGAACAACAAGATTGTTCATCAGCTCATTGACCTTGCATTGCTACAGAATGGTATGCTGAAAGGTGCTGCTTTGAACGAATTTTTAAAGAGAAGTGTTGACATCATCGGCAAATAATGATGAGAAGTGATGTTATTAGTATTAAATAATGGCGAAAACAAGTGCCATTATTGATGATTAATGGCGAAAACACAATAATTCTATAAAAAAGTAGCGATAAAATTTGGTCAGTTCAAGTTTTATCGCTACCTTTGCAACCGCAAATAAGAAAACGGCTCCGTAGCTCAACTGAATAGAGCATCTGACTACGGATCAGAAGGTTACAGGTTTGAATCCTGTCGGAGTCACAAAAGAAAGCATTCTTCGGAATGCTTTTTTTGTTTTATACACTTGTATGAAAATCCATAAAAAATGAAGCAGGCTTCGATGGGCAACGAAGCCTGCTTCAATCGCCTAAGAAGCTTGCTTCGTTAAGCAATGAAGCTTACTTCATTTTTTTGCGATAAAAACTGCCAATAATTAATAAAAGAAGACTTCCGACTTCACCTGTGTAAAGTCGCCTTGTTTCAAATCTTCCTTATCTATAAGAAAATACATTGTTCCACAATCAAAGAAACGAAGGTTCCAACGCTCATCTTCCTGAATTGACAACAGAGAAATGTGGTTTGAATATTTTTCACGAACTTCATCTTCGAAAGGTTCTGAAAGGAATTCATGACAAAACTCAGCATCAGAAGTATTGAAACAGATAGCTTCAGCCTTGCGGAATATAGATTCATCAGTACCCTCCCAAGTAATATCATATGGTTCAAGGTCTGACTCCTGGTCTATATACATCACCCTAATCATATCGCCACTATAGTTATGAAGCGGCATTACAAGTGGAGCATCTTCGCCTAAAAAATAATCGATATCAGCAAAGAAATACAACATACCTGTATGAGGCAAAAGATTATCTGTATCAATATCTGCTATATCGCGCAAGCGAATTTGGCAGATAAAGGTCAGCGGCTGCGGATATTCCTCGCCATCTTCATCTATATAGGTGGTATAGGGGAATGGTACAGAAGCTGGCAAGTCGGGTGCTCCCCACCATTTGCTTTTACCGAGCAATGGTTCGTCAGTATTAACTGTTGTAATTTTAATTGGATTCATATGAATTCACATTAAAAGAATAAGCTTAGTTTATGGCACTAAATCGAATACACCTGTAGGCACCTTCCGTTTAAGAACATCTACCTGGAAATCTACGCCTGCCAAAATTCCATAGCTTGCCAACACCTGCTCTACAGTCTTCTTTGCTAGCTCAGGATGATTGTTCTCGTCGCTGAGATGACAAAGCCATACATGCTTAAGTCGAGGAGAAGCATTTTCAGCAATAGCAATACCACAATCTCGATTGCTAAGATGCCCACGAGGACCGAGAATTCTATCCTGAAGATGCTGAGGATAATTACCATTGCGCAACATCTCAGGGTCGTGATTAGCTTCAATGACAAGATAGTCGGCAGCTGAAATAAAAGGCTTCATCTCGTCGGTGACAATACCAACATCGGTCATTAAGCAAAAGGTTACTCCCTCTGCTTCTATCTTATAGCCCACATTATCAAAACTATCGTGAGGAACTTCGAAAGGAGTTATCTTAAAGTCGCCAAGAGTAAACTCCTCATTCTTTTCGATAACCATGGCAAGACTGCCAGCAATCTTGTTTTTCACACACCAGTTGCCGCTAATACCAGCATGCACTCTTCGTGTGGCATAGACACGCAGTTGGTTGTCTTTGCTTAGACTACCAACGGATTTTACATGATCGGCATGGTCGTGGGTGATAAGGATATTATTGATTCTGGAAACTGAAAGTCCATAGTCGCGTAAGTGCTTTTTCAGAGCCCTAACACCTATGCCTGCATCAATTAGCAATGCATCGCTATCGGTATAAAGCAAATAGCAATTACCGCTACTTCCACTTCCCATTGATATGAAATGTAGCATTTGTAGGTTTTGTTTTGTACAAAATTACACAAAAGGTTTCATATTACAAAATTATTTTGCTACCTTTGTTGAAAATTAATACAAATAGTATGAAAATCAATATAGCCACCACCCTATTGCTATTAGCTTCATTCATATTCTCGGGATGCAAAGAAAAGACAGCCGAAGATATTATTGAAGAAAATCTAACTACCTATGCTACAGCATATTTTAATTGGGATTTTCCTTCTGCCAAAGGTTTTGCAACAACAGATACAAAAAAATGGCTTACACTTTTGGCATCGCAAGTGACAGAAAAAGATATTTCTGCTATAAAAGATAAAGAAGAGCCCGCAAAAGTGGAAATTGAAGATATCGAATTATATAATAATGATGAGACAGCCAAAACAACCATCGTTGTAAGCAACTTTCTATGCATGGACAGTATTGGCAAGACTCCGAGATGTTGCGAAGAAGAGAAATACGAAGTTAGTGCCGTAAAGAAGAAAGAAGGATGGAAGTTTGGTAAACCACAGAAAGTGAAATAAACAATAGTGATTTATTAGTCTATATCATCAAAGAGTGATAACGACTGGTCTACATAAGAAGAAGGTTCTGCATCTTGCTGGTCATCGAACAACTCAGCCACAGAGAAGTCAAGCATTGTTTGACGATAGCCCGACCAACCTTCATTAAGGACATACACTCCCCTAACGCCATTGCGTTTCACTATTCCATCAGACAATTTCGACTGCTTGGAAAGATATTGCGCAAGGTCGTTATACATCTTTTCAAAATCAGGTGTTTCAAAAAGACTTGCATTGGAATTATATACATGTTTGACAATTTTCATTAGCGAGAGTCCATCTTCGCCCGCTTCTGCCAACACATGTAGCAGTTCGTTTTTGTAGTCCAAGAGTAAACAATATATGGCTTACAGAAAAAGCCCGGATTATTAGATAATAAAAGAAAAAAGAGCCGCAACCTATCTTTAACGATAGTTGCGGCTCTTTGATGTAGTATTAAGTATTATGCGAGAACAACGTTACCGTTGTCACCCTTAACTTTTCCTTCTTTCAAAAGCCAACCGATACCGAGGAGAACCTCTACCTCAGTCTTAGCTGTAGCCTTTGCCAATTCTGCAACAGAGAGAGCCTTGCCAGCTGCTGAAAGAGCCTGATAAACGTCACCTGCACGGAAACCTGCATTATCAGCGTCAACCAAAATAACCTTTGTTGCACACTTCTTAGTAGCTGTTGCCTTCTTTGTTGTCTTAGCAGCTGCTGTCTTTGTTGCAGCTGCCTTTGTTGTAGCTTTCTTTTCTGCCATAATCTTGATATATATTAAACCTATGAGCTTAGCTCATTTCGCAAACGATTATAAATCGTATGCAAAGGTAAGATTTTTTTCTTAAATTATATATCTATCTGTATAGAAATATAACTTCAAAATGGCATAAACCGCTGACTTCCATGCATTTCTTGACATAAGTCAAGCAAAATACTATTACAACTTCAAATCGACTTTGATCTGAAGCTCGTCAAGCTGCTTATCGTCGATAGCTGAAGGTGCATCGAGCATAACATCGCGTCCGCTATTATTCTTAGGGAATGCAATACAGTCACGAATGCTGTCGAGACCAGCCAAGATGCTTACGAAACGATCCAAGCCGAATGCCAAACCTGCGTGAGGAGGTGCTCCATACTTGAAGGCATCCATCAAGAAGCCAAACTGTGCCTGAGCACGCTCTGGAGTGAAGCCGAGTACTTCGAACATCTTCTCCTGTAGTTTTGTATCGTGAATACGAAGGCTACCGCCACCAACTTCGATACCATTACATACAAAGTCGTAAGCCTTAGCTCTAACCTTCTCTGGATGAGAGTCGAGCAAAGGAATATCATCAGGGTTAGGCATGGTGAATGGGTGGTGAGTAGACATCAAGCGCTGTTCCTCTTCGCTCCACTCAAACAATGGGAAGTCAACAATCCACAAGCACTTAAAGACATTCTTGTCGCGAAGACCAAGACGGTCGCCCATCTCAAGACGAAGGGAACAGAGCTGTACGCGAGTCTTATTAATTTGGTCGCCACTAAGAATCAATACGAGGTCGCCATCCTTGGCACCCATAGCGTCTTTAACCTGAAGCAACTGCTCCTCAGTATAGAACTTATCGATAGAACTCTTGATAGTTCCATCTGTATTGTATTTAATATATACCAAACCCTTAGCTCCCACTTGTGGACGTTTAACGAAGTCGGTAAGCTCATTGAGCTGCTTACGACTGTAGTCAGCACAACCTGGAACACAGATACCACCAATATAAGCAGCCTCGTCGAATACGCTGAATGAACCAGTACCCTTAAGGAGATCCATCAATTCAACGAATTCCATACCGAAACGCAAGTCAGGCTTATCGCTACCGAAACGACGCATAGCCTCGTGCCATGTCATCTGCTCAAGCTTAGGAAGCTCTACGCCACGGATTTCACGGAACAAATGGCGAGCCATCTCTTCAAAGATATTGATAACATCATCCTGATCAACGAAGCTCATTTCGCAGTCAATCTGAGTAAACTCAGGCTGACGGTCAGCTCTGAGGTCTTCATCGCGGAAGCACTTAGCAATTTGGAAATAGCGGTCGAAACCTGCAACCATAAGCAACTGCTTCAAAGTCTGAGGACTCTGAGGAAGAGCATAGAACTGTCCAGGATTCATACGTGAAGGGACCACGAAGTCGCGTGCGCCCTCTGGAGTAGAACCAATAAGGATAGGAGTTTCTACCTCGATAAAGTTTTGAGAATCGAGGAAATTGCGAATGAGGATTGTCATGCGGTGGCGAAGCTCAAGATTGCTACGCACAGCAGGACGACGAAGATCGAGATAACGATATTTCATACGGATATCGTCACCACCATCAGTGTCATCTTCTATCTTAAAAGGAGGAGTGAGACTAGTGCTAAGCACATTAAGTTGCTTCGCCAAAATCTCGATATCACCAGTATCCATCTTTGGATTCTTGCTTTGGCGCTCACCAACGGTTCCTATTACCTGAATGCAGAATTCACGACCAAGTTTGTTGGCCTTTTCGCACAACGATGCATCTTCTGCCTCGTTGAAAACAAGCTGGGTAATACCATAGCGGTCACGAAGATCAACGAAGGTCATACCTCCCATCTTTCTAACACGCTGTACCCATCCGGCAAGTGTTACTTCCTTGCCAGCATCAGAGAGTCTCAACTCTCCACAAGTATTGCTTCTGTACATATTTTATATATGTTATGATTTGATTTTAGTGCAAAATTACAATAATTATTCGAAAGCAAGAAAAAAAAGACAACTAAACTAAAGATTATAAGGTTTATTTATTAACTTTGTCGAAGAAAACTAAAACTTATCATTTATTACGACATGAAAAAAATCTTATCTCTTGCTTCATTCATCCTCTTTTCTATGGGAATGAATGCGCAATCATGCCAGCAGGTTCTGGAATCAGCACAAAAAGCCAACAACTATTTTATGGCAAAGTATGACGATCCTACAAAAGCTACTTTTGTGAAAAAGATACGTCCTAGTTCGCTTTGGACAAGAGCAGTGTACTATGAAGGATTGATGGATCTCTATTCTATCGACAACAACCAAGCTTATATCGACTATGCACTACGCTGGGCAGATTTCCACCAATGGACTCCACGCAATGGCGTAAAGACTACTGATGCCGACGATCAATGCTGCGGCCAAACTTATTATCTACTATTGCCTCACACAAGCAAGAAAGATGCAATGGACAAAGTGATAGAAAACTTAAACAACCAAATTGCTTCAGGCAGACACGACTATTGGACATGGATTGACGCTATACAAATGGCGATGCCTCTCTACGCTATGGCTTATAAGCATACTGGAGATAGAAAATATATCGACTATGCTATGGAGTCATATAGATGGAGTCGTAATGTTTGTGGTGGAGGATTGTACAACACCAAGACAGGATTTTGGTGGAGAGATAAAGACTATGTACCACCTTATAAAGAGCAGGATGGCAACGACTGCTATTGGAGCCGCGGCGATGGTTGGGTTTATGCATCCCTCGTACGTGTGATGGATATCATCGGAAAGAAAGATAAATACTACAAGGAACTAAAGAAGGACTTCTTGCTAATGAGCCAAGCTTTCGCTTCATGCCAACGCGAGGACGGTTTCTGGAATGTTAGCCTTGTATCTCCTGCAACATATGGTGGCAAAGAGGCAACAGGAACATCGCTATTCTTATATGGTATGTCTTGGGGATTGAGAAACGGATTGCTAAAAGACAAGATCTATCGTCCAATAGTAGATAAAGCATGGAAAGCTCTGGAAACAGAAAGTGTGCATGCTGATGGTTTCTTAGGATATGTACAGGGTACAGGAAAAGACCCTTCAGCCGGTCAGCCTGTGACATACACCAGCGTTCCAGACTTTGAAGACTATGGTACAGGATGCTTCTTGCTTGGAGCTGCAGAATATTACAGACTTTTAAAGAAATAAGGTCTGTTATATATATAATATAAGGTGTATCGGTTAAATTATCTAAAACCAGAGGTGATAATCGCACGATGTTATAAACTTTTTATAACTTTGCACATCAAATAGGTAAAACTATTAGATTAAAACTTAGAAAAATGAAAAAGATTGTAACTATCGCCATACTGCTCATTTCATGTTTTACAATGGCAATGGCACAACAGAGCGAAGCAAAGATTAAGTTCGATAAAGTTTCGCACGACTTCGGAACATTCTCTGAGAATGCACCAGTACAAGAATGTGTGTTTAGTTTCATCAATGAAGGAAGTGCTCCGTTAGTTATCAACCAAGCTGTAGCAAGTTGCGGTTGTACAATACCAGCCTACACCAAGACTCCAGTAATGCCAGGAAAAAAGGGACAGATTAAAATCACCTATAATGGTAAGGGAAGGTTCCCTGGTCACTTCAAGAAGACTATCACCGTTCGTACAAACGGAAATCCAGAAATGACACGCTTGTATATTGAAGGTGTTATGAAAGAAGAAAAAACTGATAATAAATAACAGGAAAACAACCTTAAACAAGAACTTTCAATCGGAGGGACATGTACCAATCATGGTGCATGTCCTTTTTTATGCTCTACTAGTTATAGACTGCATCTACTTACAATTTAATATAACAGAAGTGAAGTAAAGCGTTATTAGTTGCATAAAACAATATAGGCTGCTAGGTAAAACCTAACAGCCTATATATTTTTTCAACTCGACTTTAGAAGTCCAGTAAGAAGAACTTAGAATTAAGCCTCAGCTGGAGCCTCTTCCTCTGCAGGAGCAGCGGCAGCCTCAGCTGCAGCAGCTGCAGCAGCAGCCTTCTTCTCTGCTACCTTCTTAGCGATAGCCTCGTTGATCTTCTTCTCAGCCTCGAGTTCCTTAGCAGCAGCATCTTTCTTAGCCTTAGCTACAGATTCCTTAACTGCGTTGTTCTTCTGGTCCTTGCCAGCCTTCCATGCATCGAACTTAGCCTGTACAGCAGACTCATCGAAAGCACCCTTCTTAACACCACCACGGAGGTGCTTCATCATATAAACGCCTTCGCCTTTGAGGATGTTACGAACTGTGTCAGTAGGCTGCGCACCGCACTCTACCCAATAGAGAGCACGTTCGAAATTCAAATCTACGGTTGCAGGATTGGTGTTAGGATTGTAAGTACCAATCTTCTCAGTAAATTTACCATCACGTGGTGCTCTTACGTCAGCGATAACGATGCTATAGAAAGCATAGTTCTTACGACCGCCGCGTTGCAATCTGATTCTTGTTGCCATTTTAAATTAATTTATTTTTAATTAGGTTTGAATTTAATGCTTCCAACTCGTGAAAGCGGTTGCAAAGTTAATATTTTTTTTGCAGTTAGCATTCTTTATTGATATTAAAGAACTTATGTTTATATTTAATTAACAATACACACTTCATATATACTAAAAAATTATCCCCCGACTCACGTCGAGGGATAACAACAACACAAACACAAATTTACGGATTTGGCCTTTCGACCACACCGTTATATCTTAATAATTATTGGTATTCAATAATATTACCAACAATTACATTATGCCGTCTTCACGGAGCTTAACCTGCCATTTCCATGCACTTGCCAAAACATCTTCGAGTTTAGCTTCAGCCTTCCAGCCGAGTACATTGTTGGCTTTGTCGACATTGCCCCATATCTTTTCGATATCTCCCTCGCGACGAGGACCAAACTTCCAATTAAGCTTAACACCTGTAGCTCTTTCGAAAGCATCAACAATCTCTTTAGTAGAGTTACCCTTACCTGTACCGATATTGAAGTATTCTATAGCGTCGGTTTCCTTGTCAAGTACACGAGCCATAGCTGCTACGTGAGCCTTAGCGAGGTCTACTACATAGATGTAGTCACGGATACATGTTCCGTCAGGAGTATTATAATCATTACCGAAAATGGTAAGTTCCTTTCTGATTCCCATAGCAGTCTGAGTAACGAATGGGATGAGGTTGTTTGGAACACCATTTGGCAACTCACCGATGAGTGCCGATGGATGTGCACCGATAGGATTGAAGTATCTCAAAACGATGCTCTTGATATTTGCACCACTATGGATATAATCGAAGATAATCTGCTCGTTGATTTCCTTGGTGTTGCCATAAGGAGAAGTAGCCTTCTGATGAGGAGCCTCTTCTGTTACAGGCAAGTTCTCTGGCTTTGGCTGACCATATACTGTACACGAGCTTGAGAAGATAATTCCCTTAACATTGTACTGTGGCATAAGCTCAAGGAGATTGATGAGCGAAACGATATTATTGCGATAGTATAGCAAAGGCTTCTGAACACTCTCACCTACAGCTTTACTTGCAGCGAAATGTATGATTCCCTCTATCTTTGGATATTTTTGGAATACAACTTCTGTAGCAGCCTTATCGCGAAGGTCTACCTGCTCAAATACAGGACGTACACCTGTAATCTTCTCTATACCATCGAGTACTTCGATTTTAGAGTTTGAAAGATTGTCGACAATAACTACTTCATAACCTGCTTCAATAAGTTCAACTGTAGTGTGAGAACCGATAAAACCAGTTCCACCTGTGACAAGAATTGTCTGTTTCATAGATGATATTTTGTTAGTGTGTTGGTTTATTCTAGCGCAAAGGTACAACTTTTATTTTAATAATCTAAAATTATTTCTTCTTTTTTGCTACACAAACCGTATTCATAGGCGTTTTTTACAAATAAAGAGCCAAAGAGTAGGTCTCTTTGGCTCCTTGAGCATACAATTTATAGTATAAATAATTAGATTCTAAAAATTTGTAGGAATATCTCCCCTACTCTGGACAAGCATATTTATCACCAGTCTGCTTTACCAATTGCTTTGCAAATGGTGTTGGGAATCCTGGACGAGAAACACGTGCGCCAATACCTTCTGGTGTACGAACGAACTTTCCGTTCTTTTCAGGCTTCACTGTCATATCGTTGTACTTAACGATAAGATATGTTGCCAACTGACGCCAACGTGCCAACATCTGTTGAGCTTTTTCGATTGTGTAGTCGTTGAGATACTTCTGCGCTTTAGCAGGGCTTACAGCATAAAGTTGTGCAGCCTTAGCCTCTACCTGTGGTTGCAACTCGAAATAGCTACGCTCAAGACTATCGCGAACTTCCTTCAAATCAGGGAAGAGCATAGAATAACGTGGGTATACCATATTGCTAACCCAATTGCAAACCCAATAAGCATTATCCATAGAGAAATTCAAAGCATCAGCACCAGGAGTATTGTAGCATTTAGGCTGAACTGTAGAGCAACAATAAACAGGAGTATAAGCAACCATATTACCATCGTCATTGCCAAACCACAATACGCCACCAATCTCACGAGGCAACCAAGAACGCATCTGACTTATATACGAGAAGGCTGTTTGCTGAGTAGATGTAGGACGCTCGTTGAAATACTTCTTTCCATCTACGGTAAACTCCAATGGTGTTGGACGATATGGCATCTGCCAAATACCACCACCAATACTGGTAGAATCTAAAGCAAGAGGAGTATTCTCATAATGATCGCGCATGTCGTTTTCCAAATCCTGCACCGACACCTTACGGTTAGGAATTATCCACAAAGGCATATCCTCTGCATTCTCATCCTTGCCAAGAGCCCAAGGAAGATATTTCGACATATCTTTATAATGATTAAAGAACGACCATACTCGAGCTTCGCAATAACGACGACCAGAGAAATCTGGCTTTGCATAAACATTCTTCCAAGAGAAGTCAGCATCCTTACCTGCAAACCAGCCCCGCTTGCGAGCAAACTTGATTACATCTTTCGAATAGAGAACATTCTCTTTGTCCTTCATATTAAACTTACCAATACGACTTTGGTTAGCATGAGCACATATTGCATCATCAGGAATACGAATGGCTACCCATACCACACCTTTTGAACCAGGACCTTTGCCCATCATCTCCATAATCCAAGCTTCGTTAGGATCGCAGATGGTGAATGTTTCGCCTTCGCTATTATATCCATAGGTATTGGCAAGAGTTGTCATCACATGTATAGCTTCGCGTGCAGTCTTTGAACGCTGCAAAGCAATATAGATGAGCGAACCATAGTCGAGGATACCTGTAGTATCAACCATTTCCTCACGACCGCCATAAGTTGTTTCGCCAATAGTAACCTGGTATTCATTTATATTACCTATTACATTATATGTCTCGGCAGCCTCAGGAATCTCACCATAATATTTATTGGTATCCCAATCATAGACCTTACGCATTTCACCCTTAGCATGCTTGGCTGCAGGATAATGGCAAAGATTGATAAACATACCATAGTCGTCGGCATTGTAAGTACACATCACCGAACCATCAGCAGAAGCTTTCTTGCCGACAATAAAATTAGTGCATGCTTCGGCTTCGAAGGCACTAAAAGAAGCGGCAGCTACAAGAGCCGCCGCAACGATATTCTTATTTATTTTCATTATCTTAAGAACTTTAGAAATCTTCGTTCTTCACTCTTTATTCTTCACTTACTTATTCGCAAGCCTTGAAGCTCATATCGAGTCCCTTAACAGAATGTGTGAGAGCGCCTACGGATATAAAGTCAACACCTTGTTCAGCATATCCACGAATAGTATCGAAAGTGATACCGCCGCTTGATTCTGTTTCATATCGTCCTGCGATGATGTCAACAGCCTTCTTGGTGTCAGCAACAGAGAAGTTATCGAGCATGATACGGTTCACACCACCCTTGTCGAGCACCTGCTGCAATTCATCAAAGTTGCGAACCTCTATTTCTATCTTCAAATCAAGGTTCTTTTCTTTGAGATAGTTGTGGCAACGATCAATAGCGTTTGCAATACCACCAGCAAAGTCAATGTGATTGTCCTTTAGAAGAATCATATCAAACAAGCCAATACGATGGTTGGTACCTCCACCAATCTTCACAGCCTGCTTTTCGAGCATACGAAGACCTGGAGTAGTCTTACGAGTGTCGAGAACACGAGTCTTTGTACCTTTGAGAAGTTCTACATATTTATTAGTCATAGTAGCGATACCACTCATTCGCTGCATGATGTTAAGCATCAAGCGTTCTGTCTGAAGAAGTGAGCGCACCTTTCCTGTTACTACCATTGCGATGTCGCCAACCTTGACATGTGCACCATCGTTGATAAGAACCTCAACCTGCATAGTTGGGTCGAACTTAGCAAACACCTTCTTAGCCAACTCAACGCCGGCAAGAATACCATCTTCCTTTATCAACAAGTGTGATTTACCCATTGCATCCTCAGGAATGCAACACAAAGTGGTGTGGTCACCATCACCGATATCCTCAGCAAAAGCGAGTTCAATCAGTTTGTCTTCTAATTCGTCTACTGTTAGCATAGTATCTTTTTTTAAAATGATTATTATATTAATGATGTTTATAACGTCAAGAATAAAGCAAAGAAAGTTATCTCTGCTGCAAATTCATCTTTTGTGGCTCCAACATTCTTACAGGCTTATTCATCTTTATCGCCTCAGGCTGATCAATGTTTTGCTTAAACTGCTCAGGTAGCTTCTGAGGTTCTGAAGTAGTATTTACTTGTGTTGTCTCTAGCTGACCATTCTGCGTATTTAGCGAATCTGAACCTGCAGGCTTATCCATATCATTCTCGCTACCATTAGGTTTGGTAGAAGCTCGCATACGAACAAGATGGATATCGTAAACCGAAAGAAGCTTTAATGTAGTCTTTGCATCGTCACTAGATCCAGGACCTAGATAGAAATAGCCCTTAACCTCCTTAATACCTTGATTTATGGTATTATCTATACGAATAGTATAGTCGTTTGACGAAGGCATATGGGTGACACGTGTAGCTACACTATCATTAGCATAGCGAACAGCCAATAAAGCTACACCATCACGCATACCTTCTTGGAAGATATAGTTGCAACGGAATGTCAGCAAGAAGCTGTCGCCAACATGGTATGTACTATCGGCTACTATATCAAACGAAGAAACATTATAGGGAGCTGTAGGCATTAGCAATATCGACTTGCTCCCATTCCACACATTGGCAGTATCGCCTTTAGATGAAATAGAAGAATATCTATTTACCTCACTCTCTGAAGCACCAAGAGATAAAGCCTCATTACGCAATCGCTCTGCTAGATTCTCATAAATCTTATGAAGCGATTCGGTATGACGAGTGTAATACACCATCGAAGAGTCGAATTCTGCAGATGTTATACCATATTTCTTAAAAACGGCTTCACGATACAACACTTGGTTATACGCATAATCACTTGACTGCTGCGCCATAGCGTCAGCCAACTGATAGTCGTACAATATATCCTCCATATCGTCGGGTTGTATAATCTCGCTTGGCACGCCAGGCTTACAACCAACAATAAGCATCAAGGCTACAAAAGCCACCAAGCTATGTATCAATGATTTGTTATTCATTCGTTTTACTGTTTCTTTTTATTAACCAAGTTTCTTACTCCTTCACGAAGAGTTTCTCCTATACCCTCCATATCCTTGCGGCAGAACAAAAGCATCATCACCACACCAACACTAATGCAAGCATCAGCAAAGTTGAACACTGGTGAGAAGAATATGAAATCATTACCGCCAACAATAGGAACCCATTCAGGCCATGTGGTTACGATAAGTGGAAAATAAAACATATCTACCACCTTGCCCATAAGGAAGTCGGCATAACCTGAACCAAAAGGCACAAAGTAAGATATATAATAAGGTGAAGAAGAATTGAAAATAAGTCCATAAAACATACAGTCGATAACATTGCCAGCAGCACCAGCAACAATCATCGAAAGCAATACGACATATAGCGTACGAACCTTTTTGCGAATGGCAAGACTAATATACCAACCAATAAAGCAGATGGCAAAGATACGCAATGTACTTAACAGGATTTTGGGCATAAACGACATACCGTATGCCATTCCCTTATTCTCAATGAAATTAATATAAAACCAGTCTGTTAGACGAATAGACTCACCAAGACACATCGTTGTTTTCACTTCTATCTTGATAATTTGGTCAATAAGAAGTATTGCGACGATGATTATCCAGGCGAGCCTTCCGTCAGTCATAAATTCTTTTTTCATTTATTTACGTGCATTCTTAGATGCCACACTAAGTGTAGCATGAGGTACGATACGCAGACGTTCCTTTGGTATGAGTTCGCCTGTCATACGGTCAACACCATAGGTCTTGTTATCGATTCTCACCAAGGCTGCTTCAAGAGCATTGATAAACTTCTGCTGTCTCTGCGCCAACTGCATGAGTTCTTCCTTTGACTGTCCGAGACTACCCTCTTCCAATGCCTTATATGTTGGTGATGTATCAATTACATCATTACTATTGGCATTAGTAAGTTGCTTCATCATATCTTCATAGTCAAGACGAGCTAACCTCAGTTTCTCATTGATGATTTGTCGGAATTCCTCCAACTCCTCATCGCTATAACGTTTCTTGTCTGGCATAATACAATTGTTTTAAGTTTAAGTTAAATAATTTTTTAAAGACACTCGTTTAGGTAAATACTGTTTCTATCTTAAAACGAGTGAGCAAGTCAACAACCATAATGGTCATAAACTTGTTCGCTCGTGGATATTTAGTTTAAATCTTCTCGATAGTGATGTTTACATCAAACTTATCAATCACACCATCATTTTCAGCAATGATGATATCATCAGCAAGCACCTGACCCTTAATATAGTCAGCGAAAGCTTCAATAGCAGCATCAGTCTGCTCATTAGGAGCTACTGTAACCTTGATTCTATCAGTAATCTCAAGACCGGTATCCTTACGAAGGTTCTGAATGCGGTTGATAAGTTCACGTGCAGTACCCTCCTTGATAAGTTCATCGGTGAGTTCTACCTCAAGAGCTACAGTCACATTGCCATCGTTGCTTACGAGCCAGCCTGGAATATCCTGGCTGATGATTTCAACGTCAGCGGCATCAACAACAAGATCCTGACCCTCTACATTAATAGTAAGTGAGCCTTCTTTCTCAAGCTGTGAAATCTGATGCTGATCAAGGTTAGACATCACATTTGCTACACCCTTCATGAGCTTACCATACTTCTTACCCATAGTACGGAAGTTACATTTCACGGTCTTAACAAGGATATCTTCGCCTTCAACAAACTTAAGTTCCTTAACGTTTACCTCGCTCATAATCAAATCCTTAACAGCTTCGATTTGAGCCTTTTGTTCAGCCGATACAGCAGGTATCATAATCTGCTGCAGAGGTTGACGAACCTTGATGTTAACCTTACGACGAAGAGCAAGAGTCATAGATGTAATCTTACGTGCAATCTCCATACGCTCCTCAAGGTCGGTATTGATAAACGACTCGTTAGCCTGTGGGAAGTTCTCAATGTGTACACTTGTCATCTCACCACCAAGATCATGATAAAGCTGATCGCTATAGAATGGTGCAAATGGAGCCAAAAGCTTAGCTACAGTAAGCAGACAGGTATGGAGAGTCTGATAAGCAGAAAGCTTGTCTTCGCTCATTTCCTTACCCCAGAAGCGCTTACGGCTCTGACGAACGTAGGTGTTTGACAAGTCGTCGTTAACAAAGTTGTCAATAAGACGACCAGCACGTGTAGGATCGTACGACTTGAGCTCTGCATCAACCTTCTTAATCAAAGTCTGCAGACATGACAATATCCAACGGTCAATCTCAGGACGCTTAGCGAAGTCCACCTGTGGAGTTTCTACATCAAAGTTGTCTACATTAGCATAGAGTGCAAAGAAGCTATATGTATTATATAATGTACCGAAGAGCTTACGACGGACCTCATCAACACCATTAGCATCGAACTTCAGGTTATCCCAAGGCTCAGAGTTGGTCATCATATAGAAACGCACTGCATCAGCACCATACTTATGTATCATGTCGAATGGGTTAACAACGTTGCCCACGTGCTTACTCATCTTGTTGCCCTTAGCATCGAGAACGAGACCTGAAGAAATTACATTCTTAAAGGCTACGCTATCGAATACCATTGTAGCAATGGCATGCAAAGTGAAGAACCATCCACGTGTCTGGTCAACGCCCTCGTTGATGAAGTCGGCAGGATAGAACTTAGGAGGAATAGCATATCCTTCGTAAGTGCTATGGATAAGAGCATCGCGGTCAGCCTCTGTGCCACGAGCCATCTCACCCTCGAATGGATAGTGAAGCTGAGCATAAGGCATAGAACCAGAATCGAACCAAACGTCAATAAGGTCGCTCTCACGATACATTGGCTTTCCTTCTTCGTTTACCAAAACGATATTGTCGACATATGGACGATGGAGGTCTATCTTATCATAGTTCTCCTTACTGTAGTCGCCAGGAACGAAGTCCTTATCCTTCATAGGATTGCTCTTCATAACGCCTGCCGCAACAGCCTTCTCTATTTCAGCATACAATTCCTCAAGGCTACCAATGCACTTCTCGCCACGGTTTTCGTCACGCCATATTGGCAATGGAGTGCCCCAGAAACGAGAACGAGAGAGGTTCCAATCGTTCAAGTTCTCAAGCCAGTTGCCGAAACGACCTGTACCTGTAGACTCTGGCTGCCAATTGATAGTCTTATTCAATTCTACCATACGCTCCTTGCGTGCAGTATCTTTGATAAACCAGCTGTCCAATGGATAATAAAGGATTGGCTTATCAGTACGCCAGCAGTGAGGATAGTTGTGAACGTGCTTCTCACTCTTGAAAGCCTTGCCTTCCTGCTTCAACTCGTAGCAGAGCACGATATTCAAGTCTTCAGCCTTATCAGAAGCCTTCTTGTCCCAAACACCATCAACATTAAATTGTGGGTCGTAAGCATTCTTCACATAGTCGCCTGCGTGGTGTGAATAAGCTTCCTTATTTACACAAGCTGCAATGAAGTTGTCGTCGAGGTCTTCCAAAGCATAGAACTTACCTTGAAGATCGACCATAGGACGAGTCTCTCCCTTTTTATTAATAAGGTATAGAGCTGGAATATTAGCATCTTTAGCTACCTTAGCATCGTCGGCACCAAATGTAGGAGCAATATGAACGATACCAGTACCATCATCTGTAGTAACATAGTCGCCAAGGATTACGCGGAAAGCTTCGCTCTCCATCTCAACAAACTTATCGCGACCATCCTCTGAAGCAAAAACCTTCTCAGGATGAGCTGATGCATATTCTGTAACAAACTTAGGAGCGAAAGCATCAACCTTCTCGCATGGCTTAACCCATGGCATCAACTGCTCATAGTGATAACCCTCAAGGTCAGCACCCTTCATGTGGTCAACGATACGCCAAGGACAAACCTTATTCTCCTTATCGAATGGCAACAAGTCGCCTTCCTTGCACTCCTGGTCAGCCTTCAAATATGAAGTTATCAAAGCCTCTGCCATAACGAGAGTCATAGGCTCTCCATTATAGAGGTTATAGGTCTCAATAGCTACATAGTCAATCTTTGGACCAACACAGAGAGCTACATTTGATGGCAATGTCCAAGGTGTTGTTGTCCATGCGATGAAATATGGCTTACCCCACTTTGTCCACTCAGCCTTAGGATCCTTGATAAGGAACTGAGCTGTTGTGGTAAGGTCCTTTACATCGCGATAGCAACCAGGCTGGTTCAACTCGTGTGAGCTCAAACCTGTACCAGCACCTGGAGAATATGGCTGGATGGTATAGCCCTTATAAAGCAAGCCCTTGTTGTAGAGCTGTTTCAAAAGCCACCATAGAGTTTCGATATATTTGTTGTCGTAAGTGATATAAGGATTATCGAGGTCTACAAAGTAGCCCATCTCCTCTGTGAGCTGACGCCACTCTGCAGTAAACATCATCACATTCTCACGACACTTTGCATTATACTGCTCAGTACTGATATATTTTTCAGAAGCCTTGTTGTCAATATCCTTTTTGGTAATACCAAGTTCTTTTTCTACACCAAGCTCTACAGGGAGTCCGTGAGTATCCCATCCTGCTTTACGATGAACCTGGAAACCTTTCATTGTCTTATATCTATTGAAAGTATCCTTAATGGCACGAGCCAGCACATGGTGAATACCAGGATGTCCATTAGCTGAAGGAGGACCTTCAAAGAAGATAAACTGTGGACAGCCTTCGCGTTCGTCAATACTCTTATGGAAGATATCGTTCTTCTCCCATTCGCTCAGCACATTCTGATTGATTGCGGTCAAATCAAGACCTTTGTGTTCGGCAAATTTCTTAGCCATTTTTACCTCTTTTTGTTAATAAGGTGACATCACTCATGTGAGCCACGGTTAATGATATATAATGGGCAACAACCAAAGTCATTCCCACCTAATTTATAAATAATGCGCAAAGGTATAAAAAAAAAAGGAAAATCATCACAATTTCCCTTTTTCTTTTTAACTTTTAATATTTTGATAATACTTTGAATGTCAAATCGACATGTATTTATTCTTCAAATCTAAGCAATGGCAACGATATATGATACTTCACAGCCAAGAAACGAGTGGCGCAAACAAAAGCGAATACAGCCAACGAAGTCAAAGCTAGATTTATACCAAGAGCCATCATTCCCCAATACAAAAATCCGCCAGCAATACTTGCCATAGCATAGATTTCTTTTTGGAATATCACAGGTTCTTTGTTTAACAACACGTCACGTATCACACCACCTGCTGCACCTGTTATACAACCCATGATAATAGCAACCCAAAAAGGGAAACCACAAGCCAATGTTTTCTGTATACCCGCTATGGTAAAGAGTGCAAGACCAAAGGTATCGAAAACAAACCAAGCATTGTCAAGTCGTTTCATCAGCTTAGCAAATGCTATCGTGATAAACTGCGCAAAGAATGTACATAGCAAATACAATGGTGTTGTCATCCAAAAAGGAGTCTGACCAAGCATTAAGTCGCGGATAGTACCACCACCGATAGCTACAGCAACTCCGCAAACAAAACCACCAAACCAATCATATTTCTTTGCAGCAGCATGACGAATACCAGATATTGCAAAAGCCATAGTGCCAAGCACTTCCACGATATTTTGCAAGTAATTCACGAACTGCGGATCTGTATGCATCATCCCTTTGCAAGTACTTCTTTGTTAACTACATTCTGAGGATTACCCGCAATGAACGAGCGAATATTCTCAGCAGCTATTTCAAACAGTCTGGTTCTTGCCTCTACTGTTGCCCAAGCAATGTGAGGAGTAATATAAGCGTTAGGTTCTTTCATCAAAGGATTATCCTCTAATGGTGGTTCCTGACACATCACGTCAGCTCCATATCCAGCCAACTTTCCTTCATGCAGAGCTTCTGCTACAGCTTCCTCATCGACCAATGGTCCACGACCAGTATTTATCAGTATTGCACCAGTCTTCATCTTAGCAATATTTTCTTTATTGATAATATTGCGTGTAGCATCAGTCAAAGGACAATGCAACGACAACACATCGCTTACAGAGAACAACCCTTCGAGTGTTGTCTTCTGTATACCTAAAGGAAGGTCTACAGAATTCTTGCTTGTATATGCAAATACATCCATGCCAAAAGCATGAGCAATGGTAGCAACCTGCATACCAATATTACCTAAGCCAACAATACCCATGGTCTTTCCCTCAAGCTCATGCATTGGCGAATCCCAATAACAAAAATCTTGATTGTAAGCCCATCTGCCATTGCGGTTTTTCTGTGCGTAATACTCTACCCTATTGGTCATAGCCAGCAACAAAGAGAATGTCATCTGAGCAACACTATAAGTACTGTATGCAGGAATATTGGTAACAATAATGCCACGCTTCGTTGCTGCATCAATATCTACAACATTATATCCTGTAGCAAGAATTCCGATATATTTTAGCTTTGGCAATGCATCCATAACATCGCCATCGATGTTTACCTTATTTATTAAAATAGCATCTGCATCTTTTGCTCTTTCTACCACATCCTCATCCTTGGTTCGTGGATAAACCACAAACTCTCCTAGCTGCTCAAATGCCTCATAGCTCAAATCGCCAGGGTTAGCAGCATAGCCGTCTAATTCTACAATTTTCATTTTCTTCATCTTTTAATTACATCTATATAACGATATAACTATCTTATCGATAGTCAATTATAATATTTCTAAAAAAGTTAATCTTCATATCTCTTACCCCAACAGCCTTTCATATACTGGTAGAGTCTTTCTTCCGAAGGCGAATGCTGGATATGCCAGAATCGCTCATCCTCCATACCATCAGGCAGATATTGTTGTTCAACGAAATGTCCGGCATAATCATGACTATATTTATATCCATCATGATATCCAAGATTTGCCATAAGCTCGGTTGGTGCATTACGAAGATGCAAAGGTACTGGCTGATTACCTGTTTCCTTAACTCTTTGCAAAGCAGCATTAATTGCAAGATATGCAGAGTTGCTCTTTGGAGATGCTGCAAGATATACTACAGCTTCTGCCAATGGAATTCTTCCTTCGGGCCATCCTAGTTTGTTGACAGCATCGAAAGCTGCATTGGCAAGCAACAACGCATTAGGATTTGCGAGACCTACATCCTCGGCTGCAGAAATAACAATTCTACGAGCTATAAACTTAGGATCTTCGCCACCCTCTATCATCCTTGCCATCCAATAAAGCGCAGCGTCAGGGTCGCTACCACGAATACTCTTGATGAAAGCCGAGATAATATCATAATGCATTTCGCCATCCTTGTCATAAGCCAACGGATTTTGCTGCAAGCGCTCAACTACAACATCATCAGTTATCACTATATCGTCTTCATTGAATGCGCTAACAACCAACTCCAAGATGTTCAACAACTTTCGAGCGTCGCCACCACTATATCGTATCAACGCTCCTGTTTCCTTGAGCGTTATTTTTTTCTTTTTAAGTTCTTCATCCTCGTTTATTGCCCTTTCAAGCAACTTCAGCAAGTCTTCTTGTGCCAACGACTTCAGCACATAAAGCTGGCAACGCGACAATAGCGGACGAATAACTTCAAACGAAGGATTCTCGGTAGTAGCACCAATAAGAGTAACCACACCCTTCTCTACAGCTCCAAGCAGGGAATCTTGTTGCGACTTTGAGAAACGATGAATCTCATCTATAAATAATATAGGTGAAGCCGAATTGAAGAATCTTCCATTCTTGGCTCTCTCTATCACCTCTCTAACATCCTTTACACCACTCGTCACAGCACTAAGGGTATAGAAAGGCGTCTCCAGCTTATGGGCAATAATCTGCGCAAGCGTAGTTTTACCGACACCTGGAGGACCCCATAATATAAAAGAGGAGATATGTCCGGAATCAATCATCTTCCGCAACACACCACCTTGCCCAACCAAATGTTGCTGACCGACATAGTCGTCGAGCGTACGTGGGCGCATTCTCTCTGCTAATGGTTCACTCATACAGATGCAAAGGTAATAATTTTCTTCAAAGCAAAGAAACATTTTCAGCATTTTCGTTCAAGCCATTACTCTTGTATTTTAGTTTGCGATTTAAATACAAAACATAATGACTGTAAAAATTGTAAACTCAACTTAGCATTTTAAGCTAAGAATATAAAACATGCATAAAAAACGATACACAAAAATAGGTATTTCAAAAAGAAATTATTAACTTTGCAGCAACTTAAAGGTAGGTACTTTGTGCCTATATAATCAACAATGTAACAACAGAAATTTATTTTCTTATATTCATTAAACTATTTAGCGAATATGATTTATTCTAAAGAAGTCGACAACATGTGCGTTGTTGCAAAGGGTCCTAACCACGGACCTGCTCCAATTCCTGAGGAAGGAAAGTGGATTCAAGCTAAGGAGATAAAGGATATCTCTGGTTATACTCACGGTGTGGGTTGGTGTGCTCCTCAGCAGGGTGCCTGCAAGCTTTCTTTGAACATCAAGGAAGGTGTTATCCAGGAGTGCCTCGTTGAGACAATTGGTTGTACAGGTATGACTCACTCTGCAGCTATGGCATCTGAGATTCTTCCTGGCAAGACCATCCTCGAAGCATTGAACACTGACCTCGTTTGCGATGCTATCAACACAGCAATGCGCGAGTTGTTCCTCCAGATTGTTTACGGACGTAGCCAGAGCGCTTTCTCAGAGGGCGGTCTTGTTATCGGTGCTGGTCTTGAGGACCTTGGTAAGGGTCTCCGTTCACAGACTGGTACTCTCTATGGTACTGTTGCAAAGGGAACACGCTACCTTGAGCTCACAGAGGGTTACATCACAAAGATGTTCCTCGATAAGGATAGCCAGGTTTGCGGTTACGAGTATGTACACCTTGGCAAGATGATGGAAGCTATCAAGGCTGGTATGGATGCTAACGAGGCTGTTCAGAAGTTTACTGGACGCTACGGTCGCACTACAGCTGAGCAGGGTGTTGTTAAGAGTATTGACCCACGTAAAGAATAAGGATAAGCACTATGATAAGAAAAGTTAGTTTTGAAAGCCAGGAGCGTCGTATGGACCAAGTCCTCGCCGCACTCAAAGAAAACGGTATCAACAGTATCGAAGAGGCTAATGAAATTTGCGAGAGCGTTGGTGTAGATCCTTATCTTATGTGTGAGGAAACACAGCGCATCTGCTTCGAGAATGCAAAGTGGGCATACGTTTGTGGTGCCGCTATCGCTATCAAGAAGGGTGTTAAGAACGCTGCTGATGCAGCTGAGGCTATCGGTATCGGTTTGCAGAGCTTCTGCATCCCTGGTTCTGTAGCAGACGACCGTAAGGTAGGTCTTGGTCATGGTAACTTGGCAGCTCGCCTTCTTCGTGAAGAGACTCAGTGCTTCGCTTTCTTGGCTGGTCACGAGTCATTCGCTGCTGCTGAGGGTGCTATCAAGATTGCTGAGATGGCTA
>OLGY01000275.1_pt1 | contig 40738 bp, 47 predicted proteins | sample 1605951 | NCBI WGS metagenome assembly OLGY01 (sample SAMN03283280) | human gut metagenome | biome: human-associated habitat; material: feces | host: Homo sapiens | place: Peru | collected 2012
TTTTCTACTTCAAGTAGGTTCTTTTTGTACTGTCTGCACAATCTGGGGCAGTTCACTAATAGGGGGGTAGAAAATACATACAAAAAAGCCGTAAAGGCTTTGTATAACAGCGTTTAAGCGTGTTTTTATTCAAGCATATCAAACTTAATGTTTGACATAAAAAAAGTCCCTGTGCAAGTTAGTAATTGAAGCCACTACTTGCACAAGGCAAAATCAAATAACAAAGTCTACACTTTGCATTAATAATTATAATATATAATATTAAAATTTGCAAGTGTTTTCTTTGGGAAAGGATAAAACTTGGCAGATTTAGAGAGATACACCCGTAATTTTTGTATCGAACTATATCCCGATAATGACGAGCATTATAAGGCTATTGAGAAAATTCTTAACAATGAAATTTTTGAGAATACAAGATATTGTGGTATTTTGCACGATTGTGATATTTTTCTTGAAACAACAGAAAATCACATAGAGGGCGAGTTAAAAAAAGCACATTGGCATTTTGTGCTTGTAACAAAGTCTGCTAAAACTCGTCAACAAATTGCAAAGAAATTGAATGTTGAGCATAGATTTATTGAGCCTTGCGAAAAGGTCAAAGGTAGTCTTACATATCTCATTCATTTGAATTGCGATACTAAGTATCAATACGACACATCAAGATTAGTAGGGGATATTGAGTTTATTTCTTTCATTACTGAACAGGTTAATAAGCAAAAAGTCAACAAGAACTTTGCATTTAAGGTATTGAATGATTACATCAAAAATTATGACGGTTATTTGAGTGTTACTGAATTTAACGATTTTGTATATAGCCGTGGTTGCGTTCAACAGTTAAAGTCATTTCAGTTTATTTTTAAGAACACTATTGACGAGCATAATAAAAAATATCGTTAAACTTCTTAGCAAGTGTTAAATGTTCTGAGGTTTCCGTTTTTCGCCATTGGCGAAAAACGGACACAGACATACACTTGCTTTTTTCTTTGCTTTGATATATTCTTGTGGTGCGTAATTTGCATTTATCTGCTCTTAAATGTGTCTATTTGCCGTTTTTGCATTATTAGCAGGGAAAAACACAAACGAGTTTCAAAATGTTCTAATTTCGCAAAATTAATATACCTATTTTTTGGTACTTGTTTTTTCTTTTTGTGTCTGTTATAATAAAAACAACGGAGTAGTTGCTGTACTCCGTTGTCTGATACCTATTAATCGGTATCGTTTGCCATATGCTCGAGGATTGAGATTATCTCATCAAGCGTATGGCTTTTTTCTTTTAGTGCTTTTATAAGCCGCACTAATTGTTTGAGGGTCATTTCTTCACCACCTTTCTCCTCTGATGTCTTTATTGCTTCAAGGTATCTGAGATTATTGCTTTTAAGCACCTTGGCAGAGGCTCTTATATAATTTTTATTTTTCTTATACTCCTGCATAACTTTTCTTTCCTTTCTTGAATTATTGCTTTTGAAGTCTCTGGCTGTCGGCTCTTATTTCGACGCTGCTTCAAAAGCATATGTTCTTGATTTTGTCAAAAACTCGCAGAGTAATAAATAAAAAAATTTTTAGTCATAGCTTAGAAAAAATTATTTTATTTATGGTTTTGATGAAATCAAGGTTATATGCTAACTCCCTAAGGCGGAATAAGTGCTGACAGCTGGGAACAAAAGCTTTATTCAAAGGAAGTTGTGTTGTAGGTATAAGGCAAAAAAATAAAACCGTGTCAGCTTGCTGACACCCTTTTTATCGTCAACGATATGGTAAAGCCTCTTTGTGATGACTTAGATAGCAAGTTTTGAAAATGCTCGAGTAATTTACAAAGTGTAATAAAAAATAAAGAAAAACACGCCGATGAAGTCTCAGCTCGAACGAGCTCACACCTCATCAGCGTGCTTTTTTGTATATTGTTATACTATTTGTTATCCGTTTTTTAACATGTTAAAGCAGAATTTTAATCCTCCCCAGGAGCTACTTATTGTTAATCCTAAAATAACAAAAGGTATAAATGTTTCGTAAAATATTTCTATCATATTTACATCTTTTAATGCATTTGCTAAAATTGCTATATTTATCATTTTTGCTCCTTTACTTTTTAGGTAATTTTGTTGGCAGATTTGTTAGATTTGCTATGTAATCTATTGTTACATCATAAAATTTTGCTAATTCAATTACATAATGGAAAGGGATTTCATATTCTCCTGTTTCCCATCTGCTGTATTGTTTTTGTGTCGTTCCTAATATTCCTGCTATTTTCTTTTGTGATAAATCTTTGTCTTCTCTTAAATCTCTTAGTCTTTGATAATACATTACTACATCTCCTACAAAATTATTTTATCATAGTACGAATTTGGGGTATTGACATTAGTACAATATTGGGGTATTATTGGGTTAGTACAAAACCGTACTAAATTTTGTCGGCGGACATAAACGCAAAGGAGAAAAGATATGAAACAGAACGAAGAAATAAAAATTTATTATTTTATACCTTATAAAAGGAATTCAAAAGGTTATACTCGTTTGTGTGGTGCTGTCGGTACTCTTTCTGATAAAACTGCTTTAGAATTTATTCAAGATTTAATGGTTATTCCTGAATATAAATCCGTTGAATTTTTCGAAGTTTTTTATCGCTCTGATAATGATTGGTCAGATTTAAAATATTTTGATACATTTCGTGTTGTTGATTTTAATGATTTAACTATTAATATTGAAAGAAATCTTTTTATATGAGGTGATTAATATGGCAGAACAAGAACTTGTAAAAATGGTAAGTGATTATGTTTCGGCTATTAATTCGTTTGGTATTAATTATTTTGTTTGTGGTCTTTTTCTTGGCTTTGGCTTTTTTGCTACAGTAAATGCAATTATAGAAGTATCTGTATTTTTGGCACATAAGAACAGAGAGTATAGAGAAAAACGCAAATCAGACAAAAAGAACAAGGAGAAAACAGATGAAAAATAATTTTAGTGTTGATATTCATTTAACTTTAGATTTGGATGATTCAGTTAATTTGTACCTTTATGAATATTTACTTTATGTAGGTAATCATTTAGTTGATTCAAGTTTTTCTAATGTTATTATCAATGTACTTTTTAATTCTGCTCATAACGATAAAGATTTTATGACTTTTGGTCAATTTCTCGATAAATTTTGTGATAATTCGGAGGTGATGAAATGAACGAAAAGCGGACGGCAACCCCCTACACTAATAGGGGGTTAGAAACACCATTGGAATATCCGATAATTATAGACTATATCACGCTTTCGGGGCATTTTCAGACATTCAATGAAATGATTGACTTTTTAGGTCTTAAAAGTCTTGAAAATCAGTTTGAAGTTACAAGTCCTCGTTGGTTTTACAAAACAGCATATACATACGATAATGTAATAACTCTTATGCTCCAACAAAAGGATAGTATAACATCTGCTTGTATTAATATATCTGGTAGAGGTTGTAGAGTTATTGAAAGCTTTTCTTGCTTTAGTTTAACGGATATTATTTGTAAATGCGTTGAGCGTGACGGCTTTAGTATATCTCGTGTCGATTTGGCAATGGATGTAATTGATAATAAATTTGATATTCAGACCTTAGTTAAAAATTATCGTAAAGGTAATTTTACTTGCCGTTCTAAATTTTCTAATATTATGGAGAGTATAGATGACGGCATTAAAGGTACAAGTTTGTATTTTGGAAAGCAAGCTTCTAATATTTATATTAACATTTATGACAAACGAGCTGAGAGAGGATATAAGCCTGAGGAGTTCCCTAATTGGGTTAGATTTGAAATCAGACTGAGAGGACCGAACGCTCAGGGGTTTGCTCAACAGCTTTATGATAGCGGTTTGAATGTTGGTTTTTTTATGCCGGCATACTTAATAACTATCTTAGATTCGTTGTTAATTCAAACGATAGTCACAAATACCGTTTATCAACGGCGCCGTATTGGAAAAAGTTGCTATCTCATACCGACAAAATTTCGGTGTTTTCTAAGGTAGGTGTTGAGTATGATATGTCAAAATTTGAAAATTATCTATTTCAACAATGTGGTTCCAGCATTTTAACTTATTTACAAACTCACAGCGTGCAAAATTTAATTGATGAGCTGGGTCAGAGAGACATTAAGTTAAATAAAAAGCAACAGCTGTTAGTTGATAATTATGTTCAGGATTGTGATTTTTATATAATTGAATAGGAGGTATATTATGAATTCAATTATTGAGGTATTTCGTTCGTTCGGTATTACTGAATGGTCAATGTTTGTTACCAATATTTTGTTAGCTGGTTTTCTTATAGTCTATAATCAAAGTGCTTTGAAGTGCAAGGATAAGCTAACAGCTTATGAGCTTGAGCTTAAAGATAAGACTAAGCTCATAGAATATTACGAAAATGTAACAGGGAAGGGGGTAGTCGTGAATGAAAGCACAAATCAAGATTAAAGCTCCGGTTATTGATATGTATTCAACAGATTGGGAGTTTGACGGCAAAAAGGGTACTTCACATTTTGTTGTGATTTATGATTATGAAACTCATCAAGCTGAGAGATTAACTCTTTCTGCTGATGATATTAGCCTTTTCAATGCTATTTCTAACCTTGCATTGCTCGAGGAATATGAGCTTGTCTGTGAGCTTAATGAAGCTTATGGCAAGGTTAAAAAGATACTTCTCGGAGTTGTTCAAAATGGAAAATAACGAGCTTCTTCAGGTTATCTATTATCAGGTTGGCTCAATTCTTGTAATCGAATTAATTAAGTTTGCCATTGATTATATGGTAAAACCTCTTAAAAATTGGATTTCAAGTATGTTTCCTGAGGATTGGGGGAATAAGAATTGAAAGAGATAATTTTACTTTGTATATTCTTATGTTTCTTTATGTATGGTGTTATTGCTTCTTTAAGAGATTTAACACGCAAAATCATAAAGATTACATATGAAATAAAAAATACTAAAAGAAAGGAGTTAAACTATGTTCAAAACATTTCTGGCGGCGACAGTTCTCGATAAGACTATCACATCAACAATGGTTGAGGGTGTTCTTAGCGAGGTAGTAGCTGTTATTCCTACTATTATCCCTGTTGCAATTAGCTTCATTGCTATTCGTAAGGGTATTAGCTTTGTGCTTGGTATGCTTCGTTCGGCATAAATTAAATTTGTAAAATCATTTTTTGTATATTTTTATGTTATTTGTTTGCGGGGGTACGGAGAAATCCGTACCTCTTATTTTTTTAAGAAAGGAGTTTTTTCAAAATGAAAAATAAATTAAAAATTGCAATATGCGTTGTAATGACTTGTGTATTTATGTTAATACCTTTTTCAGCTTTTGCTTATTATGACAACCCAAGCCCTAAGTTACTTGTAGATATTGCAAAAGGTTCTAATAAGGATATGTATTCTATTGGTAGCAGTCACTCCGCTATTTTGTGGGAAGAAAAAGACTATTTTTACCTTGTTGTAACTTCTATTGACCGTCCTTTTCGATGTGTTAGTTACGGCTCTGCTTTAGTTATTCCTCGTCCGTCTAATTTGAGTAATTTTGATTATCAAAAATACACATATCCTAAGAGCAACATATATGATGTTACTAATACAACTGTTACTTGCGTATCTGTTGCGTATAATGATTTTAAGATTGGCACGCCAACTAAAATTTTATACTCTAATCAAAATGTATATGGCGGTGGCTCAGGTGAACAGGTAGACACTTCAAAGGTTTTTTTTCAGCAAATGAACTCGGTTCCGAAAACCCCGGGGAATCGAGTTCCGCTGAATACGCAGTTATCCTCAATTCAATTAACGGGTACATTAAGCGAATTGATAGCAATGTTGCCGATATTGTTACCAGTCTTAATAACTTTATTAGCGATACGAAAAGGTATTGGGTTTACACTGACGATTTTAAGAACAGCATAAATATAATTAAAGATAGACTGTATCGAGTTGACGGCATTTATACTATTACATCAATTATCAGTGAAAATCTTAAAAGTGTTTTAAGTGAATTGAAAAAAATTCCTGTTTTACTTTCTACTTTTCCTGATTATTTTCCTAATGAGTGGAGCGATATAGATATGCTTAATGGCTTTCGTAGTTTTTATTGGACTTTTTCCGAAAATGACTTTTCTGTGGTTCTTAAAAATGTTTTGTTAGATGTTCACGATGAGATTAATAAACAAGTTAATCCTGTGTCTGATGACAATAAAGCTAATTTTAATTTAGCTTTGCAAGCTGTTAAAACTAATACATTTATCGGTTCAGCTTATGATGTAGTTGATACTTTTCCTAAAAAGATTGAATCTGCTCTTAATTCTGATTCTCGTTCAGTTTTACAATTTAGTACTGCCGGTGTTAAGAATAGTTATTTCTCTTTACCGGCACGAACATATAGTATTGACTTCGGGTGGTATAAACCTTTCAAGGCTTATGGTGATGTTGTTGTCGGAGCTTTTATATATTTAGGTTTTGCTCTTGCATTTTTTAAGCGACTTCCTGAGATTATTCAAGGCTCTGGTGTTGTTTATAGTGGCTTTAATAATTTTGAAGAAAATCGAGATTTTATGAATTATGTCAAAGAAGAAAATCTTGATGTTGAATTTAATTTTCCTAAGGAACAAATTTCTATTTATAATGGTTCTAAATGGGAAGAGGTGTGATATGTTAATTATTCAGTTGATTGAATTTATTGTTCAAGTTTTTGAGGGAACACATATTGATGTTGCTGCCATTCTTCAGGGATTTGATGTTTTAGGTGAAGCTGTTGGATTTATAAGTTTTTTTATTCCTATGCAGCCTATTTTAACTTGTTTCGGTATTATTGTTTTAACTTATGTATGGCGCTTGGTTGTTTCGTTTTTCAAAATGTTATGGTCTGTCATTCCGCTACTCTAAGATTTGCCTTTTTATGGCTCGCTTGGCGAGCCTAAAAAGGCTCAGAGTAGCTTTGAAAGGAGTTTTTTACAATGTTTAATATTTTATTTAAGTCTTTATTCAAATGCTTTTGGGTGCTTCTGAAACCTTGCTTGTATGTTTTAATTCCTGTTTTCATTGTTTTTTCTGTTGCTTTTTTAATTGCATATGTTAATAAAAAGAAATCAGGAACTGCTCAGAGGAAAGTTATAGCTCATATAAATCCTAAGGCTGATGTATCTATTTTTACTAAGCTTTTTGTTTTGCTTCCTAAACAGTTTTGGAAAAATTATTACAATAAGGATATAGGTGAATTCAGAGAACACGGAATTATTATGTTTACTGGCGCTCAGGGGCAGGGAAAGACGATAGCAGAAACTAAGTATTTAATGGATATGCAGTATTTATATCCAAGTTGTCGAGTTAATACTAATTATGGTTATAAATATGAGGACGCTCCTATTGAATCGTGGCGTGATTTGGTTGATTATAATAATGGTAAAAAAGGTATTATATGTGCTATTGATGAATGCCAGAATTGGTTCAGCTCGTCAATGTCAAAAAACTTTCCGCCGCGAATGTTGGCTACCGTTACGCAGAACCGTAAGAATAAGCGTGTAATTATTATGTCTGCTCATTTCTTTATGGATGTTTCAAAGCCTATCCGTAAGCATTGTACCGAAGTCAGAGCCTGTCATACATTTTTAGGTTGCTTTACAGTTGTAAAACGCTGGAGACCTATAATGAGCGCTGAGGGTGATGTTATTAAAAAGAAAACATTAGGTTATTACTGTTTTGTACATAGTCAAGAGCTTTATGATGCCTATGATACATTAAGAGTTGTTAAAAATCTTTCCGCTGCGGGATTTGAATCTGATACTTGGGTTGATGATAACGAATATAATAACGGCGGTAAGCTTGTCCCGGCTTCTCGTAGATTATCGCGTAAGCGTGATGTTGAGCGTGATGTTATGAATGCTATGGATAGTTGTTATTTACTAATGAATAATAAAACAAAAGGGGATTTTTGAAATGACTGAAAAAGAGAAAACTAAGCTTTATGCGTATTATGTAAATAAGGACTTACGGCTTAATGATGATTATGTTACATATGCCGATAGATATTTAATCAGGAAAGCTGACGAAATAGACCACCTTGAAAGTATTATAAGTATTGTACGCAAAAAAATGTTTAACGAAACTATGCTTGAAGTGTTCAGGCTTCTAAATATTCCGCCATTTAACAGGGAAAAAGAGGGGTAACACCCTCTTTTCTTTTTTGTTCTAATTTCGCAAAATTAATATTTTGCGAAATATAGGGGAGTGTGAAATGTGGAAAACGGGGCATTTGGTGTGGAAACGCTCAAATTTACGCATCCAAATGCATAATACAATTAGATATATAATCGCTATAACTCACTAATGAATTAAGCAATAACATTTTAAATTTATAATCTACAACTTAGAACAACCTTACTTTTTACTTTGTGAACAAGCGTTTATAAGGGTTTGTATACTTTACGATTTTATATATAATGTATTCTACTTAATAATCTAATTATTTTTATACTCTATCACTTTATTAATTCGATTGAATAAATTTAACTCTTCTCCGGAGACGATAGAAATATTTTTTTGGAACAAAGCATTGATTTATTTGCTTCCCTTTGCTATTATAATATGTATATGGCAAAAGTTTTGCGAAATTGGGAACTGAGGTGTTTGAAATGAAACGAGAGGATATATCAAAGCTTCCGCAACTTGTTCAGGATTACTTAATCTATATTGAAGCTATTAAGGGACACAGCACTCTTTCTGTTATGGAATACGCAGGAGATTTGCGAACCTTTTTCAGATATATTTGCAGAGAAAAAGGACTTTGTCTAAAAGACGCCGAGGATGATGAAATAGATTTAAGAGTTATTGATTTAGATGTGATTAAAACAATAACTCTTAATGACGCATACTCTTTTCTGATTTACTGCAAAAACATTCGTCACAACAATGAAACGACCAGAGCCAGACGAGTTATTTCAATACGACGATTTTTTGCATATTTGACTGATAATTTGGGACTTCTGCAAAACAATCCGATGAAAAATCTTGAAGCACCAAAAGTTAGAAAAGCACTTCCAAAGTATCTCACTCTTGAAGAATCAGAAAAATTACTATCTGTAATAAACGGACCAAATAAAGAACGAGATTTTGCTATAATTACCCTGTTTTTGAATTGCGGAATGAGACTTGCAGAGCTTGTTTCTATTGATTATACAGACATAAAATCGGACGGAACTCTTGTAATTACCGGTAAAGGAAACAAACAACGCACCGTTTACCTTAATCAAGCATGCGTTGATGCAATTACCGATTATATGAAAGTTCGACCGAACGATAAGGTTAAAGACAGAGCGTTATTTTTGAGTTCGAGATACCAACGAATTAATCAAAGAACCGTACAAATTATGGTTGAAAAGTATTTAGAAAAAGCCGGATTGGGCGGCAGAGGCTTGTCCGTGCATAAGCTCAGGCATACTGCGGCAACCCTAATGTACCAATACGGTAACGCAGATTTACTTGTATTAAAAGAAATACTCGGACACGAAAATCTCGGCACAACAGAAATTTATACCCACATCCAAAGTGATGCCGCTAAGCAAGCAACAGATATGAATCCGTTAGCAAACAATAAATCAAATTTCTAAATCGAAACAACTGAGTTTAGGAAAAATTCTATTGCGCTGTTCATTACTGCGACAATTACAACCGCAGCACCGTATATTATAAAATTCTTAAAGCAGGATTTTGCAGACTCTATCTCATCAAAATTTTGCTTAAATGTTGCTTGAAAGATTTTTTTGCTCAACTCCCCTGCTTTGTTAATAGCAAAAATCATTACTAAAATAAATGCGGAAATTTCAGGAGCGTTAAGTAAAAGCGAATAACCTATCCCCTTAACATTATACAAATTGTAATAATACGAAAGCTTAATGCTAACCTCAAATCCGCATAAAAACGGAATAATATTTATAGTTGGATAACCAATTACGCTAAGCGCAAAGACTATGGTTAAAATATAAACACAAAGATACACTATAAGTTTTTGCAAAAAAATGTTTACGAAGCTTATGTTTTCTGAAATAACAAGCTTATCAAGTACCTCCTTGATTGCATCAGTATTAAGGCTCTTATATATTAAAGTTCCCGAAAGCAGACCGACGATATATATAATCACAATAATTATAAACTGCTTATTTTCAGAGATAATTTTTGCAATATCAATTTCATTTTTTACTTTCTTATTTTCCATTTTTACACCTTAAATCCGGATTTATTCTTTTTAATTATCAATGATGAAAGTAATGAAGCAAATATAATGGTAACGATTTCTAATACGGTAAATATAATATTCTTAATAGAAAAAGCATTTATTATAGTTAATATTATCAACAGGCTGTTTGACAGTATCGACATCATAAAAATATTATTGTTGATTTTGCCAACTGAGATTATAGGCGTAAGAAGCGACACAATAAAAATTGTCGTTATTGAAAATACATTATAGTAAACAATATCTAAATCAAGGCATAGAATTATTTTTGAAAAAAGGAGCAGTAATGCCGTGGTCAGAAGTATTGACGATAAAACTGATTTTACTGCAAATTTTGTAAGTATATTATTGCTTTTAATAATTTTTTTCATAAAAAAATCCCCCGATCTATCCATTAAAGGATATTCGAGGGGTTTGCTTTTTATTACAGACAGTTAGTCTTTTTTATCTTTGTTTTTCTTCTCGTTCTTTTTCTGAGCAGCAGCTTCTCTTGCCTTTTCAACTTCTTTTTTGTGCTGCTCGGTCTTTGTAATATTGGTATTAACAGCCCAACGCTGAATCTTCATCTTGTTTCTGTCGGCACCTGTTTCGATGATAAGATCCTCTTCACGAATTGTTACAACTCTGCCTACGATTCCGCCGATTGTAACGATTTCGTCACCGATTTCAAGAGAAGAACGCATTTCCTGTTCTTCCTTTTGACGCTTCTTCTGAGGTCTGATCATCATAAAGTACATTGTAGCAAACAAAAGAAGCATAAGAATAATGTATTGAACGGTACCGCCTTTTCCGCCGGTAGCATCCATTGTTTGGTTAAACATTAAGATAAAATCCATATTTTTTCTCCTTAAATTAAATTCATTTTATTATATAATACATAGTAACTAATTGCAAGTTAAATTTATATTCTTGTATCAAGTTTTACACAATATTCATTTTTATAATCACCAAAGCTGTTGTTTTCTATGTTTTCTCTAATTTCACTCATAAGATTGTTGTAAAAATAAAGATTGTGCATTACTGCAAGTCTCATACCGAGCATTTCACCTGCTTTTAGTAAGTGTCTTACATAAGCTCTTGAGAAATTCTTACAGGTCGGACAGTTGCATTCCTCGTCAATAGGGTGATCGTCAAGAATATACTTGGCATTGTTTATATTTATTACGCCTTTTTTAGTAAATAACTGTCCGTGTCTCGCATTTCTCGCAGGCATAACGCAGTCAAAAAGGTCTACTCCCCTGCTGACGCCTTCGATAATATTTCCCGGAGTTCCTACTCCCATTAAATATCTTGGCTTGTTTTCGGGCGCAAAAGGAGTAACAGCGGAAATAATACGATACATATCTTCCTTAGGCTCACCTACGGCAAGTCCGCCGATAGCGTATCCGTCTAAATCAAGCTTTGCAATTTCTTTCATATGCTCCACTCTTAAATCGTCGAAGGTGCAACCCTGATTAATACCGAAAAGCATTTGATTTTTATTAATCGTTTCAGGCAACGAGTTAAGTCTGTCCATTTCTTTTTTTGAACGCTCAAGCCATCTGAGAGTTCTTTGGCAAGAAGCTTTTGAATACTCATATTTAGCAGGGTTTTCTACACATTCATCAAAAGCCATTGCAATGGTACTGCCTAAATTTGACTGAATACGCATACTTTCCTCAGGTCCCATAAATATTTTTCTTCCGTCAATATGAGAATTGAAAGTAACACCCTCTTCGGTTATTTTATTAAGCTTAGCAAGTGAAAAGACCTGAAATCCGCCCGAATCCGTAAGAATCGGTCTGTCCCAATTTGTAAATTTATGCAGTCCTCCGAGCTGTGCAACCCTGTCATCACCGGGTCTTACATGAAGATGATATGTATTGCAAAGCATTACCTGTGCGCCGACTTCTTTTAAGTCAACAGTCGAAAGACCGCCTTTAATCGCTGCCACGGTAGCAACATTCATAAAACATGGAGTTTGTACCGTACCGTGTACGGTTTCAAATTCACCTCGTCTTGCATTTCCTTCTTTTTTTAACAGTTTATATGCCATAGTTTCTCCTATTTTGTGTCAATAAATAAGCACGCATCACCGAACGAAAAGAATCTGTATTTTTCTTTAACGGCAATTTTGTATGCGTTCATAACATTGTCATATCCTGCAAATGCAGAAATAAGCATTATAAGTGTGCTTTCTGGCAAATGGAAATTAGTAACCAAACCGTCGATACACTTAAATTCATAACCAGGATAAATAAATATTGAGGTGTCGTCCTCATCCTCACATATACATCCGTTTTTGGTAGCAACAGATTCAAGTGTTCTTGTACTTGTAGTTCCTACGCTTATTACCCTGCCGCCGTTTTTCTTGGTTTCATTAATAAGGTCGGCTGTTTCTTTACTGATATGATAGTGTTCGGTGTGCATTTTATGTTTTGTCACATCGTCAACCTTAACCGGTCTGAATGTTCCAAGACCGACATGTAAAGTAACATATCCTATATTGACGCCCATAGCTTTAATCTTTTCAAGCATCTCTTTGGTGAAATGCAGTCCGGCGGTAGGTGCAGCCGCTGAGCCGAGTTCACGGGAATAAACGGTTTGGTATCTTTCACCGTTTTTGAGTTCCTGTGTAATATAAGGAGGAAGGGGCATTTTGCCTATTTTATCCAAAATCGTATATATTTCCTTAGAGTCACAGTTAAAACGAATTTTTCTGTTGCCGTCCTCGGTGATTTCGATTACCTCGCAATCCACCAATCCCTCGCCAAACTCAAAATGAGTACCGATTTTTGCTCTTTTTCCCGGCTTACAAAGACATTCCCAAACATTATTCTCGTTTTGCTTTAGCAGCAGAAACTCAACAACGGCACCTGTTTCCTTTTTTACACCGTATATTCTTGCAGGAATTACACGGGTGTCATTTAGAATAAGACAGTCGCCTGCTCTTAAATAATCTGTTAAATCCCTAAATATTCTATGCGAAGTTTCTCCCGTGTTCTTATCAATAACCATCAATCTTGACGAGTCTCTCGGCTCAACAGGCGTCTGAGCGATAAGCTCTTGGGGTAAATCATAGTAAAAGTCAGATGTTTTCATTATAATCTCCGAATTATTGTAAATTATTAATTGACAACTATATATAATTAGTGATATTATATATACTAAATTATATGAAGCGCTAAGCACTTCGTATATTATATTGCAAAACATAAAATATTACAAGTTCTAAGGAGAAAATATTTATGAAAAAGTTTAATGTCGGCATCGTTGGTGCTACGGGTATGGTTGGTCAAAGATTTATGACCTTGCTCGAAAATCATCCTTGGTTTAATGTTACCGTTCTTGCGGCTTCATCAAGAAGCGCAGGCAAGCCGTACGGCGAGGTTATTGGTAATAAATGGTGTATGGACACACCTCTTGCGGATAAATATAAAGAAATGGTAGTTATGGATGCAACCGGTGACATCGAAAAAATCACCTCAATGGTAGATTTCGTATTCTGTGCAGTAAATATGAAGAAGGACGAAATCAAGGCTCTTGAGGAAGAGTATGCAAAGCACGAATGCCCTGTTGTTTCTAACAACTCGGCTCACAGATTTACCGATGATGTACCTATGGTTGTTCCTGAGCTTAATGCAGAGCATATCAATATCATTCCTGCTCAGCGTAAGCGTTTAGGCACAAAGCGTGGCTTTATCGCAGTTAAATCAAACTGCTCACTTCAGTCATATGTTCCTGCACTTTACCCTCTCCACGAGAAGTTTGGTGTAAAGGATGTATTGGTTTGCACATATCAGGCTATTTCAGGTGCAGGCAAAACCTTTGAAACTTGGCCGGAAATGATTGATAATGTTATTCCTTACATTGGCGGCGAGGAAGAAAAGAGCGAGCAGGAGCCTCTTAAAATTTGGGGTAAAATCGAAGGCGACAAAATCGTCAAGGCTGACAAACCTAACTTTACTGCACAGTGTATCCGTGTACCTGTATCAAACGGTCACCTCGGTGCAGTATTTGTAAACTTTGAGAAGCAGCCTACTAAGGAAGAAATGATTGATATTTGGGCAGGTTTTAAGGGCAGAGCTCAGGAACTCAATCTTCCGTCAGCTCCAAAGCAGTTCCTTAACTACTTTACAGAGGACGACAGACCTCAAATTCATTCAGAGCGTATGCTTGAAAACGGTATGGCAATTTCTATCGGCAGACTTAGAGAGGATACTCAGTATCAGTATAAGTTTGTTTGCCTTTCACATAACACACTCAGAGGCGCAGCAGGCGGTGCTGTATTGCTTGCAGAGCTTCTTGCAGCTGAAGGCTATCTTGATTAATTGAAGGAGATTTTTGAAATGAAGAATCCGGTATTTACGGGATCCGCTGTTGCTATCATCACTCCTATGAATGATGATTTCAGCATTAATTATGACGAATTTAAGAGATTTATTGATTGGCAGATTGATAACGGCACAGACGCTATTGTAATCTGCGGTACAACGGGTGAAAGTTCAACACTTAAAACAGTTCATCACCTTGAAGCAATCAAGTTCTGCGTTGAGTATGTAAACGGCAGAGTACCTGTTATCGCAGGTGCCGGCTCAAACAATACCGAATGCGGACTTGACCTTGCTGTTAAAGCTTGCGAATACGGTGTTGATGCACTCTTGCTTGTTACCCCTTATTATAACAAATGTACTCAAAAGGGACTTATTAAGCACTATACAATGTATCACGAAGCTACTAATGTTCCGTTGATTCTTTACAATGTACCGTCAAGAACAGGTGTAAACATCACTCCTGAAACTCTCAAAGAGCTTTCTAAGCTTCCGAGAGTAAACGGCGTTAAGGAAGCATCAGGCAATATCAGTCAGGTTATGAAGGTTCGTGCGCTTTGCGGTGACGATCTTAATATCTGGAGTGGTAACGACGACCAGATTCCTGCTGTTATGGCTTGCGGCGGTAAGGGCGTTATCTCAGTTCTTTCAAACATTTGCCCACGAGAGACTCACGATATGGTACAGGCTTATCTTGACGGTGATGCTAACAAGTGTACCGAAATGATGGCTAAATATCTTGAGCTTGCCAATGCAATGTTCGTAGAAGTAAACCCTATTCCTGTAAAAGCAGCCGTAAATATGATGGGTTGGAACGCAGGGCCTTGCAAGATGCCTCTTTGCGAAATGAGTGATGAGCATACCGCATATGTTAAGGATGTTATGCAGAGATACGGTTTGATTAAGTAATCAAGAGGAAGTTAAAATGACAGATATTATATTAAACGGATGCTGCGGTAAAATGGGTCATGTAATCCAAAGCATTGTAGACGGCAGAGATGATTGCAGAATTGTAGCCGGTGTAGACATTAGGGATACCGGCGACTGCGATTTCCCTGTTTATGCATCAATACTTGATGTAAATGAAAAGGCGGATGCGGTCATAGATTTTTCTAATCCGGCACTACTTGATTCAATGCTTGAATATGGCAAAAATACTAAAACTCCGCTGATTATTGCTACAACAGGTTTTGATTCCTGTCAAAAGAAGCAAATTGAAACTGCTTCAGAGCAATGTCCAATCTTTTTCACATATAATTACAGCCTTGGGGTAAATCTTCTTGCAAGTCTTGCTAAAAAAGCTGTTAATGTTCTCGGTGCTGATTTTGATATTGAAATTATCGAAAAACACCATAATCAAAAGATTGACGCTCCGTCAGGAACTGCTCTTATGTTAGCTGACGCAATCAATGAAGAATTAGACAATAAGATGAAATATGAGTACGACCGTCACTCAAAGCGTGAGAAGAGAACAAAGAATGAAATCGGTATTCACGCAGTAAGAGGCGGAACTATCGTAGGCGAACACGAAATTATGTTTGCAGGCAGAGATGAAATCATTACTCTTTCTCATTCAGCCAGATCAAAGGAAATTTTTGCTGTCGGCGCAGTTAATGCTGCAGTATTTATGAACGGCAAGGGTGTTGGAATGTACCAAATGAGTGACCTGCTTGATTAATAAGCATTATATAATTATTAAAGGCTTTGGAAAAATCCAAAGCCTTTTTCATATATAAAATACACCGGGTAAATTACTGTTAATTATTTCATATAACTGCATTTTAATTCTTTCTTTATCTATATTTTTAATACGCAAAACTTTATATCCTGATTGTACTAACGATTGATTTACAAAATCATCACGCTGTCTTCTTTCATATTGATTGTGTGAATTATCATCTAATTCAATCAATAACAACGGCATAAGTGTATGTTTGTCACATAATGCAAAATCAATATGTTTACTCTTAATTTTATTAAAATCAGAATAACTATATTTATTATTTGATTCTATTAAGTCTGCTAACCTTATCTTTGATATAATAGTTAAGTTTGAAAAATCAGGGCAGTTTATTAATTCAAGCAAAATATTATATAGTTTTGTTTCGTATTGAGATAATAAACTCTTCTTTGCATAGGTAGGCACATTTGCGTTTTGATCGTTTTGTTTGTCATCATAATACATTATTTCCGGATTTTCCCAAGAAAATGTTGTATTTGGATAGATTTGCTTTAATTCTCTTCTATGTTCTTCTTCGGTTTTAACTTGTGGAGCAACATTTCGTTTATTAAGATTATTAGAATAATGTTGTTTATTGCGCTTATTTAACTTGTTATAATATACATTTTTAATTATGGCAACAATAAAGAAAATAGGCACAAACCCAATGAGAAAAATAAGTGCTGATACAAATAAAAGTGCAAATAGAGATTCCATTTATAATTCTCCTTATAAACAATAAAAATCTTATTAATTTAGTTATAAATATCCTTAATTTTCGATAGCATTTTAGGTATATCAATGCTTTGAGGACAATGAGATTTGCATTTTCCGCACGAAACGCACTCATTTGCATTAACATCAATTTTTTGATACTCTTCCTTGCTTTCGTCAAGGGAAAGCTCACTGTTTTTGTATCTATTATAAACACTGAAAATTGTACTTATTTTTACGTCTTTGGGGCAATCTGCGCAATAATCGCAACCGGTGCAAGGTGTAATATCTGATTTGTTAATTAAATCCGCTGTGTTTTTACAGATTTGAAGCTCTACATCATTCATTGGCTGAAAATCGGTAAGAGTATTCAAATTATCTTGCATCTGTTCGGTTGAATTCATACCGCTGAGAATTATAATAACATTTTTATGGCTCGCAACAAATTTAATTGCCCACGACGCAATGCTGTTTTGAGGAGAATGATTTTTCATTTGCTCGACAGCTTTTTTGGGAACATCGTTTGCAAGCTTTCCGCCTCGGACGGGTTCCATTACAATAATGGGAATGCCTGCCTGAGTTAAAAGCTCGTATTGAGTTTTTGCGTCCTGATTGCCCCAATCAAGGTAGTTCATCTGAATCTGAGCAAAATCCCAATCGTGCGAAGCAATAATTTTTTTTAGATCGTTAATTGTACCGTGAAACGAAAATCCGATATTTTTAACTAAACCCTGTGCCTGCTTTTCCTTTAAAAAATCATAAGCTTTGTATTGCTCACATTTTTCAAAATTTTCTTTATCCAATGAATGTAACAGATAAAAATCAAAACAGTCAACGCCTGTTTTTTCAAGCTGCTTGTCAAATATTTTTTGCATATCCTTTGGCGATTTACACAACCAAATAGGCAGTTTATCCGCTAAAAAATATGTGTTTCTCTGATATTTTTTTAACGCGGTACCGATAAACTTTTCGCTCTTGCCCTGATGATACATATAGGCAGTGTCAAAATAATTAACACCGTTTTGGTATGCCATTTCAACAAGCTGTTGACCTTTGGTATAGTCGATTAAAGGGTTCGCTTCCCTTTTAAGAAGAGTTTTACAAGGCAGTCTCATTGTGCCAAGACCAAGCCTTGAAACATCCGTATTCTTAAATTTAACTCTGTCTACCATTATTCTTTCACCCAGGTCACACCCTGTGGAGTATCTTTTAGAATGATGCCTCTTGCTTTAAGTTCGTCACGAATTTTGTCGGCAGTAGCCCAATCCTTGTTTGCTCTTGCCTCTTGTCTCTGCTCGATAAGCTTTTCAATTTCGTCGTCAATATCATTAGACTTTCTATTATAAACCAAGCCGAGAACACCTGTAAGTTCATCAAACATTTCGGCTGCCTTTTTGCAAACATTAAGAGAAACCTCTTTGTTTATAATCTCGGTATTAATTGTGCTTACCAAATCAAAAATGGCAGCTATGCCATCGGCAGTATTAAGGTCATCATCCATTGCAGTGATGAATTTATCCTTTGCAGATGCAACTAAAGTAAAAATTTTCTCATCGTCTGCAATGTCTGAACTTGCGTTTTTAATAGCAAAGTCTAAACTGTCACGGCAGGTATAAAGTCTTTCAAGAGCCGACTTGCATTGCTCAATAATATCAATGCTGTAATTAATCGGTGAACGATAATGTGATGAAATAAGAAAATATCTGATAACTTCATAGCCATAAACATTGGCGATTTCACGAACAGTCTTAAAGTTACCGAGCGATTTACTCATTTTAACATTATCTACATTAATATAACCGTTGTGCATCCAATACTTAGCAAACGGTGCGTCGTTTGCAGCCTCTGACTGTGCAATTTCATTTTCGTGGTGCGGGAACACCAAATCTTTACCGCCGCAATGAATGTCGATAGACTTGCCAAGGTATCTTCTGTTCATAGCAGAACATTCAATATGCCATCCCGGTCTGCCTTTGCCCCAAGGTGAGTCCCAATACGGTTCGCCCTCTTTGGCAGCTTTCCAAAGTGCAAAATCAAGAGGATTTTCCTTTTTCTCACCGATAGCAATTCTTGCACCTGATTGTAAATCCTCAATAGGCTGATGTGAAAGCTTTCCGTAACCGTCAAACTTCAATGTTCTGTAATAAACATCACCGTCAACAGCGTATGCATAACCTTTTTCTTCAAGAGTTTTAATAATATCAATGATTTCGTCAATGTTTTCGGTAGCCTTTGGATGAACAGTTGCATCCTTGAAGTTTAAGCCGTGTGCATCAGTCCAAAACTCCTCGATATACTTCTTAGATACCTCTTCAAAGGTTAAACCTTCCTCATTGGCTCTCTTAATAATCTTATCATCTACATCTGTAAAGTTTTGAACAAACTTTACATTGTAGCCTCTGTATTCAAGGTATCTTCTCAAAACATCAAATACGCAAAGCGGTCTTGCGTTTCCTATATGAATATAGTTATATACCGTCGGACCGCAGGCATAAATTTTTACTTCATTATTATCGAGCGGAACAAACTCCTCTTTTCTTCTGCTCATTGTGTTAAAAACTCTCATTTTTGCATCTCCTTTAATTCATTTATATCCTGCTGTAATTTTTTAATTTTAGCTTCGTTTTCTCTTATTGCGTTCATTACAGGGTCGGGAATGTTGATTTGGTCAAGGTCATCAACTCTTACCCCGTCAATTTTAACAACTTCACCCGGCACGCCTACTACCGTACAGTTAGGCTCTACATCTCTTACTACAACAGCACCTGCCGCAACTTTTGCATTTTTGCCGATTGTTATAGGACCGAGTACCTTTGCACCGGCGCCAATCATTACACCGCTTTCAATGGTTGGGTGTCTTTTTCCGATATCCTTACCTGTACCACCAAGGGTTACGCCCTGGTAAATCATTACATCATCGCCTATTTCGGCTGTTTCGCCTATCACGATGCCTGTTCCGTGATCTATTACAACTCTCCTGCCGATAGTTGCACCCGGATGAATTTCAATTCCGGTTTTGTGAGCAGATCTTTGGCTTATTGCTCTTGCTATAAAAGGCATATTGTGTCTTAAAAACCAATTAGCTCTCTTGTGTGACCTCAAAGCCTTAAAACCCGGGTAAAGTAAAATGATTTCAAGCGGATTGCCTGCCGCCGGATCATGGTCGATAAAACTTTGAATGTCCTCTTTATATTGCTTAAACATTAAAATCACCTTTCAAAAAAATAAACTGCCTCCGTCAAAACGACAGAGGCAGTATAACTGCGGTTCCACTCTGATTTATACTCTGACTACCTACATAGCCTCGCCGATAACGGAGCATCCGTCACGGAATACTTAATTCCTCCGTGCGACTCATGGGTGCATTTCACAAGAAGATTTATACAGGCTTTCACCAACCGCCTGCTCTCTGAATAAATCAAAAGAGTTACTTCTCCCAATCAATGTCTTTAAGTACATTATATTCATTTTAAGAAAAAATGCAATACTTATTTTGTTTTTATGAAATGCCAACCGTCAATAGCGTACTTTACACCGCTTAAAAGTGTTACAACAGCCGCAATCCAAAATGCTATTGTACAATAAATATTTAACCATTGCGGTGCATTAAAACCGTTAGTGGCAATTATGATTTCCTGATCTTTTTCAAGTATCGCTAAAATAAGGAATGTCATACCTGTTGTTGACATTTGAATAAAGGTTTTTGCTTTACCGAATACATTTGCCGCAATTACTTCACCCTCAACAGTCGCTGCCATTCTCATTCCCGCAACGAGGAATTCCCTTGCCATCATAATCATAATAACCAAATCTGTCCTTACTCCGAGGTTAATCTGAATAAGAAAAGCGGCAAGCACGAGCGCCTTATCAGATAGCGGGTCCATAAGCTTACCAAAATCAGTAACAAGTTTTCTTTTCCTTGCAATGCAACCGTCAACGGTGTCGCTCATACAAGCAATAAAGTAAACCAACAAAGCACCAACCCAATGGTATCTGAATTGGCATAGTGCAAACATCCAAAGTAACGGAATGCAAAGAAATCTAAAAACAGTGATTTTATTAGGTAAATTCATTATACAATCGCCTCTCCAATCAAATCGTATCCATCAAAGTCAGTAATTTTAACATTGACAAATTCTCCGATTTTTAATTCCTTATTTGATTCAAAAATTATACCGCTGTCAATTTCAGGTGAATCCATATAGGAACGGCCTACATATTTTTCACCGTCAAAACCGTCAATAATAACCTTATATGTCTTCCCTACCCTTTGCCTGTTAAGTCTTTCGGTTATGGTATATTGACTGTTCATTAATACTTCCTGTCTGCGTTTTTTTACATCCTCGTCGATTTGACGCTCCATATCATATGCAGGAGTATCCTCTTCAGGTGAAAAAGTAAAGCACCCCATTTTATCGAATTGAACATCATTTACAAATTCGCACAAATTCTCAAACTGCCTGTCGGTCTCTCCCGGAAATCCGACCATAAAGGTTGTGCGAAGAGCAAGATTTGGAATTTCAGTTCTCATTTTAGATAAAAGAGCTTTATAATCCTCACCTGTTCCGACCCTGTTCATATTTCTTAATACTGTTTTATCGGAATGCTGCAACGGAATATCAATATAATTACAGATTTTTTCCTCTCTTGCTATTACATCAATCAAGCTGTCTGTAATTCTCTGAGGGTAGCAATAGAACAATCTTATCCATTCTATACCGTCAATTTTCACAAGATTTTCAAGAAGCGTATCAAGGCTGTATTTTCCATACAAGTCCTCACCGTATCTCGTTGTATCTTGAGCAACTAAAATAAGTTCCTTTACTCCGTCAGCGGCAAGTTTTTTTGCTTCAGCAGTAACAGATTCCATAGTTCTTGAACGAAACGCACCTCTGATACCCGGTATTGCACAATAAGCACATCTGTTGTCACAGCCCTCTGCAATCTTCAAATAAGCCCAATGAGACGGAGTTGACACCATTCTTTCATCATCAAGCGAAAGATAGCATTTATTAGGAAATGATGTAGTTGTAATTCCGCAAAGTGCTTTATCGCAAACCTTAACAATATCGCTGTTAGCCCCAATTCCAAGAACAGCGTCCACCTCGGGCATTTCTTTAATTATTTCGTCCTGATACCTTTCGGCAAGACAACCGGTAACAACTATTGCAGAAATCAATCCTGCGTTTTTATATTCGGCAACCTCAAGAATAGCATCAATAGCTTCTCGCTTTGCCTCCTCAATAAAGCCGCAGGTGTTAATAATCATAACATCCGAGGCTTCAATATCGGTTACAATTTCATATCCCGCATTATTCAATTTTGCGAGGAGTGCTTCACCGTCCACTTGATTTTTAGGACAGCCGAGTGAAATCATACCAACCTTTTTGCTTATCATTAATCAGTATTCTCCGTTTTCTATTCTATTAAAGGCCTTCTTTATATCCGAATAAGAAAATCCTTTTCGCATAAGCGAAGCGGTGACTTTTTTATATCCGTCATCAGCCTCAAGTTTTCTGACATACTTTGATAAAAGCAATTCTACCAAAGCATCAGTGTTGTCAATTTCGGCGTCCTCAAGAGTGTTGGCAATGATTTCGGGTGCTATACCTCTTTTATACATTTCCTGTTTTATAAATGATGAGGACATTTTTCTCGACTGAGAAAGATATTTTACTAAATTTACGGCATATTTTTCATCGTCAAGATAACCGTATTCGAGCATTTTATCAATCGCCCTGTCGGTATTTCTCTCGTCAACTGTTCTCAAAAGCTTAGTTCTGAGTTCCTTAACCGAATGGTCTCTCCTTGACAACAAATCATAGCATTTATCTAATGCTTTTTTGTAGTGGATTTTATCACAAAGCTCCTGCCATTCGTCATCGGTGATTTCCTGACCGTCTTTATAATAATTTTCTGCCCAAAAATCAATATCCGTAGTGATTTTATATTCGTCATCAATCAGAAGATGTATTTTTTTACCTCTTCCCTTTGTATGAGAAATTTTCATCAGTCTTCGTCGTCTATTGCTATATCAAGTTTTGCTCTTGCGGCAGCTCTGGTTTGGGTTACGGCAGGCTTTACGGGAGCTTCAGGAGCCTGTTCTGTTTCCTCGTTGTTTTGAGAAGCAAGCATTTCCTTAATCTGCTTTTCAAGAGTTGCCTGAACATCAGGATTGTTTTTAATCAAATCCTTTAACTTATCCTTGCCCTGAAATCTCTCATCGCCATAGGTAAACCAAGAACCGCTTTTATTTACAATTCCGAGCATAACAGACATATCTGCAATTTCACCGACTTTGTCAATTCCTGTTCCGTAAAGAATGTCAAATTCGGCAGTCTTAAACGGAGGTGCAACCTTATTTTTAACAATCTTTGCTCTTGTTCTCGAACCGATAAACTCGTTACCCGGAGCTTTAAGCTGTTCAATCTTTCTTACATCAATTCGCATTGAGGAGTAGAATTTAAGCGCACGACCGCCCGTTGTAACCTCAGGGTTGCCGTAAATAACTCCAACCTTCTCACGAAGCTGATTAATAAAGATTATAATACAGTTTGATTTATTGATGGCACCTGTAAGTTTACGCAAAGCCTGTGACATAAGTCTTGCATGCAAACCGACATGAGAATCGCCCATATCGCCCTCAATCTCTGAGCGTGGTACAAGAGCCGCAACCGAGTCAACAACAATAATATCAATGGCACCGCTTCTTACAAGCTGCTCTGTAATTTCAAGAGCCTGCTCACCGTTATCAGGCTGAGCAACAAGAAGCGAATCAACATCTACTCCGAGTGCCTTAGCGTATGTAGGGTCGAGTGCATGCTCTGCGTCAATAAACGCAGCTTCTCCGCCCTGCTTTTGTGCCTCTGCTACGCAATGAAGTGCAAGAGTTGTTTTACCTGATGATTCAGGGCCGTATATTTCGATGATTCTTCCCTTTGGAAGTCCTCCGATACCTGTTGCAAGGTCTAATGTCAAAGAGCCGGTGGAAACAGCGTCAACCTTTAGGGCAGAATTTTCGCCCAAACGCATTATAGCCCCTTGACCGTATTGTTTTTCAATCTGCTTTAATGCAGATTCAAGAGCAGTTTTTTTATCGCTCATTTTCTTATCAGCAGCCATAGCTTTTCTCCTATATATTAATTAATATTACCTATCAATTATACTAAATACAGTATGATAAATCAAGAAAAAGTGAAAAAATATACCATAAATTACGCTGTTTTAACACTCTTTTGAAAAAACTAAAAAAAATACTTGCATTTTGTGTAACTTTCTGTTACTATATATGCGTTGTAAATATTTAAGGAGGTGTTCGCAAATGGCTAAATGTGAATACTGTGGTAAGGAAATGTCCTTCGGTATTAAGGTATCACACTCACACAGAAGATCAAACAGAACTTGGAAACCTAACATTAAAAGAGTTAAGGCTATCGTAAATGGCTCTCCTAAGAGAGTATATGTTTGCACAAGATGCCTTCGTTCAGGTAAGGTTGAAAGAGCGTAATTAAGAAAGAAAACCGTCATTATTGACGGTTTATTTTTTATTTTACACAGATTTTACATAAACTGAATATTTGTTGAATTTTAATGTCATATATTTTACCCGAGGTGAATAATATATGACTATTTTTGATTTTTTAACTTTTGTCGGCGGTTTGGCGATGTTCCTGTTTGGGATGAGCTATATGGGTTCAAGTCTTGAAAAAATCGGCGGAGGTAAATTTGAGAGCGTTCTTGAAAAAATGACAGACAACAGAATCAAGGGCGTGCTTCTCGGCGCAGGTATAACTGCAATAATACAATCCTCAAGTGCTGTTACAGTTATGGCTGTGGGTTTTGTAAATTCCGGTATTATGGGATTACATCAAGTAATTGGTATCATAATGGGTGCAAACATAGGCACAACCATTACCGGATGGATTTTATCACTTACCAATATAGACAGCTCAAATATATTAATCAGTATGTTTAAGCCGACATCATTTACACCAATACTTGCTATTATAGGTATAATAATGTTTATGGTTGGCAAAAAGGATAAGGTTAAAAGTGTTGGCTCAATTCTTCTTGGCTTTACCGTATTAATTTTCGGTATGACGACCATGACGACAGCTGTTGAACCGTTAAAGGATGTTAAAGAATTTACAGGCATTCTTACTATGTTCTCAAATCCTTTGCTCGGTGTATTATTCGGTGCGGTATTAACTGCTATAATTCAGTCCTCGTCAGCCTCTGTCGGCATTTTGCAGGCTTTGGCGATAACAGGAAGCATCAGCGTATCAACTGCATTTCCGATTATTTTAGGTCAAAATATCGGAACTTGTATTACAGCAATTTTATCATCAATCGGTGCTAATAAAAATGCAAAGAGAACTGCCGTTGTGCATCTGTTATTTAATGTGATAGGCGTATCGCTTGCAATGGCTCTGTTTTACGGATTAAACGCTATCTTCAAGTTTTCGTTTTACAATGAAACGGCAAATGCCGCAAGCATAGCGGTAATTCACACATTATTTAATGTATTTGCAACTGTTGTACTATTCCCGTTTGCAACACAGATTGAAAAGCTTGCATGCGTACTCGTTCCCGAATCAAAAAAAGAAAAAAACACAGCTCTCATCGACGAAAAATTCCTTATGTCCCCTTCTTATGCTTTGGATAAAGTAAAGGAAAGATGCGACAAAATGGGAACTCTTGCCCAGGAAAATGTAGAACTTTGCCTTGACATACTTAAAAAATATTCGCATAATAAAGATGAGATAATAAGTAAAAATGAAAAACAGCTTGATAAATACGAAGATGAGCTTGAAACCTATCTTGTAAAAATAAGTTCAATGGATTTGAGCAACTACGATTCAATCAGGCTTTCAAAGCTGAGTCACTCAATCAGCAACTTTGAGAGAATCGGCGACTACGGAACAAACATTCTTAAAATAAAAAGAAGAATGCACGATAAAAATATACATTTTACTCAGGATGCAAATGCAGAGCTTAATGTAATGGCAAAGGCAGTAAAAGAAATAGTTGAAAAATCAATCAGTGCATTTATCGCCGATGACATAGATGCAGCAAGAGAAATCGAGCCTTTGGAACAGGTTATTGATAATCTTAAAAACGAACTTAGAGCAAGGCACGCAAAAAGATTGCAAAACAATGAATGTACCATTGAAAACGGTATGATATTCTTTGATATAATCAATTCATATGAAAGAATAGCAGACCACTGCTCAAATTTAGCAGTTTGCATAATAGAGCTGTCTAAGGGCAGTTACCAAACACACGCTTATTTGAAAAGCGTTAAGAGCAGTTCAAATAAATCCTTTATGGAGCTGTTTGAAGAATATTTACTAAAGTATAAGGTGAGCTAATATGAATAAATTGATTTATATTGTTGAGGACGACACAGCAATCAAGGAGCTTGAAAGCTATGCTTTGATGAATTCTGAATTCTGTGTTGAGGGCTTTGAAAGAGGCAGAGAGCTTTTTGATGCACTTAATAAAAAAATCCCGGCTCTTATACTGCTTGATATTATGCTTCCGGATGAGGACGGAATACATATTTTGAAAAAACTCAGAGCTACAACACCGTATAAGGACATACCTGTCATTATGGTTACTGCAAAAACGACCGAAATTGATGCGGTAAAGGGTCTTGATATGGGCGCAGATGATTACATAACAAAGCCATTTGGAGTAATGGAGCTTGTAAGCAGAGTAAAGGCTGTCCTCAGAAGAACACAAAAGGCTGAGAAAGAGCAGATTTTTGTTTACAAAAACATAGTGATTGATGAAGCTCAGCACAAGGTATTTGTTGATGATGAGGAAGTCGAGCTGACATACAAGGAATATGAGGTATTAAAGCTTCTGATAATAAATAAGGGCATTGTTCTCACACGAGACAAAATTATGGAAGCAATTTGGGGATATGATTTTGAGCAAGGCAACAGAACGGTCGATGTTCATATTCAGTCCCTGAGAAAGAAAATTAAGACAGCAGGAAATCATATTAAAACAATAAGGAATGTAGGCTATAAGGTAGGTGACTGATATGATTAATAAAACCTTTTCAAAGATACTGACATTAGGCTTAACCATTGTGTTAATTACAAGCATTTTGACAGTATTTGTGTTCTACAAAAATTATGAGCAGCAGGCAAAGGATAACCTTAAATCAACAGCTCAAATTGTTGCAGCACAAATGAACAGCGATGAGGATTATTCATTTATATCAAATCTTAATGAAAAAAACATAAGAATTACGCTTATAGACAAATCAGGAAAGGTACTTGCAGACAGCCTTGAAAACCCAAATAAAATGGAATCGCACTCGGACAGACCTGAGTTCAAAGAAGCACTTACGAACGGCGAAGGCTCTGTAATCAGAAAATCATCAACCGTTGATAAAAGCACATTTTATTATGCTGTAATGCTTTCAAGCGGAGATGTTATGAGAATAGCGTCATCAAGTGACAGCGTTTACTTCACCTTTTACAAGGCACTTATTTATATAGCAATAATTATGCTGATTGTAATGCTTGTATCCCTTGCATTAAGCTTTGTGATTACAAAAAGCATTGTTAAACCTGTTGTGGAGCTTGGTGAAAATCTTGATAACATTGATAACTTTAAGACCTACGACGAGCTTCAACCTTTCATAGATTCTGTAAAGGAACAAAACGAGCGTAAAAAACAGCTTGATAAGCAGAGAAAAGAATTTACAGCGAATGTATCGCACGAACTTAAAACTCCCCTAACCTCCATTGCGGGATATGCGGAGCTGATTGAAAACGGAATTGCAAAGCCCGAGGATGTAAAGCCGTTTGCAGGAACAATCAGAAAACAGGCATTGAGACTTGTAAGCTTGACTGAAGATATAATTCAGCTTTCACAGCTTGACGAGATGGATAGCGATGACGCATTTGAGAGCGTTGAGCTTTCAGACATTTCAGAGCGCTGCGTACAGGCTTTGGAAATGAACGCACGCACAAAAAATGTTGAGCTTAATCTAAAATGCTCCCCTTGCAGAGTGTACGGAAATCCGTCGCTGCTTGAAGAGCTTGTATACAATTTGATTGACAATGCAATCAGGTATAATAAAGAAAACGGAGAAGTCACCATATCAACCGCTGTAAGCGACAGCAAGGCATTTTTAACAGTAGAGGACACCGGTATAGGAATACCTAAAAAATATCAAGGAAGGATATTTGAACGCTTTTTCAGAGTTGATAAATCAAGGAGCAAGGAAACAGGCGGAACAGGCTTAGGACTTGCAATAGTAAAGCATATCGCACAGGTTCACAATGCAACTGTTAATTTATACAGCGTTGAGGATGTCGGCACGACTATTCAAATTGAGTTTCCTATATAAAAGAATTACAAAAACCGCAAGATTTACACTTGCGGTTTTTCATTTTCGCTATGCTGTGATGAGCGATTATTTATTCAGGAGGTTCTGAAAATCATTATAAACATTATTCAGATTCAATTCAAAATCCTGCTTTTCTTTTTGTCTGAGCGACTGTAAAATTGTACCGGAGAAGAAGTTTTGAATGGCAACAACTGCAACAAAACCACAACTTATTAAGGTTGGAATTTTCGGTACTAATCCCGTTTTACTGTATGTTACTAAAATTGGAATAAAGAATGCAACAGCTATTATTAAGAGAATTAAAGAAATTAAACCAAAGAACTGAAACGGCTTATAAGTCTTAAAGAGTCTTGCAATAGTGCGAAGAACTTTAATTCCGTCTGAAACAGTATTAAGTTTTGATTCACTTCCCTGCGGTCTGTCACGATACTGAATAATTACATTACCAACAGACATATTCTTATCAACAGCGTGAATTGTCATTTCTGTTTCAATTTCAAAACCCTTAGAAAGCACAGGAAATGTTTTTACAAACTGATAAGAGAAAGCTCTGTATCCTGTCATAATGTCTTTAATTTCACTCTTAAAGAGGAAGTTAATGCTTTTTCTAACAATGTCGTTGCCGAAATTGTGGAAAGGTCTCTTGTTTTCTTCAAAATAAGTTGAAGAAAGTCTGTCCCCGACAACCATATCACAGCCTTTATTAAGCACCATATCTACCATTTCGGGTGCAGATTCGCTTGGATAGGTATCGTCACCGTCAGTCATAATATAACATTCAGCATCAATTTCTCTGAACATTCTTCTGATAACATTACCTTTACCCTGCTTGTATTCGTGTCTTACGACAGCACCTGCTTCTTTTGCAATTTTAACGGTGTCGTCGCTTGAGTTGTTATCATAAACATAAATAACAGCCTCAGGTAAAGCAGTTTTGAAATCCTCTACAACCTTTTTAATTGTTACAGCTTCATTATAGCAAGGAATTAATACAGCAATTTTATCCATTATTTTTCTCCTTTTTTATTCTTTTATTTCGTTTACTTGATTTCTCGGCACTTTTCTCTGTCATTGTTACAAAGAATGCAAATGTGCAAGCTGCAATCATAGGCAGCTCATATCTTATATAAGCGACCGGAGAAACAAAACAAATCAAATAGTTTGAAAACATAAGAGTGTTTACAAGCAAAGACTTCTTTTTTCTCTTTGCAATACCGTATATCAATAAGAATAAATACAGCCAAGTATATGCACCCATTTCAACGAATGCAGCCGAAACAGGATTTGACTTAAACGCTTCGGTTGCGGTAGTTGCAAGTCTTACGCCCGAGGCAACGCCCGCTTTAACATTCCATTTAGGAAGGACTCTGTCCATTCTCAGAGAACCTCTGCTTTGTGCAGAATAAACTGAGAAATTGTCAACAGACTTGAACGAAAACCACGAATAATGCAAATTCAAATATGCCTGAACATATGAATCAGGATGAGTTTTAAGCTGCTTAAACCACACCTTAAAATAATTAACCAAATCTTCATTATCCGAATATTTGTTAAATTCATTTTTAACCGAATCGGCTACGGTAGGATCATAGGCATCAGCCATATCCTCTAACGAATCAAAATCGAGAACTTTTAATATCGCTTGTTCATCATCAAGTGTAACATCGTCCGGATATTCCTTTAAGTATCTCGCTGTTTGCAAAAAAGGAACAGAGAGAAGTTCTCTCTTGCTGCCGGGTGTGATTTCAAAATATGGGCAAATAATGTTAATAAATCCGATTTGGAATACCAATGCAGCAACCAAAAGAGTTGAGCCGAGCTTCATCAATTTTTTCTTATCGTTCTTAATAGGCATCAGAAGCATTACAACAAGGAATATTACAAGCATATATATTCCGTTGTTTCTGAGCAGCAGCATTAGCATTGCTTCAATAAACAGAATAATATATGACGACAGCTTTTTATCATCGCTGTCGAGAATGTCATAAATGCTAAGCATAGTAAGCAACGTTACGGTTGTAAACGGAACATCCTTTATTATTGTGCAAGCGTAATCCGCAAGTATAGGATTAAGCGCAAAGAACAACAATTCAAATATAATAAAGCCTTTTTTAGCATTACGCTTTTTTGTAAATACAATAGTGTAAGCAAGTGCAGAAGCAAAGGTTAAGCACTGTAAAATTGTGTAGATATAAAACGATGTTTCATATGAATTTATAAGTGCGCCAAGTTTACAGAAAAGAGCCAAAATACCGGTATAGAATACAGGGTGATGATTGTTGATAATCATATCGGGATTAATCAACACAACCGATCTTTGTGACCAGGAAACATCCTTTACACCGTAAAGTTGAGCCACTTCGTCGATAACATCGTGTGTAAGAGTACCCGGATAAAGCAAAACAATATACGGAAGCCAACAAAGAATTATAATCAGCAGATAAATAAGAAAATCTTTCTTATAACATTTCTTTACCAAGCCTTCTCTTGTAAGTGAAAATTCAGCCGAATTAATATAATTCAAAATATAGCCCAGAACGGTGTATAGCAAAATACCCATTCCAAAAATCTTAAAGAGAGCTACAACAACAGCACTTTCACCGCCGAAAACCAAGTTCCATGTTGAAGTCTTATGATAGCTGTCACATAAAAACAGCATAAAGATTGCAAACTGTGAAAACAGGAAAATGCTAATTTTCTCTACCCTGCTTGCCTTGAAATGTTCACGCTTGTTGTAAAAGTAAAATAGAGCAAAGAAAATTAAGAGGGCATATACATTAAACGGCTTCACAGAGTATATAAAATGAATTATAAGTCTGTAAAGAGGAATAGTAAAGAGCTTAAACGATTTAACCGACTCCGGAATTTTACTTACTCCGAGATTAAGATAAAACGCTCCTGTTGTTAAAAATGCACCGATTAGCGCAAATGCGGTTTTGTGCTGATTTATATATGACGAAAATGCCTTTATGCAATCATTAAATGTTATAGTCTTGTCATCGCTCTTAAATACGAACAACTTAGAAAAAATATAATTCAGAATTATAACGACAACCGAAATTAATATTTTAGAATAAAAGCCGTCAGAAAACAAAAAGTCGACGGATTTAAGCGGAGTTTTTTTAAGAACTGCAAAGCAAACATCATCTGTACCCAGCTTTGATAAAACAGGCACACCAACAATTTCAACTACTCCCGTTGCAATACGAGAAGAAAAGAACGAGCCTATTTCCTTGAGACACACCGAAGGAGACCAAGATTTAGATTCAAACACCCACAATTTATTTGTTATAAAAGCAAAAACAACGGCACACAGCCAGCTGAGGCAATTTGCAACAAACACCTTTGCATCCTTTGATGTAGCATCAAACGAATCAAATAGCTTAATAAGTAAAATATATGAACCCCAGCTTACAATAGTAGAAAGTACTCCAAAAAAGATATAGGTAATGATTTCTTTATACTTAGTAAAAAGCTTTTTCAAAAATTGAATTCCCCCACTCAAACATAAAAACAGCAGTAATCTCATTGATATATTACTGCTGTAAAATTATGCTATAAAATTATTCAGCATCCTCTGCCGTCTGCTTGCCGTAATCAGACTTGAGGTTAATTTGTTTACTCTCAGAATCAGCCTTAAATGCCTGCTCAGGGTCAAAATCCTTTTCAGGGAAAATAAGATTAAGAACGATACCTGCGATTGATGCGCAAGCAAGAGCTGAAAGGTTGATGGTTGTTGAGCCTACATTGAATGTAATGCCGCCTGTAACACCGAGAGCCACAACAAGAATAACTGCTGCGATAATAGTATTTCTTGCCTTTGAGAAATCTACCTTAGCTTCAACAACATTACGAACACCGATAGCTGAAATCATACCGTAGAGAACAAATGAAATACCACCTACAACAGCGATAGGAATTGATTCGATAAGTGCTGCAAACTTTGGTGAAAGGCTGAAGAAAATTGCAAAATACGCTGCAATTCTTATTACTCTTGGGTCATATACCTTAGAAAGTGCAAGTACACCTGTATTCTCGCCGTATGTAGTATTTGCAGGTGCGCCGAAAAGTGAAGCGATTGAAGTAGCAAGACCGTCACCGAGAAGTGTCTTATTAAGACCGGGATCATTAATGTAGTTCTTGTTACAAGTAGCAGAAATTGCAGAAATATCACCGATATGCTCCATCATTGTTGCAATAGCGATAGGAACAATAGTGATAATAGCGGAAATTGCGATTGACTTATCGTGAACACCGCCAAATACGGTTGACGACCACTCAATCGGATTGCCGATCCAAGGAGCGCTCTTTATAAGCGAGAAATCAATAGCAAATGATTCAACGCCGAAGCCGTTACCGACAATTACCGCAACAAGGTAAGAACCCACAATGCCTAAGAGAATAGGGATAATCTTTATCATTCCCTTACCGAAAATGTTAAAGATAATAACGAGACCGAGTGCAATAAGTGCAAGCCACCAGTTGTTTTTACAGTTATTTACAGCAGACGGTGCAAGACCGAGACCGATAGCCATGATGATAGGACCTGTTACAACAGGAGGAAACAGCTTCATTACCTTATTTACGCCTACTGCTCTGATACAAGCGGCAACAATTACATAAATAAGACCTGCACACGCAACGCCTAAGCACGCATATGGCAAAAGTTCTTTGTTGCCTGTTCCGTCCTCGTTAAGCGGTGCTACTGCAAGATAACCGCCGATAAACGCAAATGATGAGCCAAGAAACGCAGGAACCTTAAATTTAGTTAAAAGGTGGAATAAAAGCGTTCCGAGACCAGCAAATAAAAGTGTAGTAGAAATTGAAAGTCCGGTAAGAAGCGGTACTGTTACGGTTGCACCAAACATAGCAAACATATGCTGGAAACCGAGAACAATCATTTTCGGTGTTCCGAGCTGTCTGGCATCGTAAATTCCGTCTTTGCCGATTTTGATTTTAGATTTAGCCATCGTTTTTATATCTCCTCTTTATAAAATCAGTGAATTACTTTGTGCCGAAGATTCTGTCACCGGCATCTCCGAGACCCGGAATAATATAGCAATCGTCATTAAGTCTTTCATCAAGACCTGCACAATAAATATCAACATCGGGATGTGCTTTTTTGAGTGCTTCAAGTCCTTCCGGTGCAGCAATCATACACATAAAGCAAATCTTTCGTGGGTTTCTGAGTTTAATTTGAGAAATAGCGTCGATAGCCGAGCCGCCTGTTGCAAGCATTGGGTCAACAACATATACATCTCTTTTATCAATATCCTTAGGAAGCTTACAATAGTATTCAACCGGTGTATGAGTTTCCTCGTTACGGTATAATCCGATATGACCTACTCTTGCACTCGGTACCATTTTAAGGCAACCGTCTACCATACCGAGACCTGCTCTGAGAATCGGTACAAAAGCAAGCTTTCTGCCTGCAAGCTGTTGGCACTGCGCAATGCCGCAAGGTGTTTTAACCTCAACCGTTTCAGTCGGCAAATCTCTTGTTGCCTCATAAAGCATAAACATAGAAATCTCATTTACAAGCTCTCTGAAATCCTTTGTGCTTGTTTCTTCATTACGAAGAATGCTGAGCTTGTGTTGGATGAGAGGATGGTTAAAAATTATTACTTTTCTGTCCATTATTATTCTCCTTAGACAAAATTATTCAATTATCTACATAATATCAAAAAGAATAAGTCATATCAACATAGATTACACGATTGTAATAAAATTTATATAAGTAGATTTATTTGTACAAAACTTTTTTAAGATACTGACCCGTGTACGAAGCTTCAACCTCTGCAACCTGCTCAGGCGTTCCTGTTGCTACAACATTACCTCCGCCGATGCCTCCCTCGGGTCCTAAATCTATAATATGGTCAGCCGATTTTATAACATCAAGATTGTGTTCAATAACAAGAACTGTGTTACCGCTGTCAACAAGCTTATTAAGAACATCAAGAAGCTTTGAAACATCGGCAGTATGAAGTCCCGTAGTAGGTTCGTCAAGAATATAAACCGTTTTACCTGTCGAACGCTTGGCAAGCTCTGTTGCAAGCTTAACCCTCTGTGCTTCACCGCCCGAAAGAGTTGTTGCGGGTTGACCTAATTTAACATACCCAAGACCGACATCGGATAAAGTTTGAAGTTTTCTTGCAATCTTTTGATGAGTTTTGAAAAATTCAAGTGCCTCATCAACAGTCATTTCAAGCACATCATATATGCTCTTGCCTTTGAATTTAACTTCAAGCGTTTCCCTGTTATATCTCATTCCCGAGCAAACCTCGCACGGAACATATACATCTGCAAGAAAATGCATTTCGATTTTTACTATTCCGTCACCCTGACACGCCTCGCATCTGCCGCCTTTTACATTAAACGAAAACCTGTTTGGACCGTAGCCTTTAGCTTTTGCATCGGCAGTAGAAGCGTAAAGTTCACGAATATCATTAAACACTCCCGTATAGGTTGCAGGATTAGAGCGTGGAGTTCTTCCTATCGGAGATTGGTCTATATCAATGACCTTATCAAGTGCCTCTATCCCCTTCATAGAAGAAAATTTACCTGTGTGTTTTTTTGCTCTGTTAAGCACATTACACAGATGCTTAAAGACTATTTCATTTACAAACGACGATTTTCCCGAGCCTGAAACGCCTGTAACCGCTACAAATTTTCCAAGCGGAATTTCAACATCAATATTTTTTAGATTATTCTCCTGTGCGCCGTAGACAACTAATTTCTTACCGTTGCCGTCTCTCCTCTTGGCAGGAACAGGAATTGAACGCTTACCCGATAAATATTGACCCGTTATGCTGTTCTCGTTAGCCATAACCTCCTCGGGAGTTCCTGCGGCAATAAGCTGCCCGCCGTGTATTCCGGCTCCCGGTCCGATGTCAACAAGAAAATCAGCCGCCCTCATAGTATCCTCGTCATGTTCTACAACTATTAGAGTATTACCTATGTCACGAAGATGTCTGAGAGTGTCTAAAAGCTTGTCATTATCTCTTTGGTGCAAGCCAATTGACGGCTCGTCGAGAATGTAAAGCACGCCCATAAGTGATGAGCCGATTTGCGTTGCAAGTCTTATACGCTGCGCCTCGCCGCCCGAAAGAGTAGCTGATTCACGAGACAGGCTTAGATAATCAAGACCGACAGAGTTTAGAAAAGTCAACCTTTCATTTATTTCTTTTATGACCAATCCGCCTATTGTTTGCTCTTTTTTACTTAACTGCAAATTGGTTATAAAATCGAGTTCCTCGGAAATCGGCATACAGCAAAATTCATAAATATTTTTTCCGCCAACGGTAACCGACATAGCCTCAGGCTTTAGCCTTGAGCCTTTGCAGGCTGAGCAATCACATTCCCGCATAACCTCCTCGATAGCAGCTCTGGAATAATCAGACCCTGTTTCGTTGTATCTTCTTTGAAGATTGTTCACAACGCCCTCAAACTCACTTAAATAAGTTCCGCTGCCGTAAGAAGTAACCCTTGTCATTTTTAACTTCTTACCGTTTGTACCGTAAAGAATAGCGTTCAAAGCTTCCTCGCTGAGCATTTCAACAGGCATATCAAGAGAAAAATTATATTCCTTAGAAAGTCCCTCAAAGTACATTCTTGCAATAGAACTACCTTCAGCGACATTCCAACCGCTTGCCTTGATTGCACCTTGATTAATAGACATTTTTTTATCGGGAATGATTAATTCAGGGTCAATTTCCTTAAACTTGCCTAAGCCGTCGCATTTCTTACAAGCACCGAACGGATTGTTAAACGAGAACATTCTCGGACTCATTTCTTCAATAGATACACCGTGTTCAGGGCAGGCGTAATTAAGTGAGAAAAGCTCCTCGCCCTCTCCGACTGTATCAAGTAAAAGCAAACCGCCGCTTAGCTTTGTTGCGGTTTCAACGCTGTCCGACAATCTTGATTTAATACTTTCCTTAACGACTAATCTGTCAACAATAACTTCTATATTATGTTTTTTGTTTTTTGATAGTTTTATTTCTTCGCTGTCGGCAAGGTCAATAATCTCGCCGTCAATTCTGCACCTTACAAAGCCCTGCTTTTTTATATCCTTGATTTCTTTTACAAATTCGCCTTTTTTGCCCCTTGCAACAGGCGCCATAATTTGTATCTTACTTCCCTGTGGAAGTTCCATAATCTTATCGGTAATTTGGTCGACCGTCTGTTTTTCGATTTTTCTGTTGCAGACAGGACAATGAGCTATACCGATTCTTGCCCAAAGAAGTCTGAGATAATCGTATATTTCGGTTACTGTACCAACAGTTGAGCGTGGATTTTTTGATGTTGTTTTTTGGTCAATGGAAATTGCAGGTGAAAGTCCCTCAATATAATCTACATCAGGCTTGTCCATTTGTCCGAGAAACATTCTTGCATATGACGAAAGAGATTCGACATATCGTCTTTGCCCCTCGGCATAAATTGTATCAAAAGCCAATGAAGATTTACCCGAACCTGAAAGACCTGTGAAAACCACAAGCTTGTCTCTCGGAATTTCAATATCTATATTTTTCAGATTATGTTCTCTTGCACCCTTTACAACAATGTTTTTATTCATAATCATTCCTCATCACTAAGTTCTTTTATCTTATCTCTCAGGAAAGCTGCGTGTTCAAATTCGAGCATTCTTGCCGCTTCTTTCATTTCACGAGTAAGCTTATCAATCATAACAGCACGCTCACGAGCAGTCATTTTCTTATTATGCTCATCATATGCTTGTTTAGTTGTGATTTCTATTACATCCCTTACATCCTTTTTGACGGTTGTAGGAGTTATGCCGTGTTTTTCGTTGTATTCCTGCTGAATTTTGCGTCGTCTGAGCGTTTCCGTAATAGCTCTTTCCATAGACGGAGTAACAGAATCGGCATACATAATTACCTCTCCGTTAGCATTTCTTGCAGCTCTGCCTATCGTTTGAACAAGTGAAGTTTCGCTTCTTAAAAAGCCCTCTTTGTCGGCATCAAGAATCGCAACAAGCGACACTTCAGGTATATCAAGTCCCTCTCTCAAAAGGTTGATTCCAACAAGTACATCAAAGCTTCCGAGTCTTAAATCTCGTATGATTTCCATTCGTTCAATGGTATCAACATCGTGGTGCATATACCTGACCTTAATACCGAATCCTTCAAGATATGCAGTCAAATCTTCTGCCATTTTCTTTGTAAGAGTTGTTACAAGAACTCTTTCTTTTCTGTCAATACGAATGTTAATTTCGCTCAAAAGGTCATCCATTTGGTCATCTGTCGGCTTAACCGTAATGTTGGGGTCAAGTAAACCTGTCGGACGAATTACCTGCTCTACTATTTGTGTTGATTTATCTTTTTCAAATTCACCGGGAGTAGCAGAAGTGAAAATAACTTGATTTATTTTGTTGTAAAACTCATCAAATTTAAGCGGTCTGTTGTCATAAGCAGACGGCAATCTGAAGCCATAATCAATAAGTGCGGCCTTTCTTGAATGATCACCGCCGAACATACCTCTTACCTGCGGAAGCATTACATGGCTTTCGTCAACAAACATAAGAAAATCATCAGGAAAATAGTCAATTAAAGTAAACGGAGCTTCACCCGGCTTTCTTTCGCTCATAATTCTTGAATAGTTTTCGATACCTTTACAAAAGCCTGTCTCGTCGAGCATTTCAATGTCGTTCATTGTTCGCTCTTTTATTCTTTGAGCTTCAAGAAGTTTTCCGTTTTCTTCAAAATATTTTACTCTGTCAACCATTTCCTCATATATTGTGTTAAGTGCTTTTTTAAGCTTGCTTCTGTCAACAACATAATGAGACGCAGGATAAATTACACACGAAGTAACCGTGCTTTCAACCTTACCTGTCAGCAGATTTATTTCGCATATTCTGTCAATTTCGTCGCCAAAAAATTCAACACGGATGGCGCTTCCGGAGCTTCCGGCAGGATAGATTTCAACTGTATCTCCCCTAACCCTGAATTTATTACGAACAAAATTAATATCGTTTCTTTCATATTGAATTTCAACAAGTTTTGATATAAGCTCGTCCCTGTCTTTTTCCATTCCTTGTCTGAGAGAAATAACCATTTTATGATAATCAATAGGGTTACCGATTGAATATATACAGGAAACTGATGCAACTATGATAACATCCCGTCTTTCGGACAGGGCTGCGGTTGCACTGTGCCTAAGCTTGTCTATTTCGTCATTAATCGCACTGTCCTTTTCAATATAAGTATCTGTGGTAGGAACATATGCCTCCGGCTGATAATAGTCGTAATACGAAACGAAATATTCAACTGCATTTTCGGGAAAAAACTCCTTAAACTCGCTGCACAGCTGGGCTGCCAAGGTTTTATTATGTGCAAGAACAAGCGTTGGCTTATTAACTCGCTCGATAATATTTGCCATCGTAAAGGTTTTACCGCTGCCGGTAACGCCCATAAGGGTTTGCTCCTTGTCGCCTCTCAAAACTCCGTTTGTAAGCTTTTCAATAGCCTGCGGTTGGTCTCCTGTCGGCTTAAATTTACTAATTAATTTGAAGTCGCTCATACAAATCATTTCCTAAAAAACATTAATCAATATATTATACATCTAATGCGCTGTATATTCAAGTATTTCGTACAAATTTACAGTAATTACCAATGTAAAAATATGATTGAAAAAGCATATATATTTTGGTATAATTATATAGAAAAAATTTACACAAGGGAGATTATAAAATGACTAACAAGCAAACACTGTTTTGTGGAACGGTAAGTCAGTATTTAAGCAAGGATTTAATTAAGGAAGCAAATGACGATAACAGCGGAACTGCTTTTAGAATTCCTGCCTTGATTAATGCAAACGGCACATTAATAGCTGCTATTGACAAGGCTGCAACGGGTGCGGACTGGGGTTTTATCGAGCTTGCAGTAAGAACAAGCAAGGACGGCGGAAAAAGTTGGAGCAGTATTAAGACCATCGCTACGCCTCCTGCAAGAATCATCAGCACTTCTATTGACAATATCGCTACTGCGTTTTACATAGACCCTTGCCTTGCGCTTGCGCCTAATGGAGATGTTATACTCCTCGTGACCTATTATCCCGAATCAAAAGGATTGCATAACAAAAAACTCTTAGATAAAGGAAAAATCGCATATGCCAATTTTGACGGTAAAGTAATTCCTATAATCTACGACAGAGACGGAAATTACTACTATGTTCTTGATGACGGCAGAGTTCTTGACAGCAACAAAACACCTACCGAATACAGCGTTTGCTTTACAGACGGTGAACTTTACAAAAAAGACGAATATGTCGGCAACATTTTCCTTAACGGTGCCAAGGGCAAGGGAAATAGGGATAATAAAACTACTTACGGAGCCCCTCTTAAAGCAGTTAAAAGAAGTTATGTATTTATGCTCAAAAGCAGTGATAACGGTGAAACTTGGTCAAAGCCTGTTGATATTACAGGAATGATTTTGAATCAATCAACAGACGGAACATTCTTAGGCATCGCACCCGGCAATGCCCTAACAACAAAAAGCGGAAGAATGGTATTCCCTCTTTATACTCTTAACGGTTCGGTTTGCATCTATTCCGACGACAACGGCAATACTTGGAGAAGAAATAACAAGATTCCCTTTACTCCAAACATTGACGAATGGACTCTTGTGCAAGGCCCCGACGATAATTTATATTCCTTCTCGAGAGGAAGAAGATTTGGAAAAACACCGTTTGCAATTTCAAATGACGAAGGTGTTGTTTGGAACAAAGGTAAAAAATGTGCCGTAAAAGCACCGAAATGTCAAAAAAATTGCTTAGCAAACGGAAACAAAGTCTATATTTCCCACCCATCGGGCAGAAAGAGAGAAAAAGGCGTTATTTCATGTGGTGAATTTGTTTTCAATAAAAAGGGCGAATTTAAGGAAATTAAATGGAACAAGAACGATATAAAAATCAACGACGGCTTCTTTGCATATAGTTGTATGGCAAAAATTGACGACAGCACAATCGGCATCATTTACGAGGATCAACCAAGCTCACACATTGTATTTGAAACAATTAGGGTGAAATAATCATATCTTATTAATCAAAAAGTCCTATCGCAAAAACGATAGGACTTTACTTTTTGGCTTAAACCACCTGTCAAGCAGCTATTTTATGGCGGAGAGCAAGGGATTTTTCCGAGGCTGTCACCTCTCTCGCCTCGCTTTGCTCGTTGCCGCCGTCGGCAAAAAACAGTCCACCGGACTGTTTTCTTCCGAAAGCCTTTGGCTTTCTCCCTCCTTGTTCGAATCCCTTTTCATTATAAAAAAACAAAACCACCCTAAGGGATGGCTTTGTTTTTTATGTCTATGGGCTACGAAAAAGATATTTTCGGCAGTTTTGCGTATGACTTCGAACTCTCGCAAAAACTTATATTCGGTTAATCAT
>OLGY01000277.1_pt1 | contig 40637 bp, 23 predicted proteins | sample 1605951 | NCBI WGS metagenome assembly OLGY01 (sample SAMN03283280) | human gut metagenome | biome: human-associated habitat; material: feces | host: Homo sapiens | place: Peru | collected 2012
GACCCATACCACCTACTTCGAGAGTAGCCCAAACTGGGTCGCCGGTGAAGAGCTCATTGTAAGAAGGGATACGAGCGAACTTAACCATACGGAACTTCATAACCAAGTGGTCGATGAGTTCCTGAGCCTCATCCTCTGTAAGAGTACCCTCGTTCAAGTCGCGCTGGATATAGATGTCGAGGAAGGTAGAGATACGACCTACAGACATCGCAGCACCATTCTGAGTCTTTACAGCTCCGAGGTAACCGAAGTACAACCACTGTACAGCCTCGCTAGCGTTCTTAGCAGGCTGGCTGATATCATAGCCATACAACTGAGCCATCTCCTTCAAGCCCTTGAGAGCCTTGATCTGCATAGCAACCTCTTCACGAAGACGGATAACGTCGTCGATCATCTCACGGTCGCCCATGTTAGCGAGGTCGTTCTTCTTCTCCCCGATGAGGAAGTCGATACCATAGAGAGCTACACGGCGGTAGTCACCTACGATACGTCCACGACCGTATGTATCAGGAAGACCAGTAAGGATATGGTTATGGCGCACGAGTTTCATCTCTGGAGTGTAAGCATCAAACACGCCGTCGTTGTGAGTTTTGCAATACTTGTGGAAAATCTCATGCAGCTTCTCTGATGGCTGGTAGCCGTATGTAGTACAAGCCTGCTCTGCCATCTTGATACCACCGTATGGCATGAAGGCACGCTTCAAAGGCTTGTCGGTCTGCAGACCTACCACCTTCTCCAACTCCTTAGTACCCTCGCCGATGTAGGCAGCACCATAAGCTGTCAATCCTGAAACCACCTCGGTCTCCATATCGAGCACACCACCCTTGGCACGCTCTTCCTTCTGGAGCTCCTTCAACATACCCCAAAGGGTATTGGTAGCCTGAGTAGGTTCTGCCAGGAATGACTCGTCGCCATCGTAGCTAGTATAGTTGTGCTGGATGAAATCGCGAAGATTCACCTCACTCTGCCACAAGTTTCCCTTGAAACCTCTCCATTCTGTTTTCATCATTTTGATATCCTTAATAAGTTAATAATTAATTATATATTTTGTACACACTGTTTCCTGTTATCAGCTGAATCCTTATACCTTTATATATTATATAAAATCCGGCTATCGATAATTTCGATGCAAAGTTACTACAAAAAAACGAAATCCAAGCAGAAATCACAAAGATTTTATCCTCTTTACACTAAAATCATCATTTATGAGTACAGTTTCTGCACAAAAGATATTGAATGTGCAAAAGTAACAAATGTTCATTCAAATGACTGGGAAAAATGAGCAAATAAGGGGGTTTTATCGATTTGTCCCCATTAAAGAACGTTTTATACCCTTCTGTTTGATAAATAATGCGTACCTTTGCAGTCGAAATGAAACAAATAACAATGTAAAGATAATCATAGAATAACAATACATGAACATGAATTGGAATCATACAATCAAGACATTAGCCTTTGCCTCGCTATTGGCACTGGCACCAGCTCAGATGATGGCGGCACAGAAAGGTGGCACCTTCACTACTGGAGACAAAACATTCCTTCTCAATGGCAAACCTTTCGTGGTGAAGGCTGCCGAGTTGCACTACCCTCGTATTCCTCGTGCCTACTGGGAGCATCGCATCAAGATGTGCAAGGCTCTTGGCATGAATACCATCTGCCTCTACGTGTTCTGGAACATCCACGAGCAGCAGGAAGGCAAGTTCGATTTTACGGGTAACAACGATGTGGCTGCTTTCTGCCGACTGGCTCAGAAGAACGGCATGTATGTCATCGTACGTCCGGGTCCATACGTTTGCGCAGAATGGGAAATGGGCGGTCTGCCTTGGTGGCTCTTGAAGAAGAAGGACATCCGTCTGCGTGAACAGGATCCATACTTCATGCAGCGTGTAGAAATCTTCGAAAAGGAAGTGGGCAAGCAGCTGGCTCCACTCACCATCCAGAATGGTGGTCCTATCATCATGGTACAGGTGGAGAATGAATATGGTTCTTACGGAAAGGACAAACCATACGTAAGTGCTATCCGTGACATCGTTCGCAAGAGTGGATTTGATAAGGTGAGCCTCTTCCAGTGCGACTGGTCATCCAACTTCCTGAACAACGGTCTCGATGACCTTACCTGGACCATGAACTTCGGTACGGGTGCCAACATCGACCAGCAGTTTAAGCGTCTCGGCGAGGTTCGTCCTAACGCCCCAAAGATGTGCTCTGAGTTCTGGAGCGGCTGGTTCGACAAGTGGGGAGCACGCCACGAGACCCGTCCTGCCAAGGATATGGTAGAAGGAATGGACGAGATGCTGAGCAAAGGCATCAGCTTCTCTCTATATATGACCCACGGCGGAACCAGCTTCGGCCATTGGGCAGGTGCCAACTCTCCAGGTTTCCAGCCAGACGTAACCTCTTATGATTACGATGCCCCTATCAACGAATGGGGATTGGCTACTCCTAAGTTCTATGAACTGCAGAAGATGATGGCGAAATACAACGACGGAAAAAAGTTGCCAGCCGTGCCTAAGGCTCCGATGCAGATCATCAAGGTGCCTGAGTTCAAGTTCAGCGAGTATAAGCCTCTGAGCTACGGTATCGGAAAGGAAAAGGAAAGCAAAGCTCCCCAGAGTTTCGAGGATATGGACATGGGATGGGGAACGATGGTTTACGAGACCCAGGTTCCTGCCATCGAAGGCATATCAACCCTTACCGGTGAGTTCCACGACTTTGCTCAGGTATATGTGAACGGAAAGTATGTTGGCAAGATAGACCGTGTGAAGAACGAGAAATCACTCGAATTGCCAGCCATGCCACAGGGTGCTCAGCTCACCATCGTGGTAGAAGGTATGGGACGAATCAACTTCGGCCGTGCCATCAAGGACTACAAGGGTATCATCGGCAACGTAACCCTCACTACTCAGAAGGAGGATTGCGAACTTGCCCTCACCCCTACCCGATGGAACAACAGTACCATCGCTGATGACTACCAGACGGCAGTGAAGGCACTCGCCATGCCAACCAACAAAATGCGCGGTCTTCAGACCAAGGCGGGTTACTACCGTGGCTACTTCAACCTGAAGAAGGTGGGCGACACCTTTATTAATATGGAGGCATTCGGCAAGGGTCAGGTTTACGTAAACGGTCATGCTCTCGGCCGCTTCTGGCAGATTGGTCCTCAGCAGACTCTGTATCTCCCAGGTTGCTGGTTGAAGAAGGGCAAGAACGAGGTGATTGTTCTCGATGTAGTAGGTCCTAAGGGCAAGGCTGGTAAGCCAGGCTCCAACGTGGCTCCTACCGCTTTCTGCCAGGATCATCCGGAACTCGACAAGCTGAATCTCGAAAAGAGCAACAAGCACAACGAGCCGGGCCATCGCATGGATCTGAATTCTGAGACCCCAGTATTGAAGGGTGAGTTCAAGGCTGGCAACGGCTGGCAGACCATCAAGCTCGACAAGCCTGTAACAGGTCGCTACTTCGCCATCCAGGCAGAGAGCAGCCAGAGCGGCGACAGCCAGATTGCCATCGCCGAGGTTTATCTCCAGGATGCACAGGGCAACCGCATCGACCGCAACAACTGGGTAGCCTTCTATGCCGACAGCGAGAAGGGCAACTCAACACTCGACAAGATGTTCGACCTGCAGGAGAGCACTTACTGGCAGACCGAAAAGGGTGCCAACTTCCCACACCTCGGCATCGTGGATATGGGCAAGGAGGTTACCATCTCAGCCTTCGAGTACTTGCCACGTGCCGAACAGGGAGCTCCAGGAAGCGTAAAGGGCTTCAAGCTCTATGTAAAGAAATAAATGAAAAGAGGGAGACAGAAAGTCTTCCTCTTTTTTTTATTTTGTTTTTTTATACATTATTATTCTAATATGTGAATACTTTTCCGTACCTTTGCACCATAAAAACTATTTATTCTTATGTTGACAGATATTGAAATAGCTAAATCAGTAAAACTGCGCCCTATCAATGAGGTAGCTGCAGAACTTGGAATCCATGAAGACCAAGTAGAAAACTACGGCCGTTACATCGCTAAGATTACTACGGACAAGATTGACACCAACAAGTTTAAGAACCATCATCTTATCCTCGTTACCGCTATCAGTCCTACCAAGGCTGGTAATGGAAAGACCACCGTATCAGTAGGTCTCGCACTCGGTATGCAGAAGATTGGCAAGAAAGCTGTCGTTGCCCTGCGTGAACCATCTCTCGGACCTTGCTTCGGTATGAAGGGTGGTGCTGCCGGCGGCGGTTATGCCCAGGTATTGCCTATGGATAAGATCAACCTCCATTTCACTGGCGACTTCCATGCCATCACAGAAGCTAACAACATGATTGCTGCCCTCCTGGACAACTACCGTTTCCAGCACGAGGCTGAGGGATTCAAGCTCAAGAAGATACTCTGGCGTCGTGTGATGGACGTCAACGACCGTGGCTTGCGTCGCATCATTACCGGTATCGGTGACAAGAACGGCATCGAGACAGAGGCTGGATTCGACATCACTCCTGCTTCTGAAATCATGGCTATCATGTGTTTCGCAACAAGCGTAGACGATCTCCGTCGTCGCATCGACAATATTCTCCTCGGCATCACTGAGGATGACAAACCATTCACCGTCAAGGACATGGGTGTAGGTGGCAGTATCGTTGCCCTCCTCCTCGATGCCTTGAAGCCAAACCTGGTTCAAACTACTGAGGGCACTCCTGCCTTCGTTCACTGCGGACCTTTCGCTAACATTGCCCATGGCTGCAACTCTATCATGGCTACTGCAGCAGCCCTCGAATATGGCGACTACGCCATCACAGAGGCTGGATTCGGTGCTGATCTCGGTGCAGAGAAGTTCTACAACATCAAGTGCCGCAAGACCGGTCTGCAGCCAGACCTTACCGTTCTTGTTGTTACTCTCCAGGCATTGAAGATGCACGGTGGCGTAGCTCTGGAAGATATCAAGCAGCCTAACGTTGCAGGAATGGAAGCTGGTTACTGGAACCTCGACAAGCACGTTAAGAACCTTCAGAGCTTTGGTCAGACCGTAGTCATCGCCTTCAACAAGTTTGCTACCGATACCGACGAGGAGATTGAGGTATTGCGCAAGCACTGTGAGGAGATGGGTTGCGGATTCGCTGTCAACAGTGCCTTCGCCGAAGGTGGCAAGGGTGCGATGGAATTGGCAGAGCTCGTAGTGAAGACCATCGATGAGCGTCCATCTGCTCCTCTCTATTTCACTTATGCTGACGAAGATTCAGTAGAAGAGAAGATTGAGAAGATAGCATTCAATCTCTATGGTGCCGGCAGCGTAACCATGAGCGATTCTGCAAAGGCTATGATTGATGAAATCAAGAAGTTGGGTGCAGAGAAGTTCCCTATCTGTATTGCCAAGACCCAGTACAGCTTCTCTACCGATGCTAAGGCTTACGGTCCAACAGAAGGCTTCGAACTCCACGTTCGCGACATCACCCTGAATATGGGTGCTGAGATGATCGTAGTCATTGCCGGTCCTATCATGCGTATGCCAGGTTTGCCAAAGAGCCCACAGGCAGAGCGTATCGATGTGGTTAATGGTGAGATCACAGGTCTTTCATAAATACGATCAAAAAAGGCTGCTTCCCGCTTCGGGAAGCAGCCTTTTTTCTTATCTCATGCTGAATTCACAACCGCAATACAACTGGTTATAGAATTCATTCTGTCTCAACAACTCACCACGGCGATTCTGCAAACCGCCCTTTCTCCAATTCATATCCCACCACTCTACATCCGGACAACCTTCTACGGCGAGATGTCCGGCTGCATCTATCTGCTGGATATTCTTCCACCGGGAAGAAGCCAAGGTAGTAGTAAGGAGATGAAAGCCATGCTCCTGAGCATACTTAGCCGCATGCGTCAAACGATACCGGAAACACATCGAGCAACGGCTTCCCCTCTCAGGTTCATTCTCCAATCCCTTGATGGTAGCCAGCCATTCTTCATGATCATACTCATCCTCCACATACGGAACCCCCTGCGCTTCCAGGAAGCGCATCAGCTCGTGCTTGCGAATCTCAAACTCCTGCAAGGGATAAATGTTACTGTTGCTGAAATATACCGTCGGCTTCATGCCGTTGCGAAGCATGCACTCTACAATCGCTGACGAACAAGGCGCACAGCAGGCATGCAGCAACACATCATGTCCTTCTGCCTTGCTACCATCAGGAAGCGTTAACTTCACGAATTTATATTGTTCTTCTACTGGAATCTTCATTTTACTTGGAACTTTTTACTTTGAACTTGAAACTTTGAACTTGGAACTTTATGATTAGTATTCATGCTGAATACTCTTCAAATTCACAGGAAATAAAGAGAGGAGAAAAGGGATATTGGGGAGAGGCATAAAAAAAACAAATGGAGTACAGTCGTCTCGACACCCCCCATTTGCCCAAATATATGCGAAAACTAGTGCAAAGTTACTATTTTTATTCGTATTCACAAAAGTTTCGGCAAATATTTACCACAATCTTTGTGTTTTAAGAGAGTATTTGTATTTTATTAACTTTTGCCTATCATTTTAAAGTTCTTTTTAACGTTATTACCGTCATCTCAGGCCATGCTCCCAATCGGAACGGGAAGGAACCGCCGATGCCCGATGAAACATTCAGCATCTGACTGCCTTTGCGATAAACACCACCCCACTCCTTGAATGCCATGCGGGCTGGTGTCCACTTGCCTATCTGCAACTGTCCAGCATGCGTATGTCCTGCCAGTGTCAGCTGGATAGGTCGGTCCCATACCTCTCTGCGCCAGTGATGAGGATCATGGGTCAGCAGTATCTTGAACCCTTCCTTCTTCAGTCCCTTCATCGCCTTTGGCAATTTGCTGCGGTTACTGAAAGGAGGCTGCCCGGCATTCTCCACACCGATGATATCTATGGAAGCCATACCATGACTCACAGTATAGTGCTCGTTCATCAACTGATGCCAACCCAACTGGCATTGATAGTTATAGAGCAGCTTCCAGTTGTTTCTCAGTCCTGCTATCGTATGATTGTTGCCATACTCGCAGTAATCATGGTTTCCCCATACCGAGAAGATGCCATCGTGGGCATGCAGCTGTTTCAGCGTTTCCAGATAAGGCTCTACCTCCCTGGCATCATTGTTCACCAGATCGCCCGTAAAGAGCATCATGTCCGGTTCCTCATTATTGGCAGCATCCACCACCTTCTGCACGAAGTCACTATCCTTCGGGAAAGAACCCAGATGAAAATCAGTGAAATGCAACAGACGGTAACCGTCAAAGTAAGGAGGAAGGTCGAGCGATTCATAGGTTACGTACCGTATCTCCAACCGCTTCCAGCCCTCAATGAATCCGAAGGCAAAACATCCCATCAGCGCCAGCGCCGGAAGGAGGGCAAAGAACCACGGCATCATGAAATCGAAGAGGATGAACACCACCTTGGGCATCACCGAAAACAGAATCGTAGTGAAGAGGATGCGGACGGAGAGCTTATGAAAGAAGCCCATCTGCAGCCCTACCTCTGCTAGCAGAAGCAGCAAGGAAGGCACCCACCATAGAATGGCTAGCGCCAAAGGCCACCCGCTCACTCCCAGATGCCAGAGCCAGATGTCTGGCAAGAGGGCAAGCCCTGCCATACCTATTATATATAAGAAGGATCTGAATATCCTTTTAATTATCTTTTTCATTTACCTGTTCAAGTATTTCTACGGTGCAAAGGTACATAAAAATCTGCTTAACCGTTCATGTTTGTAGATGTTTAACTTTATTTTTTTTGCCAATTCATCAGATTGCAGTATCTTTGCAAGCCGTAAACTGTAAAAAACATCATCAATAAATATGGCAAGAAGACTCAGAAAGAAAAGAATAGCTATCATATTGCTCACATTCACGGCCATCGTCGCATGGTCTACACATAGTTGCGTATCGCGCTGCACCTCATCTTCGGATAAGGAGAAGGCAAAGGATACGCTCCCCAAGGTGCATATCAACGATTCCATCAGCAATGCCCTCACCGAGGGAAAGGAATATCACAAGATGGATTCGCTCGTGGAGAGATACCTCAAGCGATGGGAAATCAACGGTGCACAGCTTGTCATCACCCGCAACGACTCCCTGCTCTATGCCCACGGCTTCGGATGGGCAGATAAGGAAAGGGGCATCAGAATGGAACCGAACATGCTGATGCGCTTCGCCTCTGTATCAAAGCTTATCACTGCTGTAGGCATCATGAAACTGCAGGAGATGAAGAAGCTCAAGATGAACGAGAAGGTATTCGGACCTAAGGGAATCCTGAACGATACCATCTACAACAACAGCATCAAGGATCAGCGCTACTACAATATCACCGTAGAACAGCTGCTGCGCCATCAGGCTGGTTTCAACAACTATGCCGGCGACCCGGTATCCTCTACCCGCTACATCATGATGCAGAACCATCTCACTACTCCTCCTGACCATAAGACGCTGCTCAAGATTCTCCTGAAGCGTCATCTGGGTTATACTCCGGGCGAAGGCAAATGCTACAGCAATCTGGGCTACATGATCCTCTCCATGATCATCGAGAAGAAGAGCAGAATGAAGTATGAGAACTTCATGCAGAAGTACGTGCTCCAACCTGCCGGATGCTACGACATGCATATTGCCGGCACCTACTACAAGGACCGCCGTCCTAACGAGACGAAGTATTACATGCACCAGGGCAGTATCCCGGTATATGAATACAACAACAGTGGCAGAATGGTTGAAAAATGTTATGGCGATACCGACCTTCCTCGCCTCTCTGGTGCCGGAGCATGGTGTGGTTCCGCAGCCGAGTTGAGCCGTCTCATCGCCAGCATCGACGGTATGCCTCATGTCAAGGACATCCTTAGCAAGAAGAGCATCCAGTTCATGACTACCGAGCAGCCCGACCATCAGTATTCCATCGGTTGGAACTACACTCCAAAGAGCAATCGTCCGTGGATTCGTACCGGTTCTCTTGCCGGCACCTCTGCCATTGTTCTGAAGTACCCCGACGGCCAGTGCTGGATTCTCATCACCAACACCTCCACCTGGAAGGGTCACGGCTTCAGCAACGACTCCATGGCATTCTTTGAGAAGCTCCGCAAACAGTTCATGGCAGATATGCCAAAGAAGGATTTGTTCATATAGTGAAGGAAGAAAAAAGTCAGGAAAAGTTTGGAGATTACAAAAAAACAGCGTATATTTGCAGGCAGATTTACGTTTAAAGACAAAGATTATGACAGACAATGTTTTATTTACAAGAGAAACCTTCTTGGCAGCTATGCGTCGGGAGAAAAAGCGCAAACAAGAATGGGAAGATAAAATGAACAAGAAATTAGATGATTTACAAGAACAGATAAAACTTGGTGCATAACAGTTGGTCACCGCATGCACAACACTTGATGTGCGAGCGCATATCAGCTGTTATGCAAGCGCACAACAGCAGTTGTGCGGCCAGAGATACTAAATAACGCAGAAACATATACTGTCTTTTCCGACAATATATCTTTAATATACGAATAAAAGAGGGTGCATCATAAATTCATGATACACCCTCTTTTCGTTTTTTATCAACTATTATAAACTTGTCAAACCAAGTTTCTCCTATCTTACGGCAACCTTCAATCCCTTAGCCTGAGCACAGGACTGGGTGGATGCCTTTACGATATATACTCCGGATGGAACACGGAGAATCATTCTCTGCTTATCAGGCAACTGATAGCTGTGAACCCTCTTGCCATCCAAGGTAAATACCTCTACTCTACCCAACTTCTCACCATTCAAGGCAGATACAACAATCATGCCCGCTGCAGGTGAATAAACCTTCAACTGATTACTTTCAGCCTCAGCCTCAATCTGCTGGATACCGGTAGTACCACGAGTCTGTGTCAGGAAGTATCTGCCATGCTCATTTGCCTGAATGCTCACCTCATTGCCATCCTGCAACTCGGTATACTGTCCGTTGGCTGCATCATAGAGATAGAGCGGAGCATCGAGCTTGGCAACACCCTTGAAGTCAAGGTTCACCATTTCATTCTTCTCCCCATTCTCCATGATGACACCCATTGGCATCCATTCAATCTTAGGAGTAGCATTCACTGCCACAGCCTGAGAACCAGCCACGGTATAAACCTGCGGAATACCACTCAGGTTCTGATCGCACAGAAGATCCACATCCTCCTGCTCATCATAATCATCAGAAGCCTCCGGACGCAAGGCGATGCGTGCCCTAGACGTCTGGCCGTTTGAATTCTCTGTCGTTGCTTCAATGCTCTTTACATAGTCAGATGCCATCAGCAGGCCAGGAGTAATGGTGCGGTCAACACACATCGTAGAAGTGAATCTTACTTCTCTAATAGCAGCGCCAGCATTCTTCTTAACAAAGAACGACTGGGTAGGCTGGATAGCGTAGTTCTGCTTATCCGGTTCTGTAGAAGAAATAGCCTTTACATCACCTTTCTCTACAATCCAAATAGCGTTCTGCAAACCAGTATTAGCCTCGAAGAACTTAGCCATTGAGATAGAACAGGTATATGGATTGGCAACGAGATAGAATCCGCTGTTATTATCATCTCCCAAGGTCTGGGTCTTCTCTGCGAGATGCTTCTCATCGTTATTGAAAGCAACGAGGAGCTTGCCATGACCAGTGCTATTCTTATCTGAAGAAACTATAGCAGATACATCCGGCTTGGTTACATCTCCCTTCTTACTGCCAGAAGTCGTTGTTCCATCATAATCGAAATACTGATATTCGGTATCAGCCTTCGGCAAACGGAGGAGCGCATTTGGCAATTTAGAACCATCAGCAGGTTTCTTTGGCAAGAGCGCATTACCCGCCTTGATAGAGAAGCCACCGAATGTTCCATCTGCGGCATAGCTCTCGTCTACCATATTATATACATGGCTCCAGTAACCGAGATTCATATCAACATCACCTGGAGCTGCTCCATCCGGATAATGATATGCATTATGCTTACCATCAGAAGTGATTTCCTTCACATCACTCTTCATCCAAGCTCTCTGATAAACCGGATACTTGCTCCGGCTATATACATTCGTATCAAACGTGATATCCGTAAACGCCTTGGTTTCCTGTCGTCCATTACTTGCTGGCACATACATATCGCCGGCGTAGATATACTGCAGAGGCGAAGCCATGGTGTACCATTTGTTAGGCACCAGCTCCTTCTCTACCCAAACCTTGTCATATACCAGATAGCACTGGTCACGAAGCTCGCCCTGAGGCTTGAAGTAAATCTGATGACAGGTATTGCCATAGAACTTCTCGCACTTCAGATTACCTGCTTCCAATCCCTTATTGGCATCATCTTCCTCATTCCAGAACGCCATGATATCATACTGGATATACTTCGTAGCCTCATTACCCTTGCCATTGGTCAGCTTGGTAGCGATGCCATTGGTGCTACGGTAAACCACATTACCGAGGTCAGGGAATGGCAAACCATTCAGATTGCCGATAGTTACCTTGGTAAACTTCATTGGCACATAGCTGTTCTGAGTAGGAATATCCTTTGCAGAAGTTGGCGTACCCGACATACTGCTTCCATAAGCCAGATAATCTGTATACTTATCATCATACAATTCTGTAGAAGATGAGCGATGCCAGTTATCATCATTATTCCAGTTGGCATTCATACCGCCATCGGCAGTAGGCGTCCAGGTAATGAACTCCGGTACAATCTTCACCTTGAGATAAGACTCGCCTGGGCAGTAGGTAGTTCCAGCTGTAGCTGCTCTCTTCTCGTAAGCGAATCGGAGTACATAGTAGTATCCCTCGTGGAAATCAGCAACTGCAGCATTCTCAAACTTGAGGTTGAGGGTAGCCTGAACTTTAGGAACAATGGCAGCCAACTCTTTGTTCTCCAATGTTGCAACCTTGGTATTCAACTTTCCTTTCCATAAAGGATCATTCGTAGATGTAACAAATACGCTCTGCGAATTAACAGCAGGGGTTTTACTATCATCAATGAAAGTAAGTGACCCAGTAATTGCTGATCCATCTCTCAAAGTAGCACTATGAAGAGGTATCTTCAAATATCCATTAGAAGCCTTCAACTTCTCCAACTGTGGCAAACCGATACGAAGCGAAGCCTCATAACCTCCATCATTGAATGGATAATCAACATCGTTGAAACCGAAGTTAAGCTGTGGTCCATCCAGCATCACACGCAATGGGACTGCTATTGCACCAGGACACAACAGATACTTTTTACCGTTGAGCGTACATTCAATATAATCATCAACTTCCTTACCCTCTGGCTTCATATATATATTATGAGTCTCACCCAAAGGAAGCCTATCGCTGCTGATATTGATTTCATTGCTAGCTGCAGCAAAAGGATCTACTTTATCCGCTTCACCAGTACCATCAATATACCAGATGAAGTTAACACCATCCAATGTAATCTTACCACCTGTATTAGGGTCAGTTGTAACCAATTGTCCCTTGATTTTTACCGAATAGCTTCCTGCTTTATCGCAAGGAATCTTATAATCCGTAATGACATTACCCTTTGTATCAGTAATGACTGGATGCTGGCTAACCATTTCAAACCAACTGCTATACAACGAGCAGACTTCAGCAGGTGTTCCCCAATTTGCCTTACCAGACTCAGGGTCCTCTGTAGCTACAGATACATAATACTTCTTATTTGCTTCAAGAGGATAATTTCTATTACTGATAACGATATAAGTTTCACCTTCACTATCCTTCTCGATCATAGGAGTACCGTCTATTTTATACAGATTGCAAGTTTCCTCAGAATCGAATACGTCAACAGCTCCATATTTATTGCTCTTATAAGTAATATTCTTTGATGCATCTGAAGTATTAACCTGTTCCGTCTGATAGTAAGGATTACTCTCATCAGTACCTTCTACAGGCTTACCATCCTCATCGACAAAACGGAAGTATATTTTAGTCTGTCCTTTATGTCCGGTAATAGCATTCAAAGTCTCATGGATAGCACGAATCTTCAGCTTGATATTTCCTGTAGTAGCGCCACCACAAATAGGCTTCTCCTGAATCACCTGAACCTTAGCAGGCGCAAGATACATACGGATGTCATCTATGGCATAGTCGGCACCGTCAGTATTGCTACAGTAATTATCAATCTCCAGTCGGAAATCTGAATACTGCTCTACATTTGACTCTTTTTGTAAAGTAATCTTACCATACACCTGGTACCAAGTCGCTTGCTTCAAACCATCTACATTAGTATAAAAATCACCAGATGAAAAATTATGTATCAGGTGTTTATCAACAATATCACCATTGACATTTCTGTTAACACCAAATAGTTTAAACATAATCTGTGGCTTAGTATCCTGATGTGTCATATCAGCAACACCCGCTATGAAGATAAGCTGCTGTCCTGTACAAAGATCAGCAGTAAAATCTGCAGCTGCGATTTTTCTACTTTCATCTGATGCATCCACATAGAGGAAATGACCATATTGAGAACCATTGGTTATCTCATAAGTCTTATCATGTAAAAGTTCATGATTAGGATCCCACCAAAGATACTTTTCATTACTAGTAGAAACATTAGGACGATTTGCAGACTTATACAAGCAATAATCTCCATGAAGTGGAGAATGACCGATTGTTTTCAGGCCGTTATAATTAGTAGCATCATAGTCGATCAAATCACGATATACGAAACTATAAGCACGGCGATCCCATTTAGATGGTAAACGGTCTTGGTTGTTATCTGGAGTTGTAGGAGCAGCCAATGTCTGTTCTACATCATCATCATCAAATGTAATTGGCTTGGTAGCCATTTTATAATGCTCGTCAAGATAACTAATAAGTCTCTTATTTAATCCAGCCTTAGTTATCTCATCTTTAGTCATCGGATGATTATTCATGAATCGAACATCAAAGTTGGCAATAGGGCAACGGTTTCCGTCATTATCCATTGCATATGCAACTATGAATACAGGATCTCCATATTCAAATGTAAAACTCTTCGAAGATCCATCCATAGATACAGACGTCCACGATAGTTTTCCAAGATTTTCCATCGTTAAATCAAAGAAACGTTTGTCTGTTGTTCCTAAATTACGACAATAAGTCTTGGTCTTATCGTATGCCCACCATTCAACCTTAGTTGCCTTGCATAATTTGTTTTTATCGAAGTTGGATTCTGTGAGTTTATCCTTTTCATCTGCATAATATACCCGATTAGTGAAACCTCCTACGCTCTGATATACACCATTAGCTAATGGATGGAAATAATATTTCTTAGCATCTGACAATTCCAGTCGAAGAGTCACAATAGAACTTTTATCCTTCATACCAACTGTAAGTTTCTTACCATCCTCATAAGTTCTATAACCAGCTCTTTTAGGATTATTGCCTATAGCCGTATTCATAATATCGTCTGCTAACTGCTTGGCAGAACGGATATGGAAAATGTATCTGATAGAGAGTGTTGGCTCATGCACAAGATAAGTTTTTGTAGCATCCAAACCATCAATATAACGGCTCACATCACAGGCAATATCTTCACCTTCCCATCCATCAGACGAAGCTTCTGTAGGTGCAGTATACATAACACCAACATTCTTACTAACAGGGTCTTGAGGAAGATTGAAAGCAAACAAGCCATAATCATTACCTCCCGAAACTATATGATTCAGAAGAGTTGATGCTCCAGTTCCTGTAACAGGACTTAAATTATTATTAGCTTTGTCTGTATTAAAATCATACCATCTGAAATAACCCTGTGGCTCAAGTGGTGATCCCGATCCTATTCCGTTTTCATATTTGTCAAATGGCAACACCAGCTCAACTGCTTCATTCTTACCATTTACATAGACATAGTACTCCCATTCAGCAGTCTGCTGCATACCCTTTTCGTCTAATGCAGTATTAGCATGGCCTTCATAATGCTTGAAAGGCATGCTATACTTATCCAAAAGCTGCACATTAAACTTTGCCTTTAAAGTAGGCTCAGTTGTGACGAAACCATACTCTGTGGTTGGCGTTTCATTAGAGATGACACAAGAAATGTCAACATCATTAATATCCAGTCCTTCAGGAACTACAAAATTAGCATTCAATGCATTAGCAAAAGAGCTTGATGCATCATCAGAATACCAGGTCCAGTACATACCTTCCTGTTGCTTTAGGGCTCCTTTAGAAGACACACCGGTTATGGCTGAGCCATCCTTCTTTTTAATAGCCCAACGAACATATAACTTGCCAAAATTCTGAGTTTCAGATAAACTTAACTGCTCCTTGATAAACTTCAAATTATCTTTAGAAGTAAGATCTACATTTAAATTAGTACCTAAAACAATGGAAGAAACATTACGGACAGCAGCACCTGTAGGCTCTGTAGAAGGAGTCAACTTAATTGCATCAAATGTGGTTTGACTCAAAATGGTATAGTTTACCCTACCTACTAATGTAGGTTCTTCCATAATCAGATTGTCCGAGATACTTGGCTGTTCATTACCAACATATACCACAACGTTATAATCATCGATCTTCTTATCACTAGGACAAGATATGGTAAAGTTGAGATCTGAGAAAGAAACAGAAACATTTTCTTTCTTATCACGAAGACAATATACGCCTTTAGCATTTTTATAACATGCTAGCGCCCACTCATGATTACCTAACTGCAATTCAGAAATTTCAAAGCCATTTCTTTTTAAAGTAAAACCACTAAGATCTGTAACGGGATTTCCATCTTTATCAACAACAGAGAGACGGAGATAGAATGGATACTTGCTTAACATTAAGCCATTAGAATCCGCACTTTTATCCCAAATGCCAAAGTCTGCAAGTGTTTCACCTAAATCAGTAATAGAAATGGAACCACCTTGCAAATCTGCATCAGCAACAGTTACTAATTTCTCTGAACTGTTTGAACCAGAGTATGTCTTAAAAGTAGGAAGTTCATTCTTAGATACCAGATTGAATATAGTCTTACCTTCAGCCAGTGACTCGCTAGGATTATTGTACAATTCTTCATTAGTAGAAGTGAGAACCACTACTTTATATCCAGCTAAAGAAGTTAAATTTGATGTCCAAGTCCAGTTACGATAGCTCTCGATGCCCCATGGCTTCTTGGTAACAAGAAATTTACCTTCAACTTTCACCTCTCCCCAAACATTCGATGTATTATAATAAGTCCAAGAAGAAATATCCACTTGGTTGCCAGCCGCATCAAGCACATACCATGCCGAGTAATCATCTGCCGTAAGATATTCACCTATATTAGAAAATGTTATGCTGTTTCCATCACACAGCGTCACCATATTCTTCTCCGTTATTCCCCATATAGTATTTGGCAGCAATGCAAGCATTGCTACCAACATATATCTCATTACACTATTAAAAATCTTAGACTTAAACATAAGCTTCAATGTTTTTTAATATTAGTATTATTGTTTACATATCCAAAATGCACCGTTATGGCGCCTTGCTGAGTACCAGGTTAAATCCTGAGAGATAGCTACCCGATATACCAGCGTTGGTGAATCAACTTCATCATTAACTTTTACTGAAAGCTGATAGATGATTGGCCCTATCTTCTTGCCTAACTCACCTAATGTTGCAGCTTCTATTATTTTTTTATCAGTTACTATATATGGCTTAGTACTGAAGGCTTTTGATTCTGCTCCAGTCTCCGATTCCGAGAGTCTCGTCCACTCAAGATCAGTGAAAGAGACAGATGATCCATCACTATACTTCGTAACAGAAGGAATGATATGGAATTCCTCTAAATCATGGAAAATGAGATTGAGCTGTTTTCCGTCATCTTTCAATGACGGAGCCGAACCGATAGATCCAAAGTCCTCTACCTTGAGTCGAAGCTTATAATCACTCAGTGCCAACTTTAAGACATGATGGTCATTGCGGGCTATCTGATTCCAGTCGGTATACATGAAGTATCTCTGTGAACCAACGTTCGTTTCGAGCGTTACTACAAAGTAAGGATAAGCATTGCCTGCTCGACTCTCGTTGACATAGAAAGAAACCGAGCTGTTATCTGTATCATAATCGGTTGCGTCCTTGGTTACTGTCAAACCAATCGCATGTGTAAAATCATCTCTTTTAGCATTTTCTACCAAATTTGGCGCTTGGGGAACATTCGCAGATGAAACTGGCTTTGCCGGAAGCAACTTGACATTTTCTGTTCCTGTAGCTGGATTACTTGTAATATCACTGATACTCACATTCTTTACAGTAATATCTTGACCTGTCATATTGCGGAACTTGAGAGTAATCTTGGATAGCATTCTTACTACATATAATTGCTTAACATTCGGTTGACCGTCAGAGCCGACAGTTACCTCCTGTTTATTGCTCATAGGAATACCATTCGCTTTAATATCCATATCATTACCATTGACAGCAAATGATTTGGAATCGAAGTCAGGAGAAGGAGAACCCTCCGTAATCGTACCGAGCTCTGCATCTGATATATTGGCAAAAGAATAGACCGAATAGGTTCCTGCTTCCAAACCGGTAACTGTTACATCATCTTCCTTATCTTTGCCTTCTTCTACGGATGGCTTCTTAACAACTTTCGCTACCGTTCCATCAGATTTTACAAAGACAACTGTCCAACTCTTCATGTTTTCTTCTTTAGAACCGTCCTCCCATGAATGGGGACTTCCTGCAGTATAGTTTTCTGCACGGGAAGAAGCAGAACTTCCTGATACTGGAGACAGATTAAAATGGAGAGTATATGTCTTGTTGGTGATACTTCCAGGGTCTGAAGCATCACTATCTGGCGAACATGCTGCAAAAGTCAGAAGCAGCATCACCAGGCAAGCCATATATTTTATTATATGTTTTCTCATTTTAGTTATACTTTGTAAATTAATCTTAGAGTTTAATATATTACTTCCCCATGGTCGTAATGTGCCCAAGGGACTACATGTATGGTCAACTTGATACCTTTAGACTTTCCTTCTACACCATCTACCTTTACCTGATAGATGTTGTTGCGGACTACACCAAAATGCATCGGGTCAGCGGTGGTTCCACTTCCTGAAGGGTCGCTATGACGGAGCGTATAGGTATATTCCTTTTCTGTTCCAGTTGCACCAGTCGTAGGCTGCTTCTTGGTTGCATCCCATTCGGAAGACTCGTAATACTTGCCTTTAAAGATAAGGCCTGTAGAATAATCCTCGGCGTTATCGGTGGTTGTATTTTCCATCACATAATCTAGGATGTAAGATGCATCTCCTGTTGTTGTACTGGTAGAAGTTGTCTTCTTTACATTATATAAAGATGCAGGACCTTCAGCATTACTCAGAGTTAGACCTGTACGATTCTTTGTCCAAGGACAAACCACATAATTAGTAGAAGCCTTAGACGTGGCATCCATTAATTCTTCACCGTAATAAGTAACAGAAGGCACAGTTTTATCTGAAGAAACCCGCTTAATCAGGTATTCTCCCTTTGTCATGACTTTGCTAGGAATAACAGATTCCAGCTTAAAGCCACCTATTACATTCGTACCATCCTTTACATCATAATAATAACCTTTATCGGTATCAACATAAGTAGCATTTGGAATGATGTCGATACGGGCAGCCAGGCGCTCAATATCTACATTTACCACATAAGGATCTGACTCGGTTCCAGTTCCACTACCGGATTTTCCTGAGAAATCTATCTTTGCATCCTTCTTTGATGACATGACGAAATCTGAGAAATTGGCAATATCATCATTTCGGGTACAAACCTTATCCATTTGCATATCCCGGATTTCGCTTATCGTCTTTCCTTGACATTTGGAAGTCATATCACCAGCATTGGCGATAACCAAAACATGATAATTCTTGCCAACAATTGCAGCATCTATTTCTCTTGGAACGGTAGTATAAGTTGCATCTTTGCCGGAAGAAGTTGTTACCGGATTTAAATTGGTAAATGTATATACATAATCTATTTTAGCATCAGCTTCCGACAAGTCATTTTTATCTGATTTATATAGTAAGACAGTAAGAGTATTGACATCATTTTCATGATTGGTTCCTGGTTCTCTTCCATTTCCATCTTCACCTCCTTGAGGTCCTTTATCTGCCCTACTCGCTCGTGTATCTCCACTACCATCCACTGTCACCCTTACCTGCAGATATGTCTTCATATCCTTGTTGAGCATAGGCGAATCGCTAGTAGTGTCGCTCGCACAGGATGCGAACGACATCACCAGCAAAAGGGCTAGCAATGAGAGAGTTATTATCTTCATCTTAAACATACACTTTCTTTTTTGAATCGGCTTATGGGAAGCCGGGTAGGACATATTAATTGAGTTCTTCGAACTGGATGCGCTTGCTCCAACTCAGTACATTCACGCTGATGGTGATGTAGCAATACTTGAGCTTGCCACCCTGAATAAAGAACTGAAGTTTGTAATCGTAGGCACGGTCTAGGAATTCCTGTGCACTGTAACTGTACTCCTCACTGGTGCGGAGACGACTCAAGAGGTCAGGAAGATTTACATTTACTACTGTATTTCCGGTCTCCTTACTCTTGATGAGGAGATGACCATCCTGTTTGTAATCATCGTGCTTCAGAATGCGGGAAGTCATGAAGTCGGCATGAGCTATCTTGCCCTGCTCGGTTTCATCCACAGTATTCCATGTAGCATGAGGGGTATAAATAACCTTACGGCTTTCGTCGAGAGAGTTATCCCAAAGAATGCGGGCATTATGATCCTCAATGGTCATTGTGTAGTCGTTGACATCCATATCTTGTGGAGAGTCAAGGTCACGCAGCGCCACATTGATTTTCTTTGTATCACGAACCAGAGGGATAGTAGCATAGGCTGCTTCAGAAGAAGAAACCTCTACGGATTCGAGCATCTTGCCATGCCAAAGGGTATCCAATGGCATGGCATGATTCTCAACTTCATCATAGTCACCACGGTTCTGGCGGTCGAGATTCACCTCCAACTTCTTGATATTGTCGCCCTTAGCCAGTTCTGTACGAACGAACTTGGCGCGACCGGATTGCAGTTGGTCAGCATAAGCATTCTGTCCTGCAAGAGCAAGGAACTGATATTTGCCAGGCTGTAGGTTCTCGACGTGCATTACATAATTTGGGTCATTGAGAGGCGATGATAGCGCAGAATTCGTCTCAGTCTGTTGGGTTATATAGTTTCCTTTGTCGTCGAATACATACAGCGTTACCTGTCCAACATGGTCATTGAACATGTCGGCACGCTGGAGGTTGTAATCATACTTAAACTTCACATATACACCATTAGGACAATCGCTGTAATCCTGGTGCCACATATCGTGGCAAGAGGTGACGACTGCCAGGGTCATGGCAGCAGCCATGACACCCTTCAACCATTTATTTATCTTCTGCGCTATCATATCGCTAATCAATTATTGTTTTCTATATTTATCTTAAATCAAATTACTTTCCGAGGATAGTACTCTGTGTACGCTTAGCCCAAGAGAGAACATTAATCTTTGCAGAGATATAAGCATCGATGTTATCATCTGGAGTGTTATCTGTAGTGATATCTGGAACAACAGGAGAACCGATCTTCTTGATAGCAGTAACATCAATGTCATACCAGTTGTTACGAACCAATCCATAACGGCCCAAATAGTTCTGCTCCTTATTACCTGGATAAGCTTCAGATGCAGATGGCTTAACTGTCTCCCATGTATTCCATGGGGCAAGATCATCAGCACCATCACCTGCAAAATGCTTGATTCTTACCTCATAGTAAGAAGCACCATTGTCATACTGACGGATTACACGGTTTGTATTAAGCTGATCCTTAATGGCATCCCAACCAGTAAAGGCTGGAGAACCAGCATTAAGTTTTCCCTCACCTGTAGCAGAAAGTTTAATATCTGTAACCTTCAAGATACCATCTTTATCAGGAGTTGGAGCCCATGTAAGCTCGAAGTCTTTCTTTTCCCAAGTAACTGTACCTGTAGTATTGTCAGACAAGTACTTCTTCAAATCAACAATGTTAATATCTGTACCTAATACGTATGACATAACGGCATCATTACGTTTGTCATCTGTATCAAGGATAACATTAGCTCCATTATTGGTATAGAATTTATTACCATCATTAAATGTAACCTTAACCAAAGCACGGGTTGTATTTGAATAATCCATGTGGGCTACATCAAATGTATTCTCATGGCAATATACATACTTACCTGATGTAAGCCAACTTGTTACAGCAGAAGTTACTGTATTGAAGTTAGCTTCATGACTTGTTGCATCAAATGTCTTGTCATATGTAGGGTCTACACACCAATAAGTACGATACAAACCGACCTCTGGCTGTTGTGTTGTTACACCCAACTTTTTTTCACCTACAAAACGATAATTAGCAGGAGTAGTAAACTTTTCTGAAGAGTATTTCAGATAAGTACCAGCTTCAGTTCCCATATTGCGAACAATGTATGAAGACTTGGTTGTATTATCAAGTACCCAACCATTGAATACATAAGGAAGGTTATCATCTGTAGTATTACCAGAAGCTATTGAGTTCAAGCTAACCTTAGCAACGCCACGCTCTACGAATACAGAAACGGCAGGGTCATTGATTGCCTCACTTTTAGTTTCTTTAATCTTAGATAAATTAACTTCTGAAAGGGTTGTATACTTACCATCAGGTTCAGAAGCATTACCTGGAGTTTTACTGACAGGAGCATTGGCCATAAAGAAACCAGTACCAGTCATCTCGTTATCAGTGGTAAAGCCCAGAATATCATTATAAGTTTTGCCTGTTAAATCTGTCGTACCACCCTGAAGCAATTTTCCATCACTTGCTGTAAGGATACTATTGTCATTCAAAATGACAAGTGCATAAACTTTTGTAGCAGTTATTGAGTTAATCCGGGTAACAACACTATATGTAGAAGTGATGTTATCATTATCTTTATCTAAATCTGTACCGGTAAGATCCAAGTTGTAAGCAGCAAGCAATTTATAATTGCCTTCAGAAGTCTTACCTGTAGCATCGAACAAAGCCAAGATACCATTCTTTACCTCATACTCTGATGCTTCACCATCATCGTATTTATCATTAACAGCACGAGAAGTGTTGCCAGAACGTGTAGGAAGATTAACAGAAACAGACATAAATCCATTTCCGTCCTTGTTAAAACTTGGGTTATTACCACCTGCCAAGTCATCACTACTTGAACAAGAACCGAGCATCAGACCTGCCAATACTGCGGAAAACAATAACGATTTTTTCATACTTGATATAATTTGATAATTTATTATTAATTCTATATTTACACAATCAATATTTTGCTTTTTCTAAATTTAGTATATAGCACTTGCTTTTAGAGGTTTTCGAGATTCTCCTGAGCAGCCTTGACACCTGCCTTGGCTGCCAAGCCGAAGTAATGGCGAGCCTGCTGGTCATTTCCCTTCAATGCCTCGTATACACCACGGGCATTCTGAGCCGCAGGACTGTTGCCAGCCTTGTCAAGATAAGCCTTGGCACCATCGGCATCACCGGCATTCAAGCGGGTATTGGCAGCATTGAGATTGGCTGTTTCGTTCTCTGGGAACATGCGGACGGCAATCTCCATCACGTCGTTAAACTCCTTGCTGCCAGGCTCATAGGTCTGAGCCACCAGGAACATCTCTTCCTGACTGAGCTGCTGTGGCTTGGTCTTGATAATCTCCTTTGCCTCAGCCACATCGAATGGCTTAACCTTATAAGTAATACGGTAGTCGGAATGGCGGAGGGCAGGATACCAGGTATCAAGCATGAAGCGATATTCTGACGGATACAGCTTCTTGATTTTCTGCTCACGGGCATCCGGATCCATCTTCTCATCATTGGCGATTGCCAGAATCTCTGCCTTATGCTCCAGGTTACTATCCTTGAGATAGTTGCGGAGACCATCCCAATCCTCTGCCGTAGAAGAAACGGTGAAGAGCTTGGTTGGCAGGGCTACCATGCGGCGAACATAATCGGTAAGGGTCTTGGCACGGTTCTTTGCCAGATAGTCATTATGACTGTAAGGACTCTCAGGAGAAGCATAACCATGAATGTTGATTCCGCTCACCTCCAGGTTCTTATCATCTTTCAGGGCATTGATGGTTCTTACGATGCTGTCCAACTGAGCCGGATTGCGACGGTAGTCGGCATGAAGCTCTATCTTGTTGACAGGGAAGTCGATATAAGCACGCTTATCGAGATGACGAACCTTGATTGCCTCTACGGCAGGACGTACGAAGACAGCCAGTGGCTGACGGCGATGGCGGAGATGGAAATCATTTCCCTCCTCCAGGTTGCCACATCCACAAAGATCTTCATGCATATTGAGATCGTAGTTCTTCATGACTCCCGCCACAGGAATGGAAGCGGTATACTTAAGGGTCTGTGCCTGCTTGTTGTTACGGCGAACCACCATCGCCTTTGGCGAAAGGTTCAGATGTTTGTTCCCTACCCCACGTTCATACATAATCTGCTGGCGTTTTCCGTTGATGACAATCTCAGGCAACTTATATTCCAACTTCTGACTCTTGAAGATAGGAGTATATACCAGCTGGGTATTGGTAGGAAGGTTAAGCGAATCGAGGTTGAGATCCATCGATACCGTCAAAGCGTTATTTTGCTGCGCCACCTGCACATTGCTAACCTGAATTTTGTTGGCAGCCAGCTTTACTTCATGACAGTTCTGTGCCATAACAGTTGCAGGAGCCATCAAGAAGGCTGCATATAATAAATAGGTGGTATTTCTTGAAAGTTTCATGATTACTAATGTTAAAGAGGTTTATAGCATGTAAATGAGGGAAAGGGCTGCCTTGGTAGGACCCACGTAGTTGTCGTGGGAAGATTTCACCTTCTCACCACAGTTGCCACACTTGAACTTGTCGTACTGGATGTAGTCGTAGCCGAGACCGATAGATGTTTCCAGGTTCCAATGCTTGGAAAGTGGCCACTGATAGCCGGCGGTAATGCCACCACCTACGTACCATCCCTCGTAGCGATGGTCGCGCAAGTCCTTGAACATACCGAAAGGCAGTTTGACGCCTCCGGCATTGAACTGTCCACCCATGGCATGAGCACCGAGGAACCAGCCATTGAAGTTCTGACAGAACCAATAACGGTATTCCGGCATCACGAGCCAGTGGCGGAGACTGGACTGGTCGCCTCCCGACTGCTTCCAAGGGTTGAAGCCGACGAATACCTGTGCGGTATGCTTCTTGCCTACTGCAGTTTCTAATCCGATATTGGGTGTTGTTGTAGCCCAATACAGCAAATTGCTCTTTACCCCAATGTTCTGCGAAAAGCCGTTCATCGAGATCAACATCAGTAGCATGGTAGCTAAAGACATTTTCATCACCATCGTTTTGCACATAATTAATAATGGTTTTAATATGTAATTTCGGTTTATATATTTTTGTTAGTATATCTAGTTCTATTTTGAGTATACAAGTGGTTGTAACTCTACTTCATCTGGGTATACTTTTACTTATCACTTACTTGGTATACTTTGCTTGTTTTTAAGTTTAGCATATCATTTTTGACGCTGCAAATATATAAAGAAATTGCGAAATGGGGGGGGGTAATTTTGTTAATTTATGTGAAGTACAACATTTCATACTAAAAAATCCACCATTTGGTAACATTTTGTATCCTTAGAAGGCGACAATTTTAATATTTATTGTTCTTTTAGGGCGTAAAGCAACTTATATTAACGAAAAGCCCTAGTATCGCATTTGGCGACACTAGGGACTCTATGGAGTTTGAATAAAATAGCAGAGATTAGAAGGTGTACTTCAAACCTACCTGACCACGCCAGCGACTGTAGTAATCGCTATAGCTCTTGTAGGCATAGGCACCGGTGAACTGATAGACACCATTGCCCTGATAGTTGACTGGTGAATAATAGGTACCGAAGCCGTCACCATAGGTATGACCCCAGTCCTTGTTCAGGAGGTTACCCACATTGAGGATATCGAAGGTCAGCTCGATGGAATTGATCTGACCAGCCACCTTGAAGTTGAACTTCTGACCGAAGTGAACATCGAAGTGATGCTCGAAAGCCAGATTGTCAGCATAACGCTCGTAGTATTCTCCACGGTGCTTGCTGAGGTAAGAATCCTCTGCAATCCACTTCTTCAGCATCTCGCGCTGCATTTCCTCAGTAAGCTTATCACCATGATTGTCGCCAAACATACGGTTGGTGAAGGTATTCTTGTTGTACTTGGTCTCCTCGAAGCGCATCTTGTCAATCTGTGCATCAGTTGGGATGTAGAACAGGTCATTACCCTTAGATCCGTCTTCGTTTACGTCTCCATAATAATAATAGGTATAAGGAGAACCGCTCTTACCCTGGTAGATGACACCGAGAGTGGTCTGCCACTGCTTCTGATGACCGTACTTAATGTGGTAGTAAGCAGAAGCCTGGATGCGATGAGGCACATTGTAGGCAGAGTTGCCCACCTCCAGATCGTTGCAGTCACGATGAGTATATTGATAGGTCCAGTTACTCTTTGCTACAGAAGAACCACCGTTGGCAGCACTGCGTGAACGGGTCCAGGTATAGCTTGCCATCAAGTCGAGACCGAAGTTGAAATGCTTCTCAGCCTTCAGAGAGAGGTTGACGGTATAACCCTTGGATGTATTGCCGAGGGCATAGACACCGGCGATAGGAGTACCCTTCACCACACTCTGATAGAGCGGACGGTTGTCCCACTCATATCCGTACTTCTGGGAGAAGGTCTGACCACTCTGCTCCTGAGCGAGGTTCTTATAGAGGATATCGTTCAATGTCTTGGAGTAGATAGCCTCAGCAGTCCAGTCGATACCCAAAGCCTCGAAATCGAAACCGAGGTTGAGACGGAGATTCTGGGCAAACTTGAAGTTCTTGCCGCATACAGCCACATCCTGGCTACCGGCACTCGCCTTCATCTTATCGGCATTGGCATTCTGCTTGTTAGGATCGAGAATCAGTTCCAATCCCTTGGTAGAAGAGTTGTTGCTGTCGTAAGAAGAGAGCTGCAGACCGGTACCAGAGAAGTTGTTGCTAACCCAAACGAATGGAATTCTACCGGTGAAGACGCCCGCACCACCACGGAGGATGAACTTACGGTCGCTGTTGATATCCCAGCGGAAGCCTACACGAGGAGAGAGCATTGGCGAGAAGCTGAGCTTGTTGTTGGTCTTCAAACCCCACCCCATCTTCTCTGACAAGGCGTTGAACTCCGGATTCTCCACTGGAGTATCGAAGAATACAGGAATATCCAGACGTAGACCGTAGGTCAGAGTGAAGTTGTTACTGGCATTCCACTTATCCTGCGCATAGAAACCGAACTGACCGGAAGAGAATTCCGACGCCCAGTTAGGATCGCCGGTCACATCGGTGTTAGCCTGACCGTAACGGTACTGGTTGATGTAAGCCTTGTTAGGGTCCAGCTGTCCAGCCATGTAGTCATCGTAATAAGCCTTGAAGTTGTCGTATCCCTTGAAGGTATAGGAGCCGAACTTATCCGAGATGAACATATTCTTGAAATGGTAGAACTCGTTGTGGGTACCGAAGATGAAGGTATGGTTGCCACGGAGCCAAGTCAGGTTGTCCTCAATGGTCCAGATGTCCTGGTTCAGGTAGTTAGCCTGGGAGTTTCGCTCAGTACCGATGTTGACAGTACCGCTACCAACGCCCGTGATGGAAATCATCGGTAGATGAGCCTTGATGTCACGGCTATCGCGCACTCTGACGAAGCTGACACGTGCCTCATTGCTCACACTTGGAGAGAATCGGCTCTGAAGCTCAGCGATGAAGGAGTTGGTATTGCTCTTGAACGGATAGCTGTAACCGTATGAGTTCAAGCTGCTGGCACTGCCGCCACCACTCAACTGCTCAGCCTTGACCAGGCTCCAGCGGATGGCAAACTTATTGAACTCGTTGATGTTCCAGTCGAGTTTCAATCCAGCCTTATCGCTCTTGGTGTAGATATCCTGATTGCTGTAGTAATCGTTGAAGTTGACACCCTGCTTCTCAGCTATCTTCTGGAGCATACTCAGAATATCCTTAGCCTGCTCGGTATTCACCTTGGAATTGCCGGAGTCTACACCATAGAGATTAGGATATTCCTTGTTGGTGCGCTCATAGTTGGCGAAGAAGAAGAGCTTGTTCTTGATGATTGGTCCTCCGAGAGTGACACCCATGTTATACTGAGTCTGCTTCTGATACTTTGGCGCATAACCCGTGCCATCGAGGTAAGGATACTTGGTACCGATGAGGTCCTGGTTGTAGCCATAGTAGTAAGCCGAACCGTGGAACTGGTTGGTACCGCTCTTGGTGATGGCGTTAATGGCACCTCCGGTGAATCCGCTCTGGCGCACATCGAAAGGAGCCACGGAAACCTGAATCTGCTCGATGGTCTCCATAGAAACCGGCTGAGCACCAGCCTGACCACCGTTGTTACCGCTGGATGCCAGACCGAAGACGTCGTTGTTTGCCGCACCATCAATCATGAAGTTGTTGTATCGGTTGTTGACACCAGCGAACGACATATTGCCGGAATTGGTAACGGTGAGCTGTGGGTTCAATCGAGCCACGTCAGCGATACCGTGGGTGATGCTAGGCATGTTGTTGATCTGCTCTGCCGTCATACTGGTAGCAGCACCTGTACGGGAAGCAGCGAGCCCCGCCTTACCGGAAACCACCACTTCCTGGAGCTGGTGGGCATCCTCCTGGAGCGAGCAGGAGATATTCTCTGTTTCACCGAGGCTCAGGTTGAGGTTTTTGATCACCTTGTCCTTGTAGCCGATATAAGAGATGTCTACCTTGTAAGGACCGCCAGGTCGCATACCCTGGATGGTATATCGTCCATCGATATTAGTAACGGCACGATATACGGTACCGGAAGGTTGGTGAGTAGCAGTAACAGTAGCTCCGATGACATTTTCGCCATCAGAAGTAATCTTACCGCTGATTCCAGAGGTAGTAATCTGTGCCATGGCAGCGTTCACCGTCAGGATGAACAAAGCCAGAAGTAAATGCAATCTTTTCAGCATATTTCTTTAGATTATTTCGTTAATAATTTAGGTTTCACCCCGCCAATAGGCAAGTTTTTCACCCATTTTATACAATATGGTGCAAATATAGCTAAAATATTTGAAATAACAAGAAATTAGCGTGAGAAAAACGTGTTACAAATAAAAAATATCAGTAAGTATGGAGAAAAGGGACAAAAAGAAAGCGCCCTGAAAGCAAAAGCATTCTATATACAATGCTTTCCCTTTCAGGGCGCTTATTTATAATTCGTATTCTAAATCTCTATTAGTTGAAGATGTAACGGATAGAGAACTGGATAGAATAGGTAGAGTTGAAGCTTGTCAAGTTAGTGTATGTCTTTGACAATACTTCCTTACCGTTCTTCTGGAACTGGAATGAACCAGCAGCACCATTCTTACCAGCAGTATACTTCAACAAGTTGGTGTTGTTAACTGTCTTGTAGAGACCCCAGCTGTTGTTCAGCAGGTTAGCGAGGTTCTTGATGTCAACACCAAACTGGAGAGTGTTCTTCTGACCAGCTACGTTGAGGTAGAAGTTCTGGTTGAACTTGAAGTCCAACTGATGATGCCAAGGCATTACAGCACCACCGCGCTCAGCATACTCACCCTTGTGATTTTTCAGATAATCATCCTGGTTGATGTAAGCCCAGAAGTCATCCTTCTGCTGCTCAGCAGTATATTTACCATTGTCCTTGAAGTTCCACTTATCCAAAGCCTCGCGAGAAGCCGGGATGTAAACCAAACCGTTAGAACCGTAGTCGTTAACTACATTGCCAGTCAACTGGTAAGTGTAACGTGTGCAGCTGTAACCATCAGCATAACCCATGTTCATACCCTCGTAAATCAAACCAACCTCAGAACCGAAGTTCTTGCCGTAGTCCTTCTTGTAAGAAGCAGAGATGAGCAAGCGGTTAGGAGCTACGTATGTACCATAACCCAACTCCATATCGTTGTTACCGTTTACAGAGTAACGGTTGTTGTAGTATGCAGAAGAAACCTGGTCGCCCACACCATCACCGTAAGACTTAGCCTTAGAGTAGGTGTAAGAAGCAGAGAGGTTCAAACCGAATGCAAACTTCTTAGCCAAAGATGCAGTGATTGAGTAGTAGTATGCCTTATGACCAGCATTGGTAATCATGTAAGGGTTGATGGAAGAGTTGCGTGAATACCACTTACGCTTGTCACCAGGAGCCAGCTCTGTGTATGACTTACCATCCCAGTAGCGGTCGAGGTTGATGACAGTAGCAGGATTGAACTCACGGCTATAGATACCCTCCAAAGAGAAGTCGATATCGTATGGCAACTTGGCATCCAAAGCCAAAGAAGTCTTCCATGTAGCGTTCATCTTCAAGTCCTTGTCGATGATGGTAGGAGTAGAAGGCGCAGCTGCATCCTCACGGTTCACAGCCAAGCCCTGCTGCTTCAATACATTTACCTGCTCATCACGGCTAGCATAGAACTTATCCATCAAATACTTAGCACCCTTGTCGGATGGAGTATTATAATAATAGGTGTACTGACCGCAACCAGCGTTACCTACTGCAGATACGAGCCATACGAATGGCAGACGACCGATGAAGTAACCTGTACCACCACGGAGAACCAACTTGTGGTTGCCGAGGATATCCCAGTTGAAACCTACACGAGGAGAAACTGTCAATGGAGCATCAGGGAGCTGATCGGTAGAATACTGAGACTCAACGCCAGCATCGTTCTTCCACTTCATGGCAGCGAAAGCCTTGTTGTAGTTGTTCTCCAACTCTGGGTAGATAGGCAACTCGAAACGCAAACCAGCTGTCAGGCGGAAACGGTCAGAGAAGTTAACCTGATCCTGAACGTAAGCAGAGAACTGGTTGTACTTCATGGTAGCCTTGAACTGGCCAGAACCGTCCATTGGGAAGGTAACGCCATAGCTTCTAGGAGCCTTGCCGTTCATGAAGTCGTCCATAGACTCGAATACATAGTAACCGGCAGAAGCAGCACCGAAGCCGTTGGTAGCCTTGTTGGTCTCGAACTGGAGACCAGCGGTGAAGTTCTGGATACCCATAGACCATGTAGCCTCATCAGTAGCAACGAAAGTCTTCACCTGACGGAGGTTACCCTCAGTAAATGGATCAGGACCGAATCCCATGTAATAAGAACCATTCTTCAGAATATCTACAGTTGGGAATAAACCACCTACATAAGTACGTGGCTCATCCTGATAAGAGTAAGTAGCACGGAGAACATTGTTTACACCACCCCACTTAGAGTTCCACTCAGCAGCGAAAGAGGTAAAGTTCTTCTCCTGATAGTAGCGTGCACTCTCGAAGTAGAGACCAGCGTTAGCTGTACGACCAGACTGAGACTTACCACCAGTAGCATCCTCACCACCAGGATAGATGACAGTATGCTTGAATGGAGTTGTAGAGCTTGATGGAGCTGAAGAATCCTTGTCGTGACTCTTAGAGAAACGGATGTTCAACTTGTTGTTCTCGTTGATGTTCCAGTCGATACGAGCCAGGAACTTGTATGATGGAGTATCGAGAGAGTATCCCTGATAACGACCTGGGTTGTAACCATAGTTCTTGCTGAGGAAGCTGAGCATATTGTCCATATCGCTCTGCAATGGGCGGTGAACGGTACCAGATGATGGAGACCACTTATCGCTTTCGCTGAGACGAGCTGTACCAGAAGGACCAGCAGAGATATTGCTCTGATATTCACCGTTGGCGAAGAAGAACAACTTATCCTTGATGATAGGACCACCGAAGCTGGCACCCCATGTAGTAGCATGAGACTGGAGGCGGTTCAACTCGTAATCGCTTACCTTGTTACCACGCAAGTGAGAGTTGGTAGTGTACATATAAGCTGTACCCTTGAAATCATTGGTACCGCTCTTGGTTACGGCGCTAATAGCACCACCTGTAAATCCACTCAAACGAACATCGTAAGGAGAAGAAGATACAGAAATCTGATCCAAAGCATCGAGAGAGATTGGAGATCCGTTGCCAGGGAGGTTACCACCAATACCGAAGGCGTTGTTGAACGCAGCACCATCGACAGTAACGTAAGACTGACGGTAGTTACCACCACCAACAGAGAAACCGCTACCTACATTGGCACCCTGAGGAGTCAACTTCAAGAGGTCGTTCATGCTACGTGATACGGTAGGAACTGCCTCAATCTGGTCGGCATTGATACTTGTTGTAGCACCAGCGCGGTCTGTGCGCATGTTGTTGTTGCGATCAGCAGTAACGACAACATCCTGCAACATCTCTGCGTTTTCAGAGAGACTTTCGTTCAGAATGGTGTTCTGACCGAGAGAGAGATTAAAATTCTTAACTTCCTTAGTCTTGTAACCTACATAAGAAACTTCCAAGACATAAGGACCACCTGGGCGCATACCCTGAATAGAATAACGACCATCAATGTTGGTCACTGCGCGATAGACTGTACCAGAAGGTTGGTGAACAGCCTTGATAGTTGCACCAATGATGTCCTCACCATTGGCAGTCACTTTACCACTAATGCCAGATGTAGTAATCTGCGCCATAGCGGTTGAAACCATAAAGGCCAGCAAAGCCACTAATAAATGCAATCTTTTCTGCATACCTTTTTTTATAAAATTAATTAATAATACGGGGGAATAGCCCCCAAATATCTATTACGGGTGCAAAATTAAACAAAAAATTCGATATAAGTGTTACAACTGCATGAAAAATTGTGTTTTATAACATAAAAAAAATCTGCGTTAAGGAAATAACGCAGATTTTCTTTAAATTATTATTTATAACGGGGGTTTGGTTATAATTTTTCGAGGGGCTCGAGGCGGAGGGCTGCCTCGGGGGACTGACCTTCTATACCAGGCGATGGAATCGCCTGGAACGGGGGCTAGGCTCCCTGAGGAGGACCTGAAGAGGACCTGAGGAGGGGCGGGCTGCCCCTACTCCTTTCTCTGCCAGATGCTCATCACCTTGCGACGGATGGCGAGGATGTTCAGGATAGAGACTATCAGGAACAAAAGCATGCCTAAGCAGACGGCTGGGAGCATGGTGCCTTCTTCGATGTCAGGGAAGATGGCCTCGATAAACTCCATGTAGTAGCCACGGACGAAGAAGAGGATGACCCAGGCAATGATGAGCACCACCAGGTTGAGCGACATGGTGAGCACCTGATATGGCTTCGCCACATTGGCAGGACTATAGCCTATCAACAGCAGGTTCTCCAACTTAGATGAGTTCTTCTGTACCAAGAGGTAGATGCTGAGCATCAGAATATAGAAACTCAGGATGGAAATGACCAGTCCGATAATCATTACCATGGATACCATCATGCGAAGGAAATAGGTGGTCTTCTCGGCATCAAGCTTGTCGGTTTCCACCTCATATCCGTTATCATCCAGGTATTTGGTGATGTTCTCGTCTCCCGGATTGCCTACCTCTACGATGAGGCGGTTAGGATCGCTCTTCTGGTTTGGAGCAAACTCCTGGTTACTCCAGTCCATAAATGCCTGTGGCACGAGGATGGTGTTGAGACGGGAAGAGAATCCGATGACCTTTCCCTTGAACTGCTCCTTCTTGCCGGCTGCCTGAATCTGGATATTGAAATCGATCATTCCCATCAGTCCATCGCTGATTTTCGGGAGCGAATGACTCTGGGCGAATCCGAAGTTATACATATTAATATAGGTACGCGGGAGGATGATTGGCACTTCCTTGGCTCCTGGCGTATACTTCCAGTCCTTGAGCGGCACATCGACAAAGCCGTCGGGCACACTCTCAAAGAAGAGTTCGCTGTTCAGTACATTCACGCCGTTGACGCCCATCTGGGCATCTACCTTATATTCCGTAGAGGTGAACTTTTCCACCTTCTTCACGAACTTCTGGTCTCTGACATCATCTATCTCAGCACCCGTGAAGGTATTGGAGCGGCCGCTGATGGTATTTCCCATACCTATCTTCTTGCTCATGATGAGATAGTCGGCTTTCATGAAACTGTCTTCCTGTGTGAAGACAGGCAGCACGTCCTTGTAAAACTGGAAGCCGAAAAGGACGATGAGCATACCGAAGAGATTGGCAAAGGCGAAACCTGCAAACTGCGGTATGCTGATATGCTGACGAAGTAATTTCCAAACGAGATTCATTTTTTTAATGTTAAGTGTTGAATGTTAAATGTTGAATTACAACTTAAATGTATGCTCGTAAGGCAAGTCCATGTGCTTACCTATACTGGTAACGATGACACCAGCCCCCTGCTCCTTGGCTTCCGCCATCATGATTTCTGCCATGATACGGGAGTTGTTGTCGTCGAGGTGACTGATAGGTTCATCGGCAAGGATGAAGTCGAAAGGCTGGCATAGAGCTCGCATCATCGCCACACGCTGCTGCTGTCCGAACGACATTCTTCCAATCTTTGCATCCACCTTGTCGGCAATACCGAGCATATCAAACCATTCCAAGATCTGTTCACGGCTTTTGAATCCGGTAATCTTGTTTTTGATTTCTACGTTCTCCAGGGCAGTAAGCTCCGGGAAGAGACGAAGTTCCTGAAAGAGGTGGCTGATATGACGCTTTCTCATTTCCACCCAATCCTTTACCTTATAATTAGCGGTAACATCCTTGTCGAACATCACGCTTCCGCTGTAGTCGTGACGATAGCCGAGCACATAGCTGCAGAAAGTACTCTTTCCGCTGCCACTCTCTGCCTCGATAAGATAAAGATGCCCTTTCTCGAAGGTGACATCCTGCTTCCATATCTCCGAATCCAGGTCATTGCGCTGGGCGAAGACCTGTGGGAGAACGGAATGAAGCTGAATCTTTTCCACGTTATATTATTTAATGTATAATTATTAATGTTTAATTGCAGGAACAACCTTACATTTAAAGCCTTTTTGCCCTTTAACCTTTAAAATTAGGACGGGGGACCTAGCGATGGAATCGCTAGGAACGGGGGCGCAAGGGGGGCAAGGGGGCAAGAGGGGGGGGCAAGGTTCTTTTTAGCTTTTTGCCCTTTTAGCTTTTACTCTTTTTACCCTTTTAGCTTTTACTTTTTTTACCCTTTTTGCCTTTACTCTTTTTACCCTTTTTGCCTTTTACTTCAAGGTATAGACCACGGAAGTAAGGTTGCCGAATACTGGAGACAGCAGACCGGTTACGGTAGAGATGGCATCGTCCTTGCCCGAACCGTTGCCGTCGGAACTCTTGGCGAGATTGATGACCATCGCCAGCTTCTGACCCACGATGAGCTTCTGAATCTTGGCATCTATCGGATGATTGCTTGGCTTCACGGCATACTGGGCAGTGAGTTCATCGCTTCCGCTGTAGAACTGCTTGTCATCGGTTACGCCGAAATAGAAAGAAGTCTTGCCGTCGGTATAGAAGTAAGCATTCTTAGCCCAGTTGGCAATTTTGGCACCCGGAGGACATGATTTCTTCCAGTAATCCACATCGCCCAACCACTTGCTGTGAGCCAGTTTAGCCGCCATCATGATCTTGAGGTCGGCATCGCCCAAGGTTGGCATCACGATGGTCATATCTCCATCCACACTACGTATGATATTGTCCATATCTACCGCCTGATTAATACCCATGAGGAGGGTCTGCAGACTGCTGTTGCTCTGCATCATAGGCAGGAACTGCTCGCCCTTTACGTTCATGAAGATGCCAGCCAGAGCATCTCCCGGCATCGACTTGATGTAGGCTCCCTTGATAGGACGATAGGTTTGAGCCGCCTTCTTCAAGGCAGCGTCAATGGTTTTATTGAAAGAGAAAGTTTCTCCGTGAATCTGCAAGATACCGTCCTTGACGTTCATCTCGGCAGCAATCACCACCTGGGAAGGGTCGGTATCCTTAGGTGCACCGAGGGTGAACGGAGCGATGAACTTTTCCGGCAAAGCCTGAGCCTGAGCCACCATCGCCATTGGAGACGTGATGGTCTGCAAGCGCTCGAACAAAGGAGAAACGGTGATGCCCTCCTCCTCTTCAGCCTTGAGATATCTTACCATCTGCTGCTGGAGCTGAGCCTGTGCATCAGCCACTACCGGTCCCATGACGAGGAGCGCCTGGTCAGAAAAGCCCACAAGCCATGAGTCCTTCAAGACGGCGAAATGGAAGCCCTTGCGTTCCTTTACTTCGGATGCGATATGCTGCTTGGCAAGCGAAGCGAGCCAGTCTTCCACATCACTCTCGCTGCTGACCTTGGCACAGAGCCCGAGGTTTCCGTCAGCACTCTCGAAGAGATACATTTTTTCTGTAATGTCGATACCACACTTGTCTACATCCTCTACATGAAGGAGTGATTTGAGCATGCCCGCCTTGTCTTCCGCATGAATATCGGAAGCCATCTGCTGCATATCCACCGAAATAAGTGCAGTACTTTTCTTAGGAATGGCATTGAGATAGTCGCTGCCAGAACATGATGCGAGCATCCCGACAAGGCATGCCAAGCACATCATAACCAAATTCTTATACAATCTTTTCATCTCATTTAGATAAATATTTTAAAGCTTTTGCCCTTACAGGGCGCATTGCTGTTGCTTAATTAAACCCAGGGCGTGCCCTGGGCTAGGAGCTTCTGCCCTTTACCTTTCCCTTCGGCCGGTGACCGTTGGTTCAGGGCGTATTGGATCAAACTGGCTATAATCTCCTTGCGATATGCGCCATGTGAACCGCTACAAGGCCGGCGGTTTCGGTACGGAGGCGGCTGGTGCCCAGGGATACGCTCTCGTAGCCGTTCTCCAGGGCAAGGCGAACCTCATCGATGGAGAAATCGCCCTCCGGACCTACCAATACAGTAATATCAGCATCGGATGCAACGGGAGCATCTCCATCCTGGATACAGGAAATCTCGGTAAAGAAGTCTTTCTTCTCTACCTCTTCGTAGCAATGGCAGATAAACTTTCTGCCGGAACGAGGGGTCTGGATAAACTCCTTGAAGCTGACCAGCTCGTTCACTACCGGCTTCCACGCCTTATGACTCTGCTTGACGGCAGAAATCACAATCTTGTCTATTCTTGGCGTCTTCACCACCTTGCGCTCAGAAAACTGGCAGTTGAGGAACGAGAGTTCATCAAAACCTATTTCCGTAGCTTTCTCAGCCATCCATTCGATGCGCTCCATCATCTTGGTTGGCGCAATAGCCAGATGGATATGACCCTTCCAGGCACGCTGCTGCGGCATCTCTTCCTTGATTTCATAGAGACATCGCTTGTTGGATGCAGCAGTAACCTCAGCACGGAAAAAGGAGCCTTCGCCATCCATGAGGAAGATCTCGTCCCCACCCTTCAGTCGCAGAACGCGCAGGGCATGGGTAGCTTCCTCGGCAGGCAGTTCCACCTGATTAGCCGCATCCGGCACATAGAAATATCTAACTTCCTTCATTATTTGTTCGCATTTTTCGCCTTTTCCTCACGGCGCTTGATTTCATCACGGATATAAGAAGCATCTTCATACTTCTCATCATCTACTGCTCTCTGCAAAGCCAGTTCCAGCAGTCGGTCTGGCAGGGTAAGGATAGGAATTGCCACACGCTGCATCCCTCCTTCGTAAGGAGTGGAGAAGTTCTTGATTACCTCCTCAGATGTCAGGATTTCATACCCGTTCATCAAGGAAAGCAGGATAGCATCTTCTATCTGGAGCAGGTAAGACTGGTCGGTGTCAACATTCACCAGCTTCGTCTTCAGTCCCACTCCCTTGATGCCCAAGACCTCAATCTCATAACGAGCAGCGTCGTCTTCCTTGAGAACCTTCGCCAGCACATCAACGGCACCTATTCTCTCTTCATCCTTGTGCTGCTCATACTCCTTGATTTTCATCGCCACCTCCGGAATGGTGAGAATGGTAAGCACGCGGGTTTCTTCCTCATTGGTGAGGGCAATGACCCCGGCATCTACCGACTCAGCTATTGCAAAAGATCCTTTATAAACTAACTTTACCATTTATTTTGTCTCCTTCTTAGGTCTGAACAAGATGGCGAAGGCAACTCCGACCAAAAGAGCATAACCTGCGAAGATAAACCAGCAGGTCTGCCAATCGCCCATTAAATACCCATTTTCCCAATGACAGTAATGATTGATTACCTGTCCGGCAAGGATGGTACCGATAGATGCACCCAAACCATTCGTCATCAGCATAAACAATCCCTGTGCCGAAGCTCTCACCTTAGGTTCGCACTTCTGGTCTACGAACAGACCACCCGACACATTGAAGAAATCGAAAGCCACACCGTATACGAGGCATGAGAGAATGAAGAGAACAACGCCAGGGAACGCCGGATTGCCCATTCCGAAGAAGCCGAAACGGAACACCCATGCAAACATGGCGATGAGCATCACGATCTTGATGCCATAACGCTTGAGGAAGTATGGAATCAGGAGGATGCAGAGCGCCTCAGCAATCTGAGAGATGGATACCAGAAGCGTAGCATTATTGGCTGCAAAGGTATCCAACATGGCAGGATCGCCCTTGAAACTGGTGATGAACGGTGTAGCATAACCGTTGGTCACCTGCAGGCTCATACCGAGCAGGCAGGAGAAGATAAAGAACAGCGCCATCTCGCGGCTCTTGAAGAGCTTGAAGGCATCGAAGCCCCATGTTTCCACCCAGCTGCGCGCCTGCTTCTTCACCAGCTGGCACTGTGGCAAGCCGAAGCAGTAGAGGAAGAGTACGATACTCAGGATTCCCGATACGAGGAACTGGAGATGGGTATACTGGAACTTGTTGGCATTCTCGGAGAAGAGGAACAGGAAGGTTCCGTTGTCCCAGGTGGCACAGTTGACAATCCACATCGTGACGATGAAGCCTACGGTTCCAAAAACACGGATAGGCGGGAAGTCCTTGATGGTATCCCGTCCATGATTCTTCAGAATGGTGAAAGCTGCGGTATTGGAAAGCGCCAGCGTTGGCATGTAGAACGCCACGCTGAAGGTATAGATAGCCATGAATACCGCCTCGTTAGGAGTGGCACTCGCCTGTCCCATCAGGAAAAGTCCTATCATCGACAGACCAGCCAGCAGATGACAGTATCCCAGAAGGCGTTGTGGCTGGATATATTTATCCGCTACAATACCCATCAAGGTAGGCATGAAGATGGAGACTATACCCTGAATGGTATAGAACCAGGAGATTTCAGCACCCATTCCGGCCTTGCCGAGATAATTGCCCATAGATGTGAGATAAGCTCCCCAAACAGCGAACTCCAAGAAGTTCATTATCGATAATCGTACTTTCAGATTCATTTTCTTTTTCTAATTTCTATTGGTATTAAGATTCGACTGTAACTGCGCTGAATGCAACCGTTTTCGGTATTGTTTCCCGCAGTTTATAGTGTGCAAAGATACATATTTTATCGAAAAGAGCGTAATTTTTTGCAGATTATCCGCCGGAAAGCTAGTTTATTTAACAAATAATGTGTAATTTTGCAGCCAAAAACAAAGAATCAATAGAAAATGTTATTAAAGTTTTTCCTTACGTGTAACAAGATTGGTGCCTTCACGCTGGGTGGAGGCTACGCCATGATTCCTATCATGGAGAGAGAATTCGTGGATAAGAACCAATGGATGAACAAGGAGGAATTCATGGACATCATGGTGGTGGCCCAGGCTACTCCGGGCATCTTTGCCATCGATATGGCGAGCCATATCGGCTATAAGCTGAAGGGCGTATGGGGCGGCATCGTGGGTGCCATCGGCATTGCGCTTCCTTCCATCATCGCCATCCTCATCATCGCCATGTTCTTCCAGCAGTTCAAGGACAATTACTGGGTGGCTAAGTTCTTTGCGGGTGTTCGTCCGGCTGTGGTAGCGCTGATTGCAGCTCCCTGCTTCAAGATGGCTAAGACGGCCAGCATCAACCGCTACAACATCTGGATTCCCTTCGTCTGCTGTGCGCTGATTGCTGTTTTCGGCATCTCGCCTATCTATATCATCATTGCGGCCGGCGTGCTTGGCTGGCTTTATGGAAAGGTAAAAAAGTAAAAAGGGTTCTGGCTGGGGAGTGAATCCTTTTCTGGGGAGGGAATCCTTTTCTGGGGAGGGAATCCGATGGAATCGGATTCAACGGAGGCTCAGAGGGGACATCATTCCAAGGTTCAACGCTCAAAGTTCAAAGTTCAAAGTTCAAAGTTATGTTGTTTCTGAAATTATTTCTTATATTTACCAAGATTGGTACATTTAATTTTGGTGGTGGATATGCGATGCTTTCGCTCATCCACAACGAGACGGTGGTGAAGAACCACTGGCTCTCTAATGCTGAGTTTACGGATATTGTGGCTATCAGCCAGTCTACTCCGGGTCCTATCGGCATCAACTGCGCCACCTACGTGGGTTATACCGCCTGTCTTCACGATGGTTACCCGGTCTGGGCAGCGTGGTTGGGCTCTGTCCTGGCTTCGCTATCCATCATGTGGCTTCCCTTCATCATCATGATTCTCATCAGCCGCTATCTGATAACGCATAAGGATTCCAAGATAGTGAAGGATGCCTTTGCGGGTCTCCGTCCTGCCATCATCGGTCTGATAGCTGCAGCAGCGGTTCTGTTGATGAATAAGGAGAATTTCGGTTCACCACACGACAACCCATTTGCTTTCGGAGTAAGTGTAGCGCTGTTCATCGGTGCTTTCTACTTTACAAAGGTAAAGAAGACCAACCCGATATTGCTGCTTTTCATCTGTGGCATCATCGGATTATTCATCTTCTAAAGCCTTGCGGTCCTTAAGAGCAAAAAGCCTTTCCCATAGGCACAAAAAAAAATTGATTGTCTCACGACAACCAATCTTTTATTAACCTTAATAATCTAATACCATGAAAAACACGTTGCAAAATTACTAATTTTATTGCAACAATAGGTATAAGATATGGAAAAACTTTCTGTTTTTAACTCTCCTTAAAAGATTTTCCGCTCCAATTAAATTTTCTTTGCAATTTAATTGCGTTCACGAGTTTCTTGTCTTCTGTAGAGAGAAGGGGTAAAGAAAGGCGGACCACCACTGCATTTTCATGCTGCAGCAGCAAGGCGCTCACCATTCTCGGTTCAATCATCGCCTTCAACTCCTCAAAGCGTGATTCGCTCATCGTATCCGGTTTCTGAACCAGACTACCTGCCAGTTCCCCGATGCTCTTGCCATCGAAAAGACGACTTGCATCCAGGGCTTTCCAATCCTGGGTGAAAAGATGCAGTTCGCTCTCCTTCTCCGGTCCGGCGAAGGTCTTGACAACGCAGAGCACAGAGTCGCCCTGCTCCATCGGCAATTTCTTCATCTGAAGAGTAGAAGCCGAGCTCAAACGTATCTGCACGAAATCCTGGGCAAGCGTATCCATCACGCTCGCCTCCCCCAGCAGGTTCTTCACCTCAGCCTTCACTCCCATCTCCTGCAACTCAGCAAATTCCAGTCGCAGGTTACTGTTGAGAGTAGGCGTCATCGAATCGGGCATCGAAACCAGCAAGTCTTTCATCGACTTGGCTTCCATGCCCAAGCTTGCCATCATCAGGCAAGCGCATAATATATATTTTATCTTCTTCATCACTACAATTCCTTAGACCACTTCTTTCCCCAAGGGGTAAAGAGCCAAATCAAAAATGCCGTAGCCGGAACTAAGCATATTGCGAAAGTTAAAGCCAATGTATTCATTTTTGAAGCTTATATTTTTTTAGAGATTCTCT
>OLGY01000283.1_pt1 | contig 40174 bp, 26 predicted proteins | sample 1605951 | NCBI WGS metagenome assembly OLGY01 (sample SAMN03283280) | human gut metagenome | biome: human-associated habitat; material: feces | host: Homo sapiens | place: Peru | collected 2012
CGATTGGAATACCCTAGTCTTTCTAATATTTTTTGTTTCATACGAGTAAAACTTTTCGCAAAGATACTCTTTTTGTTTCACATAAGTAACAAAAACGATAGATTTTTTGTTTTTATTACTTATAATTAACAGGTTTGGTACACATTGCACTTCACGGGAAACGACAAGGGTCTATATGCCACGATGAACGGGTGGTGTATAGATCCTTCATCGTGTCTTGATACCTGTTGGGTGGATGATATGGCAGTGTGGTGGTTTCGTGCTGCCTGTTTTCATGGTTTGAAGTACCTTTGTGTAAATCGTGAGGTTCTTAAACATTATTTATTATGAGAACAGAAAGCAACAAACGAGTATTTGTTCCCTACCGATGTATTCCTGATTAGTATTGGTATGGGATGGCTATCCTTTATCTTATAAAATACGGGAATCCAGACTTTTCCCGAAACTTTTCTCCCGTTTTCTTTGCGTTTTCAAAATAAAGTCGTAAATTTGTAATCAAGATAGATTAAAAAAGGAGGTTGCGATGCCAAAGATATTTGAATACTTCGGATTTATCTTTCTGTTCTATTCAAATGAGCATGAACCAATACACGTTCATGTAATGAAGGATGGACATGAAGCTATTTTCGAGATAATATTAGAAAATGGTGAACTTGTTGAAATTCATAGAAGAACTTCTAGCAAGATACCACCTTTAAGTGAGAAGGATGCTGCTACAGCAGAGGCCTTTGTGAAGAAGTACTATAAGAATATAGTTGATAAATGGGTAAACTTCTTTATTTATAAGAAAAGAATACGTTCAACTAAAATAACGAAGAAATTATGAACTTAAGTATCGTTTCTGCAAAATATGTGGCGCCATTAAAAGTTGAATTACACTTTAATGATGATACCATTAAGACGATAGATGTAGGTGCTTTTATCAGAAATCACCCACATCCGCAATATAACTCTTACTTGAATGAAAACAAATTCAAAAAGTTCAAGATAGAGTTTGGTAATATCGTTTGGGGAAAGAATTGGGATTTGATATTTCCAATAGATAAGTTATATGCTGGCGTTTGCTGCTGAACAAGAAAAGGATGTTGTATAAGTCCTTAATACAGTGACTTTTACCGCACCTCACGGGAAACGACAAGGGTCTATATGCCACGATGAAAAGGTGGCGTATAGACCCTTCATCGTGAGGTGCTCTTTCATCGTAAACATTCGCTACATCGACTATAATGGTTCTTATTGTTTTAAAATATCTTAAGCCTAAGTTGCCGTTGAAGTTTTATGAAGACTTGTCGGCATTCAAGTTGTATCTGTGCGATTGTGGACTGAGGGGGGCTATGGCTGATACCGCTGCAAAGGATGTGTTGCTTGGCGATAACGTATTCACGGAGTACAAAGGAGCGTTCACAGAACAGTATGTCCTTCAGCAGATGCTTGCATCGGGTATTACCCACATCTATTATTACAGTTCTGATACTTCTCGTATGGAAATGGATTTCCTCGTTCAGCGTGAAGGGGCATTATTGCCTATAGAAGTAAAAGGCGGTACAAGCATTAAAGCCACCTCATTGCATAACTATCTTAAGGAGCACCCTGACATATCTGCCATCCGTTATTCTATGTTGCCTTATCGTCAATAAGAGAATATCTCCAACATGCCGCTTTATGGAGTCTTTCTGCGTACTTAATGTAGTGTGAAATCATAGCTGTTGCTCCTGATGCAGCTGACTTTTTATAAAAACTTAGCCAACTGATGTCCAGCCATTACAGCGATGAGGCCAAGGATGAGGCTGCCGAAGAGATAGAGCATCATGTAGAGATATTGCTCATCCTTCATCAGCGATGAACCTTCGTTCATGAAGGTAGAGAAGGTAGTGAAGCCACCACAGAAACCAGTGGTGAGCAGCAGTTTGGTAGAAGGATTCATCCATCCACCGCCATTCCATGAGATGCCTGAGAGCACTCCGATGATGAAGCAGCCCAACACGTTTACCGTCATCGTGCCGAAGGGAAAAGCTATCAAGCTGCACGACTGCACCATCTTGGAAATCCAATATCTCATGCCGCCTCCGAAGAAGCTGCCTATACTTACGATGAATACTTCTTTCATATACTTCTATGTTTTATATATAATATCTTGTATGATATTTCCTTGTATATACAATCTGCCTTGCCACAATTCTCTTTGAGTATGTTCTGCAATCCTTTACATATCATTTCTCAAAATATGTACCAATGGCTATGATAGGGATGTTTTCCATCCATTCTTGATCTACATATCCTTTCATGGAGATACGCAACCCTTTCAACCCTGGGTTGTCTTTGATGAATTGTGCCAGGGAACGCGCACGTACGTTTTCCTCAGCCTTCACTTCTACAGGTATAACCCTTTGGCTATTTTGAATGATGAAGTCGATCTCCGAAGGAGTCTTGGTGTTGCTCCAGTAATAGGGCTTAAATCCCAAGGCCAACAGTTGCTGTAGCACATATTGTTCTGTAAATGCTCCTTTGAACTCTGTGAATACATTGTCGCCTATTAGCATCTGGTCTGCTGAGGCATCTGTCATGCATGCCAGGAGACCACAATCTAATAAGAACAGTTTAAAGGCATCCATATCTTCATAAAATTTAAGCGGCATTTTAGGTTCCTTGATGCGGCTCACCTTATATACAATGCCGGCATCTACCAACCATTGTATGGCCAATTCAAAATCCTTGGCTCTGCTACCTTTGCGCACAGCTCCATAGATGAACTTCTTGTTTTCACGTGCCAGTTGAGATGGGAGAGAATCCAGTACCTCCCGGATTCTTGTAGATTCTGCAGCTGAAGTATGTTTGGAAATATCCCTGCGATAGGCTTCCAGAATATCACGCTGCAGGGTGCGAACCTGCTGCAAGTCTGTATTTTCGATGAATTTGCTTACCACTTCTGGCATGCCGCCCACAAAGTAATATTGCCGGAGCAATTCCGTCATCTTGGGTTTCATGATGTCGATAAGTTCCCAGTCTTTTGAATGGAGTAATTCTATCCAATCTTCATTGCCGGTTGCATCAAGATATTCCTCGTAATCCATGGGGTACATGGTAAGCATATCTACTTTCCCTACAGGAAACGACTCTCCTTTTCCCAGGGTAACCCCAAGGAGGGAACCTGCTACCATGACATGGTATTCGGGAGCTTTTTCGCAAAAGTACTTCAAACAATGGAGTCCTCTCGGAACCTCCTGTATTTCATCTATGATGATGAGAGTGGTAGCAGGTGTAATCTTTACGCCAGTAATGGCTTGGATGGTTATGAGGATTCTGTCTATGTTGTAATCGAGCTCAAAGAGCTGTTTCATTCTTGGCTCATCGTCACAGTTGATATATGCTACGTTTTTGTATTCCTTTTCTCCAAAGTGTTGCATGATCCAAGTCTTACCCACTTGTCTGGCACCTAATAACATCAAGGGCTTTCTGTCCTTGTTTTCTTTCCATTTCAAGAGTTGTTTGTATATCTTTCTTTTCATAACTAACTGGAATTAAAATGTTTCAGTTGCAAAGATACATTTTTTCGATGATAAAAAACAGGAAAGTATACACTTTTTCGATGATAACGAATGCTAAATCATACACTTTTTTGAGGATAAGGTAGTAAAAAGACAGATTTCTACCCCAGTTCGGGATAAGAAATAGTTCATTTATTTTGGTACATTCCGTAATTTCAAGCACTACTACCTGTTCTTTATTAAGGGTACGATGAAGTCATATTTCCTGAAAGCAGTGTCGTATAACCGCTTCGTGGAGTTGGAAAGCGCGTGTTCTTCTTATATCTATTTTCTTGCTTTACCTCGGAAACTGTTTCGTGCCAGCGCTGACTCACAGTCGCGGCAGAGTGCTTCCGAGGCATGATGATGCTTGAATCCCTCTATCAATGCCGTAGCCCTTGGCGAGGAGAGAATCTCTTCGAGCGACTGATGGAAGAGGTTGCCCAGCACCACATCTCCATTGTGGTCGAGACAGCAGGGCACAAGACTTCCGTCTGCCAGCACACCTATCTGCTTGATAAGCGCCTTGCAGAACACCTCTCGTTCTTTATCTTCGCCAGGTTCATTGCAGATAGACGTCTGGCTGTTTTCCTTGTTGTCGAAGTTGGGCCATTCGAACTTTCTGTCAAACTCTAAATAGAGATTGTCGCTGAGGCGGAATCCGTCGGGACGCTCTTTCCAGGGCTTAGGCACGTACTTCTCGATGAGGCTCATCACCTCTTCGTTCTCCTGGTCCATGCCTCCCTGGTTCCATAGGCGCAACACCATACAGGTGCCTTTGACTGCTGCCTGAGTCGAGAAGCGCATCACCTCATCCATGTATTCTGACAGTCTGCCTTGTGCATTGCTCTCGTGCGAGTGAACTGAGAGCTGAATCTTATGAGGCAACGTGTCTAAGAGTTCCATGGCCCGATGCAGGAGGGTGCCATTGGAGGTAAGCACGGTTTTGAAACCACGTTCTCTTGCCAGAGTGATGAACTGTGGCAGGAGAGGGTGGAGCAGGGGCTCTCCCATGAGATGGAAGTAGAGGAAACACACCTTGCCTTTCAACTTACTGGTGAGCAAGTCGAACTCTTCTGCCGTGAGTTGTCGCTTCTCCCTGTTGTGCTTCGGACAGAAGTGGCAGTTCAGGTTGCACGTATTGGTAATTTCTATGTAACAGCGGTCTATCATACTTTGTTGGTTGTGTAACGTAGTGCAAAAGTAACAAAAAATCAGCAATCATCAGACTCTTGTCTGTGTAAAAAGGCAAAAGCATCTATCTTTTTTGTGCTTTACAGAGCTTTTTGTAGGTGGGGGGATTCTAAGAAATTAAAGTCCCCAAGCCATGATGAGGCTGACGACACCCGAGTAGCTTTTCCTACCTTCTGATACGTGGTTGCCCTTGAGATAAAGGTCGAAGACATAGTCCTGCATACTACTGAGTGCTTTGCTTCGCTTGCTGAGCCAGTAGTGGCGGTCGTCCTTGGCCAACTCTATGATCTCTGGGCGAATATAGTTTATCAATTGTCTGCCCTCCTTTTCTCCTAATAGGTTGAAGACACTGTTGAGAACATGTGGAAGAATGTGGTAATAACCACTAAACTTCACAGCCTTCTCTGTCGACGATGTACATACCAAGTAGCTGTAGAAGTTGGCTTCGCCCTCATGGGCTATTCCTAAGAAATGTGCATATTCGTGCGCATAGATGGCGGGATAGTCGTGAGGGCGAATGTCGCCATTCAGCGTAAACTCGCAGAAGAAAGGAGCCATGCTACCTGTTACACCAACCATCGAACTGATGGGTGTGAACACCATCGTCTTGGCATGTGGATGAGGATTGAAGGGAGCATTGATGCCTTCTCGTTGTCCCATCTTCTCATATACATTCTGAATCGCATCACTCACTCTTCGTTTCCACTCTTCACTTTCCTGTTCTTCACTCTTCACTCTTTGTTCTTCACTCAATAAGTTGATGCTGTCAGCGTAACGATAGGCAAACTCGCGTAGCTTATCCTTGTCTACTTCTGTTGGTTTCATACCCGTGCGTAGGTAGATGTTGGGTTGTGTGTAGTTCAGCCCCCAGGCGATATAGAACCATACGTATATCCACAGCAGATATTCGGCAGCCTTGAGCAAGGTTGCCTTTTTCCTCAGACAGAAGATCACCCACAGGATGCTTAGAGCAATGAAAATATCGCCCACAGCAAAGGGTACGAGTCCCGAAACAGAAGAGAGCACGCTTCCGATTGCAGGGTAGACAGAGCACGCATAGAAGTGGCTTAGTCGTAGGTTGTGCTTAAAGATGAATACCATTACGAGGAGGCTCAGGAGCAGCCAGTGTCTCCACTTCATCTTCTGGATGAGCTTCATCACTTTGGTACGTAAAGAGTTAATGGGTTTTAGCATATCATTTTATGGATAAATGAGTTACATGTTTTTTTAACTAACATAAATAGTCAACTTTTCGGAAATATTGACATCGTTAGTTTGGTTTTTTACTATCTTTGCCCAAACTAACAGATTATTAACTTTAACATATAGGAGGGCAGATCATGAAAAAGTCATTAGAGGAATTCGAGGCAAAGAACCTTGAATATGAGAACATTTACAACGAAGAAGACGATCGTAGATCATATAATTCTATTTGGTATAATTAAGCATCTTGTTTGAAGCCTTTACCCACGTGCTGTTGAATTTCTGATTCAGAGTACGTGGGTAAAATTTTGTCATTTCTCGAAGTGCTGATAGTCTTTGCTGTGCTTCCAATCGCCACCCCATCTGAAACCTTTTTCCTTGAAAAGGCGATAGCATAAGTCGCCCCTTTGAATCATGTATGCGTGTTTCTTACTGCGGTCGAGATAAGGACGGGCTGTGGCTGGTTCTGTCACGGTCTTTCCGTTCTTGAGCCTTTTGTAGTAGGGGTTGTAGAGTGTGTTGATGTCTACAGCCATTCCTCTGCCGTGCTTTGATACGGTGTGGGTATGCGAGATAAACCTGAAGTTAAAGCACGAAGAGTTGTTGGCTCTCATGGCTCGTTCGTCATCTGCATCCCAGTGGTCGACAAGCCTCATTCGCTCTATCGGATATTTTGCCCGGTAGAGTTTGTACAGAATGTCGAGCACATCGTTAGCAATGGCTTTGTTGACAACCATCTCGCCCACGATGCTTCTGCCTTCCTTGTCGGTGTGCAGGCAGCGCAGATAGCGCAACTCGCTTCGGGGTGTGGTGCAGTAGTGTTTATACGATTTGCCCTTCATCATGCTGAAAATGCTGTCGGGTATTGGAGTGACATAAAAGAAGTGGCTTTCTCCCTTTTTACGGATGCTTGCCTCTTTTACTACTTCACCTGCATGCTGTGCCCTCAGTGGTGTGCTGAAAGGAGAAACGAACATCACGCATAGCATCACCATTATTCGGATGATGCTATGCATACTGTCTATGCCGTTGATGACAGCAAATCTTTTTTCTGTTATCATTTTCTTCCTTTTTGAAAGTTTTTCTTTGGCGAGATGGTTATTCTCGTCAATGGTGGTAAACTCGTTGCAAAGGTAGCATATTTTTTTGAGTTTTCAAAAATATGATGAGGCTTAACTTCTATTGAGCATAGAAGGGGGATAAATGGCTCAAAAAATGAAAGTACTTGCGTTGCCCATCGCAAGTACTTTCATTGGCTATCGCAAGTACTTTCATCGGCCATCGCAAGTACTTGCATTTTTCACGCTGCATTTATACTGAACTTTCGCTTATCAGGAAGTTAAAGGAGTTAAGGGGCAAAAGGAGTTAAAGGAGTTAAGGGGCAAAAGGAGTTAAGGGGCAAAAGGAGTTAAGGAGTTAAGGGGCTAAAGGAGTTAAGGAGTTAAGGAGTTAAAGGAGTTAAGACGTATGTCTTGCTGCTTAAAAACTATGCCAAAAAGACTGTTGTCTTAACTCCTCAGCGACCATAGGGAGCGATAACTCCTTTAACTCCTGAAGAAAAAACTCCTTTAACTCCTGAATTAGCGAAACTTGTATATATATAATAAGGTATAAAGAGTAGAGGAAATCAAAAGCATTATCTTCTCCTTGTTTTGAGGTGTCATAGCATAGGGTTGAAACATTGAGTCAAGAGAAATGAGATGATTATTTTTTAAAAGTGAAAAATAATCCATTAAAAGCAAAAAAATGTAATTGATAATTTGTTTTATATCATCTTTTTGTTTACCTTTGCGCACAAGTAGTTCAGTATGTGAATCTATTGTGAGATAAATTACCTTTATTTACGACAGTCAATAGACTTCATGGTTAAAGATGATATTACGATGCAAACAGAAAAAGAAGAATCGTACAAATCGATATTTAGGAAGTATTACCCCCCCATGTATTATTACGCTAAACGTATTGTGGGCGAGGATGCTGCAGACGATGTTGTTCAAGAGGGTTTTCTTGAATTGTGGAATCGTATGGATGTTTTAGATACTCATGGCCCACAAATCGAGTCTTATCTTTATAAGACAATTTATTCGAGGGCGTTGAATTACTTGAAACGTTACAAAAAAATCAGTACGGCTACTATTGAGGATGTCAATGAAATGCGTATGACGTGTTTCTTCTCTTCCGTTGGTGATGGTGAACGTGACATGGAGGTGGCTGAACTGAACTTAAAAATCAATCAGGCTATTGGTGATCTACCAGATAAGTGTAGAGAGATATTCGTTTTGAGTTATCTTAAAGACATGAAGAATAGTGAGATCGCCCTGATGATGAACGTCTCCGTGCGCACGGTAGAGGCTCATATTTATAAAGCATTGAAGACTCTTCGTTCTCGTTTGGGGACTGTTTTTTTTATTTTTCTTGTTTTTTTTAGATAATTGAGTAAGTGTTTTCTCTACAATAATTGTTATGGTATTTATAGAAACATAATAAATAGGTATATAGAATCATCAATTTTAAGAAAGAGATTATGCACAATATAGATATAAACTACGAAGAGTTGAAGGCTAAGTTCTTGGCTGGAGAGTGCACCGAGGAGGAACTCCAGCAGGTAAGAGATTGGTTGAAAAACTCTCCTGAAGATAGACAAGAACTCTTCCGATTGGAAAAGATGAGCGATGCGCTCAAGGCACAGTTCATGCCCAAATCGCAGATAAGACAAGCGGAAGAAAGACTGATGGCTCACATCCAGAAGCAGGAGGCTGAGCAGGAGGCAGAACAGGAGGCAGAGCATCATGCTCATGTCGTGAGACTATGGCGTCGCGCAGCTGCTGTTGCAGTGGTGTGCGTGTTGGGTGGTTTGGCTTGGTTCTATTCGCAGCACAACAGCTTGCGTCATGTACAGATGCAGCTGGTGACGACAGGTGCCGACAACGATACCACGCTCGTCTTGCCCGACGGAACCAAGGTTTGGCTCAACAAGTTGTCTGCCCTCAAATATCCTAAAGAGTTTGATTCCGACAATCGTGTAGTAGAAATCGAAGGTGAAGGTTATTTCGAAGTAACCAAGAATCCTCATCAGCCCTTCATCGTCGAGAGCGAAGTGATGAGCGTAAAGGTGCTTGGTACGGTGTTCAACTTTCGTATAGACAAGCAACAGCAGCGAGCCACGGTGAGCCTTCTTGAAGGCAAGGTGAAGGTGGTAGGCAACCACGATGAGGGAACCATCGAGCTGAAGCCTGGTCAGAAAGCCTGTGTCGATGCTCGTTTGGGTAACTTGACTGTTTCGGAGAACGATGTTTACCAAGATGCGATGTGGCATGAGCGTAAAACCGCTTTCAGCAATGCCAATGTCAGTGAAATCGCCAAGTTGTTGGAGAAGATTTACCACATACAGGTAGTAGTAGACCCAGCCATTGATCAGGCCAACACCTATTCGGGTGTTATCAAGGAGAAGGAAACCATCGACTCAGTATTGGATTTGCTCCAAAACACACTGCCGATACACTATAAGGTGAAAGGTAATAGGGTTTACCTCATCAAGTAGACTACACCTTATTATATATATACAGAACTTTCGCATATCAAGGAGTTAAGGAGTTAAAGGAGTTAAGGAGTTAAGACGTATGTCTTGCAGCTTTAAAACTACTCCAAAAAGACTATTGTCTTAACTCCTCAGCGACCGCAGGGAGCGATAACTCCTTTAACTTCTTTAACATCCGTACATGGAAGTTTCAGAATATAAAGAACACTTATTCAAAAAAAGTTATTTTTTGAGTAAGTGTTTTTTTGTTTTTCGATGTTATATAAGTGAAATTTATTAACAACAATACAGGTAGTTAACGACCTAACGACTAAAAACAAAGATTATGACACATTGGTATCATTTACAAAAAACAAAAACCGCAGCAGTAGCCTTTGCGCTGATGTTGCTTGCTGGTTCTTGGACAGCTGCCAAAGCTCAGGTTACGTTGAATGTTCCTCAGACCACATTGGGAACAGTCATCAAGCAAATCCAGAAACAGTCTAAGTATCAGTTCACCTATGACGACAACTTGGCTAAGATGCAGGTTAATGCTGTTCAGGTCAAGAATGGTAAGGTGGAAGACGTGTTAGACAAGCTTTTGCACAACAAGAATGTCACTTATGTTATCAAGGATGGCATTATCTATCTGAAGAAGACAGAAACACCAACCTCCCCTAAGAATCACCAGCCTCGCCAGAAGCGTACATACAAAGGTACACTTCTCGACGAGAACAAAGAACCACTTATCGGTGCGGCAATCTTGGTGAAAGGCACCACTCAGCGTGCAGTGACCGATATGGATGGTAACTTTACCATCGAGACCGACGAACCTTCTCCAGTGTTGCAGTTCACCTACTTAGGTTACAAGACCATGGACGTCGCAGCCAAGGAAGGTCATGCTGTAAATGCTCAGATGCTTCCCGACTCTCATTCGCTCAACGAGGTGGTTGTTACAGCTCTCGGTATCAAGCGCGAGAAGAAGATGTTGGGCTACTCTGTACAGGACGTTAAGTCTGACGCTCTTAATACCACTGGCGACCCTTCTGTTACAGGCGCTCTGGATGGTAAGGTCGCTGGTTTGCAGATGAATACCGCAAGCACAGGTCTTGGCGGTTCTACCAAGATTACCATTCGTGGTAACTCTTCACTCACCGACAACAACCAGCCTCTCTGGGTGGTAGACGGTGTGCCTTTCACTGACAACCAGAGCTCTGATGCTTCTGCTTATGGTGGTTACGACCGTGGTGGTACGTCACTCGACCTCAACCCAGAGGACATCGAGTCTATCTCTGTGCTCAAGGGTGCCAACGCCGCAGCCCTCTATGGCTCACGTGCTGGTAATGGTGTTATCTATGTTACTACCAAGAAGGGTAGCCACAAGCAGGGATTCGGCATCACTTACAATGCCAACTTCACTTGGAGCACAGTAGCCGAGACCATTCCTATGCAGAAGCTGTATGGTCAGGGCTCAAGGGGCGCTACCGTTTATAAGGAAGGTGAGGATGGCAGCAAGACCTTGTCAAGCGAGTTGGCTTTCGGTGCTCCTCTTGATGGTAGATTGGAGCCTTCTTTCTTGGGTGAGAACATCGCTTACAGATATTATGGTGATAAGTTGAAGGATTATTTCAACACAGGTTTCTCACAGTTCCACACTGTAGCCCTCGGTAACTCTAACGAGAAGGGACACTTCCGCCTCTCTTTGGGTTACAACGACAATAAGGGTCTTTTCAAAGACGAGACACTCGATAAGTTGATTGTCGACCTCAATGCTGGTAGAACCATCAACAAGTACCTTTCTACCGATAGCAAGATTTCTCTTTCTCGCATGAAGGCGGAGAACCGTCCTATGTCAGGTTTGAATGGTGAGGTGGCTCAGTTGCTTTTGATTCCTGGCAACGTTCGCTTGCAGGATCTTCAGACCTATACCACCGACGACCAATTGCACCGCAACTGGTTTGGTCCTGATATGCAGTATGCCAACCCATACTATGTGCGTCATCGTTTCCAGAACAGTGATGAGCGTTGGCGTGCCTTCGGTTACTATGGTGCCAATGTGAACATCACCGATTGGTTGAAGTTCAACGCTAAGTATGCTTTCGATTACTATCGCACTCGCATTCAGGCCACTGACCTGAGTTTAGGTAACTCTGCTGTCAGCACACCTGGTAAGCACTGGAGCGAGATTGTTACCGATGACAATATGAGCCGTTCGGAGGAAAACAACTTCGAGCACAACATCTCTTTCCTCTTCTTGGGTGACAACCAGATTACTAAGGACTTGCGCTTGGGTTACAACCTCGGTGCCAACATCATGTATCAGAAATATGAGGTGCTGGGTGCATCTACCAAGAACATGCTCGAGAAGGACAACTGGATCTTCAATACAGGTTATCAGTTGACAAGTGCCAGCGAGAATGGACACGAGCGCTCTATGTACTCTGTTTTCGGTTCTCTGCAGTTGGCTTTCCGTGAGTATCTTTCTTTAGACCTCACAGCACGTAACGACTGGTCGTCTACTTTGCCAAAGGACAATCGCTCGTTCTTCTACCCAAGTGCCAGCTTGAGCTACATCTTCAGCGACTTCATGCGCTCTATCGAGCATCCGCTGCCTGCATGGGTGACATTTGCCAAGACTCGTCTGTCTTTCGCACAGGTGGGTAAGGATCCTAACCCATACAACCTCTATAACACACGTCGCTATACTTTCGAGAATGGTATTCGTGTACCTATTCCTCAGACTGTTAAGATGAACAACAACCTGAAGCCAGAGATCAAGTCTTCATTCGAGTGGGGTCTTGAAATGAAGTTCCTTGAGAACCGTTTGGGCTTTGACTTCACCTATTATTATACGAAGACCAAGAACCAGGCTATGCTCGTTGATGCTTCTGCACCATGGTCACAGCAGTGGGTGAATGCAGGTAAGATTACCAACAAGGGTGTCGAGCTGATGCTTTATGGTACACCTGTCAAGACCAAGGATTTCAACTTTGACTTGACCATGAACTTCTCTAAGAACATCTCTCGTGTAGACGAGTTGGCTAATGGTGTAGATCATATCTACTTCAATGGCGATAGCAACATGCCTGTCAAGGTAGGTGCACGTGCAGGTGGCAAGTTGGGCGACATCTATGCCAACAACCTTCTCAAGCGCGATGCCAACGGCCAGATGATTATCGGTGAGGACGGTCTTCCTATGCCTGTTACCAGTGCCGATGCAGGTGGTAACTTGGAGCAGTATATCCTCGATCATCCTATCGGCAACATCGAGCCTAAGCTTCTCATGTCAGTTACTCCAAGCCTTAACTATAAGGGTGTTAGCCTGACAGCTATGTTTGATATGCGATTTGGTGGCGAAGTAGTCAGCGTGTCAGAAGGTATGGCTACATCCGTAGGTACTTCAGAGCGCACTGCTTATCGTGGTGAGTACAAAGAACTCAATGGTGTTAAAGACTATTATATGGTAGCACCTGGTGTGACAGCTGATGGTCAGCCTAATACCAAGGAGGTTAGTGCACAGGCTTACTACTCTCACATCGGTTTGTATAAGGCACAGAAGGGTTTTGCTGAGATGTTCGTACACAGCGCATCTTACATCAAGTTGAAGGAACTCGCTTTGGGTTACAGCTTGCCAAAGAGCTTGTTGAGAAAGACTCCTCTCACCAATGTGAAGTTGTCATTCGTGGCTCGCAACTTGTGCTTCTTGCTCAAGCATACACCAGGCAACCCTGACGGAGGTTACGACACCTCTATGTTCTCTCAGGCCCTCGACTTCGCTGCCGTGCCTTATACTCGTACATTCGGCTTCTCAGTCAATGTAGCTTTCTAAATCCTATTACATTTACATCAAACAGATTGACACAATGAAAAAGACAATTATATTCAAGGCTATGTTTATGTCAATGGCATTAGCAAGTTTGGCTTCTTGCTACGACATGGACGATATGAGCAAGAATCCATACGAATTGCCTGATAACACCACTGGCGGCGGTGAAGAGCAGCCTGGTGAGGATGACAAGACCAAGTATGCCGACATCAACATCGACTACAAGGTGAGCAAGGCTGATACCTTGGCGCTGAAGAGCGAGTTGAGCTCTGCCAACACCGTTTTCCGCAACTTCCTCTATGAAGGATTCTACAACGACTATCAGATCACTACCAACCTGAGTCATGATATCTATGCGGGCTTCGTGGCTAACAACCAGCCTAAGCATGCAGGTCAATCTCCTGACTATTATTATCAGGATGGATGGAGCGGTAGACGTTGGGCTCATTTCTACAACGACCGCAGCAGCGAGTATCGTACCTTGTTGCGTGCCTATAAGTTCAACGAAAACACCAAGAAGTACAAGAACTTGTTCTATGCCACACGTATCTACTATGCTTTCTTGGCGCTTGCCAACACTGATACTTATGGCGATATGCCTTTCAAGGAGTATGTGCAGGCCAAGATTCCTGAGACCAACAATGTGGCTTACAACACCCAGGCTGAGGTTTACGATGCGATGTTCCGTATGTTGGAGCAGGCTGTAGACAGCATCAAGCCAAGTGATGCTACTCAGATAGGTTATCCCACCGACGATATCTGCTATCATGGCGACTGGAACAAGTGGCTCCGCTTTGCCAATTCTCTGCGCCTTCGCATGGCTTTGCGTATCTCCAACGTAGACCCTGCTCGTGCTAAGCAGGAAGCACAAAATGCGCTTAACAACAAGTATGGTCTGATGCAGAGCAACGACGACAATATGCAGATCGTTCCTAAGTATGCTCCTGTAGAGCAGGGCGGTACTAACGATGGTGGTAACGAGCATCCTTTAGTGATGTGTAGTGTTTGCTACAATGGTGAGAGTGTGATGTCTAAAGACTTGGAGAACTTCTATCGCAACGCCAGTGAGGGTGGTACAGAATATAAGATCAAGACCGGTCGCAATAGCTTTATCACCAAGAAGATCGACCCACGTTGCTTGGTAAGCTGGTATCGAAGTAAGATGACAGCGAGCACGCTGGAGGCTGGCGAGGATAGCCAGAGAGAAGACTTCGTAGGTTGTGAGCGTGGTGCTCAGGCTCCTGTTATTGATATGGGTACTTTAAACTTCTCACTCACTCGTACAGCGCCAAAGAGCATGGGCAAGCCTTTGGATGGTAACTACTTCTTCAGTCGTGAGCGTGCTTACCTCTTGTTAGGCTATGCTGAGTCTGAGTTCTTGAAGGCTGAGGCTGCCTTGCGTGGCTGGGCTGGTATGGAACTTACTGGTACTGCCGAGGAGTACTACAAGTCCGGTATCAAGGCTTCTATGGATTACTATGGTATTGCCAACGACAAGGCACAGGCTTATATCGATGGTTTGAAGACCCTTACTACCGATAAGGTATTCGAGGGTGGCGACAAGGAGAAGCAACTCGAAGCTATCATCACTCAGAAGTGGATGGCTATCTTCCCTAATGGTAATGAGGGATGGGCTGAGTTCCGTCGCACCGACTACCCAGCTTTGGCTAACCAGTTGACCAACAATAGTGGTGGTGACGTTCCTATGGGTAAGAATATCAAGCGTATTCTCTATCCTCTAAGCGAGAATAGCAACAATTACTTCACTTCTCATCCTGAGCTTCTGCAGGTCAACACACAGGGCAATCGCCTCTGGTGGGACGTAGCTGATACCAATGATGATAGTGGTAATCGTGTGCAGCCTAACAATTTCAGATAATAAAGAGTAACTTATTGTCTATGAGAAGAAAATCAGTTGTGTTTATATTCGTATTTTTCACCTTGATGGCGCAAGCTGTCAAGGTGAATGTACAGAATGCGGTGGACTTCGTGCAGCCCTTGATGGGTTCCGACTCCGACCACGGGCTTTCCACAGGCAATACTTATCCTGCCATCGCCATGCCTTGGGGCATGAACTTCTGGGTTCCCCAGACAGGAAAGATGGGCGATGGATGGCAGTATACTTATGCTGCCAAGAAGATAAGAGGACTGAAGCAGACGCATCAGCCCAGTCCTTGGATCAATGACTACGGTCAGTTCTCGTTGATGCCTATTGTAGGAAAACCTGTTTTCGACGAGGAGCAGAGAGCCAGTTGGTTCTCACATAAGGCAGAGAAGGCGACACCTTATTATTATAGTGTCTATCTCGCCGACTACGATGTGACTGCCGAACTTTGTCCTACGGAGCGTGCTGCGCTGATGGCTTTCACCTTCCCTAAGACCGATAGTGCTCATGTCGTTATCGATGCTTTCGATAAGGGTAGCTATATCAAGATACTGCCAGACCAACGCAAGGTGGTGGGCTTTTCCACTCGTAATAGCGGTGGTGTGCCAGCAAACTTCAGAAATTACTTTGTCATCGAGTTCGACCATGACTTTGACGCTGTGCTTAGTGTAAAGGATGGCGAATATCAGGAAGGTCATGAGCAGGAGGGCAACCATGTGGGTGCCATCATCTCCTTCAAGATAGGTAAGAGAGGCGAAAAGGTACAGGCTCGTGTGGCTTCTTCCTTCATCAGTGAGGAGCAGGCTTGGCAGAACATACAAGAGTTGGGACAAGCCGATATGGAGCAGCTCTGCCAGCAGGGTAGAAACCGCTGGAACGAGGTGTTGGGCAAGATCGAAGTAGAGGATGAGGATATCGACCATCTGCGTACTTTCTATAGCTGTCTGTATCGTTCGGTACTCTTCCCACGCGCTTTCTATGAGAAGAATAGTGCTGGCGAGATTGTACATTACAGTCCTTACAATGGTACTGTCCAGAAGGGCTATATGTTTACCGATACTGGTTTTTGGGACACCTTCCGCTGCCTCTTCCCCTTGCTCAACCTGATGTATCCTTCTGTCAATGAGAAGATACAGGATGGTTTGGCTAATACTTATAAGGAGAGTGGCTTCTTGCCAGAGTGGGCAAGTCCTGGTCATCGCGGCTGCATGGTGGGCAACAACTCAGCCTCTGTGGTGGCCGATGCTTATCTCTCTGGCTTGCGTGGCTATGATGTCGAAACCCTTTGGCAGGCAGTGGTACATGGTGCTAATGCCGTTCATCCTGAAGTCAACTCTACAGGTCGTCATGGTTATGAGTATTACAACAAGTTGGGCTATGTGCCTTACGATGTGAAGATCAATGAGAGCGTGGCTCGCACCTTGGAGTATGCTTACGACGACTGGTGTATCTATCAGTTTGGTAAAGCCTTGGGCAAGTCGCAGAAGGAGTTGAAGCCTTTTGCCAAGCGAGCTAAAAACTATGAGAAAGTGTTCGACAAGGAGAGCGGTTTGATGCGCGGCAGATTGCTGAATGGAAAGTTCCAAGCTCCCTTCAATCCATTGAAGTGGGGTGATGCTTTCACCGAGGGCAATGCTTGGCACTACACCTGGTCGGTATTCCACGACCCTCAGGGCTTGATGCGCCTCATGGGTGGTAAAGACCGATTCAACCAGATGCTCGACTCCGTATTCCAACTCCCTCCTGTCTTCGACGATAGCTATTATGGTTTCACCATCCATGAGATCAGAGAGATGCAGGTGATGAACATGGGCAACTATGCACACGGCAACCAGCCCATCCAGCATGGCATCTATCTCTATGGTTATAGCGGACAGCCCTGGAAGAGTCAGTACTGGGTGCGCCAGGTGATGGATCGTCTCTATACACCTACTCCCGATGGCTATTGTGGTGATGAGGACAACGGACAGACCTCTGCCTGGTATGTCTTCTCTGCCATGGGCTTCTATCCTGTTTGCCCTGGTACAGGACAATACGTCTTGGGCACTCCTTATTTCCAGAAGATGAAACTACATCTGGAGAATGGCAAGCAGATTAACATCCTCGCTGATGGTAACGGATGCTATATCGACGAGATGCAGCTCAATGGTCAGTTGTACGAACGCAACTACCTCGATATGAAGGTGCTGAAGCAAGGTGCTAACATCTCCTTCCGCCTATCTGAAAAGCCTAATATGCTGCGCGGTACGATGGAGGCTGATGCACCTTATTCTTTCTCTAACTTCTCTAAGTAGTTTTTCAATAAAACATTTCTTATATTCTGAAAATGAGAAAAAGTTTATTTCCTATATTAGTATTGTTGGCTTGTGTGATGGTTGGAGGCCATCCACAAGCCGCTTTTGGTCAGACAGCTGACAACCTCACCCAGTTTGTAAATCCACGGATTGGTACAGGCGGTCATGGACACGTCTTCTTGGGTGCCAATGTGCCTTTCGGCTATGTGCAGTTGGGACCTACAGAGCATACGCGCGGTTGGGACTGGTGCTCGGGCTATCATGAGTCCGACTCGGTGTTGATAGGCTTCGGACATCAGCACCTCAGTGGTACGGGTATTGGCGAGTTGGGCGATGTAGCCTTCCTGCCTGTTACCGATGCCAAGCAGAAAGAGGTGGTGTTTCATCATGCCAACGAGAATGTGCGTCCTGGCTATTATGCCGTGAAGTTGCAGCAACCCAATGTGTGGGTGGAGCTTACAGCCACCAAGCGTGCTGGATTCCATCGTTACACCTTTGGAGCCGATGTAAAGAAAGCCCAGTTGGTGCTCGACCTCTTCCAAGGCATCGGATGGGATAAGCCCACAGATTATGCCTTGGACGAGATGAAAACCACAAGTGTGGCTGGTCATCGCTTCTCTACAGGTTGGGCAAAAGACCAGAAGAATTTCTTTGTAGCAGAATTCTCGCAGCCTGTTACCATTGAGCCTTTAGACAGCGGCAGATGGTTGGTGCAGGTTTCTGATGCAGCTCAGCCCCTTCTCATCAAGGTGGGACTCTCGGCAGTGAGCATCGACAATGCCAAGGAGAACCTGAAGGCAGAGATTCCGGCATGGAACTTCCAGCAGGTGGTGGCGCAAGCCGATGCTGCCTGGAACGAGGCCTTGGCTAAGGTGAGGGTAGAGACAACTGATGCTACCGTGCGTCGCATCTTCTATACTGCAATGTTCCATTCCATGACCGCTCCTTCGGTCTTCTCGGATGTCAACGGAGAGTATCGTGGTGCTGATGGTAAGGTGCATCAAGGCGACTTCACCAACTACACGACGCTCTCGCTCTGGGACACCTATCGTGCTGCACATCCTCTGATGACCCTGATACATCGAGAGATGTTGCCAGATATGGCAAGTACCTTTATCAACATCTATCGTCAACAGGGCAAACTACCTGTATGGCATCTGATGGGCAATGAGACCGACTGTATGGTGGGAAATCCGGGTATTCCGGTGCTTGCCGACCTGGTGCTCAAAGGATATGTCAAGGATAAGGAGGGAGCCTACGAAGCCATGAAGCAGTCGGCTCTACGCGACGACCGTGGTCTCGGCTTGCTCAAGAAGTATGGCTATCTGCCTTACGACAAGGATCCAGAGATGGAAACAGTGGCTAAGGGACTGGAGTATGCTTTGGCAGACGACTGCGTGGCTAAGGTGGCTCGCTTGTTGGGCAAGAAGGCTGATGCTAAGTATTTTGCTCAGCGTGCTCAAACCTATCGCAAGTACTTCGACAAGCAGACAGGATTTATGCGTGGCATCGGTACTGACGGTAAGTTCCGTGTACCTTTCAATCCTTTCTCGGCTGTTCATCGTCAGGACGACTACACGGAGGGCAATGCCTGGCAGTACACCTGGCTCGTTCCGCATGATGTGCATGGATTGGTGAAGCTCTTCGGCAACGAGCAGCAGTTTGTTACTAAGCTCGACTCTCTCTTCATCGTCACGGGCAATATGGGCGACAATGCTTCTCCTGATATCTCAGGTCTGATAGGACAGTATGCTCATGGCAACGAGCCAAGCCATCAGGTGCTCTATATGTATAACTATGTGGGGCAACCCTGGAAAGCAGCACGCCTCATCCGCCAGACCATGCACGAGATGTACAAAGACGATTACGACGGACTGAGTGGTAATGAGGACGTAGGTCAGATGTCGGCATGGTACATCCTCTCGGCTATGGGACTCTATCAGGTAGAGCCTGCTGGTGGTAAGTATATCATCGGAAGCCCTGTATTGGATAAGGCTACCCTCAACGTAGGTGGTAAGGACTTCTCTATCGTCTGCAAGGACAACAGCAAGGAGAATATCTATATACAGTCGGTGAAGTTGAATGGCAAGCCTTACACCAAGTCGTATATCATGTATCAAGACATCATGAAAGGTGGAATCTTAGAACTCCAGATGGGTAGCAAGCCCTCTAAGTGGGGCACACGTGTGGCAGATCGCCCATAAAGCCTCTTTTTCGCAAGTTCTGAAGTTAAAGGAGTTAAGGAGTTATCGCTCCCTACGGTCGCTGAGGAGTTAAGACAATAGACTTTTTGGCGTAGTTCTTTTAAGCCGCAAGACACACGGCTTAACTCCTTTAACTTCCTGATATGCGAAAGTTCAGTTATAAAAAAATAGAACTCATTCATAACAACAATTCTTCATAACACAAAACCAAGCAATGAGAAAGACAATATTGACTATGGCCCTTCTTGCTGCCATGACAGCTATGGCACAGGAACATGCCGAAGTAGATGTACACGCTCGTTACACCAAGGTGGTGACACCTGTCAACGGCAAGTATGAGTCGAAACGTCCACCTGTGGAGGAACGACTCTTCACGTCTGTGGCTGTAGAGAAGAAGATCAAGGAGATACAGAAACTCCTGAAGAAGAATCCTAAGCTCGCCTGGATGTTTGCCAACTGTTATCCCAATACCTTGGAGAGCACCGTACACTATCGTGTGCTCGAGAATGGCGACGACGACACCTTCGTCTATACTGGGGATATTCCAGCCATGTGGCTTCGCGACTCTGGCGCACAGGTGTGGCCTTACATAGCCCTTTCCAACAAAGACGAGAAACTACAGAAGATGCTTCGTGGCGTTATCCTTCGCCAACTGAAGTGTATCAACATCGACCGTTATGCCAATGCCTACAATGATGGTCCTACAGGAGCTGGTTGGCAGAAGGATGATACGCAGATGCAGGCAGAGGTATTCGAGCGTAAGTATGAGATCGACTCGTTCTGTTATCCCATCCGTTTGGCTTACGAATACTGGAAGGTGACAGGCGACGATTCTATCTTCGGTGAAGATTGGATGAAAGCGATAGAGAATATCCTCAAGACCTTCCGTGAGCAACAGCGCAAGGAGACAGCCAAGGCTTATCACTTCACTCGTATGACCGACCGTGCTTTCGATACCGTGGGCTGGGATGGTTTTGGTGCTCCTGTGAAGCCCGTAGGCCTCATCGCTTCTATGTTCCGCCCTTCTGATGATGCCACCATTCTTCCTTTCCTCATTCCTTCCAACTTCATGGCGGTTTCTTCCATGAATAAGGCGGCTGAGATATTGAAGCATGTAGCCGAGAAAGCAGAAGATGCTCAGAAGACAAAGGCGCTCAAGATTGCTGCCGACTGTTCTGACCTCGCCAAGGAGGTGAAGGAGGCTTTGCAGAAGTATGCGGTATGCGAACATCCTAAGTATGGCAAGATTTATGCTTACGAGGTAGATGGTTTTGGCAACCGTCTCTTGATGGATGATGCCAATGTGCCTTCACTCTTGGGTATGGGCTATTTGGGCGATGTGGAGATGGACGATCCTATCTACCAGAATACGCGCCGCTTCGTATGGAGCGAGGACAATCCTTGTTTCTTCCGTGGTAAGGCGGGTGAGGGTATCGGTGGTCCACACATCGGCTACGATATGCCTTGGCCAATGTCTATCATGATGAAGTGCTTCACGGCTACCAACGACGACGAGATTCGCTGGTGTATGAAGACGCTCCTCAACACCGATGCGGGTATGGGCTTCATCCATGAGTCTTTCCATAAGGACGATGCTTCTAACTATACGCGTGCTTGGTTTGCATGGCAGAATACCCTCTTTGGTGAGTTGGTCATCAAACTCGTCAACGATGGTAAGGCTGAGCTTCTCAACAATCTATAATCATACTTTTTATTAAACAATAACAATGAACGATATCAAAATCATAGGTGCTGCGCTTCCCAATATTCCTTGGGAAGACAGACCACAAAATAGCAATGTGCCTCTGTGGCGCTTTTCTCAGAACCCCATTATCCAGCGCAATCAGCTACCCGACTCCAATAGTATCTTCAATAGTGCCGTAGTAACTTATAAGGATGGATTTGCAGGTGTCTTCAGATGTGATGACAAGAACCGACGCATGACGCTTCATGCTGGTTTCAGTAAGGATGCCATTCACTGGGATATCAACGAAGAAACCATTCGCATGGAGTGCGACGACAAGGAGGTAGGAGAGTGGGTGTATGGCTACGACCCTCGTGTGTGCAAGATAGGTGAGAAGTATTATGTCACCTGGTGCAATGGTTATCATGGACCAACGATTGGTGTGGCATGGACAGAGGATTTCAAGACTTTCCATCAGTTGGAGAATGCCTTCTTGCCTTACAACCGCAATGGGGTGATGTTCCCTCGCAAGATCAATGGCAAGTTTGCGATGCTGAGTCGTCCCAGTGATACAGGACATACTGCCTTTGGTGATATCTTCTATAGCGAGTCGCCCGACTTGGAGTACTGGGGGCATCATCGTCATGTGATGGCGCCCGCTGCCTTCGAGGAGAGTGCTTGGCAGTGCATGAAGATTGGTGCAGGACCTGTGCCTATTGAGACTTCTGAGGGATGGTTGTTGCTCTATCATGGTGTGCTCCACTCTTGCAATGGGTATGTCTATGCTTTCGGTGCTGCGCTGCTCGACTTGGAGGAGCCTTGGAAGGTGATAGGGCGTTCGGGCCAGTATCTCATCACACCTCAGGAGTTGTATGAGTGTGTGGGTGATGTGCCAAACGTGTGTTTCCCTTGTGCTTCGCTCTGCGATGCTGAGACAGGTCGCATAGCTGTATATTATGGTTGTGCTGATACGGTCACTGGTTTGGCTTTCGGTTATGTACCAGAAATCATCGACTTTATCCGCAAGACCAATATCGTGAAGTAACTTTTTTAAGGAGTTAAAGGAGTTAAAGGAGTTAAAGGAGTTTAAGAAGTTAAGGGGTTAAAGAAGTTAATGGAAGTTATCGCTCCTTTCAGTCGCTCGGGAAGTTAAGGGACAATAGCTTCGGCTGCTTATGGGCAGGCTTGCACTGGGGAGGGCGTGGCATCTTGCCCGCCCATAATTAGCAAGATGCCTGCCCTCCCAGTGCAGCGAAGCCTTTACTTCTTCTAACTCTATAACTTTCTCTTTTGAAAAAGTATAGTGATGATAAAATATTAATACGACAAGGTAAATTCTGCGGTAAAAAGTTTTCAGGAAAAGTTTTAGGTTTATTTTAATAACCGCTATGGTGTGCGAGAAGCATACCGTAGCGGTCTTTTTTTTATAAGTTTCTATTGCGGATATTCTATGAAAATCCGCAACAAATATACGATTATTCAAGTTTCGTAAGTGAGGGAATTGATTGAAATTGAGGAAGTTATCGCTCCTTTCAGTCGTTCGGGAAGTTAAGATGCAATAGTCTTCTTCGTAAAACGTAGAACATGTTAGATGAAAAAAAATGAAAAAAAAATCATTTTCGAGTAAGTAGTTTTCATTTCTATGTTGTTATAAGAGCGTATTAACTAACTTTTTTGGGAGAAACTCTATGTACGAGACTACCCATAAATACTAAATTTAATAACTAAACCCTAACAGTATGAGACTAAATCGACTTTTTAGTGTCGCGCTCTCCTTCCTTTTTGGAGTTTCAGCAAGTGCTCAGCAGCCTTATGGTGGATGTTGGCATCCAGAACACATCAAGAACTGGTCGCCAGAAACCGACAAGAATGCTAAGTTTAACCGTTCTAAGGTGCCTTTGGCTAAGCGATTCAAGGAGCCTACCTTGATGAAAGCCAATGCAAATCAGTTCTATGAGGGACAGGTATGTAACGCTACCATTCTTTTCCCTACATGTAGTTCTTGCCCATCTCAGGGTGCTAACAACTTCTTAGGTTATCAGCCTACTTATTGGCAGTATATGGATAAACTCGTTTATTGGGCAGGTTCTGCCAGCGAGGGTATCATTATTCCTCCTCCAGCACCATCTACTGATGCTGCTCACCAGAGTGGTGTGAAGTCTCTTGGTCAGATTTTCTTCCCTCCTTATGCTTACGGTGGAAATTCAGCATGGGTTCGCGAGATGCTTACTAAGGAGAATGGCTCTTACATCTTTGCCAAGAAATTGTACGAAATAGCAAAGTACATGGGCTTCGATGGTTGGTTTATCAACCAGGAGTCTGGTGGCTCTACTCTCTCAGAATGGGCTGGTTTCATCAAAGAGTTTAATGCCATCGCTGATGCTGACGGAAATACTCACATGGAAATCCAGTGGTATAATGCGAGTGGTTCACCAAGTCCAACCATCTTGAAGTCACATAAGAATACTTCTCAGTTCTTGGAGTATGGAGCTAATGGTGACTATCGTGGTCAGGCAGCGTCACTTGGTTGCACAGAGGCGGAGACTTTCTCTAAGATCTATGCAGGTATCCAGGTGGTAAGTAGCGGTCATACAGGATTCGGTTATTATCTCAATAGGTCTATGCCTACAACGGGTCACGTAGGTTCTATCGACTTGTTCTGCCCAGAGGAGCGTATCTGGAAGGATAACGTAAAGAACCTTCTTGGTAAGGATGATACAGGTCCAAGTGCATACGCAGCTATTCAGAAAACCTTTAAGAATGAGGAGATGATGTGGGTGAACCAAGAGGGTGACCCAACTGTTACATCTACTACATCTTGGCCTGGTATTTCTAACCGCGTATTGGAGCGTTCTGCTATCACCAGCATGCCTTTCGTTAGCTCATTCTGCGTAGGTGTAGGTAAGCACCGCTTTGTAGAGGGTAAGCTTGAAGGTACACAAGACTGGTATCATAGTGGTGTACAGAGCATCATGCCTACATGGCGCTGGTGGATTGAGAACAAGGGCAACTTGTCTGCTTCTATCAACTGGGAAGAAGCTTACAACTACGGTTCAAGCATTGAGGTGAGCGGTAGCTTGACAACAGGTGATCACCTCATGCGTCTCTATAAGACTATGATTCCTGTAACAGCAGGTGGTACTCTCCGTCTCGTTTACAAGACTACAACTCCTGGTACTGTTGAGATGAAGTTGGCTACAGAGAGTTCTACAACTCCTGACGTGACTCTGACCGATGCTACAGTGACAGAGAAGAATGGTTGGACCATCGCCGACTATGACTTGGCTTCACTCAATGGCAAGACCATCTATATGATTGCCCTCAACATGAAGAGTGAGACAGAGGTTCCTTACTATCAGTTGAAACTCGGTGAGCTCGCAGTGTTGCCAGCAGGTTATGCTCCTGCAAGCGTTGACGTTGAGAACCTTGCATCTACAACTACTCTCGGTGCAGAAAAGAATGATGTTCGTTTGACTTGGGATTATACCTATAACGACGACTTCGATCACTTCGATATCTATAAGAAGCATGAAGATGGCGAGCGCACTTTGGTAGGTCAGACTCGTGGCGAGGCTTTCTATGTTCCTACATTCGTTCGTAATGGCGTAGATAATTTCCTCGAGATGGAAGTAGTTCCTGTCATGAAGGATATGAAGCAGCAGCCTGCTAAGAGCATCAAGCTCAACTATCCTAAGGGTACAGCTCCTGTAGTTACCTTCTCTTTGGGTAAGAGCTACCTCGAAGTAGGTGAATCTACACATATCACAGCTAAGGGTACAGGTAGACCTACAGCTTGGGAGTGGATCCTGCCAGAGGGCTTGGAGTTCAAGCCAGGTACTGCTACTAATGAGGAGACAATCTACGTAGTGGCTAAGAAGCCAGGTAAGATGAAAGTTACTGTAAAGGTTACTAACGTTGTTGGTACATCTGAAACCACTAAGCAAGTTATCGACGTTATTGCTAAAGAAGACGCTGCAACTGTTTACAACGTAGTACAGAACAAGACTGTGGTTAAATTCTCTAACTCTACTAATAGTACTGAGACACCTTGGAAGATTATCGATGGTGAAGTTTATCCACAAGAGACAAGCGGTAAGTGGTGTACATTGCAGAGCGACCGTTGGGCTATCTTCGATTGCCAGAGCGCATATCGTATCTATGGTTTCTGTATCTATGATGGTAACTCTGGTCCTGAGTATGGTGTTGACCAGATCAACAACTATAAGATTCAGTTGTCTAACGATGGTGAGACCTGGACAACAGTGGTTGATGCTGAAAACCGTGTAAAAGAGAGCATCAAGTATGACTATATTCCTCCTTTCAAGGCACGTTATGTGAAGTTGATTCCTGAGGCTAACGGTACTCTCCGTATTTGGGAGTTCCAGGTATTCGGTTCTGAGGACAACAATATGTCTATCTCGGTTCCTTCTTCTGAGGTGAAGATGAACGCTGGTGAAACACAGAACATCGTAGTAACTTACGACTTGAATGGTGATCCAAGAGATCCTAAATTCTCTTGCCGTGTGAAGTCAACTGCTGGTTTGAAGGTGGGTACTATCACAGAGGATCAGGCTAACTGCACATTCACCATCCCTGTAACAGCAGGTATGAAGATGGGTGTTGAGAAACTCACTATCACAGTAGATAATGGTGGTACATACAAGGAGCGTGTTGTGAATATCAGCATCGACTCTAATACACAGCCTAACATCTTGACAGGTGCTACTGCTGAGGTTCGTCACTATCAGGGTGATGGTGGATTCGGTGTTGCATTCGACAAGTTCGATATCCCTGGCTTGACAGATGGTGACAAGGCTGCTGATGCTCTTGGAGCAATCGAGACACCTTCTACTCATAAAGATGACGCATGGGCTATCTTTACTGCACCAGAGGGCAAGTCTTGGAATCTCTCTAAGGTTGCTATCCACATCCCTAACAACAACAAGGGTACAAATGATAACGATGAAGCTGGTATCGTCAACAAGGAGATTAGCATCGCTGTAGGTAACGATATCAATAACTTGAAGCGCGTGAAGACATTCTCTGACCTGGGTGAGGTTTCTGAGTTGGAGTACATCTTGCCAGACTTCGAGGAGACTAAGTATATCGCAGTGATCTGTAACTTGAATCCATACTTCTATCCTTCTTTGGCTGAGGTTGAGGCTTATGAGCAGTTTGCTGCTGCTATGCCAGCAGTAGCTCCCGTAGCAGTGAAATCAGGTTGGAATGCTGATGTTATCGCTGAGGGTAAGCCTGCAAAACAGTTCTCTGACAATATTCTCGACAACCAGGGTTGGGTATTCTATACTGAGGATGTTCAGAAGGAAGGTGCTCTTTGTGGCAGCAATGGTATCGTAACAACAGCAAATGGAACTCAGTTCCAGATAGCTGACTTTAGTAAGAAGAATGCGCTCACTCTTAAGTCTAACTTCTCTGCTGGTACATTGGAGTTTGAAAATCCAGAGAAGTGTGAGGAACTTTACTTCCTCGTTGTCTCTGCAAATGGTGGTGCAAGTCTTGTAGCTACTGCATATTACACAGACAATACTCATACCTATAATGAGCGTTATACTCCTCAGGATTGGTATACCGATTCTCCATCAGGTAGCGAGGCTGTATATGGTTTGGGTCGTATCATAACAAAGCAGAACCTTCCATATTACCAAGACGATATCGATACTGGTAAGATTCGCCTCTATGAGTACACTATGAAGACTGATAAGTCGAAGGAAGTGAAGAATGTTGAGTTCACAAAGACCTATGGTGGCGCTGGTTATATCACCATCTTGGGTGTTTCAAGAAAGGGTACTGGCGGTGTAGCTTCTGGCATCGAGAACATCGAGAACCGTCCATCAGCAAGTGCTGTAAATGGTATCTACACTATCAATGGTATGAAGATTAACACCTTGCAGAAGGGCATCAACATCATCAAGATGGCTGATGGTACAACAAGAAAGGTTGTTATCAAGTAAACAATAATAAACTTCCTTCATTTATTATAAGGAGGGTGTGTCATCATGACACATCCTCTTTTTTTCGGTATGCTCGGCATGAACCTTGTTTGTAATTTGGCAGAAAAGATTTTGGTATGAGACTATAATTTGGCAGAAAAGATTTTGGTATGAGACTATAATTTTACAGAAAAGATTTTGGTAATATAATCTTTTTATGTATATTTGCAGCTGAAAATGAACTAATTAGGTGAATAATTATGTCGGAGAGAAAATTCAGACGAAAAGTCTATGGGAAAATGTTGGAATGGAAGACTACTTCCAAGGGGAGAAGTGCTCTCCTTTTGGAAGGAGCTCGGCGTATTGGTAAATCTACTATCGTAGAGGAATTTGCCAAAAAGGAGTATAGTTCTTATATCTTGATAGATTTTAATGAGGCTTCGCAAGATGTTAAGGACTTGTTTGAAAACTTGATGGATTTGGATTATATCTTTCTGTATCTTCAGAATATTTATCAGACATCTCTTTATGAACATGAGTCGGTAATAGTCTTCGATGAAGTCCAGCAGTGTCCCAAGGCTCGTCAGGCTATCAAGTACTTGGTGAAAGATGGGCGTTATGATTATATAGAGACAGGTTCGCTCATCAGTATTCACAAAAATACCAAAGATATTAATATCCCGAGTGAGGAGCATCGTGTAGAAATGTTCCCAATGGATTATGAGGAATTCAGATGGGCATTGGGTGACGAAACGGGGATGTCGTTGCTAAAGCAAGTTTTTGAGAAAAGAATGTCATTGGGTGAGGGGATTAATCGTATGAAGATGCGCGACCTTCGTTTGTATATGCTTGTGGGGGGAATGCCACAGGCTGTCAATGAGTATCTTGATACGAAGAATTTGCAAAATGTAGATTTGGTAAAACGTCAGATAATCCAACTTTATGCTGATGATTTTCGAAAGATAGACCCTACAGGTCGTATCTCTAAACTCTTTATGTCGATACCATCACAGCTGAGCAGGAACTTGATGCGTTATCAACCGACTCCTGTGGTAGGTAATATACCTTCTGACAAGATAGATGAATTGTTGCTTTGTCTGGAAGATAGCAAGACCATCAATATAGCTTATCATGCGGACGATCCTCATGTAGGAATGTCGTTGACGATGGATTATGGAAAGTACAAACTCTATGTGGGTGATACTGGTCTCTTTGTTACTTTGGCGTTTTGGGACAAGGATTTTACGGAAAATATTATCTACAATAAACTTTTGAGTGACAAGCTCTCTGCCAATATGGGATATGTGTATGAAAACTTAGTGGCACAGATGCTGAGGGCTTCGGGCGACAGACTGTTTTATTATACTTTTCCAAAAGACAAGACTCATTTCTATGAGATTGATTTCCTTCTTTCTCGTGGCAACAAACTATGTCCGATAGAGGTGAAGTCGTCAGGTTATAAAACCCATGCGTCGCTTGATGCGTTCTGCAGGAAATTCTCCGACCGGATTGGGCAGAGATACCTTATATATACTAAGGACTTACAAAAAGATGAGCAGACTTTGCTTCTGCCTGTTTATATGACTCCGCTCGTGTAAGTGACCTAACACAGAAATAAAATGTATGTTTATACTGTATATTCATACGAGAATTGCCAAAAAACGGCTTCTCAGTTGGGAAAATGAATCCGCCCAACTGGGAAAATAATTTTTCCTAACTGGGAAAAAAAAAATTCGCAGTTAAGTGCAGTATGCTTGTGAATATTTATGCACGGCTTTCTTTTTACGTGAAACTCGGGTAAAGTCTTGGCTCTTTCATGATTTCTGCGTACCTTTGCACGCCGAAGATAACAAACGTAAAAGAAAAAACGACACAATCATGGAATATATGTCACAAGAAGGCTACGATGAGCTCGTAGCAGAACTGCAGCACATGGTACAGGTGGAACTACCTGCTGTGCGTGATGCCATAGCAGAGGCTCGCGACAAGGGCGACCTCAGTGAGAACTTTGAGTATCATGCTGCCAAGCGAGAGCAGGGCAAGCTGTTGAGTAGAATCAGTTTTAAACAGAAAATATTGGAGAATGCTCGCATCATAGATAAGTCGCGCCTACAGAGCGACAAGGTGGGACTATTGAGCAAAGTGAAGATTACCAATATGTCTAATCAGTGCAGCATGACCTACACCATCGTGAATCCTCACGAGGCAGACCTTCATTCGGGCAAGATATCTATCAAGTCGCCCATTGCCCATGCACTCTTGGGTAAGAAGGCTGGCGATGAGGTGACGGTAAAGGTGCCTGTTGGTTTGCTGAAGTTTCACATCGATAGTGTGGAACTATAAGCCCTCCTACTTGTCTGACGCATTTCTCAGCTCTCCGAGCATATTTCCTAAGTCATTGTAGATGTCGAGGATATATGCTCGGATTTTTTTGTCCTCTTGTTCTCCGATGTGTTCGGGCGAGAGTGCTGATAGCTGCTCTTGGCATGCTGCTTGCATCATCTGGGCTATGGGCTGTAGCTTGTGGATGATACGGGCTATGTCAGCCTTGGTCGACTGGTCGATAGGTTGCTGTGCTTCGTGCGCCTTTTCGGCATTGGGTAGATGCTTGCCCAATGCATCTTGGTAGGTGCTTATCTCAGCAGCAACGGTTTTTATGATTTCTTGTTCTGACTCTTGATCGCCTTCCGCAAAGGCGAGGAGAGCTGATAGTCTGTCCGAGGTCGGTACTTCTTTATCTGTCATGCTATTGCTCGCCATAGGTTCTTCGCTTGCCGTTTCCGCTTTGGGTGTGCCCGTCAGTAGGTTTTCTAAGGCTTCAGGGCGGAAGGGCTTGAACAGGCAGTCGTCGAAGCCTGCCTCCATCAGTTCTTCCTTGATGCTGATGTCGTGGGCTGTCATGGCTATCACCTTCATGTGTCTGTGATTGATCATGCGGATAATCTCCGTTCCGTTCATCTCGGGCATCTCTATGTCCATGAGCATCAAGGCGGGCTGCTTATCGTGAAGGATGGTTAGTGCCTCGGTAACATGCTGGCAGGCAAATATCTGCCAGTCGTCATTGGCCTTGCGGTGCAACATCTCCCGGAGCAGTTGTAGCTGTAGACGGTCGTCGTCGAGAATCAGAATCTTATGGTTGGCAAGGGGGTGTTGGCATCTTAGAGGTAGGGGTGTGCTCTTCTTGTCGGGGCGTGTAGCATCCTTGTTGGCATCCTCGTTTGTAGATGAAGACTGCAGGGAAGAGGGATTCTGCTTGATGGGGAGGGTGATGGCAAAGGTGGAGCCGATGCCTTTCTCTGATTGCAGACTGATCTGTCCGCCCAAGAGACAGACAAGCTCATGGGTGATAGAGAGTCCTAACCCCGTGCCTTCTATGCCCTGGGCATCCTTGAGTCGTGTGAAGGCTTGAAATACTCTTCGACTCTCCTCGGTAGTCATGCCCATGCCTGTATCTGTCACCTTTACCTCCAGATGGCAGACGCCTGCTGTTGAGGAGGGAGTGACAAGGGCATCGACGGTTATCTTGCCTTTCTTTGTATACTTGATGGCATTGCTGATGAGGTTGTCCAACACCTGTCGGATGCGGAAGGCATCAGCTAAGTAGGTGATAGTAGGGGCTTCTGAATCCTTGCCTTGCAGTTCTGCTACCTTGTCTTGATAAGAAACCAACAGCGACAGACCTTTTCTCTCGGCTTGCATCCTCATGCCTTCGGTGCATTGTTGTAAGAGGGCAGTAGGTGAGAAGTTGGAAGGATGCAACTCCATCAGTCCGTTTTCCAACTTATGATAGTCGAGGAGTGCAGCCACTAATCTTGACAGATGACAGGCTGAACTGGCTATATTGTTGATATAGCCCATGCCTCTCTCATCATTCACACATTCTCTCATCAGGTCGATAAATCCCGATATAGATGCCACGGGGGCTTTGATGTCGTGGGTGATGGTAAGGAGCAGTCTTTCGCGTTGGTTCATGATGCGTTGTATCTCGATGTTGGCGTCTTCTAAGTTCTCCCGATAGATGCGTTCCTTCTTGGTGTCCTTGAAGATATAGCACAACAATATTACGGCAGCAGTCATGGCAAGCAGCGCCATGAGCGTGATCTGCCACAATAGCGCCCTACGAGCTTGGAGGGCTTTGCCCAATGCCTGCTGCATGGACAGCATCTCGTTTTGACGGATGGTGTTGAGTAAGTGGGAGGTACGCTGGGCAAGTTGGGTGTTTACCTTTTGCAGGTCGCTTACCTCTCTGTTTACTGCTTTTTCTTTTTTCTGGGTGTTCTGTTTGTCTTCTTGTCCTATCTGCGAGAGCACTTGTGCCACCTCTTCGGCAATGTCTACAGGTGTCGCCACCGAGTCGGTAGTAGTTTGGTTTACGTCATTATGGATGGCTACGGTGTCGGTGGTTCCTTTCTTAAAGGCATCGGCAAGTCGGCGGAAGAATCCTTTGCGGGTCTTCACCACCTCAACGGTTGTTCTTTTATTCTCATGGGTTAGGGCTGTCTTGGGGTGTACCACTACCGAGTCTTTTCCGCTATTCAGGTTGTTCACCTTCTCGTGCAGAAAACTCTCGTGGTTGTTTCCTCTCAGTGCTTTTCTGAGTTGCTTCAAATTGAGTTGCTTCAGGTTGAGCAGATAGACAAGTGTGTCCATACGTGCTCTCTGCAAGGAGTCGTTCTCTAAAGTCTTGAGTTTCAGCGTTAGCTCTTTAGATTCCTGTATGGAGCGGTTGAGTTCCCCCCAGTTTTGCGACGCATCCATATAGATGGTGCGCTCGTTGTTGCTCACGTCGAGCAGACTATACACCAGGCTGTCGGCCAGATTGCGCTTATGGGTATAGTCGTTTGAAGCCTTGTTGATGTTGAGTATAGACTGTGTGTTGCTGTATACGAGAGCTACAGCCAATACCATCACTACGGCAACGGCCGCATATCCCAAGGCCACTTTGAGAGGAATGTTGTTTTTTATCATGGTGCAAAAATACAAAAAAATATCTTGCCTTCAGAAGAGAAGACAAGATATTTGCATTTTAAAAGTTGCATGTATACTGTTTTTTGAAGATGGAGCGGTTTACTCTGCCTGTCCTGCTGGAGCCTCAGGAGTCTGAGTCGTGTCGGCTGGTGCTACGGTATCTGTTGGCTCGATGTCGCTGAATGCGATACCAAAGGCTGCCTCTGCAGGTTTTTCTGTTGTTGTGTCGGCAGGAGTCTCTGTAGGAGCTACGGTGTCTGTTGGCTCCATGTCGTTGAGTGCAATGGCGAAACCAGTTTCTGCAGGTTGCTCTGCTGTTGTGTCTGTAGGAGCTACAGTATCTGTAGGCTCAGTGCCTGTATAACTCATCATTTTGTTACTTGCAAATACGTTGTTTGCTGATACGAAAACGAATGCTGCTGCGATAACTGCGAAAAATAACTTCTTCATAATTGTAATGTTTAAATGGTTAATATTCTAATTTGTTGTTTTGTTCTCTGTGACGTCGCTTGTTGAACATTGAGTTCGTTTGCGAGTTCACTATCTTATATCACAACCAGTGTGCCAAAAATGAAGAATATTCGCTAAGTGTTTGATTATCAAGTTATGGCATAGCGATGCCGAAAAGCGTGGAACTGTGGAATGTGTGGAAGAAGTGTGGAAAACTTCCCCAAAAAGTTGGGGAAGTGGGCTATAGTTCGTATTTCTTGATTTTGTTGTAGAGGGTCTTTCTGTCCACTCCCAACAGCTGTGCTGCCTTACTCTTGTTGCCATTGGCACTTTTCAGAGCTGCTTCTATGCGTTGCAGTTCGGTTTGCTCATCGCGTAATGTCAGCGTCTCGGTGGGTTGTTGCAGATGACTCATGCTCTGCTGGAGTTCAGTCCTGCCGATATAGTTTCCCTTGGTCAGCAGGGTGGCACGCTTCATCACATTGTTGAGTTCACGTAGGTTGCCGGGCCAGTTGTACGATGCTATCATCTCCGAAGCCTTATCGTCGAGACCGAGCACGTGTCTTCCCAATTCCTTGTTGGCGTGTTTTATAAACAGGTCGGCGAAGAGGAAGAGGTCTGTGCCGCGATCTTTCAACTCGGGCATATAGATGGTAAACTCGTTGATGCGGTGGAAGAGGTCTTCGCGAAACTGTCCCTCTGCCACTCTCTGTGCCAGGTTTTCGTTGGTGGCGCACACCAGTCGGATATCGATGTCGATCTCCTTTGTTCCTCCCACGGGTCTTATCTTTCTCTCCTGCAAGGCACGAAGCAGTTGCACCTGCACATCATAGCTTAGGTTTCCCATCTCGTCGAGGAAGAGCGTACCTCCATTGGCAACTTCGAAGGCGCCCTTCTTGTCTTGTTCGGCTCCAGTGAAGGCGCCTTTCACATGACCGAAGAATTCGGATGCTGCCACATCTCTGGGTATGGCTCCGCAGTCTATGGCGAAGAAGGGTTTGTCGGCACGGTTGCTCAACTCGTGTATGCGATGCGCCACATATTCCTTGCCTGTGCCACTTGCCCCGAGTATCAGTACCGACATAGGGGTAGGTGCTACGAGTGACACATATCTATATAGCTGTTGTGAGGCTTCACTCTTGCCTTCTATATATTTCGGCGCCTCGTCTTCGTCGGGCTGTGTTGTAGTTTGACGAGGAGTTTCTTGTTGAGCCGGTGTGGCAGGAGAGTTTGCCGGAGCAGGTGTCGATGAGGCTGACAGCTTGATAGCTTCGTTGATTTTCTCTAACAGGATATCGGGATGAAAAGGTTTTGCCACATAGTCGTTGGCTCCCGATTTCATGGCGAGCACAGCGTTCTGCACCTCTGCATAGCTGGTCATGACGATAAAGGGAATGTGAAGGCCCTGTTTGTGGAGCCATCTCAGTGTGGTGAGTCCGTCGTGGTCGGGAAGTCTGAGGTCAGAGAGAATCAAGTCGCGCTGGCTGTCTTCCTGCAACAACCTCAAGGCAGCACCAACCGATGTGGCTTTCTCTACTTCGAATCCTTTCTTTCTGAGCCATGTCTGAATCATGGTTCCAAAAGCCAAATCGTCTTCTATAATCAATATCTTTGCCATCTTGTTGCTGTTTTTATAGTGCAAAGATACGGCTATTTAAAGACTCTACCAAAAGAAACAGATATTTTATAGATTTTTGCTATTCTTTTCACTTCTTATTCCCTTTTGGGGGCATGATAGATGACCAACCTGTGGCTTAATAGAAGGCTGAATAAATCCTACTTCTTAAATCGTAATCAGTTGTTTATAGTGCGATACATTCTATAGTATGCGTATATATAAACGAGTGTGTTGGAAAAAACAGAGAACATATTGACACAGGTGAAGGCTGTTGGATGACTGATTCCCAATAGATAAAATATAGTGGTTGGGAGGATGTTTGCACATATCAGCCATACGATGAAAACCAGGATAAGTGCTGTGCCCAGTTGGTGCATGCTTCCTTTATGTTTTCTTCCTAAATGGCAACCGGCAATCAGTGATGCGATGACAGAGAGCAAGCCGATGCAGTTTTTTGTCCAAGTGAGGATAGTTGCAGTCCTGGTTATCAAGCCATCTTGTGTCATGGGTATTAGGTTGAACTTAAAACATATTGACAGGACGAATGAAAACACATAGTAAAATACCATCACCTCGCAGCAACGTCGCAGCAACTTTTCGTTTCTTGGTTGTATTAATCGGAATATTCCCCATAATGCTATGGTGGCAAGCATTAATACCCATTGTTTGATGGTGAGTAAGATGGATGGAATGTTGACTGCAACACCAAGACTTCCACAAACCGTGTTTACGAGTGAAAGAATCGCAAAAAAACAGTATGCATACATGGCATATTGAGCCATGCATTTTTTTCTGTTATGTCGTTTTTTCATGCAATAATCTTAATAAAGAAGTTTTTATACTTTGCGGCGTTATTTATCCAAAAACGCCGTATATTTTGCGGCAAAGATACGAAGAAAACGCCGCGTCACCAAATTAATTTAGGTTATATTTTGACGTTATCAGAAACTTTTTCACTTCTAATTCTACAGATTTATCTTCCTTGGCACCTTCAATTCTGTTGGAATGAACAACAGCACTGGTCATTTGTCTGCCTTTTCCTACAGACTTGAATTTTACCACAAAGAAATCGTCTATGCTATAGTCACTGGAGAACAGATCATAATACTCAGAGATACTATTCTCTTCACCCTTCATTTTGGGTTTGGATCTGTCTGGAAATGGCTGCTGTAAATACATTTTTAAGGACGACTTTTTGCGATGTTCCACACTTTTAAGGACGACTTTTTGTAGTTTTATACATTTTTAAGGACGACTTTTTGTGTTATTTGAAATAAAAAATGTATTTTTGCATTCAGAAACATCAAATAATCAGATAGTTATGAAGAGAAATGCCATCAAATACCTATATCAATGGAAAGCAAGCAACGACCGAAAGCCGTTGATCATGCTTGGAGCCCGCCAGGTTGGCAAAACCTGGCTGATGCAGGAATTTGCCAAAGAGGCCTATCTCCGTAGTGCGTATGTAAACTTCGAAGACAATGAAATGCTCCGGGATGTTTTTGCGCATGACTTTGATATTCCCCGCATTATTAATAGCATACAATGGAGTACAGGAGTTTCTATAGACGAAGATACACTTATCATTCTTGATGAGATACAAGAAGCGCCCAGGGGTATCACCGCATTAAAGTATTTTGCAGAAAAAGCACCTCAATATCATGTGGTGGCTGCAGGTTCATTGCTCGGAATAGCGATGCATCAGAATGACTCTTTTCCTGTAGGTAAGGTAGATTTCATGCATTTATATCCCCTTACATTCTTTGAATTCCTGGATGCAATTGGTGAAGGCAGGATGGTGGAACTGCTCATGAAAAAGGATTGGAATATGATAACTATGTTCCGGAATAAATTTGAGGAATGCCTGCGTCAGTATTATCTGGTAGGGGGAATGCCGGCTGTTGTCCAGTCTTTTGCCAGTGAGGGGAATCTGTCTAAAGTCAGAAGCATTCAAAAAGGAATCCTTGAAGCGTATGAGCGTGATTTTTCCAAACATGCCCCGGCTATAGAAGTTCCACGTATCCGAATGGTATGGAAATCCATCCCATCCCAACTCGCCAAGGAAAACAAGAAATTCATCTATGGTGCCGTGAAGGAAGGATCCAGAGCAAAGGATTTTGAGCTCGCCATCGAATGGCTGAAAGATGCAGGGCTGATCTATAAGGTAAACCGCTGTAAGAAAGCCCTGTTGCCATTGGCTGCATACGAGGATTTCTCTGCTTTCAAGTTATTCCTGTCTGATGTGGGACTGATGGGAGCCATGAGCAATATTCCTGCCCAAAGCTTGCTGGAAGGAAATGTGCTGTTTTCTGATTTTAAGGGGGCGCTGACAGAACAGTATGTCCTGCAGCAGCTTAAGGAGAATTCTTCCCTGTCTATCTATTATTGGTCGGCAGAAAATTCACGTGGTGAAATAGATTTCCTGGTGCAGGATGAGGAAAGAATCATTCCGATAGAAGTAAAGGCTGAGGAGAATTTGCAGGCTAAGAGTCTGAGGACGTTTGTGGAGCGCAATCAGGGATTGAAAGGTATGCGCCTATCCATGTCACCTTATAGAGAGCAGGATTGGCTTGCTAATTATCCTTTATATTCTGTATCTGCAATATTCGACTAATTTCACTCAAATCGTATCAAGTTATTTTTTCCCGTCACTAAGTTGTTGTGTTGGACATCCATAACTTTGTTGCCACTATGGTTAATACAATCATCTTCGAGTTACAGTTCCCAAAAAGGCATGACGCAAATCGCTTGCGCCATGCCCGACATATAGAATCCTTATAGTCAAAATAGAAATGAAAAGTTAGTATTGTGCGTTCTGTGGGTCGAAGTTGGTCCAACCGTTCAGCCAGTTGTTGCTGCCATCGAATGCACCGATAAAGGTTACTGTGTCAAAGCCTGTCCAGCCAGAGAATGATGCTGCACCGAGTAAAGGACTTCCTGCAATAGGAGTGTAACCGTCGGCACTTACCAGTGAGGTCCATGATGCGAAGTACTTGTTGGTTGGCTCTGAACTGAAGAAGGTGTGGCTGTATGACTGCTGATTCTTGTCGATGTCCGTCTTGTTGACAGCATCGTAGAGGTAATCCTCATACTTCTTGTTGGCATCACTTCCTATCGCATCCATACCGGCAAAATAAACATTCTGGAGCTTGAACTTCTTATCCTTGGCATTCTGAACAGTTTCACCCTTCTCACCGTCGATAATCAAGCCGATAGGCCAGCCTAAGGCTACAGAGTTGATGCAGTTGAGATTGGAAGAACGGCGAATCTGCATGGCTGCCTGGAACTTGCCGAGTGCAGAACCGTTGTTTGGATTGTATGCACCAGCGTTGATATAGTTTGTTGTATTCTCAAACTTATCATCCAAAACCTTAGGACCAACGAAGGTGATGTTGGAGAAAGTGGCTGTGGTACGAGGATCCACGGTAGCACCATCAGCGCAGTTGTCGCTCTCGAAACCATTGCTCTGAGAGGTATCGGCAATCTTACTGTCGCGGATAGAGAGACCATACTGTACCTTTCCTGAGAAACCGTTGTCGGTATCGAAGTCATCATCCCAACCCTTGTAGGCTACGAGATACTTACAATTCACAGTACCACCAAACCACTCGAAGGAATCATCATTAGAGTAAGACACCTGTACGTGGTCGATCTGTGTACCAGAACCTACAGAACCTAAGGTAAGACCATTGATCTCCTTATCCTTCTGGAAAGGATAACCTGCAAACTCGATGCGGACATAGCTCAATGCTCCTGAATTGTCGGTATCGTCTGTACCGCCATGTTGTGTACGAGGACCACCCTCTATCTGTTGCTGTGTCTGGTTGTTCTTAGCCTTACCGCAGAGGATGATGCCACCCCAATCGCCAGGCTTTCTGCTTCCTGCAGCCTCTTCAGATGTGAAAACGATAGGCTCTGTGGCTGTACCTTTGGCGATGAGTTTACCGCCACGCTCTGCGATAAGGGCTGCCTTGCTTTGCTTGTCGCCCTTGATGATAGTGCCTGGTTCGATGGTGAGTTCAGCACCATCTGCGATATATACCCATCCCTTGAGGAGATAAGTGCCTTTCTTTAAAGTCTGCTTGCCTGTGAAAACGAATTCCTGGTCGCCGTTTCCGATTTGTGTTCCGTTGGCGTTCTCCTTGTTGTCAGTTTCGAAGAGGATGTGGTCGCAAGCCTTCAAGCCGCCATTGGTAGTCCACTTGTACTCGGTATTGCTACCACCATTACCATCATCGTCACTGCTGCAACTGCTCAACATGGCAGATGCTGCGAGGATGCCTATGCATCCCATTACATTAAATACATCTTGTTCATCATTGTTTTTTGTTTTTTATTTAACAAACATCTAATATTATCTTTTCTAAAATTTATATATCGCCTGCAGTCCTATGTTTCTGCCCGGTTTATAGCATCTTGCTATTTCTTCTACTTCCTTCTTGCTTCCGTCGCTATACGTTACATCAGCAAACTGTTTGTAGTATATCTTTTCTGCCAATAGGTCTCTGATGTTGAGTTTCAGTTCCAGGTGACTGCCAAACTTTTTGGCAAACGAGAGGTCGATGGTGTTGCGAGGCATCTCGTAGCTGTGGGGCACTCGTGCATTGGAGTCATCGCCAGAGCTTCCCTCGCTTCTTCCTACACCGATTATTCGTTTTCCGATGCGGTTGTAGAGGATGGCTATGTCCATCTTGAGGGGTTCGTTCTTATAGAAAAGCCCCGTGTTGATGAGGTATGGCGATTGTCCCTGCATGGGCCTGTTCTCCTCCTGGGCACCTTTCTCAAACTGCACCTTGCTCTTGATCAAGGCACCATTAAACGACCAACTGAAGTTGCGAAGACCTATAAAGTCGAGATTCTTGCGTATGTCCAACTCTATGCCGTAGTTGTTGGCACTCTTCGCATTCTTGTATGAATAGATGAGGTCGGTTCCGCCAGCCACGGTGTAGGTCCATTCTATGGGCGAGTCGAAGTGCTTATAGAAGACTGCCAATGAGATGAGTTCTCCACGGGAAGGATACCATTCGTAGCGCAAGTCGAGATTGTCGACATAGCAGTTTTTCAACTCGGTATTTCCCTGCACGTTGCTTGCCAAGTCGAAGTCGTAGTAAACAGATGAAGAAACCTCACGAAACTCAGGTCGGTTGATGCTGCGTCCGTACGAGAGTCGTATCTGATGCTGGTCGTTCAACTTATAGGTGGTATTTAGAGAAGGGAAGAAGTCGTTGGTCTTGTAGTGGCGGCTCGTCTCGCTCTTCTCGTAGTCGCGTGTGTTGGAAATGAGTTCCATGTCGTTGTGTTCAAAGCGGACACCAGCGTGGATGCCGAATTGTCCAAAGGGGAGAGACAGAATAAGGTATCCTGCGCCTAATGTGTTGTGTCCGCGATAGTTGTTGCGCATCTGCTTCTCTTCCAATAGGTATAGCTTGTCGTAGCCCATGTTTGCCTCATCAGAGAGGAGAGTGGGGATGTCGCTGTGTCGGAAGTCGGATGGCATATTGTTGTTAGAAACATTCCAGTTGTAGATGAAGTTACGAGTGAGGTACTCTCTGCTGCGATACTCGCCATAGGCACCCACCTGCAAGTCTGGCTCAAAGTTGCCAAACTTGAAGTGGTGCTTGTCGTTGATACCAAGAGAGAGAATGTGCTCGTCGAGTTGTGTCCACTCGCGGGATATGTCGTTTCCGGTGCTCAGGGCATACACACCCGATTCGAGAGCATCGTCGATGAGATATCTACGACGGTCAGGCAAATGACGGTTGGCATACGCATACCCGATACTCCAGTCAAGGGCATCGCTGGTGAAGGTGTGCTTGCCGGTAAGCTGACCGTTATATGTAGTTCGACTGCGGTAGT
>OLGY01000287.1_pt1 | contig 40101 bp, 41 predicted proteins | sample 1605951 | NCBI WGS metagenome assembly OLGY01 (sample SAMN03283280) | human gut metagenome | biome: human-associated habitat; material: feces | host: Homo sapiens | place: Peru | collected 2012
ATATATGGCGGAATAGCTCAGTTGGCTAGAGCACACGGTTCATACCCGTGGTGTCATGGGTTCAAATCCCTTTTCCGCTACTGAATTTAAACCGGAACTTATTGTTCCGGTTTTTTTGTATAATATTATGTAAAAATATAAAGTAGCTTTCTTATTTATAAATTATATGATATATTATTCGATAGAAAATTACTTAAATGAAATATATAATTACATATTAAAGAAGTATAAAAGTTACTTCAGAACGGAGGATATATGCGAGTTGGTTTAGGATATGATGTTCATAGATTAGTTGAAGATAGAAAACTTATACTTGGTGGAGTAGAGATACCTTACGAAAAAGGTCTGCTCGGACATTCAGATGCAGATGTGCTATTACATGCCATAATGGATGCGTTATTAGGTGCAGCTGCACTTGGAGACATTGGTAAACATTTCCCTGATTCAGATGAAAGATATAAGGGAATATCAAGTATTAAATTATTAGAAGAGGTTGGAAAATTATTAGATGAGCATCTCTACGTGATAAATAATATTGATGCAACAGTTATAGCACAAAGACCAAAGGTAGGTCCTTACAGAGAGCAGATGATTAAAAATATTGCAAATGCACTTAAAATTGATGAAAATCTTATAAATGTTAAGGCAACAACAGAAGAGGGACTTGGTTTTACCGGAAATGGCGAGGGAATATCATCACAGGCAATTGCATCAATAAGCCTTGCAACAGAGCAGTCTTATGGAGCACTTAACTGTGGTGGCTGTGGAAGTTGTACAACCAGATAGACAATATAATATTGGACAATAAATTTAATAGAAAATAAATCCGGTATATGATTGATATACAAATATAAATAAAAATTGAATAAAATTCATAAAATACAATCTGAAATTAAAAAATGCAATACACAATTAATATGAATAAGTGTGTTGCAAGGAAATAATTAATGTGATAATCTATACATTATTGTGAAATAGAGGCGAAAGGAGTTCTAATCAGAATGAAAATTTATAATACATTGACAAGACGAAAAGAAGAATTTGTACCGATAGAAGAGGGAAAAGTCAGAATGTATGTATGTGGTCCGACAGTATATAACCTTATTCATATTGGTAATGCAAGACCTATGATTGTATTTGATACAGTCAGAAGATATATGGAATATGCAGGATATCAGGTAAATTATGTAACAAACTTCACAGACGTAGATGATAAGATAATTAAAACGGCAATTGAAGAAAATGTTACTGCTGATGAGATATCTAAGAGATATATTGCTGAATGCAAAAAAGATATGAAAGCATTAAATGTTAAAGAGGCAACAAAGCATCCGCTTGCAACAGAAGAAATTCAGGGAATGATTGAGATGATAAGCAAACTTATTGAAAAAGGATATGCTTATGACTCAAACGGAACAGTCTATTACAGAACAAGAAAGTTCAAAGATTATGGTAAGCTTTCTAAGAAAAATATAGATGACCTGGAGGCAGGCCACAGAGAGATAAAAGTTGCAGGTGAAGAGAATAAGGAAGATCCGCTTGATTTTGTATTATGGAAACCTAAGAAAGATGGAGAACCATATTGGGAATCACCATGGAGCGAGGGCAGACCAGGCTGGCATATAGAGTGTTCTGTTATGTCTAAAAAATATCTTGGAGACCAGATAGATATCCATGCAGGTGGAGAAGATTTAATCTTCCCTCATCATGAAAATGAAATTGCACAGAGTGAGGCAGCTAATGGTGTTGAATTTTCAAGATATTGGATGCATAATGGTTTCTTAAATATTGATAATAAGAAAATGTCAAAATCACTTGGTAATTTCTTCACAGTAAGAGATATAAGCAAGAAATATGATTTACAGGTATTAAGATTCTTTATGTTAAGTGCTCACTACAGAAGTCCTATTAACTTCAGTGCAGAACTTATGGAAGCTGCTAAGAACGGATTAGAAAGAATTCTTACAGCAGTAAGTAACTTAAAGCATATGGAAGAAAATCTTTCACTTGAAAGCATTACTCCTAAGGAAGAGGAAAATATCACTAAGGCAGATGAATTTACAGAGAAATTCAAAAAAGCCATGGAAGATGATTTCAATACAGCAGATGCAATTTCAGCAATATTTGAGCTTGTTAAATTTGCAAATACTACAATTAACGAGAATTCATCTAAAGAGTATGCAAAGAAATTAAAAGAATTAATTGTTACATTATCAGACGTACTGGGTATAATTGCCGAAAAAGAAGAAAGCATTGATGATGAAATAGAAAAACTTATTGAAGAACGTCAGACTGCACGTAAAGAGAAGAATTTCGCAAGAGCAGATGAAATAAGAGCATTACTTCTTGATAAAGGTATTGTATTAGAGGATACAAGAGAAGGCGTAAAATGGAAGAGAGTTTAGAATTATTCGATATAATTAAAAAAGGAATGAATATAGGAGATATTGATTTAGTTAATTATTCTCCTTTAGTATTAGCGTATATCGGTGATTCTATCTATGAGATTGTTGTAAGAACCTGTGTAGTAACTAAGGGTAATACCCAGGTTAACAAGCTTCATAAGAAGAGCAGCAGTTATGTTAATGCACATTCCCAGGCATTGATAATTATGTCATTAATGGATAAATTAACTGATGAAGAGATAAGAATATATAAGCGCGGAAGAAATGCAAAGTCAGTAACAATGGCTAAAAATGCAACTGTATCCGATTATAAGAAAGCAACCGGTTTTGAAGCTCTTATGGGCTATCTGTATCTTAATAATGAAACAGACAGAATGTTAGAGCTTATGAAAAGCGGACTTGATTATTTAGAGAAGAATGAAAAATAGCAGGAATGGAGAAGAATGTGCCTGCAGAATGGAGAAAGTGTGAGATACGAAGAACTTACAATAGAGGGCAGAAATGCCGTAATCGAGGCTTTCAGAGCAGGAAAAACTATCGATAAAGTATTTATACTGGATGGTTGTCATGATGGTCCGATTAATACGATTACAAGAGAAGCGAGAAAACATAATACGATTATCAGTTATGTGGCAAAAGAAAGATTAGACCAGATGTCACAGACTGGCAAACATCAGGGCGTAATTGCGATGGCGGCTGCTTATGAATATGCGACAGTAGAGGATATCCTTGATAATGCTAAAGAGAAAGGCGAAGCACCATTTATATTTATTCTGGACAATATAGAAGATCCACATAATCTTGGAGCTATTATAAGAACAGCTAATTTAGCAGGTGCTCATGGCGTAATTATTCCTAAGAGAAGAGCAGTTGGACTTACAGCGACAGTTGCAAGAACTTCGGCAGGAGCAATTAATTATACACCTGTAGCTAAAGTTACCAACATTTCTAATACTATCGAGGAACTTAAGAAAGAAGGAATGTGGTTCGTATGTGCAGATATGGACGGAGAATTAATGTATAATCTTGACCTTAAAGGGTCGATAGGCTTAGTGATTGGCAATGAAGGTGAGGGCGTAAGTCGTCTTGTAAAGGAAAAATGTGATTTTACTGCAACAATTCCTATGAAAGGTGATATAGATTCATTAAATGCATCAGTAGCAGCAGGCGTACTTGCATATGAAATTGTAAGACAGAGAATGTTATAATTTTAATAAGTGGCAGAATGGAGACGGAAATGGATTATTCGGTTATGACGGACGAGAAACTCATAGAGTTATCAAGAGATGGTAAGGATGAGGTTATAGATTATCTTCTTGATAAATATAAAGGTCTGGTAAGACGTAAAGCCAGAACAATGTTCTTAGTCGGTGGCGATACGGATGACCTGATTCAGGAGGGAATGATAGGCCTGTATAAAGCTGTAAGAGATTATGATGTCAGAAAAGAAGCGTCATTTCTGACATTTGCCAATCTCTGCATTGACAGACAGATTTATTCAGCCATAAATGCTTCAAACCGTAAAAAGCACAGTCCGTTAAATAGTTATATTTCATTTCCTCTGTTAAATTTTTTAAACGACAATGTTACGAACGAATTATATATGGATAAACAGAATGTTAATCACAGGAATCCGGAAGATTTATATATTGACAGGGAAAATGCTCTTCATATTGAGCATATGTTAGAGAAAGAATTAAGTGCATTTGAATACGAAGTATTAAAAATGTATATAGACGGAGCAGATTATATAGAGATAGCTGAAAGAATGGATAAGAAACCGAAATCAATCGATAATGCCATACAGAGAATAAAGAAAAAGGTTAGATTTATAAAGTCGTTTTAAATATTGCTTGTTAAATAATTAATCATCTGATATAATATCAATGTTTGTAATATATATGCTGCCTTGGCTCAGTCGGTAGAGCGTCGCCTTGGTAAGGCGGAGGTCGGCGGTTCAAGTCCGCTAGGCAGCTTTTTATAATTGTGAGAATAGGGTAAGCAGAAGTTATCTGCTTACCCTAAAATTTATTTTACAGATAAATATTTATTAAAAAAGAATCTATTATGTAGATGGATATTCGTTATATAAGGAAAATTCATTATATAGATGTAAAGATTATATGCTATCCGTAATTTATGATTATGATTGCAATGTATAATTAAAAATGGTATCATAACTATATTATTTTAATGGTTTTATGGAATGATAGGCAGCAGAAAGGGTGAAATCAGATGCATAGAGATAAATCATTAAAGAAAGAAGAGTATAAACTGCTAGAAGTTGGCAGATGCGAGAATTGTGGCGGAATACTTAAAGATGCCGGAGTTGGAATATATGTGTGTTCACAATGCGGACATGAGACATTATCTCCATTTGGCAAGGTTAAGAAATACATACAGGAAAATGGTCCTGATAATGCATACAATATTTCACAGGCAACAGGAGTACCGGTTAGCAGAATAGATAAATTCCTAAGAGAAGGCAGAATTGAGATACCTGATGGCTCTGATTGTTACATAACCTGCGAGATGTGTGGAACAGATATAAGATACGGAAGATATTGTCCAACATGTGCAACAAAGCTTAAAAAGGAGTTATCTAGTGCATTAATTGCCACAGAGATAGGAGAAGTTCCTAAGAAGAGCGGTAAAATGCGTTATATGAGTTTGGATGAAAGAAAATTATCAAATAAAGATACAAGAAAAAGATAAAGGCGAGATAGTATAGAAAGTTATGAATAAAAACAGGAAACAAAAAGGAAAAGTGAAAATGAGTAACAAAGAAGATTATAATGATGGCAATGAGTATAAATTTGACAATATAGAGGTTGATAAAGATACTCATAAAAAGGTAAAGAAAAAAGGCGGAGCAGGTGTGAAAATATATTCTGTTCTGATAACATTACTTGCCGGTGCATTGGCAGGAACGACATTTTTCTATTACAGAAGAAGTAATAATGAGAAAAAAGAAGTTGATACATATGCAAGAATAGAAGAAAGTGGAAACAATGAAGTTAAATCAATAGTAAAAGATTATATGGAGAATGGAAAAGGAACAATGGCAATGCTTAGAGAACTTTTTCCAGAAAATATAGTTGTGTATGCTTCTAATAAATATTCATTTTTACCGGTTGCCGATAACGTACCTAAAAATGATATTGACAACAAGAATATTAACAATCTTGAGAATGGTGAAATTGAATATTTAAAGAATGATAAAGTTGTATCACATAAAGGTATAGATGTATCTAAATATCAGGGAGAAATCGACTGGGATAAAGTTGCAGCAGATGGTGTAGAATTTGCGATGATTAGAATAGGATACCGTGGATATGGTTCAGGAGCACTTGTTTTAGATGAGACTGCACTTAATAATCTGGAAGGTGCAACTAAAGCAGGAATAAAAGTTGGTGTATATTTCTTCTCACAGGCAATATCTGTTAAGGAAGCTAAAGAAGAAGCTGAATTTGTAATGGAGAACATAAAGAAATACAAGATTACATATCCTGTAGTATTTGATACAGAAGATGTATTAAATGAAGATGTCAGAACAGAGGGACTTACATCAGAAGAACTCACACAGATAGCGATAGCGTTTTGCAATGAAATAAGTAATGGTGGCTACATTCCGGCGATTTATGCGAATTTAAGATGGTATGCACTTTCTTTAGATATGTCACAGTTAGGAGAATATGATAAGTGGTATGCTTATTATGATAAAGAATTTTATTTTCCATACAAAATTAATATATGGCAGTATACGGAGAATGGTTCTGTAGACGGAATAACAGGAAATGTTGATATGAATATCAGTTTCAAAGATTATGAGTAAAGAGGAAAGGTACGGTATGCAAATGCGCAGGGATAGAGCTCAGGCAATGGTAATAAGAAAAGACAGTATATTGATGGTAAAACATAGACTTGGAGGCAGAACTTTTTATTGCCTGCCGGGTGGAGGAGTTGAAAAAGACGAAACATATGAGCAGGCGGCTCTTAGGGAGTTAGAAGAAGAAAGTTGTGTAAAAGGTAAAATAGTCAGAAAATTGTCTGTGCAGTTTAAACCTGATAACAAAGGTGAGGTGCATACATATCTAATTGAAATTTCCGATGAGGAGGTGCCGAAGCCGGGAACTGATCCGGAATTAAGTAAAGAGGAGCAGACTATAATTGGTGTGGAATGGCTTACACTCGATAAAATAGGTGAGGTAGACAGAGCATATCTCTGGGCTTCAGGACTTAACAGGATTGATTCATTCCATAAAGAACTTCTTAAAATGGAAAATAAGATATACAAATAAAGCAAGATGAACTAATAAGATTGTCAAATACATAATTATGAAATTTATAGAACAGGACAATCAGTTTGCAAGGATTAAGGTAAATTTATATCAGAAATATAAAAATGAAAGGACACTTCGGTGTAAAAGGTTAGAAAAATGCCAGAAATAATAAATTTATTAATAACAGTTGTAATGATAGTAGTTTGTTATAATTTAGCAAAGAAGAATAATATGTCGGCAGCATTTGCTCTTTTAGGCTTCTTTGGAATTGTGGGTGCAGTTGCTCTTATCTTGATTATTAAATTCTCAGGAAACAATTCAAACCTTAAAGATGGTAATAATTACAACAATCCAAATGGTGGTTATAACGGAAATAATTATAACAATGTAAATAATGGATATAACAACAATAACTACAATAATCCAAATGGTGGCTATAATGGAAACAATTACAATAATGTAAATAATGGTTATAACAGAAATAACTACAACAATACAAATGGTTGTTATAATTCAAACAATTATAACAACGGAAACAGCGGTTATAATGCAAATAATTATAACAATGCGAATAATGGTTATAACAGAAATAACTACAATGCAAATAATTCATATAATGATGGTGGTTATGCAAGTCAGAATGGTGGATATTCATCTTCTGATGGGGATAAGTTTAAGAAATGTCCTAAATGTGGTGCAAAAATAGAAAAATATGCCTCATTTTGTACATATTGTGGCAAAGAACTTTAGGATATTTATAAAAATATAAGATAATAATTAAAAATTTATAGAAAATAATTTGTGGAAAATTAGAAAAAATTGTAGACTAATTTGAAGATTTGTGAGAGAATAAGAACATAGTGCGATGTGATATTACATATGATATGAATTGCACCAATGAAGATTACTTACTTGAAAGGAGTTCTATAATGATTTACACACAGGAAGTTCAAAACATGTGTCCGGTTGCCAAAGGCGCAAAACATGAACCGGCTCCAATTCCAGAAGAAGGAAAATGGGTACATTCTAAAAAAATCGAAGATATCTCAGGTTTTACACATGGTGTAGGCTGGTGTGCACCACAGCAGGGTGCCTGCAAGCTTTCATTAAATGTTAAGAATGGTATTATCGAGGAAGCATTAATAGAGACAATTGGTTGTTCAGGAATGACACATTCAGCTGCTATGGCTGCTGAAGTTTTACAGGGTAAAACAATTCTTGAAGCATTAAATACAGACCTTGTTTGTGATGCTATTAATACAGCTATGAGAGAATTATTCTTACAGATTGTTTATGGACGTACACAGAGTGCATTCTCTGATGATGGTCTTGCAATCGGTGCCGGTCTTGAAGATTTAGGAAAAGGTCTTCGTTCACAGGTTGGTACAATGTATGCAACAAAAGAAAAAGGTGTTCGTTACCTTGAAATGGCTGAAGGTTATGTAACAGGTATTGCCCTTGATGCAGATAACGAAGTTATCGGATATCAGTTCGTTTCACTTGGAAAAATGACAGACTTTATCAAAAAAGGCGATGATCCTAACACAGCTTGGGAGAAAGCTAAAGGTCAGTATGGCCGTGTAGCTGATGCAGTTAAGATTATTGATCCAAGAAAAGAATAGGAAAGGAGACGGACAAAATGGCATTATTTGAATCATATGAAAGAAGAATTGATCAGATTAATTCTGTATTAAATAGTTATGGAATCAGCTCAATTGAAGAAGCTGAGAAAATTACAAAAGATGCTGGCTTAGATGTATATGAACAGGTTAAGAAAATTCAGCCAATCTGTTTTGAAAATGCATGTTGGGCATATACAGTAGGCGCAGCTATCGCAATTAAAAAAGGTTGCAGAAAAGCAGCAGATGCAGCAGCAGCAATCGGAGAAGGTCTTCAGGCTTTCTGTATTCCAGGTTCAGTTGCAGACCACAGAAAAGTAGGTCTTGGACATGGTAACTTAGGAAAAATGTTACTTGAAGAAGAAACAGAATGTTTCTGCTTCTTAGCAGGTCACGAATCATTTGCAGCAGCAGAGGGTGCTATCGGTATCGCTGAGAAAGCTAATAAGGTTCGTAAGCAGCCTTTAAGAGTTATCTTAAATGGTCTTGGTAAAGATGCTGCACAGATTATTTCACGTATCAACGGATTCACATATGTTGAAACAAAATATGATTATAAAGCAGCTAAATTAAATATAGTATATGAAAAAGCATACTCAGACGGACTTCGTGCTACAGTAAAATGTTATGGTGCAGATGACGTTCAGGAAGGTGTTGCAATTATGCATCACGAAAATGTTGGTGTATCTATTACAGGTAACTCAACAAACCCAACACGTTTCCAGCATCCAGTAGCAGGTACTTACAAGAAAGAATGTATCGAACAGGGTAAGAAGTACTTCTCAGTAGCATCAGGTGGTGGTACAGGTAGAACACTTCACCCAGATAATATGGCAGCAGGTCCTGCTTCATATGGTATGACAGATACATTAGGACGTATGCATTCAGATGCTCAGTTTGCTGGTTCTTCATCAGTTCCTGCTCACGTAGAAATGATGGGACTTATCGGAATGGGTAATAACCCAATGGTTGGAGCTACAGTGGCAGTTGCTGTAAGTGTTGAGGAAGCCGCAACAGCAGGTAAATTCTAAAAAAAGATATAAAAAAGTTATTTTATCCAATATTATTTTGGGTAATAAAGTTAATAACAAATATATATATTGTAGTGTCTTGAAAATTTTATAAACCTTCAAGCGTATGTAATATAATTACAACGCTAGAAGGTTTATTTGTATAATAAGAGATATTTAAGGTAAAACAAGATATATGTTAATAATTTAAGGAGGAAATGATATTGAAGATTATTAAGTGGGCGTATATTGTTTGTTATATAGTAATAGCCATATTAATTATCTATATGCAGCATAATGTCTGGAAACTATCAGCAAGAAAATATCTTTTTGTAATAATTGGTTATTTGTTATTTGCATTAATTGTGAGACTTTTGATCAAAAAAATAAATAAAAACGATTAGGGTATATTTAAATAAGGCGAAACAATATGAATGTAAGAAAAGCGGTAGGTCAATTCGGATATTGCTTAAAAAAGGCGATTTTAGTAGTATTATTGTTGTTGCTTCTGAAAATTACAGAAGAAATGAGGATTAGCGTGAAAATAATGTAGATACGGTTATTTTTCACACAGTTGTTTGTGTAACAGACAGCACAAATAGCTTTTTTCACAGAGCAAAATCTGCTTTTTTACTCGTGATTCCTCGGGCATTAAAATGTCTGCGGAATGGAGACTGATATTATATATTGCAGTAAAGATAAATACAATTTTGTTTATCTTGAGAAAAATGAGGATGGTAGTTATGTTGCTAAAGAGCAGAAGAAATTTTCGTATAAACATTATGAAAATAAACCGGTAGTTGTTTATAATACAGAAACCGGAAGCTTTTATGGCATATGTAGTAACTACAAAGAAGAAGGTATGGACAGAACATTTTTCAATTTATTTCGTTTGTCTGATTTTAGGTTGTATAATCTGGAATTTGGCGTTAGCAAAAATCCTGTAGGTGATGCACAGATTTATTCGTGCATGTTAGGTGTTTATAAGGAATTGATTGATGATTATGAATAATATTTATTGGAGCTGTCGCACTAAGTGTGATATGCTCCTTTTCTGTGCAAAATAACTGCTAAATTTCGAAAGAATTCGGCTCTCAAGCAAAGTGAAAATCTAGTATTTGTACATAGAGGAACATAGATATATAATTTTGTCTATATTCCTCTATTCTATGTTTGTCCTATAATGCTATAACTCTACATTTAAAGGATGCAATTGTATCTGTTTTGATAAAACAATTTGATATCTCCATAATACCGCCTATTCCAAATATAAATGCTATACAGGCAATTATAAATAAACGCTTATGTTTTTTTAGATTATGTAAGTTCATTTTTATTCCTCATAAATTTGATTTTCAGTTTTGCATGCCGCAATATGTTTTATATAATTTCTATCTATTTTGTAGTAAATGTTGTAAATATATTAACACGAAATTAGTTATATAACAATTAATATGTGTAAAATTATTAACAAGCCATAAATGGGATTGGGGCAGATAAGCTAGACTTCTGGTTTTAAAGTATTGTTCCAATTATAAATTCATGCTATAATCTCAATATATATTTATTAATGAAAATATACATTGAGAGAGGTGTTTATAATAAACTCTTATTTTATAATTTTAGTAATTATATTAATTATTATTTGTAATAGTCAAAAGAAACGAAAAGTATATGTTAAACAGCTTATTAAAAAGAAAAAGAGAGAGGAGAAAAGAAAAATGCCTACAGAACTTATAAAGGACTTCATTGGGAAGAATTGCTCATTCAGCATGATTGATTCGTCATTTAGTTTTATCGGAGTTATACAGGAGATACAGGATAATTGGTTGAAAGTAGAAACAAATAGAAAGATAAAGAAATTAATTAATGCAGATATGATAGTAGGAATTACAGAAGTACCTGAAAAGAAGAAAAAGACTAAATAATGAAGTAAATGTAATGCAGATGTTATCATCTGCATTTTTAAATTTGTTAACACAATTATTATATTTAATGTATAATAAGAGTTATTAAGTACAGTTGAATAATGAATGTATATAAAAATAAGAATTAACGGAGGCATAATCAATGAGAAGAAGTGACAGAGAAATAAAAGAATTTGATAAAATTGTTGAAGTAATGAAAAAATGTGATGTTTGCAGAGTAGCAATCAATGATGAGAAGTATCCATACATTTTACCACTTAATTTTGGTATGGATGTCATAGATGGAAAGATTACATTATATTTTCATGGAGCGAATGAAGGTAAGAAATACGAGTTACTTGAGAAGAATAATTATGTAAGTTTCGAAATGGATTGTGAGCATCAATTGATAACAGATGATGACAATCATAGCTGCACAATGGAGTATGAAAGTGTAATAGGCAATGGCAGGATTAAGATAATGAAAGAGGAAGAAAAGTATGATGCTTTAGTTAAGATAATGAGACAGTATCATAAAGAAGATTTTCCTTTTGGTAAAGAAGTTATACCTATGACTACACTTATGAAGTTAGAAGTTGATGAAGTGACAGGTAAAAGAAGAAAGAAAAATCCTCATAAATAATAATGGAGATAGGAATAGATACAACAATGAAAAACAATATTAGAAAAGACATAAAAACATATCATAGAAATATTAAAATGACTGTATCTTATGATGGAGCTAAATACAATGGCTGGCAGAAACAGGGGAATACTCATAACACTCTTCAGGAAAAATTTGAAGAATTATTAAGCAGAATATTAGAAGAGGATATCGAAGTAAACGCATCGGGCAGAACAGATGCCAGTGTTAATGCATTTGGACAGGTTATCAATTTTCATACACATAATCTGATAGATATAAACGAACTTGTTAAAAAGATGAATCAATATCTGCCAAAGGATATAAGAGTTCTTACAGGCGAGCAGGTTGAAGAAAGATTTCACGCAAGACTTAATGCTACGGGAAAACATTATGTATACAGAATAGATAATGGCGAAGTTGCTAATATATTTGAAAGAAAATATATGTATCGGATAGACGAAAAGCTTAATGTTGATATGATGAAAAAGGCATGCAGAATATTAGAGGGAGAACACGATTTTGCAAGCTTCTGTGCTAATAAGAAGATGAAGAAATCTACAGTCAGAAATGTGTATAAGATAGTTCTTGAAGAGAAAAATTGCGCAATTAATATGCATTTTTATGGAAATGGGTTTTTATATAATATGGTCAGAATTATGAGTGGGACAATAATTGAAGTGGGACTTGGTAAGAGAGATGCTGAAAGTATCAGGAAATTATTCGAAGTGAAAGACAGAAGTAGGGCAGGTTTTTTAGCACCTGCAAATGCTTTGTTCTTAGCAGAAGTATTTTATTAATAGCAGATTTAATAGTGGTAAAGCAATATAACGATATAGATAATTGCAAATGCACAGAAATAGTATTTAGTGGGGGGTGTTTTACAATTAATTAAGGGAAAATTTATCCAAAATGAATATCCTTTTTGGTTGACAAAATTTATAAATAAAGTTAAGATACAAGTGTGTTTTTATGCAAAATAGCACAAAATATTTATAAAAGGAGATACGAAAATGGACGGAGGAACCGGCAGCGGAAGTAAGCCCCGAGGGAATTATCCGTCGGTATAGATTCAATATCCAAAGAGCAGAGTTTGGATATTAAATGTGTACCGACGGCAGAAATCCGGGAATTACTTCCATGTAGCACATTAATAATGTGAAAATGTGAGAACAGATTCAAGTTGAGAGAGCAGGATAATATTATATGCCTACTCTGCCTTTTTGTGACTGTGTTTATCTTTAAATTGGTGAAAGGTAAGGTATAAGACACATGGAAGAGATGAGAATAGAGAAGAAGATAGAAGAATTGCTTGCTGAGAAGAGGTATTCTGAAATAAAAGATGTATTTGCACAGATGAATGGTGCGGATATATCAGCATTATTTGAGGAAGTTCCGGAGAATAAGATACCCTTATTATTCAGACTTCTGCCTAAAGTATTAGCGGCAGAAACCTTTGTAGAAATGGAAGCCGATGCACAAAAGATGCTTATACAGGGCTTTAGTGATAATGAGTTAAAAGATGTATTTGATGAATTATATCTAGATGATGCAGTTGACATTGTTGAAGAGATGCCTGCGAATGTAGTAAAGAGAATTCTTGCCAATACTGATCCGGATACAAGAAAGATGATTAATGAAGTTCTTAAGTATCCGGATGACAGTGCTGGAAGTATTATGACTATCGAGTATGTCAGCTTAAGACTCAATATGACAGTTGAAGAGGCGATTAAGAGAATAAGACGTACAGGAGTAGATAAAGAGACAATATACACATGTTATGTTACGGATGAAAATAGAGTATTATTAGGAAGCATTTCCATAAAGACACTTTTATTAGCAGATGAGAATGATGTTATTAAAGATATAATGGATACCAATTTCATTTCGGCACATACATTAGAGGATCAGGAAACAGTAGCAAATAAATTCAATAAATACGATTTACTTGCAATTCCTGTAGTTGATGATGAGAACAGACTTGTTGGTATCATAACATTCGATGATGCTATTGATGTAATGCAGGACGAGGCAACAGAAGACATTAAGAAGATGGCAGCTATTATTCCATCGGATAAGACATATTTCAAGACAACAGTATTTGAAACCTGGAAGGCAAGAATACCGTGGTTACTTTTATTAATGGTTTCTGCTACATTTACGGGAATGATTATTACATCATTTGAAGATGCACTTGCAGCATATACAGTGTTGACAGCATATATTCCAATGCTTATGGATACCGGTGGTAATTCAGGTGGTCAGGCATCTGTTACTATAATTCGTGCATTATCACTTGAAGAGATTGAATTCTCAGACATTTTCAAGGTAATATGGAAAGAATCACGGGTTGCTATATTGTGTGGGCTTACACTTAGTATATGTAATTTTGTGAAATTATTGTTACTTGACAGAGTTACGGTTCAGGTAGCACTTGTTGTATGTATTACACTTGCGGTAACTGTATTAATGGCTAAGATTATAGGTTGCACATTACCTATTCTCGCAAAGAAGATTGGATTTGACCCGGCAGTAATGGCGAGTCCGTTTATAACAACTATAGTAGATGCAATTTCATTAATTGTATATTTCAGGGTTGCATCTATATTTCTGGGGATATAATGCCTATAATAAAATATAATGATTGGAGCGTCTTTTATGGGTAAAGGTGAATTAATGGGAAAAATAATGGATACAAAGGAATTACAGAATTATCAGGATATTTTCTGTGAAGCCCAGAGGGTGTTTTTAGCATATTATGATAAATCCGGACAAAAGGTTACTATGTTGTCTGGCCGAAATGAAGAGATAAGAAATCTCTATGCATTTATTGGTAAAGAAGAATTATCAGAAATAATTGATAAAGCAGTAAGTGAAGCCAGAGACAGTACAGAGCCTGTCTGGAAAGATACTATATATGAGAATGTTAAAGTTGTAGGAATTGGCAATAACCTATATGGAAATAATGAGGGTACCTGGGCATTGGTTGTTGTATATCGAGAAGATTTATATAATGATGAGAAGAATATACTTCCTACTAAGGGTCTTTATGATAAAGTTACATTTAATGGTGCTAATAGAACAATAAGACTGTTGCAGATATTTACGAAGTTATTTATTACGGCAGCTTATGATAATAACAGAACCATTATGAAATTAAATGAGATTACTGAAAAAGATTCCAGAATAACAGAAGAGTTAAAACATAAAGAAACTGTTACGAAGATTCTTGGAATTCTTGATAAAGATTTAGATATCGAGGGGATAATACAGGCGATAATTGATGCGATTGCGGATTATTTAGATATAAGTATGATAACTGTTTCTAAAGTTCGTGAAAATAGTTTAATTGAAGTAATAGGTAAATGGCATAGTGATGATTTCGGAGATTATGAGGATGTAGAAAAACGCATTCTGCCTGATATAATTCCTTATTATAATGGTGAAAGTATATTGATTATTGAGCCTGATACGGAAGATGAAGAACTTAAACAGATTTTGCAGAATAATGGACTTAGAAGTCTTATATCAGTTCCTATACTAGTTGGAAAAGAGCCTGCTATATATGCAGTATTTGCCGAGAGCAGATATGATAGATTCTGGGATTCTAATACTGTAAGATTTCTGTTTGATGTATGCAAGATGATACAGAGTTTCTTATATAAACGTATTGCGAAAAATTCATTAATAAGTTCATATGCAGCATTAAAAGAAATACTTAATAATCTTGGAAGTGGAATATTTGTAATAAATAAACCTGATAACCGTATACTTTTCTGTAATGATACAATGATGAAGATGGCAGGCAGAGACCTGGTTGGCGAACATTGTTACGATTATTATTATGGCTGTAAGGGTGATTGTTGTAAAGAATGTATTCCTCTTAAGAATAATACATATTTTATGGAAAAATATGATGAGAAGCGCCAGCGCTGGTATGACATAAAATATAATGACATTATATGGGTGGATGGAAGTGAAGTTTCACTTTGTAATATAACTGATGTCACAGATAAGAAAACCTATCAGCAAAGGATTGAGTTTCAGGCAAATAATGATTTCTTAACGGGTCTATATAACAGAATGAGATGTGAAGAAGACCTGCTCCTGCTTATAAGAGAAACGGAAATGTCGCATAAAGAAGGAATAATTCTATTCATTGATTTAGATGATTTTAAGCATATTAATGATGGCTTAGGACATCAATATGGTGATGAACTTCTAAAAATGATATCAATGTCGTTCAGACAGATAAAGGAAATATCTAACAGGTGTTATCGTGTGGGCGGTGATGAATTTATCATTATTATAGAACCAGAATTTTATGACAAACGTGACGGAATCATAAGTGAGATACAAAAGATATTTGCAAGTCCATGGTACCTGGAAAATACTGAATATTATTGCACTATGAGTATGGGAATTGTCGAATTTCCAAGTTGTGGCAAGAATGTAAATGACTTGATTAAAAAAGCGGATATTGCCATGTATGATGCTAAGAAAAATGGTAAGAACAGATACAGATATTATAGCGATGGTGAAGACGAGAATTCTTATATTAAGTTAGATATTGAGAAAAATATGCGCTCATCAGTAGCTGCAGGCTGCAAAGAATTCGAGGTCTATATTCAGCCCATTATGGATACGGCAACGGAAAAGTGTGTTGGTGGTGAGGCACTTGTACGGTGGAATAGCAATAAATTAGGTTTTATGATGCCAGGTGAATTTATTCCGCTTGCAGAACATATGGGACTAATTACACCGATTGGTGAGCATGTATTGAAAAATTCATGTATGCTTAGTAAGAAGTGGAGTGACATGGGAATTAACCTAAGGATAAATGTCAATCTGTCGGTAGTACAGTTACTTGCCAATAACATAGTTGAAGTTATTAGTGAGGTAATTGAAGAGACACAGATTAATCCTGAAAATCTGGTTCTTGAAGTAACTGAAAGTCTGGCAATTAATGATATGGAACGTATGGAGAGAATAATCAGGGAGATTAAGAAATTAGGTGTAAGGATTGCACTTGATGATTTTGGAACAGGTTATTCTTCGCTTAATTATATTAAGCAAATGGACCTAGATATTATCAAAGTTGACAGAACATTTATAAAAGATATAAGTCATGATGATTATGCACAGGCATTTGTCAAACTGATTGCAGAATTGTCGCAGAAATTAGAAGTTCAGGTCTGTGTCGAAGGCGTAGAGGAAAAGAGCCAGTTAGATACTTTGAAGAGTATGAATATCAGTATGGTTCAGGGATATTATTATGGAAAACCTATGAAGATTGAAGAATTTGAGAAGAGATTTTTAAATATATAATATATAATTAAAGTGTTAAAAGGAAGTGTATTATACGAAACAATTCGCTTAATAGCTATTATTCATTTAACACTTTTCTGAAATTTGCTACAGATTGGAGAAAATATGAATTTTTTAATAGCTTTATTTACGATTATGGCATTTTTATGCCTTGGTTATTATATCTTTGCCGCATCTTATGCAGGTGTGTCATCGGCTTTTTTGACATTTTGGCTGCTTGCGGCTATCGGCTTTGTAATTCTTACAATAATATGTGTTCTTCATAAGAAGAAATCGATTCTTCTTATAATTCCAAAGTGGCTTAGAATAGCAATATGTATAATAATTATTGTCGGAATAACCGTTTTTGCTACGATGGAATGTATGATTATCAGTAAAATGAATAGCAAAGCTGATGCCGGTGCAGATTATATTGTAGTTCTTGGTGCCCAGGTAAGAGGCGAAAGAATAACTAAATCATTAGCTAAAAGATTAGATGCAGCCTATGACTATCTCATAGAAAATGAGGATACTAAGGTTATCTGTACAGGTGGTCAGGGAGCAGGCGAGGATATATCAGAAGCTTTTGCTGAAAAACGATATCTTATGGAAAAGGGAATTGCCGAAGACAGGATTATTATGGAAGATAAATCTACTTCTACATATGAGAACCTTAAATTTACATTAGAAATAATTGGTGATAAAGATGCTAATATTGCTATAGTTACGAATAATTTCCACGTTTATAGGGCAGTATTACTTGGTAAATATGTTGGCTTTAAGAATGTAGATGGAATTGCAGGTGATTCAGATAACAGGCTTTTACTTAATTATATGGTAAGAGAGGGACTTGCATTATTTAAAGAATTTATTGTACATTAAAAATCGTTGACAAAATAAATTAAGGTGTTATACTAAAACTAACTTAATAAAGTAAACACATTGAAGAGACGAGTAGGTATTACAGATGGTTCAGAGAGAGACGAGAAATGCTGTGAGCGTCTTACCGGAGTAATATTGAAGACTACCTCTGAGTGACTCCAATCCAGTCCGTTGATTACGTTATAATCATAATGAGTGATATATAAAGATATTGATTAAATTTGTTATATAATGCTGAAGTTTAATTATTGAAGCATATTAGTATATAATACAATTTAGTCATATGCTTAATTTATATATAATCAGGGTGGAACCGCGATAGTATCGTCCCTTATGATTCTGAATCATAAGGGACGTTTTTGTATTACAGATTATTTTAAAACACCCTAAGATTAAAATTAATATGTAGTGTTAAGTACACATACACTTTAATCTTGCTAATCTCAAAAATATTAAAAGAATTATAAATATCAGAATGGAGGATTATCATGAAGATAACATTAAAAGATGGCTCTGTAAAAGAGTATGAAAAAGCTATGTCAGTAATTGATATAGCAAGTGACATTAGCGAGGGGCTTGCAAGAGCAGCCTGTGCAGGTGAAGTAAATGGCGAAGTTGTAGATTTAAGAACAGTTGTTGACAATGATTGTGAATTGAACATTCTTACATTTAATGATGAAAAAGGTAAGGCAGCATACAGACATACAACATCACATGTACTTGCTGAAGCTGTAAAAAGAGTGTTCCCGGAAGCAAAACTTGCAATTGGTCCATCAATTGATACAGGTTTCTATTATGATTTCGAACATGAACCATTCTCAAGAGAAGACCTTGATAAAATCGAAGCAGAGATGAAGAAGGTAATTAAGGAAAATGCTGCATTAGAGAGATTCGAACTTCCAAGAGAAGAAGCTATTAAGTTAATGGAAGAAAGAAACGAACCATACAAGGTAGAACTTATTAATGATTTACCGGAAGATGCAGTTATCTCATTCTATAAACAGGGTGATTTCGTTGACTTGTGTGCAGGACCTCATCTTATGAAGACAGGTGTTATTAAAGCATTTAAGTTAATATCATCATCAGGTGCTTACTGGAGAGGAAATTCAGACAACAAGATGCTTACAAGAATTTATGGTACAGCATTTACTAAAAAGGCAGACCTTGAAGAATATCTTGCACATCTTGAAGATATTAAGAAGAGAGACCATAACAAGCTTGGCAGAGAGATGGAATTATTTACAACTGTAGATGTTATTGGTCAGGGACTTCCACTCATTATGCCAAAAGGCGAGATAATGATCCGTACGATGCAGAGATGGATTGAGGATGAGGAAGATAAACGTGGATATGTAAGAACAAAGACACCTCTTATGGCAAAATCTGATTTATATAAGATTTCAGGACACTGGGATCATTACAAAGATGGAATGTTCGTATTAGGTGATGAAGAAAAGGATAAGGAAGTATTTGCACTTCGTCCAATGACTTGTCCATTCCAGTATTATGTATATAAAGCAAGCCAGAAGAGTTACAGAGATTTACCATTGAGATATGGTGAGACATCAACATTATTCAGAAATGAAGATTCTGGTGAGATGCATGGACTTACAAGAGTACGTCAGTTTACTATTTCAGAAGGACATTTAATTGTAAGACCTGACCAGATGGTTGAAGAATTTAAAGGTTGTCTTGAACTTGCCAAATATTGTCTTGAGACATTAGGTGTTGAAGAAGATGTAACATATCATTTATCAAAATGGGATCCTAATGACAGAAAGAAATATATCGGTGAGCCTGAAGTTTGGGAAGAAACAGAGGGACATATCAGAAATATCTTAAATGAAATCGGTGTTGAATTCACAGAGGACGTTGGAGAGGCAGCTTTCTATGGCCCTAAAGTAGATATAAATGCTAAAAATGTATATGGTAAAGAAGATACAATGATAACAATCCAGTGGGATGCTTTACTTGCTGAACAGTTTGATATGTACTATGTTGACCAGAATGGTGAAAAAATAAGACCATATATTATTCATAGAACATCAATCGGCTGCTATGAAAGAACACTTGCATGGTTAATCGAGAAATACGCAGGTTTATTCCCAACATGGCTTTGTCCTGAACAGGTAAGAGTATTACCTATTTCTGAAAAATATGCTGATTATGCAGCTAAGATTGAGAAAGAATTAAAAGATAATGGAATAAGATGCTCAGTTGATAACCGTTCAGAGAAGATTGGTTTCAAGATTAGAGAAACAAGACTTAACAGAGTTCCATATATGCTTGTAGTTGGACAGAAAGAAGAGGAAGAGAATAAGGTATCTGTAAGAAGCCGTTATCTTGGAGATGAGGGACAGAAAGATTTAAGTGATTTCATAGATGCAATTTCTAAGGAAATCAGAACAAAAGAGATAAGAAAGATTGAAGTAGAACAGTAAATTATAATATAATAAGTCTGCAAACCTGTGTATATGGGTTTGTGGGCTTACTTTATTAAATGTCAGAAAGAGTAGTAAAGTTTTGAAGAAAAGTGTAAGAATATTATTGATTGTCAGTTGTATGATATTATTAGTCTGTAATGTTGCAATGCTAAAGAAATTAAAAGGTGAGAAAAATAATACCGAAGCAGTAGACAATATTATTAATGATAAAAATAGTAACAGTAATAAAGGCAGTAATGGTAATAAAGACAGTAATGATAATCAGAATAATAATGACAATCAAGGCAATTCAGGAGAGATATCGAAGATGAGAATTACATTAGCCGATGGCTTTTATTATGAGCCAATATCTGATGAAATAAAACAGAGAATAACAGGTAAATCATATAAAGAAAATGATAAACTTGATTATAGTGATTTAAGATACATAAGAGTTAAATATATTGATTTCAATGGAAATGAACAGAGTGGCGAGCTGATAATGAATGTGCGTGTGGCTGATGACATTTTAGAGATATTCAAGGAACTATATGATAACAGATATCAGATAGAGAAGATGCATCTTATAGATGATTATAATGCAGATGATGAAGCTTCGATGGCAGATAACAATACATCAGCATTTAATTACAGAACCATAGATGGCACAGATACGATTTCGGACCATGGTTACGGAATTGCCATAGATATTAATCCGCTTTACAATCCTTATGTAAGAAATGGTTTTGGTGACAGGAATGTATTGCCGGTAAATGGCGGTGCATATGCGGACAGAAATAAAGATTTTGCACATAAAATAGTAAGTGGTGATATCTGCTACAATGCATTTATAAGCAGAGGCTTTAAATGGGGTGGCGAATGGGATACGACTAAGGACTATCAGCACTTTTATAAAGAGATAGAATAGTAATAAGTATTTTATAAAAAGATTTATTCTATTTCACAGAGACGATGGATAAGCGAAATGGAGACAGACTATGAAGTTAACAACTTTATGTTATATAGAAAAAGATAATAAATATCTTATGCTGCACCGGAACAAGAAAGAAAATGATTTGAGCCATAATATGTGGATAGGTGTTGGTGGACATTTCGAAGATGAGGAAACACCTGACGAGTGTCTGCTAAGAGAAGTTAAGGAAGAGACAAATCTTACACTTACTAATTATAAATTAATAGGAATCATTACGTTCTTAAGTAATGAGGCAGAGGGCGAGTATATGTTTCTGTATACTGCTAATGAATTTAATGGCGAGTTAAAAGAATGTGATGAGGGCGAATTAGAATGGATAGATAAGAAAGATTTGTTTAAACTTAATTTCTGGACAGGCGATGAGATATTTTTAAAACTTATAAGAGACGATTATCCATTATTCTCATTGAAACTAAGATATGATGGAAAGACTCTTGTGAGTGCAAATCTGGATGGAAATGAATTAGAATTATTTGATATACTTGACGATTCAGGTAATAAGACAGGTCTTGTCAGGGAAAGAAGCGTAGTCCATGAATTAGGCTATATGCATAAGACAGTCCATATATGGGTAATCCGTAAGAAGAAAAATGGTTTTGACGTATTACTCCAGAAGAGAAGCGCGAATAAGGATTCATTTCCGGGATATTATGATATATCAAGTGCAGGTCATATCCATGCAGGTGACAGTTCAATCGATTCTGCAATACGTGAATTAGAAGAAGAGTTAGGAATAACTGCCACTAAGGAAGAATTGCATTTTATAGGAATTCATAAAGGTATAGAAGATACTGAATTCTATGGTAAACCATTTCGTAATCACGAATTCAGTAAAATGTATGTATATATGGAAGATATTGACACAGATAAGCTGACAATTCAGAAAGAAGAAGTGGAATCAGTAATGTGGATTGATTACGAAGAAGGAACTAAGTTGATTAAAGAGCAGAAGATTAAGAATTGTATCTTTATGGATGAATGGATTAAATTAAAAGATATGTTTACTATGATATGAGAAAGGAGTTGTATAGAGATTATGAAAGATAATATTGGTTTAATATTAGAAGGCGGAGGAATGCGAGGTGTATATACAGCTGGTGTGTTAGATTTCTTTCTGGATAAAGAAATTGAATTTAAGAGTTGTTATGGGGTCTCAGCAGGTTCGGTTAATGCCTGCAGTTACCTGTCTAAGCAGCGTGGCAGGGCATTTAGTGTAGATGTTGATTATCTTGACGATAAGAATTATGCAAGTGCATACAATCTTATTACGACAGGTAATTTCTTTGGTACGGAAATGTGTTATCATATGATTCCTGAAAAGCTTAATCCATATGATTATGAAGCATATGAGAAATTCGATGGAAAATTCTATGCAGTAGTAACGAATTGTGAAACTGGACAGCCTGAATATTTAGAAATTAAGGATATGAAAGGTCAGATAGATTTCATAAGGGCATCATGCTCATTGCCATTGATGGCGCAGATGGTTAATATCGGTGGTAAATTGTATTTAGATGGTGGAATTTCTGATTCTATTCCTGTTAGAAAATCAGTTAAAGATGGTAATACTAAGAATGTAATTATTCTTACAAGAGATATTAGTTATAGAAAGAAAACTAACGAACTTATGCCTGTCATAAAGGTTAAATATTCTAAATATCCTAAACTGGTAGATGCAATCAGAAAACGTCATAAATATTACAATATGACACTTGATTATATAGAGAAACAGGAGGAAAAAGGAAATGTATTTGTAATACGTCCATCTAAACCTGTCAAAATCGGCAGAATTGAGAAGAATAGGAAAAAACTGACCGAGTTATATCATCAGGGATACAATGATGCGAAGAATAGATACGAGAAATTAAAAAAATTTTTGGAAGATTAATATAAAATTGGACATACTAAAATACAGCAGAATAAAAAAGACACTGAAATGTGAAGTTACATCAGGAGTCCTGGAAATGGAGGAATATTATGGCAATATTACATGTAACAAGCGAGAACTTTGAAAGCGAAGTATTAAAGGCAGATGGAAAAGTGTTAGTAGATTTTTGGGCTACATGGTGTGGACCATGCCAGATGCTTGCACCTATAATCGAAGAATTGGCTGAGGAATTAACAGATGTCAAAGTATGCAAAATCGATGTAGACGAGGAAAGAAGCCTTGCTCTTAAATACAAAATTATGAGTATACCTACACTTGTAGTATTTGACAGAGGTGAGATTGCAAGAAAATCAGTAGGCTTCAGTTCTAAAGAGGAAATCTTAGAATTGTTAAAATAATCTTTATTAATATAAAATGCAGTTAAATGAATGTTATGCAGTAATGTAAGTATGAAAAATGAGGTGTATATGGATAAAAAAGTATATGACATAATAATTATCGGTGCAGGTACGGCAGGGTTGTCATCTGCTATATATGGAAGAAGAGCCGGAAAAAATGTACTTGTATTAGAGGGAAAATCTTATGGTGGACAGATAATTGTATCGCCGGAGGTCGAAAATTATCCGGGAATAAAGCATACTTCCGGATTTGAATTTGCAACTAGATTATTTGAGCAGGCTAAGTCGTTAGATACAGAGATATTGATGGATGAAGCAGTCAATATAGAAGTAGATGGTAGTTATAAAAAAGTTATTACTAAAGGCAGTGAATTTATCTCGAAAGCAGTCATAATAGCTTCAGGAGTAGGAAGAAGAAAATTGCATGTTGAGAATGAGGACAGATTTACAGGAGCTGGTGTATCGTATTGTGCAACGTGTGATGGAATGTTCTATAAAGGCATGGACATTATAGTTGCAGGAGGTGGAAATACGGCATTGGAAGATGCTAAATATCTGTCAGAAATCTGTAAAACAGTGTATCTTGTTCACAGAAGAGATACATTCAGGGCAGAAGCAAGTCTTATAAAAGAGGTGGAAGCAAAAGACAATATAAAGATATTATTAAAACATAATGTTATATCATTATCAGGAGGTGATGTGTTAGAAAGTGTAAAGATAGCAGATACAGTTAGTGGCAAAGTGTCAGATATTGAAGTTCAGGGACTATTTGTAGCAGTCGGACAGGAACCAGAGAGAGACATGTACGAAAATGTTGTTAAAACAGATGAAAACGGCTACATTGTTGCAGGTGAAGACTGCAGAACCAATGTAGAGGGAATATATGCCGCAGGTGACTGCAGAACGAAAGAAGTCCGCCAGCTTATAACTGCGGCAGCAGATGGTGCGGTTGCAGCGGTAATGGCATGTAAGGAAATGTAAATGGAGGTATGCATATGTTTGGTAAATATGATAATAAAAGATTTGCATCATTTAGAAAATTATTAGGAAAAGGTGATAATAAAAAGACAATTTCTGTAAATCTTACAGAAGACATGATAGATAGATTAGATAAACTGGCTAAAAAGGCATCGGTAATTTCCGGTAATAATATTACAAGAAATGCCATTATTGAAGAAGGCGTAACTATCTATGTCGAAGAATTTGAAGATTATATAAACAGCTTGTATGAGAATTATACAGACTCTAATAAGTATATTGAAGATGGAATGAAACTGCCGAATAAAACGATTGATCCTAAACTAATTGAGTCGAAAAAAACAAAATAATATAATTTAATGTATTGTAAAACACAGTAAAAACATTGACAAATAAAAAAAGTGATAGTAAACTAAGGTCTATGTTTAAAACATATTTTATATTTGGAATGGAGGAAAAAATATGAAGAAGAAAATTTTAGCTCTTTCCATGGCTACAGTTTTAGCAATGTCAATGTTTACAGGCTGTGGTTCAAGTGCAGAGAACAAAGGAAGTAAAGACACATTAGTTCTTGGTGGTATGGGACCTATAACAGGTGAAGCTGCTATATATGGTCAGGCAGTAAAGAACGGTGCACAGTTAGCTGTTGATGAGATTAACGCTAATGGTGGTGTAAATGGTATGAAATTAAAATTTACATTCCAGGATGATGAGTGTGATAGTGAGAAAACTGTCAATGCTTATAATAAAGTTAAAGACTCAGGAGCAAAGATTATAATCGGTGCGACTACAAGTGGTTGTTCAATAGCTGTTTCAGAAAAAACACATGAAGATAAAATGTTCCAGTTAACACCATCAGGTTCTGCTGTTGATTGTGTTAAATATGATAATGTATTCAGAGTATGTTTCAACGATCCTAACCAGGGTGTTGCTTCAGCACAGTACATATCAAAGAATAAAATTGGTCAGAAGATAGCTATTATCTATGACAGTTCAGATGTTTATTCAACAGGTATCTATGAAAAATTTATTTCAGAAGCAAAGGATCAGAACTTAGAAGTAGTTACAGAACAGGCATTTACTAAGGACACAAACACAGATTTCTCTGTACAGATCCAGAAGATTCAGGAAAGTGGAGCTGATTTGGTATTCTTACCAATATATTATCAGCAGGCAGCTAAGATTTTATCACAGGCTGATAAAGCAGGATTAAAAGTTAAATACTTTGGTTGTGATGGTCTTGACGGACTTATTAATCAGTTAGATACAGATGTTGCATTAGCAAACGGAGTTATGTTATTAACACCATTTGCACCAGATGCTAAAGATGAAAAGACACAGGCATTTGTTAGTGCGTATAAAGAGAAATATAATAATGAGACTCCTGTTCAGTTTGCTGCAGATGCATATGATGCAGTATATGCAGTAAAAGCAGCACTTGAAGAAGCAGGTGTTGATGATGGAACAATCAGTATTTCAGATCTTTGTGATAAACTTACATCAGCAATGACTAAGATTGAAGTTGAAGGTGTTACAGGTAATATCACATGGTCAGCAGATGGTGAACCAACAAAAGAGCCAAAAGGTATGGTTATTGAAGATGGTTCATACAAAGCATTAGATTAATTTTAATAAGTATGAATTAAATATAAGCTGTTGTTGTAAGAAAGGACTTACTTATGGCAACAGCTTTTAATCTATTTATACGTTGATGCAGAAGGGAATGATTTAAAATGAATAGTTTTATATCCTATTTAATTAGTGGTATCAGCTTAGGTAGTATTTATGCTCTGATAGCTCTTGGATATACGATGGTATATGGTATAGCAAAAATGCTTAATTTCGCACATGGTGATGTTATTATGGTTGGCGGATATGCAGTATTTTTATCAATATCTTCTTTGAATTGTCCGGTATGGTTATCTATTATCATCGGAATAGTAGTTTGTACAGTATTAGGTGTGGTAATTGAAAGAGTGGCATACAAACCATTAAGAAATGCTTCATCATTGTCAGTATTAATTACAGCAATCGGTGTAAGTTATTTGTTACAGAATGTGGCATTAAACCTCTTAGGCTCAAATGCAAGAACATTCAAATCAGTTGTCTCACTTAAGACTATAGAAATTAATTCACAGTTGAAAATATCAGGTGAAGCAGTTGTTACAATTATAGTTACAGTTGTTATAATGGTTGCACTTACATTATTTATTAACAAGACTAAAGCCGGTATGGCTATGCAGGCAGTATCAGAAGATAAAGGTGCTGCACAGCTTATGGGTATAAATGTTAACAAGACAATATCAATTGTTTTTGCAATTGGTTCAGGACTTGCAGCAGTAGCAGGTATCTTACTTTGTTCAACATTTACACAGGTAAGTCCATATACAGGTTCAATGCCTGGTATTAAAGCATTTATTGCAGCTGTATTTGGCGGCATCGGAAGTATACCAGGTGCAATGATAGGTGGTATCTTACTTGGAATTATCGAGAACTTAAGTAAGGCATACATATCAACACAGGTTGCAGATGCGATAGTTTTTGCTTCATTAATCATAGTTCTTATTCTGAAGCCGACAGGACTTCTTGGTAAGAAGATAAACGAGAAAGTGTAGGTGATTAAGTATGAATAAATCTAACAAAGTAAAGACATCTACAAAACAGTGCTTAATTACACTTACAATGGTTATAGTATTTTTCATTATCTGTAATGTAATGGTAATGAATGGAATAATGGGAAGCCTGTTTGGAGGACTTTTAATTCCAATGTGTTATTATATAATACTTGCAATATCACTTAATCTGACAGTTGGAATTCTTGGTGAACTTAGCTTAGGCCATGCAGGATTTATGTGCGTAGGAGCTTATTCAGGTGCAATATTTTCTATATTAACTAAAGAAGTTATAAAATCAGATTTTGAAAGATATGTACTTGCACTTCTGATTGGCGGAATATGTGCAGGATTATTTGGTTTAATAATTGGTTTTTCGGTTTTAAGATTAAGAGGTGACTACCTTGCAATCGTTACATTGGCATTTGGTGAGATTACATATAAATTAATCCAGAACTGTTATCTTATTAAAGATAAGAACGGATTGTATTTTTCATTTTCTCAGCCTATAAGCCCACAGAAATATGATTTGGATAGTAAGGTTGAAATATTAAAAGGTGCAATGCCAGTGAGTGATGTCCCAAAGACAGCTACACTTATTACTTCGGTTATACTTGTACTTATAACTGTTGCAGTTATGTATAATCTTATTGATTCAAGAGCAGGAAGAGCATTTAAAGCAGTTAGAGATAATAGTATTGCGGCTGAATCAATAGGTATTAATATTAATAAATATAAGTTAATAGTATTCTTTGTATCTGCATTCTTCGCAGGAATGGCAGGAACAATGTTTTCTCATTATCAGACACTTGATTCATCAAAATTCAATTTCAACGTATCAATTTTAATATTGGTATTCGTGGTATTAGGTGGATTAGGAAGCATAAGAGGCTCAATAATTGCTACAATAATTCTGTATGCATTACCTGAATTACTTAGAGATTTCTACAGCTATAGAATGATTGCATATGCGATAATTCTTATAGCAATGATGATATTAACAAATAATGAGAAATGTGTATATATGAGAGAACGTATTGTATCAAAGTTATATAAGAAGAATAAGGTATCAAAAGATGCCTAAGGATTTTGCCAAATTCAATAATATAATAGATATAAACAGGTCGCTCAGGAATGGAGATTAGTATGAAAGATACGAATACTAAGACAGCTAATAAGGAAAATAACAATGATATACTGTTAGAGGTTAAGAATTTAAGTATAGCATTTGGTGGACTTAAAGCTGTAGATGATTTAAATTTGAATATTAAAAGAGGTCAGTTATATGGACTTATAGGACCAAATGGTGCCGGTAAAACCACAGTATTTAATATGCTTACAGGTGTATATAAACCAACCACAGGATATATTAAATTAGATGGTGAGAAAATAGATGGTTTATCACCTATTAACATAAATCGTAAAGGAATCGCAAGAACTTTCCAGAATATAAGATTGTTTGATAATATGTCCATAATTGATAATGTTAAATTAGGACTTAACAATAAGCAGAAATATACAGTTGCTGAAGGTATATTAAGACTTCCAAGATTCTTTAAGGAAGAGAAAAAAATGAATGAAAAAGCCATGGAATTGCTTAAGGTATTTGATTTAGATGAAGATATAAATACGTTAGCAAGCAATCTTCCATATGGTAAACAGAGAAAGTTAGAGATAGCTAGAGCATTAGCTACAGAACCAAAGCTCTTATTATTAGATGAGCCGGCAGCAGGTATGAACCCTAATGAAACAGCTGAATTAATGGAGACTATCCAGTTCGTTAGAAAAGAATATGGTGTTACAATTCTTCTTATTGAGCATGATATGAAACTCGTTTCAGGTATATGTGAAGAGATAATGGTACTCAATTTTGGCACAGAACTTGCACATGGTAAGCCAGAAGTTGTATTGAATAAACCAGAAGTTGTTACAGCATATTTAGGTGAATAGAGAGGTGGTGTTTCAATGTTAAAGATAGAAGACTTATATGTATCATATGGAATGATTAATGCCATTAAAGGTGTGTCATTTGAAGTCAATGAAGGTGAAGTTGTATCTCTTATAGGTGCCAATGGTGCTGGTAAAACTACAATTCTTCATACAATTACTGGATTATTAAAACCTAAGTCAGGTTCGGTAATGTTCGAGGGAAAAGAGCTTACAACCACACCTGCTCATGAAATTGTTAAATTAGGAATGGCACATGTACCGGAAGGAAGAAGGGTTTTTGCGGATTTATCAGTATATGATAATCTTATGTTAGGTGCATATACCAGAAAAGATAAAAATGAAATTGCAAAGACATTAGAGATGGTATATGAAAGATTCCCTCGTCTTGAAGAGAGAAAAAAACAGATAGCAGGAACACTTAGTGGTGGAGAACAGCAGATGCTTGCTATGGGAAGAGCTTTAATGTCAAAACCAAGAATTATTCTTATGGATGAACCATCAATGGGACTTTCACCATTGTTTGTTAACGAAGTTTTTGATATAATAAAGAAAATAAGTGCTAGTGGAACAACAGTATTATTAGTTGAGCAGAATGCTAAGAAAGCATTGTCAATATCTGACAGAGCATATGTTCTTGAAACAGGAAAGATTGCTCTTACAGGTAAGGCAAGTGACTTAATTAATGATGATAAGATTAAGAAAGCATACTTAGGTGAATAATAAGTTGTTAAAAGGCATTTAGGAATGGAGGGTTTTTCTATGGAGAAATATGTTATTACAATTGCCAGGGGATATGGTAGTGGAGGAAGAACCATAGGTAAGATGTTAGCCAAAGAGTTAGGTATTAACTTCTATGACAGAGAAATCTTAAGATTAGCATCAGATGACAGTGGAATAAATGAAGAATTATTTGCAAGAGCTGATGAAAAATTAAAGGGCAGCATTTTATACAAGGTAGCTAAGAATGTATATAAAGGTGAGTTGATACCACCTGACAGTGATAAATTTGTTTCAAATGATAATTTATTTAATTATCAGGCGAAGGTACTAAAAGAGTTAGCACAGAAAGAATCTTATGTCGTAATTGGAAGATGTGCAGATTATATTCTAAAAGACCAGCCTAATATAATAAGAATTTTCGTTCATGCTCCAATGGAACATTGCATAGATGTAGTTGAAGATATGTCATCAATGTCGCGTAAAGAGATTGAACAGTTTATACTTAAGACAGATAAATATCGTTCAGATTATTATAATCATTATACCGGTAAAGAATGGAATGATGCGAGAAACTATGATTTATGCCTCAATACGAAAGAAATTTCTTTTGAAAAAGGTGTTGAAATAGTTAAGAATTATATGAAGATAAGATTTAATTTGTAATTAAGACTTATTATAGTAGTAATAAAAATCAAATTATATATATTAAATTATCTGAAAAATAATGATTCAATCAGACAGTAAGATTTAGTCAGAAATGAATTCATTATATGCGGTTATAGTATATCAGTTAAAGTCGTATTAAAATTATACATAGAGAATATGATTAAGATTGATATATGGTAACCGCATTTTTTGATTATACAATGCATATACATTAATAAATGTTTGAGAAAATGTGGAGGATATGAAAATCATATAAGGATTTTCATGTAGTAAAAGATATGTTAGATATAAGGGGAACTAAGACCGAAGAAAATATTGAGAAGGATATATGTGAAAAAGCGAAGTTATCTGTCAGATTAAGACTCTATGGCAGACAGGCAGAAAAAGATGGCTATAAATATATTGCAGATATTTTTAATGAAAATGCTGACCGATTAGAAGAACTTGCAATGACCGGATATCGAATTATTAATGGAGGAGTAAACGAGACAAGAGAGAACCTAAATACCGTTGCTCAGATATTTGCAGATATGGAAGATAGGAAATGTATGTATAAAGGTTATTCTGATGATGCGGTTAATGAAGGATTAGATGAAATATCAGATATATTTGAAAATGTCGTGAATATAGAAACGGGTATGGCAGAGAAGTTTAGTTGTCTATCAGAAAGTATGATTAACGATAGATTCTATAGAAGAGATGGCGAGGAAAAATGGGAATGTATGGTGTGTGGATATAATAAGACAGATAAGAATGCACCCAATATATGCCCGGTGTGTGGAGGCGGCAGAGGTAACTTCAGGGTTAGATGAGACTTTATCTATTTATCTTAAGAAAATCTTAAAGATTTATGTAGTTGTTTATTAATAAATTAACCTATATAATACAGTACATAAGGAAAGAAAAAAAGAAAAGAGAAAGGCTAATAAGAAAATGTACAATGTTTTGATATGTGATGATGAAATAGATATTGTGAATGCTTTAGAAATATATCTTGCTTCGGAGGATTTAAAAATTTATAAAGCTTATAACGGAAGAGAGGCGGTAGACATTGTTAAGACCGAAGATATACATATTATTTTATTAGATATTATGATGCCTGTTATGGACGGAATACAGGCAATTAATGAGATTAGAAAAATCTCGAATGCACCGGTAATCTTCCTCAGTGCCAAGAGTGAGGATACAGATAAGATATTAGGACTTAATGTTGGTGCAGACGATTATGTTACTAAGCCGTTTAATCCTGTGGAGGTTATTGCAAGAGTCAAGTCTAATTTACGAAGATATATGATGCTCGGAAGTGCAGTAAAGAATACATCAGAGATTAATGTAAATGGAATTGTAATAGATGATGATATGAAGAAAGTAGAGATAGACGGCCAGCCGGTGAAACTTACACCGATTGAATATGAGATACTTAAACTGCTTATGAGTAATCCCGGCAAAGTATTTTCTTCTAAGGAGATATATAATACAGTCTGGAAAAATCAGGTATATGACATTGATGGTACAGACGGTACGGTTGCCGTTCATATAAGACATTTAAGAGAAAAGATAGAGATAAACCCTGCGGAACCAAGACATATAAAAGTAATATGGGGACAGGGATACAAAGTCGAATGATAATGCAAAAGGCAATACGGAATGGAGATTAATATGAAGATACTATATAATAGATTTGTTAAAGCTATAGCAATGCTTCTGCTATTAGTAACAGCGGTAATAACTATCGGTGGAATTGGTGGAATGTATTATACATATAGCAATGATAGTTTTAAGAATAAGGAAAATCCTGATTTTAATAAAACAAGACTTGCAAAATCACTTGTAGAAAACAGTTCATTCAGATTGTATAGATATATACGCGATGAAATGGACCAGTATATGGAGGGATATTATGATGACGATGGAGTTTACAGATATTATGATGAAACTGTAGATGATACTTATTATGATGATGCGGAAAATACCGATAATGATAATTATAATAGTGAAAATGAAACCACAGCATATGATAATGAAAATACTGATGTTAGTTCGAATGCTCATAATATGGCCGATGGTTCACATTCTATAAATGAAGAGTATGACAATGCAATAGAAAAAGTAAGTAAAGAGACTTCATATCTTCAGGTTGTAAATGACTTAATGAGTGATGAGTATGTTAATTACAAATATAAAATGTACTATAACGATAAAATTATTATTTCAAATGTCAATGATGATGATATAGTTAAAATAAGTACAACAACCTTAACAATTGGAGATAGGAAATATATTACAATAGAGAATTACCTTAATAAAAATTTAGAAAAAGGAGATGTGATTTACAAAAAATATCAGGTATTTGATATAATTACCAAGAATTATAATGTAATAAAATATGCTACAATTATATCAGGTATATTAGCAGTTATTCTATGTATGTATATTATGGTAGTAGCAGGCTATAATGGACAAGGTGAATTAGAATTAAACTGGATTGACACAATTCCTTTAGAGATGATTATATTTATAGCATTTTTAGTTCATTATATGACTGCTCTTATAATATCTGAGTCGGGAACCTATGAATTAGGAAGAATGATGGATGGAATATTTTTTATCGCTATTGGAAGTGTATGGTATATATTTATGATTAATATATTCATTAGTATACTATCAAGATTAAAGAATAAGGTATTATTTAAGAACAGTATAACTGGTAAAATAATTAAATTTATCATAAAATGTGTTAAAAATGTCGTTGTAAATCTTGATAAGAAATGGAAAGCCATAATAACCATAGGAGGATGCTTCTTCTGGGAGTGTGTATTATTTATTATAAATATCAGTGCACAGAGTATGATAATCTGGTTCATCTGGTTTATATTTAAAATTGTGGAATTCTTCCTGCTTATGTATGCATTTTCTCTTCTGTTAGAACTTAGAGACAGAATAAAGAGTGTACACGATGGTAATACGGAAAATGCGGCCTTAAATAAGCCGATGCCCGGATTATTCGGAGAAAGTAATGAATATATTACTGATATTTCAGCAGGACTTGAGAAAGCAGTGGCAGAAAAAGTAAAGAGTGAACAGTTAAAAGCAGAATTAATAACAAATGTTTCACACGATATAAAGACACCTCTTACATCTATAATTAATTATATTGATTTAATGAATAAAGAAGATATTCAGAATGAAAAGGTCAGGGAATATATAGGTGTTGCATATAAACAGTCATTAAGACTTAAGAAGCTTACAGAAGATATCGTGGAAGCCTCTAAAGCCTCAACAGGAAATATCGAGGTTAAATCAGATAGGATAAATATCTGTGAGATTATTAGTCAGTCAGTTGGTGAATATACGGACAAATTCGAACAGCTGAATATAACGGTTGTGTTCGATGAATCGGATAAAGGCTATGAAGCAATGGCTGATGGAAGATTGCTCTGGAGAGTAATTGAGAATCTGTTCACTAATATCTGCAAATATGCATTAGAGGGAACAAGATTATATATTGATGTGTCACAGGAAGAAAAATATGTTAAAATATACATTAAAAATATATCGAAATATAAATTAAATATTCCGGGAGATGAGCTTATGGAAAGATTTGTCAGAGGAGATTTATCAAGGTCTACAAGTGGCAACGGTCTTGGATTATCGATTGCCAAGAGCTTAGTAGAACTTCAGAAAGGATATTTTGATATTGATATAAATGGTGATTTATTTACAGCAATAATAACATTGCCAAGGGAATAATTTTATTTTAAATAAATTATGTAAATAAAAATCACTTAGAGAGTAATGTAAATGAAAGTCACGAATAATGTGATGCAAAGGAAAATTACGAAGAAAATAATTGAAAGGAAAATCACAAGGAATGTGATGGAAAGAGAAAATGATTGAAGTAAAAAATTTGAAAAAAACCTACAAACCCAAAAAGGGCGCAGCAGTTCAGGCACTAAAGGGAATTAACCTTAAGTTTGAAGAAAAAGGACTTGTATTTATACTAGGTAAATCAGGAAGTGGTAAATCAACACTTTTAAATATGTTAGGTGGATTAGATAAATTCGATGATGGTGAAATTATAATTAAAGGAAAGTCATCTAAGCAGTTTACACAGTCTGATTTCGATTCATACAGAAATACATTTATTGGATTCATTTTTCAGGAATATAATATCTTAAATGATTTCACTGTAGGCGCTAATATTGCCCTTGCAATGGAATTGCAGGGAAGAAAGCCGACTAAAGAAGAACTTAATAAGATATTAGATGAAGTAGACTTAACAGGCTTCGCCTCAAGAAAGCCAAATGAATTATCAGGTGGACAGAAGCAGAGAGTTGCAATTGCAAGAGCATTAATTAAGAATCCTGAAATTATTATGGCTGATGAGCCTACAGGAGCATTAGATTCTAACACAGGCAAGCAGGTATTTGATACACTTAAGAAGTTATCTAAAGACAAGTTAGTTATTGTAGTCTCACATGACAGAGATTTTGCTGAACAGTATGGTGACAGAGTTATTGAATTAGCAGACGGAGAAGTAATAAGTGATATTAAGAAATACATCTCTAAACCGAATGCAGTATCTAGTGGAATAAGTGTAATAGAAGATAAGATTATTCATATTAAATCAGGATATGAACTGACTAATAAAGATTTAGAAATGATTAATGAATATCTTAGAAATAATAAGGATGCAGATTCGTTTATCTCGGTTGATGGTAAAACTAATAAAGAGATAAAGAAAGCCGTAAGAATAGATGATGATGGAAACAGAGAGGGTTTTGAAGATACAAGTGATAAGAATTTATGGATTGAAGAATATGATGCTTCAAAATTCAAATTAATACGTTCGAAACTTCCTCTTAAGAACTCACTTAAGATGGCATTTGGAAGTCTTAAGAAGAAACCATTCAGATTGTTAGTGACGATATTTTTATCAATGGTAGCATTTACTTTGTTCGGTTTATCTAACACAATGTCGTCATATGATAAGATAAAAGCAGGAACAGATTCGATAATTGACAGTAATGTTAATTATGCTTCATTTGGATTTGAAAGAAAGATAAGTAACAGTGTATACAGTTATTATGCTGGAGATAAGTTATCAGATGAAGACGTGGAAAATATAAAAAATCATTTTAAAGATTATAGCTTTAATGAGATAGTAAAACCTAATGATTCATACATTTCAATACAGAATATATATGATACTGACAAGGTAAATATTAATGGAGAACTATCGTTTTATTCACTTGATTTCTATGGAATATCAAAAATATCACAGGATATGATTGATAGAATGGGCTACACCTTAGAGGGCGCACTTCCTGTTAATGATGATGAGGTTGTTATTACAGATTATATGGCACAGTCATTTATAATTGGTAAGTACACAATGAATTATGGACCTGATAATTCAACTGATATAAAGAAAACTACTGATATGATTGGCAAGGTATTAGAATTAGATATTAATGGCAATAAGAAATATACAGTTACAGGTATTCTTGATACTAAATTTGAAAGCAGCAGATATGATAAATACAAAGAAGAAATAAAGGGTAATACGGGAATTTTAGATTATTCTATGATGAGTGAATTAGCTAACATAAGAACTTATAGTAATCATGCAATACTCTTTACATCAGACAATGTATTTAACAGTGTTGTGGAGAATAATATCGGTGTGCAGGCATTTTCACAGGACTATAATATAAACTTCATAACTAATACTAACGAATATGGTTATTATGAAGTCAACAGAATATGTGAAATCGGTAAAATCAATGATGCAGTTAAAAATAATATTGTTATGATTAATAATCAGGCTAAGTTAAATGATAATGAAATGATTCTTCCATTGTCAGCACTTGAGACATATATTGATCTTGATTATGAAGAGGGCAATATTGAAAGTATAAAGAAGAGTATACTTGCAAATGCAAATGAAATAAGTAAATTACCAATGATTATGCAGGTTTCAAATGAAGGCTCAGACTGGCTTAACAGTGATAAGAATATGAGAGTCGTAGGCATCTATATAGATAATGAATTTAACAAAGGTATGGCAATACTTCCGAATGGAATCTGCAATGCATATTCAGTATATTCAAAAGGTAAATATGATGCACTTGTTACAGCAATGCCTGACAAGAGAAGTGAAATTGAAGAATTAGTAAAATATTCATTTAATAATGGTATAAGTGGTGTTAAATATACTTTGCAGAATAATACAACAGAATTACTTACAACAGCAACAGAGATATTTACAACACTTAAGAAAGTTTTACTTTATGTCGGAATATTCTTTGCAATATTTGCATCGATTATGCTTATGAATTTCATTGCAACAAGTATTTTACAGAAGAAAAGAGAAATTGGTATCTTACGTGCAGTCGGTGCAAGAGGTGCAGATGTATTTATGATATTCTTTAACGAAAGTACTATAATTGCAATAATTAACTGGATAGTTTCGGTAATAGCAACAGGATCGCTTATTTCTATTATTAATAAATCATTCAGAAAAGAGTATCATTTAGTAATAACATTGTTACATTTCGGAATAATCCAGGTGGTATTAATGTTCGTATTATGTCTTATAGTAGCATTCGTGGCAAGCTTTATCCCGGTGTTTAAGGAATCTAGGAAGAAACCTATCGAGGCTATAAGAAAAGGCTGATAAAAATAAAAATATTTTTAAAATGTTGTTAACATTTGACGAAAATTGTAGTAGAATACATCTTATAAGTATGCTTATTGATGGAGGTTGGCAAATGAACAGATATTTTGAACTTGGTGTTTATGAAAAAGAAAAGTCAGATGGGACAGGTGTTTTAGGACGTTATTCCAGCTTTAATGAAGCTAAGGAAGCAATCAACAGCTTTAATAAAGAGGATAATCAGATTTTTATTATTGATGAATTAGAAGAACAGGACGATAATTCAGTTCGTCAGTTAGGTGAATGGTTATACAGATAGCCAGAAGTTATGAAAAGACCGTATTATACGGTCTTTTTGTATACTCATACAGACTTAATTAAATGGAGGCGGATATTTATGCGTGTAATAGAATTTAAGATGGAAAGACCGGGACTGTTAAATGTCGGAGATGAAATAGATGTGGAGGAATCACAGCTTCAGACACTTCAGGGCACCGTATATTATTATACAATATATCCGGCATTAGCAATGTCTAATAACATTCCAGCAAGAAATAAACTCAAAAATTTCCATGGAAAAGTAGTAGATATCAAGGCTACAGAAAGTGCAGCATTTGTATACGGAGAGTTTGAGGAATAATAAGATGTTTGTTTATGACACATTAAAGTGATAAAATATTTTGTCATTTTACGTCAATGGAATACTTGACAAAATGCTTTATTGTGCTATGATTAATAAAAAAAATAAGGAGCGTATTCTATGAAGAAAATGGTTTTATCGATACTAGTTGAGAATACAGCTGGTGTACTAAGTAGAATATCAGGACTTTTTGCAAGAAGAGGATATAATATCGACAGTTTGACTGTTAGCGAAACAGAAAGTAATGAATATTCGCGTATGACTATTGTATGTAGTGGCGAAGATGAAGTTTTAGAACAGATTCGAAAACAGTTATCAAAGCTTGTTGACGTTAAGGATATTATTGAATTAAAAGATGGTGCTTCTGTATGCAGAGAATTAATTCTTTGCAAGGTTGCAGTAGATGCGGCACAGAGACAGCAGGTTATAGCAGTTGCTGATATATTCAGAGCAAAGATAGTTGATGTTGCAGAAGATTCAATGATGATTGAATTAACAGGTAATCAGCAGAAGCTAGATGCTTTTGTAGGTTTACTTAATGGTTTTGAAATTAAGGAATTAGTAAGAACTGGTATTACAGGTCTTACAAGAGGCCATGCAGATATGCTTGCTGGCGAGTTTGAATAGAATATGTAATAAATGTAAGTATGAAATACATATTTATTATTAAAATGATTATTAATAGTCATCGGATTTAACATAAGATGACATTAACAATATAAAATTTATATGGAGGCTAGAAATATGGCAAATAAAATTTATTATCAAAAAGATTGTAACTTATCATTATTGGAAGGCAAGACAATAGCCATTATCGGATACGGTAGTCAGGGTCATGCTCATGCACTTAATGCTAAAGATTCTGGTTGCAATGTAATCATTGGTTTATATGAAGGAAGTAAATCATGGGCTAAAGCAGAGGCTCAGGGATTTAAAGTTTATACAACAGCAGAAGCAGCTAAAAAAGCTGATATTATTATGATTCTTATCAACGATGAGAAACAGGCAGATATGTACAAGAAAGATATCGAGCCAAACCTTGAAGAAGGTAATATGTTAATGTTCGCTCATGGTTTCAACATTCATTTTGGTTGTATCAAACCACCAGCAAACGTTGACGTAACAATGATAGCTCCAAAAGGACCAGGTCATACAGTACGTTCAGAATACCAGGCAGGAAAAGGTGTTCCTTGTTTAGTAGCTGTTGAACAGGACGCAACAGGTAAGGCATTAGATATCGCACTTGCATACTCATTAGCAATCGGTGGAGCAAGAGCAGGTGTACTTGAGACAACATTCAGAACAGAAACAGAAACAGACCTCTTCGGTGAGCAGGCAGTTCTTTGCGGTGGTGTTTGTGCATTAATGCAGGCTGGTTTCGAAACATTAGTCGAAGCTGGTTATGATCCACGTAATGCTTACTTTGAATGTATTCATGAAATGAAATTAATCGTTGACCTTATTTACCAGTCAGGTTTCGCAGGAATGAGATATTCTATCTCTAATACAGCAGAATATGGTGATTATGTAACAGGACCAAAGATTATTACAGAAGATACTAAGAAAGCTATGAAGAAAATTTTATCAGACATTCAGGATGGTACATTTGCTAAAGAGTTCTTATTAGATATGTCGCCAGCAGGACGTCAGGTACACTTCCAGGCTATGAGAAAATTAGCTTCTGAGCATCCATCAGAAAAAGTTGGTGAAGAAATCAGAAAACTTTATAGCTGGAATAATGAGGACGAGAAGCTCATCAATAACTAATATAGAATTATCGCTTGTATCAATGCCTGATTAGATGGCAAAGGAGGGGTATTATGTTGTTCGGAAAGACTAAAAAAGTGTTAGAAGATAAAGAGGACGAGATAAAGTTGAATTTATCAAATAACTATAAAGATTCAGCATATAAAGGATACCTTGAATATATACAGTTAGTAAACGATTTTAAAGATAAAGGAAAAATCGGAGATAAAGATTTTGAAAAATTAAATTATAAAATCGAAGATTATAAAAGAATGTTTGCTAATTACATAAAGCGATAGAACAAAGAATTTTCAAACCGGATACGAAAGTATCCGGTTTTTATTTTACTTACCAGGAAATTTCGTTGAAATT
>OLGY01000288.1_pt1 | contig 40047 bp, 30 predicted proteins | sample 1605951 | NCBI WGS metagenome assembly OLGY01 (sample SAMN03283280) | human gut metagenome | biome: human-associated habitat; material: feces | host: Homo sapiens | place: Peru | collected 2012
ATAAGAATTCTTGCTCAGATTCCATATTCGCTCGAATTTCTTATATCAATTTTTTTGCAAGTCATGTATCGGCTCAATCCATGAAATCAAATCGAGCAAAAGATATTGGGGAGGGTATCTGCGATAATAGATTTTCTGAAGCTGAAGAGGTGATATTTCTGAAAGAGGTATCTGCAAGACTTAGAAAGTACAAGTTGAGGATGCACAATTTACATGGAAAGTATCCTCATGTCATAGAAAATGTGGATTGTAGATGCAAAATTACTAAAAAAGAGCATCTGCAACTGCGAATATCAAGGCAATGCAGGCACATCCGTTGTCAAAAAAGCATCTGCAACAGCAAATATCCTCGATATGTAGATACCCGGGGGAAACACGAAAAGTAAACCCCTCTCATCCACTTCTTTCAACCACGATACACCCACAAAATTCTGCACTTTTATTCATTAAATTTGGATAACGTACTGTAAAAAAGCATTGGATATGAATTTCAGTGAATACGGAGAAAGCGATTGGAAATACTCAAAGGCCAGAATTTTACGTTAGAGCTTAGAAACTTGCTGTTTGAGGGCGTAGCCCGAGTTGCTGGTTTCTAAGCTCTGTTTTTAGTAATAATTCTGACCTTCTAGTATTTCCCGCTGACGGAGTCTGAACAGAAATTCATATCCGATGTTTTTTATAGGAACGTATCACCATCTGATGAACTAAATAATCCCTACCCCTCCATAAAATCCAACGGATTCACCGGAGCACCATCCTTCTGCACTTCAAAATACAAATTTGCTCCTTCCACCGAATAATACTTTGTAGGTTCACTCACATACCCGATCAGTTCTCCTTCTCCCACATAATCTCCAATCTGCAGAGGCACTTCCTTCAACTGTCCATAAACCGCTGTGTATCCATTTCCCATATCCAACGTTACCGTAACGCCGGTCTGGGCAGTCTGTTCGATATTACTTACAATCCCTGGTGCTGCTGCCCCAATCTCTTCTCCAACTTGTCCGCCTATGATTATTGCCGGATTATATTTATATTGTTCCAGCGTTGGAAAATATACCGTCTGATCCATACTATAACCAATTAATGTTGCTCCGCTTGCAGGCCATTCCAGAAGACTATTTTCATCAAACCAGACATTATACGTACTTGCCGATGTTTCTGTTTCCTGCGAAGCATCCTCATTATTATCTGCTGCATTCTCATTATTATCTATTGCATTTTCATCTGTATCCTCTTCTGTATCAGATGTATTTGATTCTTGTTCAGGCAGCACAATATCACTTGTTCCTACTGACTGACTTTTTTCTTCTGTCTCTTTTGTTTCCTCCTGAGCATTCTTCACCTGCTGCTTTATTTTGTCCTCAGAATTGCGAAATGTATACGTACCAATACCTGCAATCGCTGCAACAAAACAGATGACAACTGCAACTGCTGCACTTCTTTTTTTCCAGAATGAAGCGTTCTCTTTATTATTCATATTCATCACCTCTGGCTATATTTTTACCAGATAAATGAATTCTTATACCAATTTACGAATTTTATTTACAGTAAGTGAACACTTCCTCTTCTCTTATTCCAGTGTCTGCTCCACAACTTCCGTCCCTTCATAAAAATACTGCAGAATTTCCCTGTACGATTTTCCTTCTTTTGCCATCTGATTTGCTGTCCACTGGCTCATTCCCAACCCATGTCCATTGCCGCTTGTTTTAATCTGTAGCTCTCCCTTTACCTCTTTTATAGAAAATGAACTCGATGGGAGTGACAGTGCCTCTCTAAATTGCTCTCCACTGCAAATGGTATTTCCTATTTTCATCTGCAACACATATCCGGCAGAATCATAAGCTTCTATTTTAAAATCCGAAAACTTGTAGAGCTTATCTGCATCCTTTTCTTCTACCGCTTTCAAAAATGGCTGACATTTTTTCTGTACCTCACGATACGATATAGTCCGTACTTGTAATTCATCTTCTGCCTCTTTATCTTCCGGACACTCTTTCGCCGTCAGATAAGGATATGCTTCTTGCCCCGTAACTTCCTGATAACTTCTCGTCATTCCGTTACTAGACCGATGAAACGGTACATATGCATATGTTCCCTGATAATACAACACTTGCTTTTTTGTTTCTTCCTCAGCTTGTATAAGCCTCTCATAATAAGAATCATTTTGAGCATTCATCTGCTTTTTTTCTATTTCTTTCGTTGTTAAATATTGTTCCTCGAATACAGTTTCTCTTCCATTTTGTCTTGCATCCTCATTTATCTGATACAATTTTGTCCGCACAACAACCGCCTGCGCCTTTATAAATTCTCTTTCCGCCGAAACCGGTACTTCTGCTGCCAGCACTCCTGTGAAATATTCATTCCAGGGAACTTCTATGATTTCTTCCTCGCCTTTTATATCTGTCTGTTTTACTTTTACAAAATTTTGATCTTGATTCCATTTTGTTTTCATATCCGCCCCATGAATAAACACTGTCATAACATAAGGAAATAAAATAAGGATTACGAGGAAATATACCCAGAATTTTATTTTCCGTTGTATCTCTTCTTTTTTCATCAGAACAGCCCTCCATATCATATGATATGAAGGGCTGTCCTAATATATTCCATATTTAAAGTTCTGTTATTTCATTGTCTGATGCGACCTCATCCGAATCGCCAGTATCGAATAGCACTGTTTCATTATCTGATGCGACCTCATCCGAATCGCCAGTATCAAATGACACTGTTTCATTTGCAATCGGCATTTCCTCTTGCGGTTCTTCTGTCTTTTGCTCTTCCTCTGTATCCTCTGTGGAATCTGCATCAGGAGTCTCGTTATTGTTGCTCTGCTCACGATTTCTCATCACAAAGAAACAAATAGACTCATACAACGGTAAAAGTGCTCCGAGCACTGCATGTGCTACAGCCATATTTCCTGATGTCATATTGCAGTAAATCTGATAATTGACCATTATTCGCAAAGTCTTATAAAGGATCTTATATCCCAGACTTATAGCAAGTGCCAGTATGAGCAGAATAATGAGAATTAAAATTCTTCCTGCACTTACATGCATTGTCATGCTAAATATTGCAAGCATTCCGCATAAACACATCACTCCATAGATGACCGAAACCACAACGCCGTACATAAGCGGAATGACTGCAAGCCAGATTCCTGTATCACGCATTGTTTTGTTCTTAAATGTGATATCTCCGCTCAATTTTCCCTGCAGATATATTCTAAAGAATGGAATAAATGCAAGCCATGCATATTCATATCCTCTATGCTTTGCAATTGTATATACTCCTATACCACGAAGGATATAACTTGCAAGGGAAATAATCCCTATCAACAGCATTACAATGATATAAAATATCATGATTCCTATTCCGATTCCTGTAAATGGATCTTCTGCCGGTATGCTGTAGCTGTAACCATAAATATTATTATACATATAAATCGCCTCTTCTTTTATTTAGGCTGTCCAGACGGAACTGTTACTTTCTCCAATTTCCAAATATCTTTTACATACTCTTCAATTGTACGGTCTGATGTAAATTTACCGCTGCATGCAGTATTTAACATTGCCATCTTTGACCATCTGTCCTGATCACGATATGCTTCTTCCACTCTCTTCTGAGCATCTGCATAAGATCTGAAGTCTTTCAGGATGAAGTATGTATCTGCTCTGTCTGTACACTGTGTATTCAGAAGTGAGTTGTAAAGGTTCTTATACATCTCATGATCACCCTTTGCATATGTTCCATCCATCAGCTGATCAATAACACGTTTCAACTCCCAATCATTGAAATAAATATCTGTTGGGTTATATCCGCCATTGTTTTCATAGTTGATAACTTCTTCTGAGCTCAATCCGAAGATAAATGCATTTTCAATACCAACTTCTTCTACGATTTCCACGTTGGCACCATCCATTGTTCCAAGTGTTGGAGCACCATTCAGCATAAACTTCATGTTTCCTGTACCTGAAGCTTCTTTTGATGCTGTAGAAATCTGTTCGCTGACATCTGCTGCTGCAAAAATCAACTCAGCGTTTGATACACGATAATCTTCGATAAATACAACCTTGATCTTTCCGTTGATGCTTCTGTCATTGTTTACAACATCTGCAACTGAGTTGATCAGTTTGATTGTCTCTTTTGCCCTCTGATATCCTGCCGCTGCTTTTGCACCAAAGATAAATGTTCTTGGATAGAATGACATCTCCGGATGCTCTTTGATCTGATTATACAGATACATAACATGCAGAATATTTAATAACTGACGTTTATACTCATGGAGACGTTTTACCTGTACGTCAAAGATAGAACGTGGATCTACGTCAATTCCGTTGTGTTCTTTGATATATTTTGCAAGACGGACTTTATTCTGATATTTGATATCCATAAATTCTCTTCTTGCTTTTTCGTCTTCTACATATGGTTTCAGTTTTGCAATCTGTGACAAATCTGTAATCCAGCCATCGCCGATCTTATCTGTAATCCAGTCGGCAAGAAGCGGGTTACCATGTGCAAGGAAACGTCTCTGTGTGATACCGTTTGTCTTGTTGTTGAATTTCTCCGGCATCATTTCGTAGAAGTCTTTTAACTGCTCATTTTTCAGGATTTCTGTATGAAGTTTTGCAACACCATTTACAGAGAATCCGGCAATGATAGCCATATTTGCCATACGGACCTGACCATCCCACAGGATTGCCATCTTACGTACTTTTTCTTCATTTCCAGGATATTTTGCTCTTACTTCATTTACAAAACGACGATCAATCTCCTGTACGATCTGGTAAATACGTGGAAGCAGTTTAGAGAAGAGGTCGATTGGCCATTTCTCAAGTGCTTCTGCCATAATTGTATGGTTTGTGTAAGCACATGTCTTGGTTGTAACATCCCATGCTTCTTCCCATGTCAGACCTTCCTGGTCGATGAGCAAATGCATCAGCTCCGGCACTGCAACAGTTGGATGTGTATCATTCATCTGAATGACAACTTTCTCATGCAGTTTGCGGATATCACTGTTTGATTTCTTATATTTGGCAATCAATGCCTGTAAACTTGCAGAAATGAAGAAATACTGCTGTTTTAAACGAAGCTCTTTTCCTGCATAATGATTATCATTAGGATAAAGTACTTCAACAATTGTTTTTGCCAGGTTTTCCTGTTCTACTGCTTTGTGATAGTCTCCACGGTCAAATGAATCAAGCTGGAAATCAACAATTGCCTGTGCATCCCAGATACGTAATGTATTTACTACATGGTTTCCGTATCCAATGATTGGCATATCGTATGGAATTGCAAGTACTGATTCATAATTTTCCTGAATAAACTCATCACGTCCTGTCTCAGGATTTTTCTCGAAACGGATATTTCCGCCAAAACGAACTTCTTTTGCATATTCTTCACGACGAAGTTCAAATGGATTTCCTTCTTTTAACCAGTTATCTGGTGTCTCCACCTGATATCCGTCTTTAATTTTCTGTTTGAACATTCCATAACGATAGCGGATTCCGCATCCATAAGCAGGGTAATTCAATGTTGCAAGAGAATCCAGGAAGCAGGCAGCCAATCTACCGAGGCCACCGTTTCCAAGAGCTGCATCTGGTTCTTCGTCTTCAATCACGTTCAGATCTATTTCCATCTCATCCAGAGCTTCTTTTACTTCTGTATATGCTGTCATATTGATCAGGTTGTTACCCAGCGCACGTCCCATTAAGAACTCCATTGACATATAATATACTGTTTTTACATTCTCTTCTTCGTACTTGTTCTGTGTCTCAAACCAATCATCCATGATAATATCTTTTACTGCATATGATACTGCCTGGAAAATCTGCTGCTTTGAAGCTTCTTCAATCTTCTTACGATATAATGTTTTTACATTCTCTTTTACTGCTGCTTTAAACGCTTCCTTCTCAAATCTTTTGCTGTACATGGTTTTACATCCCCTCTTTCCAAACTCCCATTGTAACTTGTTCGCCGTTTATCTTCCACTCTTTTACATAACCGGCCGGTTCTGCTTTTGTAACTTCCTCAGCAAGCACTTCACCGCTAATGCTTTCTGCATATTTAGCAAAAATGCTTTCTGCTTTTTCACTTCCTGTATAAGTAACTCGGATCTTATCCATAACTTCAAATCCGGCTTCTTTACGCATTGTCTGGATTTTACTGATAATCTCTCTTACGAATCCTTCCTCAAGAAGTTCTTCTGTCAGATTTGTATCAAGAACTACTGTAATTCCATTATCATTTTCTGATACATATCCTTCAATCTGAGCTGTATCGATCAACAAGTCTTCTTTGAATAATGTAATTTCCTGACCATCTATATCCAGTTTTAATGAACCATTGGCATTTAATTCATCCATTGCTGCATTACCATCTATTGTATCGAGAGCTTTTTTAATTCCACCCAACATTTTACCATATTTTGGTCCAACTGTCTTTAATTGTGGTTTAAAACTATATGAAGTAAAGTCTCTTACATCATCTGTAAATTTAACATTCTTTACATTCAGCTCATCTGCAACGATTTCCTGGTAAAATTCAGGTAATGTGAATTCTGCTTTCACAAACATCTGTCCGATTGGCTGACGGTTCTTGATGTTAGATGTATTTCTGCAGGCACGTCCCATTACAACAAGTTTGAGTACATTTTCCATATTTGCTTCAAGCTCTGTATCAATGTAATCCTCATTTACAACAGGATAATCACAAAGATGGATACTTTCTGGAGCTGTCTTATCTACGCTTCTTACCAGATTCTGATAAATCTGCTCTGTCATAAATGGAATCATTGGTGCAGCAACTTTTGAAACAGTTACAAGTGCTGTATACAATGTCATGTATGCATTGATCTTATCCTGTTCCATTCCTTTTGCCCAGAAACGCTCACGACTGCGTCTTACATACCAGTTACTCATATCATCTACGAAATCCTGAAGTGCTCTTGCACTCTCTGGAATTCTGTAATTTGCAAGATTGTCATCCACTGTTTTGATCAATGTGTTCAGTTTTGACAACAGCCATTTATCCATAACAGATAACTTATCATATTCCAATGTATATTTTGAAGCATCAAATTCGTCAATATTTGCATACAATACAAAGAACGCATATGTGTTCCACAATGTTCCCATGAATTTACGCTGTCCTTCCATAACGGCTTTTCCGTGGAAACGGTTTGGCAGCCATGGTGCACTGTTTACGTAGAAATACCAACGGATTGCATCTGCTCCGTACTGCTGTAATGCATCAAACGGATCAACAGCATTTCCCTTAGATTTACTCATCTTCTGGCCGTTCTCATCCTGCACGTGTCCAAGTACGATTACATTCTGGTAAGGTGCTTTATTGAACAACAATGTAGAAATTGCCAACAGAGAATAGAACCATCCACGAGTCTGGTCTACAGCCTCTGAAATAAACTGAGCCGGGAACTGTTTTTCAAAAATTTCTTTATTTTCAAATGGATAATGATGCTGTGCGAAAGGCATTGATCCGCTGTCAAACCAACAGTCAATTACTTCCGGTACACGATGCATTTCTTTACCACACTCCGGACACTTAATTGTTACATCGTCAATATATGGACGGTGCAGTTCAATATCATCAGGACAATTGTCGGACATAGACTTCAGTTCCTCAATACTTCCGATGGAATGCATATGTCCACATTCACACTGCCAGATATTCAGTGGTGTTCCCCAGTAACGGTTACGGCTGATACCCCAGTCCTGAACATTTTCAAGCCAGTCACCGAAACGTCCTTTTCCAATGCTTTCAGGAATCCAGTTGATTGTATTATTATTTGCGATCAAATCGTCTTTAACAGCTGTCATCTTGATAAACCAAGACTCACGAGCGTAGTAGATCAGTGGAGTATCACATCTCCAGCAGTGAGGATAGCTATGCTCAAATTTTGGTGCATCGAACAACAGTCCCTTAGCATCCAGATCTTTCAGTACTTCCGGATCTGCTTTTTTCACAAATAATCCTGCAAATGGAGTACTGTCAGCCATCTCACCTTTTTCTGTTACAAGCTGTACAAATGGAAGATCATAATTTCTTCCTACATTCGCATCGTCTTCACCAAATGCCGGTGCGATATGAACAACACCTGTACCATCTGTTAATGTTACATATTCATCACATGTAACGAAAAATGCTTTTTTGCGCTGTTTTTCTGCTGCATCTGCTGCACACTGATACAATGGCTCATACTCTTTGTATTCCAGATCTTTACCTTTATATCTCTCAAGTACTTCATATGCTGCCTGACCTTCTTCTGCCAGACGTCCAAGTACTGTGTCAAGCAATGCCTCTGCCATATAATAAGTATATCCGTCTGCTGCTTTTACTTTTACATAATCCTCTTTTGGATTCACACAAAGTGCAAGGTTTGATGGCAATGTCCAAGGTGTTGTTGTCCATGCAAGAATATATGCATCCTCATCTTTTACCTTAAAACGAACAACTGCTGAACGTTCTTTGACATCTTTATATCCCTGAGCAACTTCCTGTGCTGAAAGCGGTGTTCCGCAACGAGGACAGTAAGGTACGATCTTAAATCCTTTGTAAAGAAGTCCCTTATCCCAGATTGTTTTTAATGCCCACCATTCAGACTCGATAAAATTATTGTCATATGTGACATATGGTTTCTCCATATCAGCCCAGAATCCAACTGTGCTTGAGAAGTTTTCCCACATTCCTTTATATTTCCAGACACTCTCTTTACATTTGTTGATAAATGGCTCCAGACCATATTTTTCAATCTGATCTTTTCCATCCAGTCCAAGCATTTTTTCAACTTCCAATTCTACCGGAAGACCATGTGTGTCCCATCCTGCTTTACGAGGAACTTCATAACCTTTCATTGTACGGTAACGTGGAATCATATCTTTGATTACACGAGTCAACACATGACCGATATGTGGTTTACCATTAGCTGTCGGAGGTCCATCGTAAAATGTATACATTGGACTTCCTTCTCTTTCTTCCATACTCTTCTGGAAAATCTGATTGTCTTCCCAGAACTTTTCAACTTCTTTTTCACGTTCGACAAAATTCATGTCTGTAGAAACTTTCTGATACATGTTATTCTTCCTTTCTTTGTAATAATGAAAAAATCCCTCCGTCCTTGTAATAGGACGAAGGGTTAAATCTTCGTTTATAAACCACCTGTTACAACATACTCCAAAGCTTTTCTGCTATGTTCATATGCGTTCCTGTAACGGTGGAACTCCGGCAATTGCTACTCCATCTAATCTGTTGATAATCCCCTGTTTCATCAATTGCAACTCGGAAGTGATATTCAAGAATGTCTTACTCGTACCGGTCTTACACCATCTCCGGCTCGCTGTAACTTTCGGGTATTCCCTACTGTCTTCGTCATCGTTTTTCATAGTTTTTATAAATTTCACAGTGTAAATTATACGGAGAAATCAAGGTTTCGTCAAGGGCTTGACAAGGATATTTGTTCTTTTCCTCGACAAATTTTTTTATTACCAACCCCTGCACTTCTATTTTCAAAACCTTTATGCTAGAATTATCTTATTAATGGGAGAAAAATACAAGATATCTTGTCAGTCACAAAAACATCAGGAGGAATTAAAGATGAGTGGTATGATCAAACCAGTAGAATGGAAGGAAACATATGTAAAAGTATTAGATCAAACGCTATTACCTGAAGAAGTGAAATTTATGGAAATCAGAGACGCACAGGTAATGTGGGATGCTATTAAAATGCTCTGTGTCAGAGGAGCACCTGCGATCGGGGTTGGTGCAGGTTATGGCGTCGCAATAGAAATGCAAAAACATGTCAAAGAAAGTACTGCTGAATATCATAAAAAATTAAAAGAAACCATCGAATATCTGGCAACTTCCAGACCTACAGCAGTAAATTTGTTTTGGGCATTAGATAGGATGAAAGAAACCGGAGAAAAATATGCTGATGAATCAAATGAAGTGTGCCAGAAAGCATTGGAAGAAACGGCTATAAACATTGAGAAATACGAAGAGAATGCATGTATATCAATTGGCGAAAATGCATTGACATTGTTAAAAGACGGCATGACATTATTGACGCATTGCAATGCCGGTGGACTGGCAACTGTACATTATGGAACAGCATTGTCTCCAATGTTATTAGGAAAAGAAAGAAACATTCATTTCAAGGTATACGCAGACGAAACAAGACCTTTATTACAAGGTGCACGTTTAACCGCATGGGAATTAAATCAAGCCGGTGTTGATGTTACTGTTATTACAGATAATATGGCGGGAATGGTAATGAAACAAGGAAAAATTGACGCAGTAATTGTTGGCTGTGACAGGGTTGCAGCGAATGGAGATGCCGCAAATAAGATTGGTACATATTCCGTTGCTGTTTTAGCAAAACATCATAATATCCCATTTTATATTGCAGGTCCGGTTTCAACAATTGATATGAACACCCCTACCGGAGACGATATCCCGATTGAAGAGCGAAGTGCGGAAGAAATAACCTGTGGTTTTGGCAAGCGAACAGTTCCGGAAGGAGTAAAAGTATATAATCCGGCATTTGATGTTGTTCCTCACGAATTAATCACTGCAATCATAACTGACAAAGGAATCATAGCAAATCCTGACGAAGAGAAGGTTGCACAAGTAGTAAATGCAAAGTAACGAATACCCATCAGGGGCAGATATGACTTAACCCTCATATCTGCCCCTGATTATTTCTTTATCCATTTTACCTTCTTCTTCGGTTCTTCCTTCTCTTCCTCTGAAGATGCAGCCATATTGGCAAAAACACAAACAATATTGCTACTGTAATGACTCCCATTACAATCAATGGCAGGTACCCTTTCCAAGAAGTTTCTCCATCTTTTGCTGCTTCTGTCCAGACCGATTTCTTTGAAGTTTTTTTCTCTGTCACCGCTGCACTCTGTTTTTCTTTGTAAATATCACTTACCTTAACTTCTGCTTTTCCTACAATATTTCCCTGGTATGTGTATACTGCTGTTGCCATATCGGCATTATTACCATCACTGTCTGACAACTGAATTTCACAGTCTACATTTGTAAAATCAACTGCTTCCGGCAAGACTACATAGGCGTTACTATCTGCAAAACTGTCAATATCCTCTGACTTTGGTTGTTCGGACAGCATTACCTTCTGAAAGTTTCCAAATCCATACTCAAATATATTTCTCGTATCTTCATATGCATCCACGCCATAATCTCCAAGCACAACCGCTGCCAGTCTCATATTTCCATTATCCGCCATCGTTACAAGCGTTGTTTTCGCCTGATCTGTATATCCTGTTTTTCCGGCTTTTGCATATGGATAATAATAATAGTTTTCCGGCCAGAGCATCTTATGGTTCTGATCCAGAATACGTTCTTCCTCTACCAGATTTGTCTTTCCCAGTTTATACTCCAATGTCTGCTCGATTCTCTGGAAATCTTCTTTCTGATAAACCGCCGATGCGATCAGCGCCATATCGTAAGCCGTCGTATAATGATTTTCATCATGAAGACCATTTGCATTAACCCAATGCGAATTTTTACAGCCAAGCTCCTGTGCTCGTTCATTCATTAATTCAATAAATCCATCATAACCTATGCCCAGATTTTCCCCGACATTCTTTGCAACTGCATAAGAAACTTCATTTGCCGATGCAAGTAACACCCCGTAAAGTGCCTCTTCAAGAGTAATCTCTTCTCCGGCACGCATTCCGATATTAGCATCATCCCACTCTAAAAAATTTAGACATTCATCTGTAAATGTAATCTTATCTGTCAGATTTGCATTTTCCAATGCAACTAATACAGTAAGCAGTTTTGTAATACTTGCAGGATATCGTTTTTCATCTATCTGTTTCCCGTAAAGGACTGCTCCGCTGTCAATATCCATGACAATTGCTGATGCCGCATATACATTGGGTCCTGTCGGCCAGTTTTCCAATCCATTTGTATCTGCCGGTGTGTCATAGGATGCCTGTTTTTTTGCAGCCTCCTCGGCTGCGATCTGCTCTTCTGTTTTCGCTTCCGGATTCGCATCCGCGGCTTCTTGTGTTGCCTCTGGATTATTTTCTTCCTCCGCATACACCATTTGCATTGGCTGGGATAATAACAATGCTGCCGCGATGATTCCTATCCCTATCTTTTTCAATATTGCTTTTCCCTTCATTTTCCACTCCTGTTAAATATGCTGCTCGACTTGAATTATTTATTCTTTTCATCATATCCTTTTTGTACTTCCTGGGTCAATTTGTCCCCTCCAGAACTATACCATTCCTGGACAAATTCGTCAAAATACGAGAGTGGTTTTTCTCCACAGACAATCTGTAAAAATGTTGCCTGTTCCAGTTCCTGCAATGTTCGCGGGATTTCTCCGTCTGCATCCCCCATAGACAATGGCTGATTTCCTCGTCCTGATTCGGATTTTGCCAAAAGAGGTACTGCCTGCATACGTGATGCATAAGATGCCCAGGCAGTTGCTGTTGTCAAATACCCTTTCATGTAAGATTTACACGTCTGATAATAGGCTTTTTCAATCCCTGTCAAGCTATTTACCTTTATTGTTCCATCTAATGCTTGTTGAATATGTTCTGTTGTCCGATACAGCCCATCCCAATAATCTACGTTGATATTCATTGGTCTGGCTGTCGGGTCTACATTTAACGAAAAATAATCATTGATCTCAGATGCATTCCTGTCCTGATATCTTGTATAATCAAACAATACGCTTATGCATTTTCCTACGATTTCCGGATGTTCGTATCCTTTTCTTACTACCACGTACTGCCAGTCTTTATATGATTCCAAAGTTTGTACCTGTTTCTTATTTGTCAGCAAATACGGCTTCCAGACAGCGGATTCATTTGCCCTGCTTGTACTGCTCAACGGATTATTCGGCGCCCACCATTTTCCAAAAACAGCCCCACAGGTACCATCTGCAATCATCTGATCCAGATTTTCTGTCTTTCTAAGAAGAAATCTAGAGTCAATGATTCCATTTTCATACAACTCATGTAAATATGCCAATGCATCTCTTGTCTGACTTGTCACAGATCCGTATGCAACACTTCCATCATCCTGCAAAATCCATTTCCCCGGCATGGAACCCTTTTCTATAAAAATTGGATCCACTCCATAGGTTGAACTGCTCTCGGACATCAAATCGGTGCTGCATGCGATTCCAATTGTTTTGTGATTTCCTGCCATATCCTGTTCTACAAACTGACGGATAATTTCCATTCCCTCATCCATTGTTGTCGGTTCTGCCAGCCCCAATTCTTCCATCCAGTCACTTCTGAGCCACAAAAGTGTTGAGCCATGATCTATTACTGTATCTGGAAATGCATATAACTTCCCGTCAAATGTAGCCGAGTCCAGGACGCTTGTTCCATAGCTCTCATACATTTCCTTAATTCGGTCTGTTGTACATTCCTCATATACGGAAGACAAATCTTCCACCATCCCCCGTTCTACCAGCTGCTTCAATGTATCCAATCCTTTTACCACAAGAACATCCGGGATTTCTTTATCCTGTATTGCCATTTCTACAGCCTGCTCGTAAGTTCTTCCATCCTCCAGCTCAAAAACGTCCTTGTTCTGAATATTCAGCAGTTTTTTCAAATATCTTGTATATGCATTATCCTCGTAAGTGTCTCCCAACGGAAGGTTTGAATTTTTTGCCCCCGCGATTTTCCCAAGTGTATATGTAACGGTTTCCGGATATGCACCATATGCAGAATGTTCCGCCCGCTCCAGAACTCTCGTCATTAAATCTTTCTTGTTTTGAGCTGCTGATACAGGAATACAACTCTCTCCTAATAAAACAATACACAGTGCCATACATCCTACAATCACTTTCACTCTCTGTTTATTGGGAAATCTTTTTCTCGCTGTCTTTTTATTATATCTATGGTACTTCATTATATTTTCCCTTTCCATCCTAAATTCTTCCTTCGTATTCCATTTCCTGCTTTTCCGGAATCCGAATTTCTACCATAGTTCCTCTTCCCTCTTCACTCACAATTCGCATTGCTCCATTTTCTTTATACAGCAGCTTAATTCTTTCATAGACATTATGAACGCCATAGCCAGGAGACTGAATTCCCAGTATTTGTTCTGCTTTTTCCTGCGGCATCCCATTTCCATTATCCTGAACTTGAAATACAACCTGATTTTCCTCTTTTTTCACACGGATCGTAAGAATTTTTTCTTCCTTTTCAAGAGGATCAAGTCCATGGTCTATCGCATTTTCTACAAGCGGCTGTAAAATCAATTTTGGTGTCATGATCTGATAACAACTTTCATCAATCTCCTCTTCAACCTGAAAACTATTATCATGCATGATTAATTGAATATTCAAATATGCCCTGATATTTCGGATTTCATTTTCAACAGTTGTCATTGTCTCCCCACGATTCAAACTGGTTCGATAATACGTGGACAAATCCAAGGTCACTTTACTGATCTCATCCTCCTCTGCCTCTATTGCTTTCCAGTTAATAATAGACAACGAATTATACAAAAAATGGGGGTTGATCTGCGCCTGCAACGCTCTCATCTCTGTATGCTGCAATTCAATTTTGGCCTCATATACTTCCGATATCAGTTTATTTAATTCTTCCATCATTCGTTTGAAAGAACGGATCAGCGTTCCGACTTCATCTTTAGAATCGCTGTCTACTGTTACTTTACGAAATCCACGGTGGACCTGATTCATATTCTCTGTCAATCGTTCCAGACAAGAAACCAGTCGTTTTGAAAACGCATACCCTAAAACAACCAGTAACACGATACAGAGTAAAATAATCGGAATATTACGCAAGCCAAGTATATACGCTGACTTGGTAATGATTTTTTCAGGACGATACAAATAAAAATACCATCCCATATTTTCCATCTCCTGACCCATGCACACATAGTTCTTTTTTAAATACTCTAACGACTCCGGCGACTTTGGTCTAAATTCTTCATCCATAGAATAACCGGAATATATCACATTTCCATCTTCATCAAGAATAATCCCTCCTGTATTATTCTTCAGTAACGAAGTAAATGGTTCCAGCATGACAGAATAATCCAACTTCATTGCAAGCACTGCCGTGATATCATCTTCGTCATAAAACTTTCTTGCAACAACGATTTTCTTATTAACACCACGTTGTACAAACCATTCCAGTATTGAACTGTCAGTTAATTGCTCTGCCCATTCTTCTCCTTGTATCGCTTCCATTGGAACCAGAGATGAACCATGCTCCACATCAATATTTCCCGAATAAATGGTTATCCCCTGAATCTCTTTATGATATATCTGCGGCATTTCCAAAAGTGGGTCTACTATGTTTTTATACTGAACATATTTCTCGTAATCACTCTCTCCGGTCTTACTTAGAACATTTCTTAAATTCTGCGAATATGACAAATAATCAATCAGATTCTCATATATCTGAATCTGTCCTTCCATCGTATCTACAGCCTGATTCAATGAGTTCTTCATACTGCCTGTTTCCTGCTCTCTAAGAGAGCTGAACACGCCCATCTGCATATATATGATAATAAGTACTACCGGAAGCATTCCAGCCAGCACAATTATAAGCGTAGTTTTATAACGATATTTTAAATCTTTATACTTCTGCTTCAGTTTCCTTATCATCCATCTCTCCTTTTCGACATGACTCAGGTGTACTTCCAAAGAATTCTCTGAAACTTCGACAGAAATATGATGTATTTGAAAATCCCACTTCTTTTGCAATCTGTGTAATCTTCTTTGTCGAATTTTCCAACAACTCTTTTGCCTTGTTCATTCGCACCTCTCGTATAAATCGGTTCAGGTTCATCCCCGTCGCTTCTTTAAAAATCGCACTTAAATATCCTGCCGACAAGTATACCTTTTCTGCCAGCACTTCTACATTCAATTCTTTTTCATAATTGTGGTAAATATAACTCTTAACTTCTGTAATTTCGCTTCGGAACCCTTCGTTTTGTTCTTGTAAATAATTCTCCAGCTCCTGTATCGCAGTGGATGTGATGGAACGCACATCCTGTATTGTCCTGCAATGATATAATTGATCTACCTTTTTCGATAAACGCTTTTCTTCCGATACGGACATTGCTTCATAAACTTCTTTTAAAATGCTTGAAAAAACAAATTTTGCATACATTTCCGAATAAGGTTTATCTGTCGTATATTTCTGCTCCAATCGATGGAAATCCTGCCATAAATGTGTGATATCTTTGAACTTAATATCCTCTGAAATATTGTTTAATATCTCAGAATCTTCCGTGACAACACCTTCTGTTGATTCCATCTTTTTCCCATGTACAAATATATGTTGCTTCGGCTGATAAAATTTTTCTTCCAACAACTGTTCCAACTCCTGAAATTCCTCCGGCATCTCCTGAATACCGTTCACTTCCCTGCTCACTGCAAAATAGCAGTTCGTATCATAATGCTGTTGAAAAAACTGATTTAACTGATTTGCCAGTTTTTCATAATCTGCATATTTTTCTTTGAATAAAAATAATGACTCATTTGAATTCAGGTTCAGATAGAAAAAGTCTCTTTGCAGCTTTTCTTTTAAGCTTTCAACAAAATGTTCTTCCTCTGTTTCAAAGAAATGATTCGTACTGCTTGCAATTATCATTCTTATGTATGGATTCTTCTCGTCTGTCATTTCCTGCGCATATGCCTGAACCTGCTGGTAATCCTCGATATTTCCTTTATAAAGATAATTTTGAAGAAAATATTTTTTCAGATAGTCTTCCTGTCTTGTCTGTTTTTCTTCATCTTCAATCCTGCTTTGGATTTTTCCTTGCACACGTTCAAATGTCTTGTGAAATTCTTTCGGATTGACGGGCTTTAATACATAATCAACCACCCCATAACGCAAAGCATCTCTTGCATAAGTAAAATCGTTATACCCGCTGAAAATAATAATCTCCAAATCCGGATATAGCTCTCTCGCTTTTTCTGTAAGCTCAAGCCCATTCATATATGGCATCTTAATATCAGAAAACAGAATATCCACTTTCCGATCCATCAAAATCCCCAGTGCCACTTTTCCATTTTCAGCTTCCAGAATTTCACACTCTGCCCCTTCTCTTTTCAGCAATAATTTTATTCCGTTTCGTTCCAGTTTTTCATCATCTGCAATTAATATTGTAGTCATACACTCTATTCCTTTTTAACGTCCGAAAACAGCAGTATTTCTTTCTACAAAAAATACTGCTGTTATCATATAATAAGTTTCTCTCTTTTATTTTAATTTATCTATCTTCTTTTTACAAGGATTAACCTTTAACTGCACCTGCCACAACACCTTCTATGATGTATTTCTGACAGAATAAATAGAAGATAATGATTGGAACGATTGCAAGTACCAAAGTACCCATCATAGCTCCCATATCAACAGAACCATATCCACCTTTCAGATACTGAACAGCCATCGGAACTGTTTTATATTTTCTTGCATCCAGCACAAGTGATGGAAGCAGGTAGTCATTCCAAATCCACATTGCCTGCAAAATTGTGATTGTCACACAAGTAGGTTTTGTAATTGGAAGTACAATCTTAAAAAATGTCTGAATTGGTGTGCAGCCATCGATCATAGCTGCTTCTTCAATTTCAAGTGGAATCGATTTCATGAATCCGGTAAACATAAATACTGACAATCCGGCTCCAAATCCCAGATAAATAATGATGATTCCCCAAGGATTTCCAAGCTTTAACATATTTGCAATTTTTGACAGTGTATACATTTCCATCTGGAAAGGTACTACCATCGCAAATAAGCACATTACATAAATTGCTTTTGTAACCTTTGTATGTACTCTGCTGATATACCATGCACACATAGAACAGCAAAGAATAATCACTGCCACCGAACCGATTGTAATAAACAAGCTCCATCCAAACGCCTGAATAAGACCTGTCTTTTCAATTCCTCGTACATAGTTTTCCAGTCCGACAAACATCTTGTCTGTTGGAATTTTAAATGGAAATTTACTAATGTATGCTTTCTTCTTGAAAGAGTTAATAAATACAAGTGCTATCGGATAAAGGTATGCCACACTAATGATTGTGAAAATGATGGTCAACAGCCATCCGTGTTTTGCTTTTCTTGTTTCCATTACTGCTGCACCTCCTTCGATGTTGTCATCTTATTCTGAATAAGTGCAATAAGACCTACAATAATGAAGAATACAACTGCTTTTGCCTGTCCAACACCTTCATATCCTGTTCTTCCATAGAATGTATTGTAAATGTTCAGTGCAAGCATTTCTGACATTTTTGACGGAGCACCATTTGTCAGTGCCAAGTTCTGGTCGAACAGTTTAAATCCATTTGTCAAAGTTAAAAATGTACAAATTGTAATAGATGGCATTACCATCGGAATTGTTACACTTTTTAATATCTGACTTGGACTTGCCCCATCAATTTTTGCAGCCTCGATCAATTCTCCCGGGATATTCTGAATACCGGATACATAGATAATCATCATATAACCTATCTGCTGCCAGCACATCAGAATTACTAATCCCCAAAATCCATATACTGAAGAATATGTCAATGTTTTTCCAACAATCGCCAGAATACCATTTAACAAAAGCTGCCATACATAACCAAGTACAATACCACCGATCAAGTTCGGCATGAAAAATACTGTTCTGAAAATATTTGTTCCTTTAATTCCCTTGGTCAATAACAATGCTACCGCAAATGCGATTACATTGATCAAAAGCACTGTCACAATTGTAAATAATGCCGTATACCATGTGGCATGGAAAAATGTTGAATCTTCTAAAATTTTCGTATAATTTTTAAATCCAATAAATTTTGCATCCGTCACGGTTGTGAATTTACAAAAGGATAAATAGATTCCCAAAAGAAATGGTGCTATAAATCCAATTGTAAATGCAACCAATGTCGGGAGTACAAAAACTGGAAAATATTTTTTTATCGCTTTTTCCATAATTTTCTACTGCCCATTTTCTAATATTACTACTTATTCGTTTGCTGCTGCATATTCTGTTGCCCAGCCATCTACGAATGCTTTCTGTACTGCATCCCACTGTCCTGTTCCCTGTGCATACTCAAGAAGTGCGCTTCCAAGGTCGTTTTTCCACTGTTCAGATGGCATTGTTGTGAAGTTCCAGCTTACAGGTGTTTTTCCTGCTTTTGTATATTCGCTGTTTGCTTCTACGAGTGGGTTAGCTGGAAGATACTCATCAAATGTTGTAAATGGTGTTACAAATCCCATTTCATTTGCCATAGCATCTCTTCCTTCATCACTTTCTACTACCCACTGTAAGAAATCAAGTGTTGCCTGGATATCTTCTTCAGATGCGTTTTTATTTACACACCAGTAGTTCTCAGATCCTGTACAAAGTCCCTGATCTTCTTCTCCGTCTACACCAATGTAGATTGGAAGCATTCCAAGATCCTCGTCAGCTACTTCATTATCTTTGATATCGTTGTAAGCCCATGTACCATTCTGATAGAATACTGCTTCACCAAGTGCGAACTCAGATGCTGCATCATCACCTGTCTTAGATGAGATCATGCTTGGATCGCAAGTAGAATCTTTCAGATACAGATCCCAGATCTGTTTGTAGTTATCAAGGTAAGTTCCTTTGATTGCATCTGTTGATGAAATTCCTTCATCTTTATATTCATAATAAATTGGAAGGTTTGCAAGATGAGTTTTGAATCTCCAGTCAGAAGAAGAATCCATACCTGCTGATGTAAATGCTCCTTCTACTCCAAGGTCATCTTTGTGTGCCTGGATTCCATCTGCAACTTTCTTCAATGCATCAAAGTTATTCAAATCATCAATTGATGTAATCTCTGCATCTGGTAACTCGAAATATTTATTCAATAATGCTTTGTTGTAAATCAGACCATATGTCTCGATTACGTATGCAATACCTTTTACTTCATCACCATCTTTAAGTGCATAATCATCACTCTGGAGGTCTTTGTAAATTGCACTGTCTGATAAGTCATAGCAGTAATCTTTCCATGTAGCCAGTCCAACCGGTCCATTTACCTGGAACAATGTAGGAGCTTCGTCTTTTGCCATCTCTGATTTTAACTGTGACTCATATGTTCCAGAAGCAGCTGTCTGTACATCTACCTGTACGCCTGTCTCTTCTGTATATTTCTCTGCCAGGTCTACCCACTGATCTGCCTGCTCTGGTTTGAAGTTCAAATAATAAACTTTTCCTTTTGCATCACCTTTTGCACTTTTTGAGCCTTCGTCGCTACTTCCTGAACTTCCGCATCCTGCGACCATTCCACCAACCATTGCTGTACAAAGAAGCATAGCAATTATTTTTTTCTTTTTCATAGTTCTTGTCCTCCTTTTTATCGCTTTCAATTTGATGATTACATTATAAAAAAAACTACACTTTTAAGATATGATAAAAATTCCAGAAACATGTTCAATTTTCATGAAAAATAATAAAAAAAATAGACAGTACGTATCCCGATAATAACCTTCACGCTATTATCACAGTTTCCTCTTATATATGATTTCAGCTATCTCTTCTACGGATTTAACCAGGTAATCTGCCCCATCCAGTTCTCCCTTCTCACCATAACCATACAGACATCCGATGAACGGACTTTTACAGGATCTGGCACATTCCAAATCCTGTCTTCTGTCTCCGATCACCAGATAAGAACTCGGATAGTCCCTGATAAATTCCTGCACGATTCCCGTCTTAGGGCAGAAACCATACGATTCACAGTCATAAAACCGTTCAAACCATCTTTCCATCCGGAATTCTTCCCAATGTGCTTTGCGATATGCCGCCTTACAGTTGCTTAAGATCACAAGATGATATCCTCTGTTCTTCAAAGCTGTGAGCATCTCTTCCGCTCCCGGATACCACACTGCCCGGTGCTTCCTGATCTGCCTGACCATGGAATCTCCCACGATCGCACTCGCCTGATCTTTGTATCTCTGGTCCAATTCCGGCAGAAATGTATCCCACATTTCTTTGCTGTTTAAGCCCAACCATCCTGTGATCTGTGCCGTCTCTATCTTCTGTTCCTCTACAACATTCTGTTCTGCCAACCACTGATAAGCTTCCCTGAACGCCGGTTCATAGATTCCAAGAGTATTATGTATCGTTCCATCATAATCAAAAATGATCGTTTTTACCATCGGCTGCACCTGATTAAAGCTGCTTCATCAGATTTACCATCTCAATTGCGGACAATGCACAGTCATATCCTTTATTTCCTGCTTTACTTCCTGCACGTGCGATAGCCTGTTCGATATTCTCTGTTGTGATCACCCCGAATAATACCGGAATTCCTGTTGCAAGTTCAACCTGTGCGATTCCTTTGGCTGATTCATTGCACACCAGATCATAGTGGGAAGTATCCCCGCGGATAACTGCTCCTACGCAGATAACTGCATCATACTTTCCGGACTGTGCCATCTTCTGTGCAGTCAGCGGAATCTCAAATGCTCCCGGTACCCATGCAGCCGTAATGTTCTCTTCTTCTACTCCATGTCTTACCAGTCCGTCGATGGCTCCGCCTAATAACTTATTCACAATGATCTCATTGAATCTGGCAGCCACGATTCCGACTTTCATTCCCTCAGGTGCTACTACTTTTCCTTCTACTAAATTGATCTGTCTCATGATTTCTTCCTCCTGTTATTCATTAAATCTTTTTATAATTCTATTTCTTTGAAAATGTGTCCCATCTTTTCCTGTTTTGTCTTCATATATTTCAGATCATACTTCTGCGGTGGGATCTCCAGCGGTACTCTTTCATTGATCTTCAATCCGAATCCACCAAGTCCATAGACTTTGTCCGGATTATTCGTCAGAAGTCTCAATGACTTCACGCCGAGATTCGATAATATCTGCGCTCCGATCCAGTACTCTCTGAGATCCGGTGCAAATCCCAGCTTTACATTGGCCTCTACCGTATCATATCCCTGCTCCTGCAGTGCATATGCTTTGATCTTATTGAGCAGCCCAATTCCTCTGCCTTCCTGTCTCATATAAAGAATGATTCCTCTGCCTTCTGCTTCTACCTGACGCATTGCTGTCTGAAGCTGCAGACCGCAGTCACATCTAAGGGAACCAAATGCATCACCTGTCAGGCACTCTGAATGTACCCTGCAAAGTACATCTTCACCGTCTCCAATATCACCTTTTACCAGCGCAAGATGATGTTCTCCTGTAATATCATTGATATATCCGTGAAGTCTGAAATCTCCATACTGTGTCGGAAGGTCTGCAACCGCCTCTTCTTTTACATGTTTTTCATGGATTCTCATATAATCCTGAAGATCACGGATCGTAACAAATGTAAGATTATGCTCTTTTGCAAGTTCCCACAACTGTGGTGTACGCATCATTGTGCCATCTTCTTTCATAATCTCACAACACACGCCGCATTCTTTCAATCCAGCCAGTCTCATCAGATCAGTCGTTGCCTCTGTGTGTCCGTTCCGCACCAGGACTCCACCTTTTCTGGCAATGAGCGGAAATACATGTCCCGGTCTTCTGAAATCTTCTGGCTTCGCATCTTCATCCACACATTTCATGATTGTATAGGAACGTTCTGCTGCCGAAATACCTGTCGTTGTATCGACATGATCCACCGCAACGGTAAATGCTGTGCTGTGATTATCGGTATTCTCCGCAACCATCGGTGGAAAGTTAAGCCTTGCTGCAACTTCCGCACTCATCGGTGTACAAATAAGTCCTTTCGCATAAGTCGCCATAAAATTAATATTCTCCTGTGTCGCGAACTCTGCTGCACATATCAGATCCCCTTCATTCTCTCTGTCCGGATCATCCGTAACCAGAATAATCTTTCCTTCCCTCAGATCCCTCAGTGCTTCTTCGATTGTATTGTACTGATTGTTTTGTGACATTCTATTTATCCTCCTGTTCTAAAATCCGAATTCCTGCAAAAATTCCATCGTAATTCCGGATTCTTTTTTCTCTTCTTCACTCTTTCCAAGGCCTAACAGCCTTTCTACGTATTTTCCAATCACATCATTTTCCAGATTCACCGAATCACCCGGCACTTTTTCCAAAAGTGTCGTTTCTTCTCCTGTATGCGGGATAACCGATACCTGAAATCCCTCTTCATCTACTTTTGCCACTGTTAGACTGATGCCGTCTATACAGATGGATCCTTTTTCCACGATCAGATGTAATATCTGCGGCGATGTTCCGATAGATACCCAGATAGCATTCTCCTCCCGGACCAGAGAGCGGATCACTCCGGTTCCGTCAATATGACCGCTTACGATATGTCCTCCGAATCTTCCGTCTGCCGCCATTGCCCGTTCCAGATTCACCTGACTTCCGGCTTTACAACTTCCCAGACTGCTTCTCCTGATGGTCTCTGCCATCACATCTGCAGTAAATCCATCCGGCTGAAGTGATGTAACGGTCAGACACACTCCATTGACTGCGATACTGTCACCGATCTTCGTTCTTTCCAATACCTTCTTCGCCCTGACTGCCAGAACCCCTGACTCTCCGGTCAGCTGTATATAGCGGACCGTTCCTTTCTCTTCTACGATTCCTGTAAACATGGCCCCTCCTGTTCTTTTCCACATACCTGACAGATTATCCTGATATCTTCACCAATCCGGCAGATATCCGTACATTTCAGTTTCAATGCTTCTGAGGGAAGTCCGATGCCGAGTCCTTCCACCGGTGTCTTACTGTTCTTTCCGCCAAATAACTTTGGTGCGATAAAACAGTGTACCTCTTTTACTATTCCTGCCCGCAGTGCACTGTCATTCAGCGTACCTCCGCCTTCTAGCAGAATGCTGTCAATGCCCTTATTTCCAAGATATGTCATCAGCTTTTTAAGGTCTATCTGACCTTTTTCATCCGGACAGCAGACGGTATCTACGCCTTTCGCATGTAACTGTTCTATTTTTTTTGTTATTTCTTCGTTCTCTTCCCGTCCTGCATAAGCCACGATTGTCCGGTACTCTTTTGCACTTCTTACGATCTGGCTGTCAAGCGGTATCCTAAGACTACTGTCGCATACTATCCTGACCGGACTTTTCCATCCTTCCACCCGGACATTCAACATCGGATCATCCGCAAGTACAGTCCCGATACCTGCCATAATACCCATATAGCGGTGCCGCATATGCTGCACTTCCTGTCTGGCCGGTTCTCCTGTGATCCACTTCGATGCACCTGTCTTTGTCGCAATTTTTCCATCCAGTGTCATAGCATATTTCATCACTACATACGGTGTCTTTGTCGCAATATAATGGAAGAACACCGGATTCAGGCGGTCACATTCTTCCCGCATAAAATCCTGAACTACCGTAATTCCTGATTCGCACAGTATCTGTGCACCTTTCCCTGCCACCTTTGGATTCGGATCCCTGGAACCAATCACCACTTTTTTGATCTTCTGTTCTATGATTGCTTCCGTACACGGCGGTGTCTTGCCATAATGACAGCATGGTTCCAGCGTAACATAGATTGTCGCACCCTCTGCCGATTCTGTAAGCGATGCGATCGCATTGCGCTCTGCATGAAGTTCTCCGCATTTTTTATGATAACCTTCCCCGATGATCCGGCCGTCTTTTACGATCACCGCACCTACCATGGGATTCGGATTCGTCCATCCTTCTCCTTTTTTTGCAAGCTGGATTGCCCGGAGCATGTATTCCTGATCCGTCATTTCTCTTCCTTCTTTCTTAGTTATTTCAAGTCGAGCAGCCGCGAGACTTGGCGCGTGATTCTGGTCAGCGTAAGCTGACACATTCTTTACAGAATCACTGCGCATCCTCGCGGAGCGTTTATCTCAGTCGGAGATTGGACTCCCACTGAGACAAATTTGCTGTTACTCACCACCTGAAAGAGGTGGGAGTCTTCTCGACTGAGATAAAAAAACCCCTGCAGGATACCTACAGGGGAAATGATCTGTTACATGTAACTGACAAATGATCTGTTAACCAAAAAAGCTCTGAAATGGATCACCATCTCAGAGCTCAGACACTACATTCATCTATTAAAACAACTGTACCATCATCTTCTTTCATCCAGACTATACTGTCGGCTCCGGAATCACACCGGATCATGCCTCTCGGCCCGCGGGCTTTACCGCCGGTAGGGAATCACACCCTGCCCTGAAGATTTCGTTTTTTTTTATCATAATACTTTATATATCATTTGTAAAGCAAAAGTTTGGAAATGGCAAACTCCGTCCCTGTCTGGCACTTATTCTGCTTCTCTTATCTCTCTAATAATCCTCTGCAAATCAGAAACTTCTAATTCTAATTCATCTGCAATTACCTCCGGTTCTTTTCCTTTGGCAAGTTTCTTTTTAACTAATTGTTTCATTAATTCTTCTTGTCCTCTCTTAACGCCTCTTCTCTCGGCACTATGCATATAAGAATTATAATCCCGAATTGCTTTTTGCCGGGCTTCGTATTCCATTCGCTTTATTTCATCTTCGCTCATATTTTTTAATGTTTCATATGCTTCGCCAATATATTCATCCTTCTCTGCCATCTTTTTGAAATCCTCCTCACACGTCCCACCGAAGAAGCGCATCCATTTCATAAGATCTGTTTCATTTTGCTGCTCAGGAGGTAATTTAGAAAGTTCAAGAACATGCATTTCTATCAGATCTGTATATTCTTCTCCTGATTCCGTATCACACAAAGCAATCCTTCGGTAACATTTATTGTCTTCAAACAACGGAAAACATAAAATACCAACCTGGATGCACTTCTGGAGTTTATCATAATCCTCTCCTTCTTTAATCTGTTCCGTATACATCTTGCTCACATAATAAACAGAACGATTTGCCCAGAATTCATACGATTCGACCTGCATTTCCAAATCAATTTGAACACCGCTTTTCAACTCGACTCGCACGTCTAAGATTCCATATTTATCTTCCGGATATCTCTTTCTGAGAATCGTCGGCATCAGTGTTGTTGATTCCACTTCCGTCGGGTTCACATTTAGCAATGCCGCTATCAGTCCTTTTCGCACTTTCTCATCCTGCATCAACTCTTTGAAGCAAAAATCCACGGTGGGTAACATTATAAAATTGTCTGTTTTCTTTGGTTCGTTTGTTTTTCTCATTGAATTCTCCTCTCTTTTATGACAGCATAACTGCAAAAAAGATACAAGAATCCTCGTATAGATATAGTTTATCACATAGATTTTACCCGCGAAAGTACTTGTATACATTTTTAATTAACAGTTTCTGTCTTGTTGTTTTCATCGGATTATCTGCTCGATTAATTGAGCTTTTGAATTGAAACACCGATTTGATTAATAGATTTCTTTTCAGATGAAAGAATATCATCTGAGTGGATTTAGAATAGCATATAAATGGTTACGTTGCAAGGAAAAGTTTAGTGCCGGATAGGTGTGATTGGAGCCAAAGTGCCAGACAGGGACGGGGTTTAGTGGCTTTTTTGCGCTGCAAAAAGCCACTAAATCCCGTCCCCACTGGCTCCCCTAAACTCCGTCCCCATCCGGCACTATAACCTTCTTTTCCCCATTGCCTATCCATTTTGAATTTGCTACAATAATAAAAACCTATCAAGGAGAACCTGCACATGAACACAATTGAACAATTAGATGAACTTCAAAAGAAAGCAATACATACCCCGGAATTAAAAAAACGGTTTCTTGCATCAAAAGAGGCAGAAGACCCATTGGGGGAATTCTGCCTGATTTGTCAACAAGAGGGCTATGATATCTATCCTATGGATATCATTCAAGCCGGAGATGAATTTTACGCCACAATGAAACGAAGCACCAATGGCGGTGGAGAAAATTCTCCTGTTCTCACTTGCGAAGATGATGCATATGAACTATTTTTCGCCGGTCTTGAAACCGACAACTGATTTATGAAAGTATAATTGCAGAAGTTACTCATCCTACAATCATTACAACAACATGCTACATCGCCCATGGAACAGCTTTGGAAAACTGCGGTATATCATCTTCTTAAAAACTTATTTGCGTTTTCTTCTCTTCCATGTCACTCCACCGACACCTGCACCAAGTGAAGATACTGCAAGACCTAACCATCCAAGAACGCTTGTCACATCTCCTGTTTTAGCAGCATTTGTTCCACTTGTCTTTGTTGTGTTGCCTGTTTTATTAGTTGTGCTATTCGTCTTATTTGTTGTGTTATTTGTCTTATTCGTTGTCTGACCAGATTGCTTAACCATTCCTTTGATTGCACTGTTCAAAGTATTGGTTGCCTCGTCCACTGCTGTCTGGCTTTCTTTTGCTGCCAACACACTCTTTGCTTTTGTAAGAGCTGTCTGCATTGCTTTCCAGCTATCTGCTGTGTAATCTGCTTCTTTCAATGCTTCTGCATCAGAGATTGCTTTTTCAAGTGAAGAAGTATCAACGCTTACCGGCTGCTCTGCTTTTACAAGAGCTGCCTTTGCTGCATCCAATGTTGCTTTTGCCTGATCTACTACTTCCTGACTCTCTTTTGCTTCTGCTACGCTTCTCGCATTAACAAGGGCTGCCTGATATGTTGCCCAGCTTTCTGCTGTATAGTCAGATTCTTTTAATCCGTCTGCTTCTGCAATTGCTGCTTCCAGTGAAGAAGTATCAACTACAACCGGTGCCGGAGTTTCTCCTGCAACCTTATAAGTAAATGCAAGAGGTGTTGTATATCCCGTTGAAGTTACTGTAATCTGGAATTCTGTTCCCGCTACCGCATCTTTAAATGGCGCTGCATCTGTCTTTAGTGTTCCATCATTTCCGATAATCTCAACTTTACCTCTTCCGGTTGCTGCATAATCTGTCCCATTTACATTTACAGAAGTGATTTTCCCGATATATGAATTTAATGCATCAGCATCAAATCCTTCTGCCTGTACAAGTTTCTTATTCTCTGAATCATAAGCTGCTGGCATATCTGTTGTTGTCAACAAGAAGGATGTAACAATATCTGCATATTTTCCATTTTTATCTTTTACTGTGATCGTATATTTGCCTGGCTCTATTGAACCTGCTGTTCTTGTTTCTGTAGCTGCCTTATATGTCAATATATTTCCTTCTACTGTTACATCTAGGCCATCCACACTATACTCTGGATCAAAGTCATCCTGAAGATTCAGTTCAATTGTTGTCTTACCGGCAGAAATATCTGCATCTGCTACCTTAATTGCATCCTCCGTTTTTGCAAATTTTACAGGAACATAAAGGTCTTCGATATCAATTGTATACAATCCATTTGTTGTGTAATATTCAATACTGTCAATTGTCTTGCCCATCATAGATGTGTAATGCGCGGAAGATGTCGGGCAACCATGTACTGAATCTGTATATCCTGTACTCCAAGCCAGCTCGTTTCCTCTCCAGATGTTTTCAAGATGACGCATACCATATGCTGTTCCATCTGTTGTTCTTACAACAACCGCATTTACATTAGAAGATGTGATTTCATCTTCCGGAAGTCCATCAAGATTAAGCTGATAATCACCATAAGAAGACTGTGTTAATAATTCTGCTGTAACTCCTGTCAGAGCTTTTGCTTCCTGTCCTTTTACCTCACTAAATACAAGATTTCCATTTTCATCAAGTGAAACTTCTTTGTAGTTTGCGGGAGTCTCTGTTAATGGATAATAAGCATATGTTTCATTCTGGAATAAAGTATCTTTTCCTTCCAATGTTGTTGTGGATGTTTTTCCACGATTTGTTACTGTAACTTCTACCTTATCTGTATCTTTAACTTCTTTATATTTTGTAAGATCTACAGAAGAATCCAGTTTTACTGCATATGTAATACCATCAATTTTAGAACCATCTTCATTTGCATGATAAGAACCGCCTGAAAGTCCTGTTGTACGTGTTTTATTCAATGTAGCTGAAGTAAATGCATCCACTTCTACGTCATTGTTTGTTGTCTCTGCTTTATAGAATGCTGCATACGGAATATTCATAAGGACATATGTTTCTTTTGTCTCTACCTTCACCAGGTTGTTGATTGCTTCTGTTAAATGTGTCGTCTGCTCTTTTACTTCTGCCTCCAATGGTTTTTCTTTTGCAAGCAGGTCTTTTGATTCCTGAAGTTCTGTCAGCAGATTGCTCCAGCTATCTGCTGTGTAATCTGACTCTGTAAGTCCTTCTGCCTCTGTTACTTTTGCCTGTAATGCTGCAAGGTCTTCTGCACTTGCTTCTTTTTCTTCTAATGCAAGATTATCTGCTCCTACTTCAAACTCATATGTGTAATCTTCATATCCAAGTGCATATACTGTCAGTTTCCAGTATCCTGTTCCGTCTGTTCCTTCCGGTAACTGGCATCTCTCTGATTCTGTCAACGCAAGTTGGATTCCCATTGATTTGTGCATCCAGTTATCTGATGCAAATTTTGTTCCATATGTTGCAACTGCATTTGTTCGGCTGCTGTCTGAACCATAGTAGGTCCACTCTACTGCCTGCATATTTGCTCCCAGGTCTCCGTAGTTTCCATCCAAGTCTACTCGCAGGAAATCTCCGAATGCTCCTGTATTTTTCTTCTCATCAGTGGTTTTTCTTACAGATGGTGTTACATCTGCTGTCTTTAAGCTGACATCTTTCAAACCGGATTCTGTTCCGTCATTCTTTCTTGCTGAGAACTCAAAACTTCCGTCCTCTTTCTTTGTCGCTTCTTTTAAACCATTTGTACTGTCAGTTACATTTGCTGTCACTTCATATGAACTTAAATTTCCTTCTCCGTATCCACCTCTAAGTGTTCCACCATTCTCTACTACCGCATATTTCTCTTTTAATGCCGAAAGGTCTGCTGTCTTTACTTTTACCGGTACATACTTCAGTCCTGTTACTTTATAATCTTTGATGTTTGACTTAATATCACCAATTACAACTTCCTGTCCATCTGTTGTTACAAATGTTTTCTGATCTTTCCAGTACGCAAGATTATATGTCTGTCCATCATTTGTCTCAATTACTGCATTACACTGGAAACTTCCTCTGTGAAGTCCATGGTTTGTTGTGGCTCTTGTTACAGCATCAAAAGCTCCCTTGTCATATTCATTATGGGAATCTAATACATCAGATGATGCTGTGCTTCCTGCATTCAATACGCCTTCATTTGCCCAGTACTCTGCCCATGTCATTCCCACATAAACATATGAATACTCTTCTTTTGTCTCTGCCTTCACCAACGCATTTACCGCTGTATTCAATGTGTCTTTTGCTTTATCCACTGCGGTCTGGCTTTCCTTTGCTGCCTGTGCACTTTCTGCTGCTGTCAATGCAGTCTGCATTGCTTTCCAACTATCTGCTGTATAATCTGATTCATTCAATGCTTTTGCTGCTGCAATTGCCTGCTCCAATGCTGTTGTATCTACTGCTGTAGCTGTTCCTGCTGAACGGATTGCTTCAAGTGCAGCTTCTTTTATTGCTTTTGAAGTACGTGTTGCCTGACTCACTGTATCCCAGTTATTGATTGTATCTTCTGTTGCATCCAGACCAACTAATTTTGTTTTAATTCCTTTTGTTTTAGAATATGCCTTCTCAAAATAAGTTTTATTATCAGCCTCATTGTATCCATTTAATGGTGTCACAACGATATCAGAAAACTTTCCGTTTTCTACTTTCAAATCAACTTGAACATCATATTCATTCCACTCATTTTCATCATCCACGTCTTCCTGTGTTCTTGTAACATGAGCCGTCTTTGTATACACCCCATCTTTCGCAACTTCACTTCCTGTTGCCGCAAATACAGTAGATGGGCAAAGTCCTGCTACCATTGACATTGCCACAGCCATTGTCATTGCTTTTGTTGTTATGTTTTTCTTTTTCATATGGTCCTCCTTTTAAAAAGTTTTTATTGATAAAATTTATTATTAAGTTAGTTTTTACTAACCTATAATCAAAAAAAAAATTAAATAATTTCCAATGATTTTGCTGCCTCTCTTTTCACAATCGGAAGCAGTTTTTTACTTAATATTCCAATCAAGAATCCGGTTATCGTTCCTGCTATCAGAAGTACCGGAAGATAATATACTAATTTCATGTTCTCTACTACAATAGAAGCAACTATTAATTGCCCGATATTGTGTGAGATTCCTCCTGCAATGCTGACTCCTACTTCGGAAAATCCTTTTGCTTTTTTCAAAAGTGTCATAACAAGAACACTTAATATTCCACCTGCAAGACTGTATATGATTGACATTCCATTTCCAAACATGAAGCCAATCAGAAGTACTCGCATAACTACTACCAACAATACTTCCGGAAGTGCCAGAAAATATATTCCGGTCACCGTGACCAGATTGGCAATTCCAAGTTTCATCCCCGGCACTCCAAAATTGATTGGAATCAGACTTTCCACATAGCTGAATATCATTGCAACTGCAACAAGCATTGCCATATTTGCAATCTTCTTATTACGATTCATTTCTTTCGCTTTCCTTTTGTTTATTTCGATATGGTATCCGGTACATCTTCCGATGTGCTGTCATTTTCCAGGCCATCTGCATCTAATACTTCCACAACCAGTTTGTGTGGAAGGCAGACTATCGTCTGCGTACGACCACTGATTTTCCCCTGCTCTTCGCAATATCCATCCGGACAATTTGCCTCTTCCATATACGCTGCGCCATCCTGAATCCGAATACGATTATAAAAATCTTTTTCTTTTACTTCAATCACTTGATTTTTTTCAAGAGAATACGTGCCATATACCTCTCCATCAACCATTATCCGTATCTGATTCCCCGCTTCATTTCTGGTCAAATGCATAACCAGAAACAAAACAAGTGCAATGACAAGAATTCCTCCACCAAGTACGACATCATTTTTCTTCATCTTATACTCCTGCCCAGATTAAGATTGCTGCTAACAAGATTGCTCTAAAAAGTGTAAACCAGACTTCATTTCCTTTCAGGCTTCGAATTCCGGTATGGATGTTTCCTTTCGGACAAGTATCGATGCATTTCTGACACTGGAAACAATCCCCTTCCACTCTCGGTGAACCATCTTCCGGAAGTCCGATTCCAGATGGGCATTTCTTCGTACAGGCACTACATCCTTTGATACAGTTCTCACGATCACGATGCAACGCAAAAAATGGAAGCACCGGAAGCAATGCGAATACCGCGCCCATCGGGCATACATTTCTGCAGAAGAATCTCTCTTCCAGACACATACCTGCAAATATCAGAATTAAGATAAGTAAGCCAACAATATAACCACCCAATTTGAAATTACCTGCTCTTATCATGGAAAATACATCCCAGGGACTTGTCCCTTTTGCTTTACCATATACGCCTGCAAAGCACATTAAGACAATCACTGTCAGTACAATATATTTTAATTTATCCAGCCAATTTGCCCATTCATCTGAAATCAGAAGTGGTTTCTTTTTCATTTTCTTGAAAATGTATCTGTACAAAGCATGTACTGCATCTCCCAATGTCCCGAACGCACAGGCAAATCCACAGAAAAACCTGCCAAACAGGATTGTGTACACACAAATTAAAATAAGTACTGTCACAAAAGAGGTGAATTCGATTCGTTCTCCTGCTCCAATTTGTGTAAAGATATATTTCACTCCTGCAAATGCTGCTGTATACACAGAAGGAATGAAAATAAAATACAAAAGTTGAATTGCAGCCCGTAACCATGTATGTATCTGTTTTAATTGTTTTTTTGACACAGCATGTAGTTCTATTTTTTTCATCTTACTTCACCGCCTTTTCTAAAGCTTCCTGTGAAGCATTTTTAATTCCTGTCGAGCTAAATGTTGCTCCGCTGATAGTATCTACATCTGCACTCTGTGCCTCGATGATTTTCGGAATGATATCTTTTGCCATAGACAAGTAAGCACCATCCTCTTTTTGAGCACTTACAATCTCAACTGCTGTTATTTTTCCTTTTTCTACCGTCACCTCAACAGCAACCGTCCCCCCAAAGCCTTCTGCCTCTCCCTGATAAGTACCGTCTTTGTAGTTACTATCATCACTTTCTGCTGACTGTGTCTCTGTTACCTGTGCCTTCAATTTTGCAATCTCTTCATTTTTCTCTCTTGCATCCAAAACCGAATTATATCCGACCAGAATGCCTACAACCGCAATCAGACTCACGACTCTGATCCAAAACTCTCTCATCGTTATTCAGCCTCCGTCTTTTCCGGCTGTTTCGCCTCTTCCAGAGCTTTCTCACATCCTGCTACGATTGCATTCGAAGAACAAGTTGCCCGCGATACCGCATCAATTTCTTCCGGCAAGCCCTTTTTCACAATCTGAGAAATGACACCTTCTCTTGACGATGTACCATTGGTTGCTTTCTTGATGTAACTATCATTTGTAGATGAGCCATCACCATAAATATCCGTGATCGCTACAATTTTATCATTGCGAATCGTCACATTCATTGTTAAGTTATATGTCTCAAAATCCTCATCTTCATCCGGTTCACAAGGAACTGTCACTGTATAAGTTCCGTCAATGTAGATGCTGTCCTTTTTATCTTCATTATCTCCGGAATCTTTTCTCTCCAGCAATGCCACTGCCCGATTCAGATTATCCAGTGCTTTATTCACTGCTGTCTGCTCTTTCGCTTCCATTGCCTCTTTTGCTTCTTGCAATCTTACCTGAAGAACTGCCCAGGTTGCCTCTGTATATTCTGACTCTTCCAGTTCATTTACACTTTCAATTGCTTCTGTAAGTTTTGCTGTATCTACTTTCTCATCCAGTGATTCTCCATTGGTTGCTTTCTCTGCCTGCTTCAATGCATTCTTGATTGCGTTTAACAAGCCTTTGGAACTGTAGGTTGCTCCTGATACCGTATCTACATCGGTATTCTGTTGTTTCATAACATTTTTCACAGCGTCCATTGCACGATTGAAAAATGCCTCATCATCCGAATTATCTGTAACCAAAATTGCCTTTAGTGTATGTTCCTGAATAACAACCGCAACACTGACATCTCCGCTGTAGCCCTCTGCTGTTCCATAATAGATTCCTTCTTTGTATGGAATGGTACCGGTAATTGCATCTGTTGTGGAATCATTCTTATCTGACTGACTTGTGTTGCTGCTCTGATTACTGCTGTCTGTACTGTTGACCGCCGCCTGACTGAGTGCATCTCGTACCGCTTGAATGATTCCAACTGAACTGTAGGTTGCTCCTGATACGGTATCCACATTCGTACTCTGACTGGAAATAATTGCATTGATGATAGAAGATGCCTTGGAAATGTATTCGCTTCCATCGTTGTTTTCCAATATCTGGATTGCTGCAATCTTACCTCCACTGATATCTACCTGAACTTTCAATGTTCCGCCGAATCCTGTACCGGTTCCGTAATAAGTACCATCCTTATAGCTTGATGCATCTTCTACCTGAGCCACCGAAGTCGAACTTCCCGCTGCAGCTGTTCCACCTGATTTTGACTGACCGGTTTCTCCGCTGTCCTTTTCCCCTGTCAGCGCATTTTTCACAGCACTGATAATTCCATTTGAACTGTAGGTCGCTCCCGATACCGTATCCACATCCAATGTCTGTCCTTCTATAATTCGGTCAATCACTGCCTTCGCACGGTTAAAAAATGCTGCGTCATCGGATGAACTTAAGATATCAATCGCCACTATCTGCTTGTCCTTAATCTGAACGGACACAGTAATATCTCCGGCATACCCGGTTCCGGTTCCTTTATAAACACCATCTGCCAGATCAAAAGAACCTTTTGCTGTACTTTTCTTTTCCACCTTTTCCGATGAAGTTGTTTTTGATACTTTATCTTCCACCCTTTCCGTCTTTTGCGCTGCATAGACCGGTTCCTTATATCCACTCAAAGAACCGACTACACAGGCCGTAACCAACGCGACAGAAAGAACCGGGGCAAACGATTTTATTTTCTTTCCTTTTTCTTTCATATTCATAATCCGTTTCTCTTTCCTTTCTTTACGCCTTAAATATTTTCGAAATATAGATTCTTATTTCTCAATGATTTCCATCTCCATTTCTGTCGAAAAATCATCCTGAATTCCTTCCGTCACATAAAGTTTCCCTTCATCTGTCAGCATGATTATGTCAAACTCATCACTATGCGCTCTCCAGAATTCGATTGCTTTGTCTTTTCCCATAATAAAGAGAGAAGTAGAAAGCCCATCTGCCAATGTTCCATCTTCACTTACAACAGTAACGGATGTCAGACCATTTTCTGCAGGATACCCGGTCTTTGGATCAATGATGTGATGATAAGTCTTTCCGTCCTGTTCAAAATATCGTTCATATCCACCAGATGTAATTACAGCTTTATCCTCAACACTTAAAATTCCAAGATAATCCTCTGTATCATCCGGACTTTGTACCGCAACTCTCCACTTACTGCCATCTGGCTTCGTTCCAAGTGCCTGCACATTTCCTCCAAGATTGACTAATCCGCTGGAAATATTATTTTCCTTATAAATGTCCATGATTCTTGATGAAGTATACCCTTTTGCAATTCCTCCAAGGTCAATTTTCATTCCTTCCCGGCCAAATGAAATCTTTCTGCTATCTTCGTCGTATATAATCTGTGATGCATCGGCAAGTTTTAAAAGAGATTCTAATGTGTCCGCTGTCGGTACCTGGTAATTCTGTGTTGGGAATCCCCATGCTTCCATGACCGGATAAATTGCAATGTCAAATGCTCCGTCTGTCTCCTTGTTTAGTTCTAATGCACGTTCTACCAAATACCCTGCATCTTCAGACAATGTCGCACTTTTATTTTGATTTAATTGTGCAATCTCACTCTCTTCATTTCCTGTCGAAAGCAGTTCATCCAATCTCTGAATCTCCGCTTCTGCCTCATCAACCGCTTCCTGCGCCTTGGCACCATATGCAGTCACTGTCATATAAGTATCCATTGCAAATATATCTTTTGACGCTTCCTCATTGGATTCTGCTTTTTCTTCCGTCTGTGTGTTTTTTGTCTCTGTTGTCGTATCCTGCTTTATGTTATTACAACCTCCTAATAACAGTGATACGCTAAGACAAACGCATGCCATTACCGTTTTTAGTTTCATATATCTCCCTTTCGTTACTTTCATCTAACTTTTTATACTATATTTTATTCTTTATTAGAATGTCAATTAGAAATATGTTAATTGAGAAACGTTCTCACTAATCCCCGTCCCTATCTGGCACTCCAAAAAAAGCCATCCCCAATTGGCCCTTTATATGTTATAATACAAAAAGACAAGGGTGTCAGGTTTCGTGGGAGTCTGATACCTGTTTTGTTATAATGAGAAAAGAGGAGGGATTGCATATGCAGTCAAACATTATTGTAACCAGCGTTGTTGTTGTATATCTTCTGGTAATGTTATTGATTGGTTATTTATCATCCAAGAAAATTGAATCCAACACAGACTTTGTTGTTGCCGGAAGACGTTTAGGACCATTTCTTATGGCCGGTACTCTCGCCGCAACAGAAATCGGAGGCGGAAGCTCTCTCGGTGTTGTTCAGCAGGGTATGGAAAGCCATGGCTTGAGTGCCGCATGGTACATCATCACGATGGGATTTGCCTTTGTTATTTTAACATTCCTGGCACCAAAATTCCGTGCCGCCATGGTTAAAACTGTTCCTGAGTATTTCCGTCGCCGTTATGGAAAACCATCTGGAATCATTACTTCATTAATTATGTTTGTACCATTGATCGGACTGACAGCCGGACAGTTTATTGCTTCTTCTGTTATCTTATCTACAATGCTGAACATGAACTACAAGACAGCTGTTCTGATCGTAGGTATTGTTGTAACAATTTATGCCATCATGGGTGGTCTCTGGAGCGTAACTCTGACAGACTTCGTTCAGGTATTTCTGATCGTAGTTGGTATGATCATCGCATTGCCATTCGGTATGAATCTTGCCGGCGGCTGGAATAACGTTGTTGCAAATGTTCCGGCTGAAACATTTGATATCTTTAAAGGATATAATGTAATGGATGTTATCAGCTTAACAATTATGTACGTTGCTACATTTACTGTAGGACAGGAAGCGGTATCCAGATACTATGCCGCAAGAGATGGTAAAGCTGCAAAACAGGGTTCTATCCTTGCAGCAATCGTAAACTTTATTTACGCATTTGTTCCTACTCTTATGGGAATCATCGTTCTTGCTTTGATTAACATGGGTAAATTCAACGCAGCTGATTTCCAGGATATCGGTGCTCGTTACGCACTTCCTGTATTAGCTATGGAAGCTATGCCGGCTCTTATCTGTGGTTTATTATTTGCAGGTATCATCTCTGCTACAATGTCAAGTGCTGACTCAGACCTTCTTGGTGCCGGTGCTATTTTTGCAAATGATATTTACAAAATCGTAATCAAACCAGAAGCTTCCGACAAAGAGGTTATGATTGTTACTCGTGTCACAATGGCAGCTGTTGGTGTTGCTGCTACATTGATTGCCCTGTTTAATACATCAAGCATCGTATCTATCTTGATGTTTGCATTTACTCTGCGTGCCGCAGGTGCTTTCTTCCCATATGTTCTCGGACATTATTGGAAAGGTGCTTCTCCGGCCGGTACAATCGCATCATTAGTTGCAGGTACAATCGTAGTTGTTTACCTTGAGCATATTTCCGGCGGAAACTTGTTCGGTCTTCACTTCAACCAGCCAATCGTACCTGGCTTAGTTGCTGCATTGGTTGCATTTTTAATTTTCTCACTGGTTATGCCACCAAAAGAGAAAACAACAGAACTTCCAGCAGAAGAATAATTATTAAATACATATTGGAGCCCCACGATCCAATAGACAGTTTTCTTTAAACGAAAAACATGGAGAGTTATCCACAACCAGTTGGATTCTCTCCATGTTTTTTCACATTTTATTTTGTTATCCACACATATTACTGTGAATATTTTTATTCCATCTCACAAAATGTTTCTTCCAGATCTTTCACTGTATCGACAATATATGTTGCCCCTGCTTCTTCTAATTCTTCTCTTGAACCAAAACCATATAAAACGCCCATACTGTCAACACCCATCTTCTTTGCACCATTCACATCATACTTACGGTCTCCAACCATGAGCACCTGCGATTTATCTGTGATATTACATTCTTCAAATGCATGCTCGATTACTGCGGCCTTGGAACCATTACGTTCATCCATCCCTGCCCCTGCCACATAATCAAAATATTGTGTAAGATGAAAATAGTCCATTATTCTTCTTGCAAATAACTCCGGTTTTGAAGTTGCAACAAGCACCTTTTTCCCTTTTTTCTTCAATACCTTCAGCACATCTTCAAAGCCTTCATAAACCTTGTTTTCAAAGATTCCTTTATCTTTATAATACACTCTGTACTGAGCTACTGCTTTTATTGCTTCATCCTCCGAAAATCCATACATTTCCTGCAGAGGTTCTACCAACGGAGGACCGATAAACTGACACAGTTTATCCATATCATTTTCTTCAATTCCGTACTGCTTCAACATATATTTTACAGAATTAGTAATTCCCTCTGACGAATCTGTTATCGTTCCATCCAGATCAAATAATATTACTTCATATGATTTCATCTATTCCACCTTTTTCTCTTTATTCTTTGCCAGATATTCAACCGCAGATAATGCTGCCACATTTCCCTGACCTGCCGCCTTGATATACTGATATGGCATTCCTGTTATATCTCCACACGCATAGCATCCTGAAATACTTGTTTCCATTTTCAAATTTACTTTCACATGTACTCCATCCAGTTCTACTCCGCCCAGCAACTGCTCCGGTGAAATGCTTTCGCGTAAAACAAAAATCCCGTCTACCTTCCATTCTCCTTTATTTGTCTGCAAGCCCTCTACTAAATCCTGACCAAATATTTTCTTCGGCACTTCCCTGACAATTTCAATATTTTCAGAAAGCTGCGGTTCGTCCTTATACATTGGGAAATAATACACCTTATCCACAACTTCTGCAAGAAATTCTGCCTCTGCTTCTTCTCTCTTACTATAGCCGATTACTGCAACCTTTTTTCCTCTGTACAGCATTGCATCACACGTAGCACAATAACTCACACCACGCCCCAGAAATTCTTTTTCTCCTTCCAACATCTTGCCTGTCACAACACCTGTCGCCAGAATAACTGTATCTGCTTCATAAATTTCACCCGATGCCTGGATTCCAAAATAAGAACCCATGTTATAGATTGCATTTACTCTTGCATTTGTGATGGAAATATTCATTGCTTCTAAATGCTTTTGATATGCTCCAACAAGCCCTTCTCCACTTATTTCCGGTAAGCCCAAATAATTCTGTATCAAATGTGCTTTCTGTACTTTTTCGCTCAGATTTGCCGGTCCCAACAGCAACACTTTTTTATTACGGACTGTGGCTGTAATTGTAGCGGATAATCCTGCCGGTCCGGTTCCGATAATTGCAATATCATATCTCTCCATTTTCTTATCTCCTCTCGTATCATTTTTTCATTTATCATTCCGATCAAATCATCTTGCAGTATTTTTTCATTATAACGAAAATGATGATGCCATACAAGGGAGATAGCATCATCATTTTTATATTCTCTTTTCAGTTGTTATTTGTTTATTATCTTTTTATTACTCACTCTCTTTTCCAAAATTCACAGCAAGTACAATCATATTGATTCCCTGCATTAAAACAGAAAATGCGATCATATATCCAACTGAGAACATTGTCAATACCGGATGTGTAAAAGCGATAATACTTACAATGATTGATAATACACCACAGATAATCGCCAGAATTCCTTTTCCTTTAGACTCTTTAAACTTCTTCACTCCGGCTACAATCTGGAAGATACCATAAATCAGTACACTTCCGCCAACCAGATAGGTTGCCATGATATCTGTCAGGAATCTCTGTACGCCACTGAACAATAAGACAATACCGCCAAGTCCTTCCAGAACTCCAAGAATACATGCTCCGATATCTTTCTTCTCTTTCGACAAGGAAAGTATCACAAGTTCAATACCATTTACTAAGAGAAGCATTCCAAGAATCCATCCGATTGCTAAAAAAGTTCTCATAGGTCGAACTACTGCATAAAAACCTAACAGCACTGTCAGAA